>Ga0247843_1000550_pt1 | contig 88049 bp, 79 predicted proteins | sample LaCruzMarch2017__FD_192420 | JGI IMG/M metagenome (GOLD analysis project Ga0247843, IMG submission 192420) | Freshwater microbial communities from meromictic Lake La Cruz, Castile-La Mancha, Spain - LaCruzMarch2017_8m | ecosystem: Environmental > Aquatic > Freshwater > Lake | place: Spain... | reverse complement strand
CTCGATAAAGCCTTTTGAAAAACCAGTTCGCCCTCAAGAAGCGGCCTAGGAGCCCGATCAGCAAAACAACCGGGGGTGACAAAATCCTTGGAGAATTAAGGTGACCGAATCGCTGGCGAATCTCAACTTTTCTTAAACTTGTAGCGTGTAGAGCCCCTTGTTAGAAGCTTCAACAGGAAACGTACTCCAGCCCGGAGCACCAACTTAATTAACCCTGTTTCTTTCCCGTTAGTCCGCGTGGCCTTTGCAGGCGCCAAAGCAAACGACCCCCCCGTTATTTGCTCCGGCCTGCCGCAAAGCCCGCGGATGGAATTTATGGGCGGACTATCCGAACCCCCCCTCCTGCACTGATTTTTTCGGGTAGTCCGCTCACTTTACTCTGGAGACGCAAATGCGGAACACGGTTCTCCTTCTCTCCTGCATCCTCGCCTCTCTTTGGATTTCGATCGCCTTCGCCGATAACGGCGTCGAACGCGGCTCCATTGAGATCTCGGAAGGCCAGCTCCCTTCCCCCGTGAAACTCTACCTCGAGCAGCTGATGTTCTCTAACTGCGATCTAAAAGGCGCGGCGTTGATCCGCCCCAGCTACCTGACTTCCGTCCCACAGGCCAATGACCTCGGCATTTTCACGATGCGCTACAAAATCGAGCTTCAGGTGTCTTACAAAAACTCGACCGAAGTTCGGCGTATCTTTGCCGACCTGGTTCTTTTCGAGTCGAATGCCGGCGAAAGCAGGGTCGATTTGATGGAACTCAGCTCGCCGATTTGCAAAGCAATCAAGTAAGGTTCAACGCAGCTTCATCAGCGCGATCTTCGCTATGATTGCCGAAGCCATGATTCGGTTACCGAGCTCATTTACGTGACAGCAGCTGTCAGCGTAAACAGTCTCTTTTTCCTTGCTGTAGATCATCGTGAGATCGTGAATGTTAATCCCGCGCCCGCGCATCCTGGCAACCGCTTTAGGCAAGAGCTCATATAATTTCGCTTTGCGAAGATAATCCAAAGTAAGCACGTTCTTTTGCTCCCACTCGGAGAATTGCTTCGAGCCGGGCATATATTGATTCGGCTGCAGAAAGAACACTACCTTTCCTCCGGACGCGCTTACAAGCCGCTGCTCCTGCTGAACAAAACGCTCCCAGGCGGAAACTGCCGCCTCGAATCGATCTCGTTTCACGGATTCAGCGTCGTAAAAAGTTTTCCCGGGGGCGGCAAGCTCTTTCTCGAGCGCCGCTTTGGCTTCTTCGGCCACGCGGGTCGAACGATTCGTCACGAAATGAAATACTCCCTTTGTGAGCGCGAAGTAAAGCGCGCTGCTTTGGAACAAGGCGCTCTTCGAGCCCGCGGAGATGAGTAGATGATTTAATGAGCTGAGAAACTTGAGCTCGCGGCTTGCCTCCACTGCCTGTCGGCTTTGCCAGAAGTAGAGATATGCGCCAATTGGGAACTCGATCGGAAACACCGGTTGATTGGCAAATGCATTGAGCTCATTGTGCCCCTCGAGATTGATAAAGAGATCCACGCTGTCGAGAAAAAAAGAGGCGATATAGAGCTGCTGCGGCTGCTTATAGCCACCCATCGACATGTCGAGGATCACGATGTTCCTGCCCGCGAGCGCCGGCACCATCTTCTTGAGCTCGGAAACGAAGTATTCCTTGCCTTGATTCTGGATCCAGCCCGCCCAGCCGAGCGCAACTGAACCGCCGAGCACGGAGATCACGAAATCATCTCTGGAATTCTTGCGGTAAGGAAAAGGCTGTGAGTCCTTGAAACCATGATTGTTGGCGCCCGTTCCGTCTTGGGTCATCACATAGCCAAAAAACGGATGGGGCGTGAGATCTCTCAGCCAGTTACCGCCCTCCCACTTCGTGAGGTTCAGATGGTGCTGGTAAAAACCGGCGGGATCCTGGAAGCCGCTGTCGGGTGAAGAGCGGAGCACCAAGCGCGCGGCGCCCTCTCCCAGCAGCAGGGAGAGCAGCACCGTGAGCAGGAGCAGCGCCACTTTCGATTTCATTTCCCTATATTCTTACGGCCAATCTGGGGAATCCAGGCAAATCACGCAGCCTACTTGCAGGAGTTGATGATCTCACGCACCGCCTGGATTCGGTTATTCACGCAAGGGCCACCGTAAACTTGCCCGCTTGCCGGGAAAACCACGAACCTCGCGGCTTCTGCGAAATCTTCGTTGATATTGCGACCACCGTAAAATACATGGGAATAGCGGCTCACACCACAGCCCGGATTCGCGTTGAAAGCGGCCCTGTATCTCGCATATAGACCACGCCGGTTCGCCAGAACGTGCATCAGCTCGTGCACCACAAGCGCTGAGTGGGTGCCCATCCCGGTCTGGCAAGTTTCGTTGAGCTCGATCGTAGGCGGATTCATGCTCACGTTTTTTCCCGGAAGACACTTTCCGGCCATGGCCGAGCTTTGCCATACCAAGCGAGGATTGGAACGAATCGTGGCGCCAGCGAGAAACTTCCTCTGGCAGTCAGGAAAATAATTTACCGCGTTCGCGATCTGCCGCTTGGCAGCGTCGGAAAATGCAGGATCTACACGCACTCCACTCGCGTCAAAAAATTTCCCAGGATCCCCTGAGAAGGGCGGAGGCTGTGGGCCTGGAGGCGTGGCCGGTGCACCGCCGGGGCCGGGCTCGGAATCGTCGCCGGGGCTTAGGTCCACAGGTGGAGTGGGCGCGCCTTTGTCTTTCTTCTTCAGAACAGCATACAAGATCGCCGCCGCGCCTCCAGCCGCGAGCGCGGGCACGATCCACTTCTTGACTCGATTGCCATCGCTATCGAAAGTGTCTCCGGTAATCACGGGATTCACGGAAGTGAGACTCTGTGAGCGTTGCTCAGATATCGACGCCACGGTAGTGGCCTGAGCGCTGTCGCTCTTTTTCTTTTTTGCCAGGGCTTCGAGAACTCCCCGCGTACTCACGAGATGGTCACTGAGGATCTTCGTACGGTTCGCGAGTTTATGATAGATAGCGGCTCGCGTGCAGTATTCAGCTTTGATCACTGCGTCGTTTTCTTTGATCAGCGCTGTTAGTTTTCCGGCTTCGTTGTTCAGGGTTGAAGCCATCCCGTCGCTAATCGATGCCGTATCGCTACCAAGGGAAACATTCGCGTCCTGCCCGGATTTCTGGGAGTCCACACCTTCGGAATACTGACGCGACTTGATAAAGTCAGCATCTCCCGCCAGGCCGGAGCACACGTCGGCACGGATCCGCCTCACCTCGTTGTAGGATTTCTGGCATCGCTCGCCCACCGCCCTCTGGCAATTGCCTGGCTCGTCTGCCTCGATAGCCTTGCAGTCCTGGGAGAGATAGCGAATCGTTTTGTCAACCGGATCGCGGAACGGCGGGTAGCAGTTGTCTGCAGCGATTGCCGCCCGTGAGGCGATGACTAGAAGTAGGAGAAGCACATTGGTCATCTGTCTATTTATCGACCAAAACTTGCTGCAACGTGAGAGCGGGGCCCGCGGAAACGGTGCTATTTTCGGTCCATCCCATCGCTGCCGCGATCACCGGCATTTGCTCGATAAACACTGCTTTGCAGGCCTCGGCTATCATCGCATGCTCAAGTTGGGTGCCGTTCCCCGTGCGCAGCTCTATGTAATGGAGCCAGGAACGGATGGTTCCGTTCATGTAGAGGCGAGTCTGGGTATTAAGGGGGAGAAGGAAGCGGGCGCTTTCCTTTGCGATCCCTTTAGCGAGCGCTTCTTCGTAGCGGCGGTACGCCAGATCCCACACTTCCTGCTGGGCGCTTTCGAACCAGTTTTTCGTATCAGTGTCGAAATTGTCCACAGAGCTCTGACGGTTCTTGGTGTCTTGCCGGCGTGCATCGTAGGAGATAAAGGAGGTGCTGGCGGCGTATCGCTGCGAGAACTCCTGAAAAGAGAAGGAACGATGGCGCAAAATCTGGGGCGCGATGCCCCTCGAGGTGGTGATCTCGAGAACCATATTCGCCTGCTCGAAAATCGACCAGTGCCCGTGCTTGATGCAATGGCGCAGCAGTTTAGAAATTTCGGGATTTTCCTGGTTATCAGGATTGCTTACGCGAGCGCAGTAGGCGATCTGCTCTTCTGCTTTGGGCGTGATCGAGATCAGACGAACGCTATCGTGCTTGGTCATGAATTCCCCCGGAGCTATTGTTGATTCAGAATACCCTCTGCGAATAAAAAGCGCTAGCGCGGAGGCGTGGGAGGGCGCGCCGTGACTCGCACGTAAACCAGCTCGAACAATACATACACCCCAAGCAGAACGGGAAGGCCAACGGCTTTCAGCGTGGCCCAAGCGGCAGTGCTCCAGTAAAGCGCGCTGTAAGCCGACAATGCCGCAAGCCCAATGAAGAGAAAACCTATTCGCACGTTCATACCTTTAAGGCGATCCAGCATGATAGCAGGGAGATCCGGATTCTGTTTGCGTGCCAGTTCTATAAAGAACGGCTTACCCAGCATTGAAGAAACCAGGAACACAACGGCAAACACGAGCATGAAAATTGCGGGCTGCATTTTGAAGAAAATTCCGTCATTCTCCCAAAGGGAAAGCAGCCCGAGCACCAGCACAAGAGAATTGGAAAGCAGCGTGATTCTCTGAACCCGCTTTGTTTTCCAAAGTTCCCACGCGATCTCGCCCCCCCCGAACACGAGAGCGGCGATTACGCCACCAAGCGTGCCGTAGAGTTGCTCCACTACTGCGAAAACTACGATCGGAAGCGCTCCGCCCAATACAAAGAGGCGCATTGCATTTTTACGCGGATTCATCCGGCAAGCTTATCGCAAGTTCTTCGCTCACGCGCAAAAAGTTAGTAGGGTAATTTTCCGCTCCCGAGCCCCCTGGCGAAAGCAGTCATCACCTTCTTGTGAATGATGGCTTGAGAGAATCGATATATGTACCAGGGAAGGGTAGGCACAAATTCATTGATGGAAGCCAGCGTGAACTTCTTATTTGCCGTTTGCCGGAACTCAAGCCAGCCGCAGTCGGATCGCTTGGCAAGCAAACCGCCCACGATATGAAATTTGGCTCGCTGCACTTCCGCGCTGGAATTCTGCATACGCTTTAGCACGAGCAGGGGCCAGGGCAGGAACTTCAATCTGAACTTCACCACTCCATCACCCCGATCGGGCGCGACGTTTATAAACCCCAGAGAGGCCATGGGTAACCACTTTTCGTAGGTTTCCGCGATTTCATCACAATTCATCGCCGGAAGGGAGGGAAGCCGCTGGATAGAACGCACCGAGTTTTCATGGAGTTGTCTAGTTCTGCTGCCGGATCGTTTTTTTAGCGGCGCACTAAGAATGATTTCCAACATCTGGGCAAAAGTTCGGAACTCGATATGCCCCGCAATCAGCGCAACGGGAGGATCCTGAGGAAGTTCACAAAGTAAACTGTCAATCAAGGGCGCAACCAGCTCGTAGTTGGCGTTGCCGAACAGGGAAACCCAGAGCTTTGAAAAAGCCGTAGAGTTAATGGGAACCCGAAGTAAAAATCTATTCTTTCCGAGCGCATGACAACTTATGAGAATCAAGTTCTCGTAGTTGAGCTTCTCTCCATTTACGACGTCGATGGTTTGGTCAAAAAAATCCTGATTCATCACGCTCGCCAACAGCACACGCACTAGGTCATCTATGTAAATCACCTGGGTGCCCACTTGTGTCCACTGCGGCAGAATCATGGCGGGAAGGTTCGTTACCAGACTTCTGAGTATCTCAAAGGAAGATCCTCCGCTTCCCGCAACCATTCCGGCGCGAAGAATCGTGCAAGGGATTCCGGTCGCCCTAAATACTTCTTCCACTTCCTTACGGCTGGCCAGATGCTTGCTGATGCTCGAAGTGGGCACGAGGCCACCGAGATAGATAATCTGCTTCACCCCGTTTTCAATGCAGGCGGTGGCGAAATTGTCGGCTATCAGAAGATCGGTGTCGGCAAAGTTTCCCTGGAAAAGCCTGGTTGACGGAAGCATCGAGTGCACCAGGTAGATTGCGACATCCGTATCCTTCAGGGCCTCTACGGAGCTTTGCAACGAAAAGAGATCGGCTTCCCTCCATTCAACCGCACCGGCCGACCGGCTCTTCCCACGCGAGAGCGCGTGGATCTGCCAGTTCGTAGGAACCGCATTCAGCAGATTTGCGCCAACAAAACCACTCGCGCCGGCAATCGTGACTCTCAATTTTGTTTCCATTGTACTATTAGCTTAGGCTCCTCATGGCGGCAGACCAATCCCAGAGACCTGAATATAAAAATCATTGCGAACAGAGGGGAGGGAAAACACGAAAACGGGATGGAGTTGACCTATACCAATCTCTGCCTGAGTGTTCCACCATCACCATCCAGCTCAATCGTGCCCAGTGACCCGTTCACGATGCTGAACTGAGGGGGGCGATGCCCGATGTCTACGTCGTAAACAACGGGAAATTCAAGATCACTAAGCACGGAATGCAATGCCTCTTCGTATGAAAGTTCCGCCTCTTGCTTTGCGTCGGGCCCGGCAGAGCGCCCCAGCAACAAACCACTGAGCCCATCAAACCAGCCTGCCAATTTGAGATTCCATAGAGTACGCACCAGCTCACAGGGAGGCATTTCGCAGTTCTCAAGATAGAGAATCGTTCCATCCGCCTTGAAATCGTGAATGAACTTAGGAACCGGGGCGTAGTTGGTGCCCACCAGTCGGGCAACAGTGTCCAAACAGCCGCCGATCATGCGGCCAGAGAACTGGTTCTTCACAAATTTTTCTTTCAGCTTTTTCCAGGTAGTTTTGTCCGTGAGATTCAAAGGCGCATCTACGTGTGTCTCAAAATCTGCCCATTTGGATTGGTAAAGAGGAACAGAGCTCTGTACGAACTCAGAGCCCGCGGTCAATTGCAAAGTGCCTATCAGCGAGTTCGTGAGAGCGTCCGTTTGCTTCGGCACGAGATCCATCAGATTGCTGCCATGAACCGTCGCGATTCCAGTGAGCAACGTCAGGGAAAACAGGAGCGTGCTCACGTCAGAGTAGCCCGATATCCATTTGGGTGTTGAGTTCCCCAGCTCCTCGAAATCCAGCAATGGAAGAATCTCCACCAGGATCTCTCCGCCCCAGGGAGGCATGATGGTTTTTACGGAAGGATCATTCCAGAATCGCACGAGCTCGGCGGCCCGCTCTTCTTTGGGGCCGCTTACATGCTTATGTTTTTTCCGGAGGCACTTTCCCTCTACGACTTCGAAGCCTTGGTCTCGCAGATTTTTGAGAACCAGATCCAGGCGAGGATACTGCGCGGGCGTGAGCCCCGAGGAAGGAGCGGTGATGGCGATCTTGTCGCCTTTCTGCAGCGGGCTTGGATAGCGAATCTTCATGGCATTCAGAGTAGAGCGGCGCCAGAGTTTCCGCAATCAGCCGCAAGTTCGGGCCTTTAGAGTATGTAGCGGCCATGTGTCGTAAGTTTTGGCAGTTGGTGGGCGCATGATATCACTTTGGCCCTAGATGCCTCCCTTTGGAGCCAGTCTGGCCGCATACAGATCACGGCAATCCAGTTAAAATACAATTTGTTTTCATATGGTTACCAAACCGAGACCGCTGGCACGCCTAGTGCTTATTAGTTAGTAGCAAGGGAGTACTTATGAAGAATATGAAGATGACTTCGTTGAGCCTGGCTACCGCTGCTAGCCTTATGGGTTGCGGCGCTTTGAGTAGCACCAATGCGAATTCGGACGGATCTCCCTCCGATCTTGCGCCCGCTGGCGCACCTCAGATTCTTTCCTTCAGCGGAGTGGCTGCTTCCGAAAATATCGGCCTCACCGATGCCTCCGGAAACGCCAGTGTAGCCCGGTGGGAGGTGGCCAACTCCGGCAACGCTACCTATACTTGCCGATTTGCCAGCCCTGACTCAATTGCAACGGCCGCTCAGGCTCCCTGCGACGGGGCCAGCGGCATTCAGCCTCTATTTACGATTCCTGCTGACGCTACTAACGGCCAAAAGACTCTGGAAGTAGTAGCCACCGGTCAGAACGGCACAAGCACCACGAGCAGAGTTACTTTTTATCTGCACGCGGAACTGAACAATAAATCAGCGTGCAACTCGAACCTCAGCTTGGATGCAGCGTTTGCCACAGCCAGCAATGCGCTGGGCATAACCGCCCTGTCGCCCTCCTTCGGCGATGCCACCAAACTGGCCCACCCCAACAAAGTTGTTCAACTGGGTGACGACAGCACTTTTCAGATCGAGACCCTCCGACGTCAGCTTTTCCTAAGCTCGGATAAAAAACTGATCGCCGTGACGAGGAAATTTGTTTCTGACAATAACGGCTGCAGAAACGGTTTCACCATCGGCCACCACCGGAGCATCACCCGCGCCGAGTATGAGCGCACCAGCTTCGACTGCGCAGCGTATGTATTTTCCGCTGATGGCCGGGCCGCTGTTTGCATAGATGAAAATGGCCAGGTTCTTCGCCGCTCCACCGATGCTCTGAAGCCCCTACGCAACGCCCTGACTCATGAAAATAATGGTTACGATCAGTAGTTGTGCTAGCCTGAATCCGCGTAAGAAGCGGTGACGCGGCCAGAATCGCAAGGTTTTGGCCGCGAGTACGTTGGACAAGCGCTGCGGCGCCCGACCAGCTTAATAGAGGGCAGAGGTCCTTCTAAAATTTGCCGCTTCTTGCGCTTTCGCAGGGACGGATATTGGATGGCCCAAAAGCCACAAGAATCAGAAATTCTAGCTCAACTTTATGACCCGGCAATCTTCGAAGAAGAGCTCCTGTCGATGTCGGCACGGGAATTCAGAAGCGGCTATTGCACGGACGTCGCAAACCGCGAAGCTTGGTTTAAGCTGATCGACCACGGCAAGCCCTTGTGCAGGTTTCTGGCCCGCGAAATGCGAACCGGCACCTATCAGCCTGATCCTATCGAATTTCGCGAGGCAAACCTTCAAGGGAAGAAACGAAATATTGCGCGACTGAGCTTTCGCGACCGCCTGGTTCAAGGAGCCTTGGCGCAAACTCTGCATAGGCACTTTGAACCACTTTGGCATGGTAGTCTTTTCTCTTTTCGCAGAGCCCGCTCCAACGTGATGGCCCTTAAAGAGGCAGGGAAGTTCTGCCACCAGCATCGCCGAAGAACTCCGACCAGGAACCAAGGGCTCTACGTTCTTCGTGGAGATGTCAAAAACTATACGGATTCCATTTCACCCAAGCCTGACTCTCCCCTTTGGAATGCTCTGGAGAGCAATATGGAGAATAGCTCACGCATTTTATCTTCGCTTCTTCAGCAAGTGCTGGCCCTTTCCGGAGAGTGCTTGCCATTTGGCAGCCCGCTCACGCCCTTTTTTGCCAATCTTTTTCTGACGCCACTGGATTACGAGTTCAATCGCAACCCGGCGCTTTCCTGCTTTCGCTATGGCGACGACATTCTGGCGCTCTCTGAAAATAGCGAGTTGGTACTGGAATGCCTACGTGGTTACTCCGAAGCCCTGCGCAATCGCGGCCTGGCTTGGAACGAAAATAAATTAAAGCTGCAGTATTGGACCGCAAACGGCCACGCCTCTCCCCTGCCCGACTTCAAAGGCGGCTTAAATCAGATAGAATACCTGGGGCTAAGCCTGCATTTTCGCCATGGGCTCGGGATGAGCAAGAAACACCGCAAGCGGTTCCGCGCCCAGGTGCGGGAGCGACTGCGAGATCAAAAAGCGGACACCGCTTCGAAGTGGCAGGAACTGCGCACCCTCTGGGACGATTTACAAAACACAAAGAACGAAGCTTCAACGGAAACCGCCCAGCTCTATCACGACCAGTGGAGCCCCTCTCAAATTCAGGAAGAACGGCAGTTCGTGCTGGAACAGGCATCCGAGTTTATGGCGGGCGAAAATGCTCCCCGTTCTTATCGAAAATTTCCCAAGAGGCTGCTGCAAAATGAGCTTGGCCCACTTTGGCCATGGCTGCGGGCCGAACCATGAAGGCGCACAATTCCAAGGATCTTGTAGCCTCACTGATCGCGAGCGCGCCAGCCGTTGAGCCAGGCATTTCATTTGCCACCACGCTTTTTTCTTCCCCACAGTTTAGATTCTTGTTTTTCCGCGCCAAACGTATTTTGAGCATGCAGGCCCTTGGCTCCCTTCTGCTCTGGCTCGAGTATGCTTTTTTTTCCTACTGGCTGGAAATCCCTTTCGTGCCAACCCTGATCAAGCTCCTGGCATTTGTTTCGCTATGGTATGCTTTTCAATGGGGAACTCTCGAAAAAACCAGGAACCACTTTCAAGAGCTTTGGAATTCCGGGCAAAGGTTGAAAGCGCGCAAGGAGATGACAAACTTCCTGCGCCAGTCTATCGGCTTTTCTCTCGTGCCTTTTCTAGGCATTGCCTGCCTTTGCTGCCTCGACATTTTTGTATTCCGGCGCCACTGGAATTTCATGCACACTCTGTTTGTAGGAGTAGCGATCAAGGCTGCCTTGCAAACCTGGTCGAGATCCGTTGTTTCAACTTTTTCCGTGATTCGCCGCACCTGGCAGCCACCTCTCTTCAGATTCTTTGTTGAAGTTGCCTTGCTGGGATTGATCGCTCTAGCTGCTGATCCTCTTGGCGATCATGTGGTTGGAAGCTACTTTGCGCTCAACGGAATTGTTCTGGCTATCGTGACCTATAAAAACTTCACCCAAACGTTGCGGATCCTGCACCTGCCAAAGTCGGTGATTTGGTCGGCTAAAATCAAGGCGCCAAAAGATCTGTCATTTCTACGCAGAGGCCTCCTGGGCATCGGCATGAATCCCGACGGCCTCTTTGTCTTTGTTGGCAGCGTGCTTCATCCCGCGGTTGGCAGCCTGCTCTACCTCGTTACCCCCGTGGTTCGCGTGATTCACGGGCTCAGCCAATCACTATACGTGGAGCTATCCAGCATTAACTATCCCTCACTCGCCCCGCTGCGCTGGAGTTTTCTGCGAAACTGGGCCTGGGTATTTTTCATTTTCTTTTTTCCAACCATTTCTATTCTGTATTTCACCTCTCCCTTCCTCAGCTTCATTCTCCTGTTTGCCCTTCGCATGCTTTGGGCCTCTTTCAGCGTTTTCTTTTATCTCGCATTTTCGCGTAGACCGAAGAGCTTGCGCATGCAATTTGCGCAAGCGGTTCACGCTCCTCCTCCAGAGCCTTCCTGGCAATGGACAAGAATTCACGGCCTGCAAACCAGCCTGCCCCAAAAGGAGCGCAACGATTTTGAACATGCTTTGTGGAAAGCGCTTCTGGTGTGGGCCATCAAAGGCAAAAGAGGACGTGTACGCGGCTATAAAGTTTGGCTAAAATCCAACGACGGCGTGCTCCTGGACGAAATAGTGGCATGGTCACAAAACCGAGAATTCAGATCTGAAGAACCATCCGGAGCCAGTAATTGAAATATGCCTAAGAAAAACACTTTTACCATGTTCTTGCCACGTCGCTTGACCGGTAGCTCGAAGCTATGAGCGATCATATTATTGTCGGTTACGCCAATACCTATCATGATCCCGCGATCGCGATCGTCGACGGAGAATCCGTATTTGCCGAAGCCATTGAGCGCTCTTCGCAGAATAAGCGCGCCCGCTGGCAGGCCGGGATAGGCTATACGCCATCGAACTTTCGCAAAGCTCTCGCCCGCGCTGGCATCACGATCGACCGCAAGGTTAGTCTTCACGTGCGCAGTACCTGGCGTTTTTCTCTGGTCGAGCGGCTATTCCTTATGGCCCTCGGCCTCTACTGGAAAATCCGCCCGATTTACGGCCCGCTCCCAGCAGGCGTGCCTTCCGAGCTCGCCTCTTTGCAGAAAGTAAGTGCCTACTCCGTGAAATGGTTTCTGGGAAGCGTTCCGCTTTTTTGCGAGCAGCTTGCCCACGCCACGAGCAGAGGGCGCGCAAAAATCGCCAGCGTGAGTGCCGTGCGCCATCACCTCACCCACGCCTCGAATGCAGTATTCACATCAGCATTCGAGGAATGCGCCGTGATGGTGCTCGACGGACAAGGCGAGAGGCATGGCGCGTCTTTCTATCACTACCGCAATGGCGCTTTCAAAGAGCTCGCTCATTGCGCACACAGTCTTGGCTTTCTTTACGCACGGGTGACTACGCTTTGCGGTTTTTCCCCAGTGCAGGGAGAGGAATGGAAAGTGATGGGGCTCGCCGGCTATGGCAAATGTGTGCCGGAGATTGAGGAGTTTTTCCGGTCGCGCACCACGGTGCGGGGCCTTGGTTATGAGCTGCATTTTCCCGAGAGCTGCTGGGCCGAGCTTGCCAAACTCACAGGCGGCTTTCGTAGCGAAGACGACAAGGACACCCTTCGCTCTGCGGATCTTGCGGCTAGTTTCCAGGAGTACTTTACCGGCGTAGTGGTGGCTCTGGCGAAAAACCTGAAGGATCTCGGACTCTCGGAAAATCTCGCTTACTCCGGCGGCTGCGCGCTCAATTCCTCTACCAACGGTCGGATTCTCCAGGGCTCAGGTTTTCGCGCGCTCCATATCCCCTCAGCCCCAGCCGACGACGGCAATGCCCTCGGCGCCGCGCTTCATGAAGCACACGTAGTTCGGCGTCAGGTTCGCCGGCCAAAGGTAGAGTCCCCTTATCTCGGAAACGAGCCGGATATGGAGGCACTGGAACGGGTGCTGGATTTTGGGTACTACAAGTTTCGAAAATTCAATTCGAACGGCGAGCTTGTGGAGGCCTCCGCCAGAGTTCTGGAAGAAGGAAAAATCCTGGGCTGGATGCAGGGACGGGCGGAATTTGGCCCTCGAGCTCTCGGTAACCGCTCAATCCTGGCCGACCCTCGCGCTCTTCGGATGAAGGAAGAGATCAACCGGCTGGTGAAGTTCCGCGAAGGCTATCGCCCGATCGCCCCCTCGATACTTCATGAAAACGGCGATGAATACTTCGAGCGCTATGAATTCTCCCCTTATATGGAACGCACACTGAAATTTCGCGAAGAACTGAAGAATCGAGTTCCCGCAGTAGTGCACGAAGACGGAACCGGCCGGGTACAGTCGGTGACGAGGGAGCTCAATCCCCTTTATCACGAGTTAATCTCGGCCTTTTACCGCAGGGCAGGCGTTCCGATGCTCGTGAATACCTCTCTCAATGTGATGGGCAAGCCGATCGTGCACGGAATTGAAGATTCGCTTACTTTGTTCGGCACCACCGGCCTGCACGCGCTTGCGATCGGAAATTTTCTCATCGAAAAATCTAGCTGAGCGATTTCTTCCAGGAGAAATTTTTCTCTTTCACGGCGTCGAGGGCTGCGATGTAGTTTGGATGCTCGGTTCCCAGCACGTAATCCCAGAAGCGGAAGTAAAAACCGAAGTTATACTTTCCCGCCTGGTGGTGCAGGTTGTGAGAGGTCGCGGTGCCTAGCCAATCAAGAGGCCGGAAAGAGCGATAGCCATCGGGATTAAATTCGTAGCCAGAATGCCCGTTGAAGATCAGGAAGGCAGAGGCAAATAGATATGCACAGAGCACGAGGGGATGGAGGGGAAGAGCCAGAACCACGAGCGGCCAAAGACCGGCTTCAACCAAATTCTCCACTGGGTGCACACACCAGGAGCTCCAGGGATTGGTGTTTTTCGCTTTATGGTGAAGGAAGTGCACGTGCCGGTAGATCGACGAATGATGCATGGCTCTGTGAGTGAAATAGAACCAGGCGTCTTGAATCACGAAGAGTAGAGCGAATGAAAAAAGCGCGTAGCCGGCTCCTCGAGAGCCAAAGTCCATATAGAGCTGCGTATAGCCTTGCGTGTGCAGGAGGTAAATCGCAGCAAGAGCAGCGATATCGCACGCCGCATGCACTGCCGTCATTTTTTTCTCTAACTTTAGCTGGGCCGGCGCTGGCAGGGCTTCCAAGTTCTTAGCTGCCTGAAAGCGCGCGGGCTTCCATTGGTAGAGCAGGAAGAATACGCTCATCGGGCCAAGGTAGTTCCGGTAGAGCAGCACGAATAGTACAGCGGCGGCGATCACGCTTCCTCCGGGCCATGCAGAAGCTCCCAGCCGTCAAGCAGTGTAACGCCCTTGAACTTCGGGCTGCTAAAAAGCCAGCCGGTAAGAGTGTTACTTGGCCCCACGTTGATGAACGTAGTTACGCCTTCCTTCTCGTGAAGGTGTGCGAGAGTTTCAGTCCACCGCACTTCTTGCACCGCGCTCGCCAGGCCCTCTTCGAGAATATCGGCCGGGGTAGTGAGGTAGCGAATCCAAAGGCTGGAAAAAACCGGTTTGTTCGGTGCACGCAGCTGCCAGCGCGCGCTTTTTGCCCGCAGCTCTTCCATGGAAGGGCGCATGGCAGGAGAGTGTACGGGATACTGTAGCACTGGCTTCACTTTGAGCCCGCGGCTCTCGCTTTGCGCGATGATTTTTTCCAGAACTTCCACGCTTCCGCCGATCGTGGCGTTCGTATCGCTCCAGAGGCTCACGGGCGTATCGCTGTCTTTCAGCCACTGGAGCTGCTCAGGGGTAAGCGCGGAGCCGTCGCGGGTGCGCACGTTCGCAGTGTAGCCCTTGGGGCAAGTCTTCCTTAGCTCGCCGAAGGTCCAGAGGAGGTCGATAGCATCGCGGAAACTGAGGCTTTCGCAGATCACGGAGCGGGCTACGTCGCCGTGCGAACAGCCCTGGGCGATATCCCATTTTACTTCAAGCTGCCGAGTGATTCCCACTTGGAGGGCTGTCAATGCCACAAGGGTGCGGTCGAAGTCGGCGAGGTGAAGGCGCTTATTCACTCGAATGAACTCGGCAAGGTCTTCTTTCTGACCCGTGAATTCAGAGAGCAGACCGGAAGCCTCGCGCAGGGTTTCGCAGACTTTTTCGTCTGTAAGCCAGCGCTGGAGCTTCGAGCTCATAAAAAGGGCATCAAGACCAGGAAAGAGGAGGGCCGCCTTAGGCGTGGCAGGCTGCATGCGCAGATCCTTCAAGCCACTGCTCCGCCAGGCCCTGCTCCAGTTCGAGGAGCTCTTCTTTGCGAGAACCGGCAAGCTCCAGGCGGTCGCTGAGTTTTCCGTTGATCTGGCTGAGATGTTTACGCTCATCGGCGATTAGAGTTCTGGCCATGGCACGCACCTCTTCAGACACAGCGCTGCGAGCTAGCTGAGGATAGATTTTCATCAGCCGGCGCTCGATGAGGAACGAAAGAAGCACATAAGCGGGCTCAAACCAATCCTGCCCTAGCTTACGGCGCACGGGGCGAAAAGAGCGGAGAGAAAGTGAGGAGAGATAGGTATCGGTTGCTTTGTGCATCGCTTGCGAGAGATGAGCTTCGCGAAGAATTTCCGCGGGCGAAAAAGTGGCACGCAGCTCACGGGCCTTGTCTTGTGCCATCTTGGTGTGCCGGATCTCGTCAAGAGCATGCTCGTGCAGCGTTTCGTCCCAATACCGATGAGGAACGGCGACGATCCATTTAGCGCCGAACATTTCCACTTCAGCGATGCTCGATAGAAAAGCAGCGAGCGCGACTTTATCGGCTAAAAGCACGGCAGGAAAAGAGTCGATCGAATTTTCTTCAGCCAATAGTGTTTGGCCGCATGGTGAGTTCATTTGGGTCTTCCTCTTCAAGGGGACAGAAGGGAGGTCGCGTTATACTATATTAGTCGGATATTCACAAACTGCATTCAAGGATGCGGGCAATATACTCATGCCCTGGAACATCAGGGGCAAGTAAAGCTAATTACTTTCAGCTAGTTACTTCTTTAACTTCAGATTGCGGACAGGGACAATGGAGGCCTCCCCCTTGGAGTAGATCAAATTTGGACCTGGCAGAGCTGGCAGGTCTCCCGCGTGCTTAGGCAAAACCAATCTTAACGCCCGATGCGCCTCCCCCTATTCAATCGCCAAGGCCCAACCTTGACGCGCGTCACCACTAGAACTACAATGTAACTACGATGTTGTTCGATTGGGATCCGGACAAAGCTAAGAAGAATTTACGTAAGCACAAAGTCAGCTTTGAGATGGCTTCTACGATTTTTAGCGATCCCTTTCATCTCTCGATCATGATTCAGACACAGAACAAGAAGAGCGATGGATAACCATTGGTAGATCGGCTGACCAACAATCATTTGTAGTAATTCATTCCGAAAGGCATCGCACCGAATCTGGCGAGGTTCTACGGATCATCTCGGCGAGGAAAGCTACGCGAAAGGAAAAGGCGGAGTATGAAGAAGGAATATAGCTTTAAGAACGGAACGAGGGGTCGCTTTTACCGTCCTAATAAAGTGCAAAAGACAATTCGCCTGGATCCAGACGTTCTGGAGTTTTATGTAAACTTGGCGAAAGACGCGGGAATCCCCTATCAAACCCTCATAGGATTGACACTTCGCAAGTTCGCCCAAGAGGGCGGCGTGCTTACCATCGCCAGCAGCTCGGCTAGAAAGCCCTTGAACGCCAAAAAGAAAAAAGAGAGCGCTTAGGAGAAATCGCGCTCGGCCAGAACTGAGCCGAAAGGGCTTCTCTATGATTTTCATTTATCGACCACGCGAACCCGACTTGGCTCGACCAAACTGCCGGTCGGTAAATTCAAATATTAGATATTATTGGGCATATAGTTGGTGGAGGCCAACCCACTATAGTCGAACCAACCAGGGCGCTCATTGTATCGAAATTACAGTGGGTTACCTGGGCTAGGACTAGGGCAGGACGGGGACTGGCAAGACCCATTGGACATCGGCATACGAAGCGGTAAAAATTGACTATGTTGACATTATGTGTATAATATACCCATGGGCACTTTTTTAAGAATCGGCCCCTACCGCATTGAGATCCGCACGCGGGAACATGGCGTGCCACATTTCCACGTAGTTGGGCCAGACGGCGAAGCATCGGTGGCATTAAAAGATTTTCGAATCCTTGCTTTTACCGGAGTAAATGAGCGCGACATACGGCGTATTTGCAAAGTGCTCGAAGATCACCAAGAAACGATGATGGAGGTTTGGCATGAAAACCAAAAAGACTAAAATGGGCAAGGCTCCCGCACGGCTCTCTAATGAGGACGTGAAGCCCGAGAACATTAAGATCCGGGTCAACATGTTCATGGATCTTGACGTAGTGGAACACTTTCGCAAACTTTCCAAGGAAAAAGGCCTCGGCTACCAGACTCTCGTCAATCAAGCGCTTCGGGAATATGTTTCCGGACTGAAGAGCCTTGAGCGCCGGGTGGAAGAGTTGGAGAAAAAGCTAACTGGGTAAATCGGAGTTTAAAGAAGAACCGAAGAACCAGAACCCGAAGAACCTATTATTGGGCATATAGTTGGTGGGCGCTGCAGGGGTCGAACCTGCGACATCCACCTTGTAAGGGTGGCGCTCTGCCAACTGAGCTAAGCGCCCAACCTGTTGGAGAACGTTTTAGATACCAACCTCGGCCCTCTCCGTCAACATTTCCGAACTCTGACTCGTCTAACTAGCCGCCAACCCTTGCGAATCCCCGTCTATTCCTTAAAATCGATAAGCAATGAACGGGAAATCCCTCTTTATCGGCCTCCTGATCTTCAGCCTCGGGCTCGGAATCGGGTTCTACGGATTGCGCTCCGCGCCACGCTCGGGTTTGGATCCGTCCACGAAAGAGAAGCTCCAGCTTCTGGCCGACAGTGACCTCGAAGATTATTACCGCCTGAAAACCATGGAAGAGAAATACCTCAAGGCCGACGAGCTGCTCGGCAAGATCATGGTGATCTTTCTCGCCGATCTCGGTCTTCGCGTTTCGGCTTCGGCGCAGAATGCGGCCAAGCAACCGCCCATTGCCGCAAGCTCTTCGCTTTCCCCGTCCCCTTCCGCTCCGGAACGCCTTTTCCCCACCCCCACCCCAGCTACCCCTCCCCCAAAACCAACCGAAGCCCACCATAAACACTGGAGCAGCAACGAAGCCTCGCTGCTGGAGCTCCGTGACGAACGCAACGTGCCCAGCCTTCTGCGCCGCCTCAGGGTGAGTGATTTTGAGTCCTCGCTGAAAAGCTCCCGCGCCTTTTCCAACAGCAACGGGATCATCTCCTCACTCAATGGCGGCTTCGAAGGCAGCACGCGGGTTCGGTTCGGGGGAGCCGCTCATTCCTGGTATGTGCACATAGAGCTCGCGGGCGCAATGGCGAAAGGGCAACTCACCGGAAACCTGAAGATCCGGATGCTCGAAAACGGCAAAGTTTTCAGCAACAGCTCGAGCAGTGGCAATATCAATGCGTTCCGCGACTTCGCGGGAGACAGCCAGGCCCTGCTCGCCCAGGCCTCGCCTACGGTGTTTTTCCAGCTCTACTACCTGAAAGAGCTCGATCAGCTGGCCGCCAATGTCTATCGGCGGGAGTCGGAACAGGCTGGATTCGAGCATATCGGCTCGATGTCGCTGAAACGCTCCCAATAGAGTTTATTTTTCGGGTATTTATCTCTATCCGGGATAGCCGCGTGAGCCAAAAAAGGCTATAAGGTCGAATCCTATGAATATCAGAAATATCGCGATCATCGCGCACGTTGACCATGGCAAAACCACGCTCGTAGACCAGCTGCTTCGGCAGTCAGGTACCTTCCGCGATAACGAAGTCACCGCTGAGCGGATGATGGACAGCATGGACCAGGAACGTGAGCGCGGAATCACGATCGAAGCCAAAAACGCTTCCTTCACCTGGAAAGGCACGAAGGTAAACATCGTAGATACGCCCGGCCACGCCGACTTCGGCGGTGAAGTGGAACGGATTCTCACGATGGTGGACGGCTGCCTCCTCCTCGTGGACGCGTCTGAAGGCCCTCTTCCCCAGACGCGCTTCGTGTTGAACAAAGCCCTCCAGCACGGGCTCAAGGTGATCGTGGTGATCAACAAGATCGACCGCCCCGACTCGCGCATCGGCGAAGTGGAAAACGAAATTTTCGACCTCTTCATCGACCTCGAAGCGATCGAAGACCAGATGAATTACAAGACGGTATACGCGATCGCCCGTAACGGAATCGCCACCCTGGAGCGCCCGAATTCTCTCGAAGAAGCCTTGGCGACAAAAGGCACGCTCGAACCCCTGTTCGAGACGATCGTGAACACCGTGCCTCCGCCCAAAGTGGCTTCCGATAAGCCACTCGCTCTTCTCGTAAGCAATCTTTCTCACTCCGATTTCCTCGGCCGCATTTGCGTGGGCCGCATCGAACAAGGCTCCATGAAAGTGGGCCAGCAGGTCGCAGTTTACGGCCGAAACGGCAAGCGCAGCACCGCTCGTATTCAGGAGCTCATGAGCTACCATGGTATGAAGCAGGTGAAAGCGGACGTACTGCACGCGGGCGATATCGCCGCGATCGCGGGCGTAGAAGCTGTGGAGATCGGCGACACGATCGGCGCGCTCGACCTTCCGGAACCGCTGAAGCGCATCGAAGTGGATCCACCCGCCGTGAGCATGGGTTTCATCGTGAACTCCTCTCCGATGGCAGGCCGCGAAGGCAAAGTGCTCCTTACCCGCGAGCTGATGGCTCGCCTGCAAAAAGAAGCGCTTCGAAACCCCGCGATCCGCGTGGAACCGACCGCTTCTCCCGATGAGTTCCTCGTTTCCGGGCGTGGTGAGCTCCAGCTCGCCGTGATCGTGGAAGCGATCCGCCGCGAAGGCTTTGAAGTTGCCGTGGGCAAACCGAAAGCCGTGCTGCAAACGATCGACGGCGTGGTTTGCGAGCCGGTCGAAAAGGCTTTCATCGACGTGCCCGAAGAACACTTCGGTGTGGTGAACGAGATGCTCTGCCTGCGTAAAGGCAAGATGCTCAATATGGTGAACAAAGGCTCAGGCCGCGTTCGCCTCGATTTCGAAATTCCTTCCCGCGGCCTGATCGGTATTCGCTCACACTTTCTCACCGCTACCCGCGGCACGGGAATCCTGAACACGATCTTCCACGGCTATGAGCCCTTCAAAGGCGACATCTCCGAGCGTCAGAACGGCGCCATGGTGGCCGACCGTACCGGTGGCACCGTGCCTTACGGCCTCTTCCACCTCCAGCCTCGCGGCCAGCTCTTTATTGGAGCCGGCGTCGAAGTTTACGAGGGAATGGTGATCGGGGAAAACGCCCGCGACAACGACCTCTGGGTGAACGCAATCAAGACCAAGAAGCTCACCAACATGCGCGCCTCTGGAACTGACGAAGCGACCACGCTCGCCACTCCTCGGGACATGTCGCTCGAAAGATCCCTCGAATGGATCCGCGACGACGAGATCGTGGAAGTGACTCCGAAAAACGTGCGGATTCGTAAGCGCAAGCTCAAGAACCCTACCTAGTCTCCCGCATTTTATGCGGTTACAATTGGACCCAATGGCTCGCCCAACCGCGGCAAGAACTTTGTGGATCCCATTTTTATTGGCACTGCTCGCTCCGGCTGTTGCCATCTACCTTCGCTGGCGCATGTGGGCTCCTCCCGCCCATGTGCTGCTCTACCCGGATCCTGACTACGGCTACCTGTTTAACTCACTCCTCCTCATCGACGGGCAATCTCCCTGGCATATCGACCACCCGGGCACCCCGATCCAGCTGATCGGCGCGCTGGTGATGAAGCTACGCTTTCTGCTGTTCGGAACCGGTACCGATCTTGCCCAAGATTTTTTCCTCCACCCGATCGAGTACCACCAATGGGTAATGTTCACCCTCTTCGGCTTCTTCGTTTCCTGCCAGTGGTTCGCGGGTTTTCGCCTGCTGCGGATGGGGGTTCCCGCCGTGCTCTCCGTAACGGTGGCGCTCCTGCCGCTTACCTACTTTGACCTGCTCGACTACTTCGACCACGTGAGCCCGGAATGCCTGCTCGGCGGTGTGGCGCTCCTCCTCGCCCCGTTTCTTCTGCAAGCTACGCGGGAAGACGAAAAGAAAACAATTCTGCCCTGGAGATCCGTTGCAGCTGGCGCAATGCTCGCCGTGGTTTGCACCCTCAAGGCCACCTCCATTCCGCTGCTCCTTTGTATTTTTCTGATTCCAGGGTGGCGCGCACGCGCGATCGCTTTTGGCGGATTCCTCTTTTTCTATCTCGGCATTACCGCGCCGATCTGGAGCGAATTTCCCCGCATGCTCGGCTGGTACCAGAGCCTGATGGCGGGCCAGGGAATCTACGGACAGGGCGGCAGCTCACTATCCACCACGCAGCTTACATACAACTTTCATTGGCTCTTCGCCGGAGGGCAATGGAACGGAATTATTCCCGCGTTCCTGCTTTTCCTTCCGCTCCTCGCCTGGCCCGCCTCCTTTCGCCGCTGGCCCCTCGCACTCGCCGCAATCGTGCTCTTTGCCTTGATCCTGAAGCATCCCGGCACTCGGTACGCGCTTCCCTTCATCACGCTTTCGGCGCTGAGCTTGTTAAGAGTTTCCCGATCGCCTGCATTTGTTCACGTCGCGCTAGCTTGCCTCATGCTACTACCCGCACCTTTTGTGATTCGTTCGCAGGCGGAAGGCATTACGGGCTGGCGAACTCAGGAAGCGCTATCGGCAGTAAAGCTAGAGCAGCGGCTTAATGAACCCGCTTTCAAACGCTGCAATGTAACTACGGTGAACGAGCTAGCGCATTTTTCTTACGCCCTCTTCGCAGGCAATTTCGCCACCGCGACCGGAAACTACGGAGCTCAGCTGCACGAAGCTCATCCTCGCTATAATTTCATCTTCAATCAGGTTCGCTCCTTCGAAGGAACGCTCTCTCCGGCCGATTGGGCGGCTTTCGTAAAAAGCGCGCCATGTCATTTGTTTATAGGGCGCCCGGGACGAACCCCATCCACTATTGAAGAGGTATTTCACACGAAGGCGGAGCTAGTGGAGCTGATCGGCCCAGGCGAAAACTCGGCGATTTACCGGGTAAAGAACCCAGCACTGCTTGTGCTGAAGAGCCAGCCGAAATTCGTGCCGGCGGAAACACCGAATTCAATGAGGCCGCTTGTTAGCCCGCTGAAACCGGCCTTACCATAGAAGGATGAAAGCCAGATCCGAGCTGGCCCGTTATCTGGCTCCGCTCGCCGCACCGTTTTTCACGCTCGCGCTTTTCCTCTTCACCAGCAGGGCTCCCTTGCACGTGCTGGAATTCCCCGATCCGGATTTCGGCTACCTCTTCAGCTCCCTCACGATCACTCTTGGGCAAGCTCCCTGGCACGTGGACCATCCGGGAACCCCCCTTCAGCTCCTCGGCGCTCTCGTGATGCTCGTAAGATTTTTCTTCGCTGGCATCGAGCAGTCGCTTACGAAGGACTTCTTCCTTCATCCGGTGGCCTATCACCAGGCTGTGATGTGCACCGAGGTCGCTTTTTTTCTAGTCGCCCAGTGGCACTGCGGTCGCCGCCTCCGTCGCCTGAATGTACCCGTCTCACTTTGTCTTTTCGCCCAGTTTTCCCCCTTGCTCATCTGGGACGGGCTCGTTTACCTCGACCACGTGAGCCCGGAGACACTGCTTTCTGCCGCCGGGCTTAGTCTTATGCCTCTGCTGGCTGAAAGCAGTATTCGCGATGAAAACCATGGCCAGACCCAGCGCGCGATTGCAGTCGGGATCTGCCTGGCCCTGATGGCAAGCCTGAAGGCGAACTCAATCCCTCTCCTGTTATGCATTTTTCTCCTGCGCAATAAGCGCGACAGGGGTATCGCGCTCGGCGCGTTCGTCGGTTTTTACCTTTGCGTAACTTCGGTAATCTGGGAACACTTTCCCCGGATGTTTTCCTGGTACTTGAGGCTCCTTTCCCACCGCGGGCTATACGGCCAGGGGTCTCAGGGCTACTCCGCAGCCCCGATCGCGGTGCTGACGAGCGACCCCGATCTCCTGCTCCGTACTGCGCCACTTCTGGTTTCGGCCTGGTATCTTTTCTTCGCGCGCTTCCTACAGAAAAAAGATGTGGCGCTGCAGCCTCGATGGCCGCTGGTTATGGCGGGTTCGATAATCTTGTTGCTGACAATTAAGCACCCGGCTTCACGCTACTTTCTTCCTCTTTGTTTGGTGGTCGCGCTGGGCGCGGTGCAAATTTGCCGGCAGGGAAAGCGTTACCGAATGGGCCTGCTCACGGTGGCTCTCCTCGCGATCGTCTACGCTTTCCCGAAGCGCTTACAGGCGCAGATGGAATTTCGACTCCGGGCCGCGCAGGGAAATGCCGAGCTGGCCTCGTTATTGGCAAGTAGATATCCAAGCTGTCACCTGACCGTGCTTGACGATGCAGGCATCCCCGCCTTTACGCTTTTTGCGGGAAATCTGGCGACGAAACTGGAAAATTTCGGCACTGAGCTTCGCGACGCTTTTCCGCTTGTAGCTTTCCGGCAGAGCAACCTTCCCACTTTCCGCTTTTTCGGAGGCTCAGTGAGCGAGGCAGAATGGGCAGAAGCTGCCTATTCTGCTCCTTGCCGGGTCGTGGTGACAAAACAGAAAAGAACGGAAGATGGCTTCCGGGAAGTTTTCCACGCTACGCCGGTCTTACTCGAGCAAGTAGGGAACGGCTTCCTGAACGTATACGGATTTCCGCCGGCCGTAGACGCGCATTTTCGCCAGCTTCTCGCCGATAAGGAAAAAGAAAAGGGCCTGGTCCGAGATTGGACCAAGCCCTGAAATCTTTCAACCGATCCTAGTCCCAGGGGATTAGTGCTTCGCCACGCGTTGCGTAGTGCTTCGCCTAATGTGCGACGTTCGGAACAGACCCTTTCGGATCGTTCTTCTTCTTGGCGAGCTCGGCCTGCTGGGCCTTCTCCGCTTCAATCACGTCTTTCGGCTTCATGAAGTTCTTCGCGTCCGGCACTTCGAGAGCCAGGCGCAACACTTCGTCGGCGTGAGAAACGGGATGGATCGTAAGACCGTCCAGGATCTCTTTCGAGATCTTGATGAGATCTTTCTCGTTCTCTTTCGGGATGATCACGGTATCGGCGCCGCCTAAGCGGGCCGCGATCAGCTTCTCTTTCAAGCCGCCGATCGGGAGAACCCGTCCGCGCAGCGTGATCTCGCCAGTCATCGCCACGTTCCGTTTTACGGGAACGCGCATGAAGGCGGAAGTGAGAGCCGTGGCCATCGTGATTCCCGCGGATGGACCATCCTTCGGCGTCGCGCCTTCCGGCACGTGCAGGTGGATGTCGATCTTGTCGTAGAAATCAGGAGCCAAGCCAAACAACGTGGACCGGAGACGCACGTAGCTCATCGCTGCCTGCGCACTCTCCTGCATCACGTCGCCGAGCTTTCCAGTGATCTTGAGGTTGCCCTTGCCGGGAAGAACCGCGACCTCGATCTGGAGAAGGTCGCCGCCGCTTTCCGTCCAGGCAAGGCCGTTGGCCAGGCCGATTTCGGAAGCTTCGTCGGTCTTCGAGATCGAGTAACGAGCTACGCCGAGATACTTCTCGAGCAGCTTCGATGTAACGGTCACCTTGTCGGTAGAAGCGTCGGCATTTTTGATGCTCGACTTCTTCTTCTTGCCCTCTTTGAGAGAAGCAGCCTGCCCCGATTTGCCCATCTTTCGCACGAGCTCGTGCGCTACCTTGCGGCAGAGACCGGCGAGCTCGCGCTCGAGGTTCCGCACGCCGGCTTCACGGGTATATCCGAGAACCAGCTCCTGCATCACGTCGTTAGGAACAACCAGCTGGCCCTTGCCCAATCCATGGAGCTCGGTCTGCTTCGGCAGAAGGTATTTCTGGCCGATATGCGTCTTCTCGCTCATGGTGTAGCCGGGGATCGTGATCACTTCCATACGATCCAGCAACGGGCGCGGGATCTGGTGCAGCGAGTTCGCCGTGAGCACGAACATTACTTTCGAGAGGTCGAATTCGACTTCGAGGTAATGGTCCATGAAGCTGGCGTTCTGCTCGGGATCGAGAACTTCGAGAAGAGCGGAAGCCGGGTCGCCCCGGAAATCGTTGCTCATCTTGTCGATCTCATCGAGGAGGAATACGGGGTTCGCCGTTCCAGCTTTTTTAAGGCTCTGGATCAGCTTGCCGGGCAAGGCTCCTACGTAAGTGCGGCGGTGACCGCGGATCTCAGCCTCGTCACGCACGCCACCCAAGGAGGCGCGAACAAAGCTCTTACCCACGGCTTTCGCGATCGAACGCGCGAGCGACGTCTTACCTACACCGGGAGGCCCGGCAAGGCAAAGAATCGAGCCCTTGGAGTTCTTGGTCAAGGTACGGACCGACAGATATTCCAGAATGCGCTCGCGCACGTCTTCGAGACCGTAGTGGTCCTCTTTTAAAACTTCGTCCGCATGGTCGAGATCCCAGTGATCTTCTGAAAACTCGCCCCAAGGGAGAGTCAGGATCCAGTCGATGTAGTTCCTCACCACCGTGGCTTCGGCGCTCATCGGGCTCATCATCTTGAGCTTGCGGAACTCCTTGTTCACCTTGTCGCGAGCTTCTTTCGAGAGCTTTTTCGTCTCGATCTTCTTCTCGATCTCGGCGAGCTCTACCTTGAATTCGTCCTTCTCGCCGAGCTCCTTCTGGATCGCGTTCATCTGCTCGTTGAGATAGTACTCTTTCTGATTGCGCTCCATCTGCTTCTTCACGCGCGAACGGATCTTACGTTCCACCTGTAGGATTTCGATCTCGCCCTGCATGAGAGAGAGGATGCGCTCGAGGCGCTCGGCCGTATTGATGATCTCGAGAATCTTCTGCTTCTCTTCGATCTTGAGGGTGAGGTGAGCAACGACTACGTCTGCAAGCCGGGAAGGCTCAGGGATGGAGTTGATGTTCATCACCACTTCGGGCGGGATGCGTTTGTTGAATTTTACGTATTCTTCGAAGGTGCCCTTCACGCCGCGAAGCAGAGCTTCCTGGCGAACGGCGTCTTCCTGCAGATTGCCGAGCTCCTGCACTTCGCACTGGATGAACTGGTCGTTAGGAATATAGTCCACGATCCGTGCGCGGCGTTTCCCCTCGACCAATACCTTTACGGTATTATCGGGGAGCTTCACCAACTGGATGATGGTTCCCATGGTGCCGATCTCATAGAGATCGCTTTCACCGGGGTTCACCACGGAGGCATCTTTCTGCGCGCAGAGGAACAAATCCAGCTTATGCGTGATGGCTGCTTCCAGCGCCGCGATGGACTTCTCCCGCCCCACGAACAGAGGCACCACCATGTGCGGGAAAATAATAACTTCCCGCAGAGGCAACATAGGCACCACTACCCTAGCTCCTTCTGAGCTGCTCGACTTCTTCCGCTCCTTGGACATCTGCGAACCCTCCTGTAGAGACTCCTTTTGCGCTGTTTGCGCTTTGGGGTGCTCTTAGAAAATTGTACGCCAGTTCGGAGAACGGTGGGAAGGAGCACTGCAAAAAATGACTACGAAAAGAATCGCGATTTTTCAGGGGTTTTTTGGTACCGAATGCCGACCCAAAAACTCCGCAGACTTACGCGGAATCCGTCGACAAATCTTAAAGCTCTGCGTTGGAAACCGCTTTACTCGAAATGCCGCGACTGGCTACAATATAGGGGTCCGACTCGCGAAGATCGCTGGCCGGCTCGTCGAACTTCTTCTTCCACAGCTTAGAAAACCCTTTTGTACCGTGACTCGCCAGCTCCAGCTGCTCCACGCTTCCGAGCACTACCGCGAAGATTTTTGAAGGGTCGACGTTGCGCTTAATGGCTCCCTGCACCTGTGCGAAAGTGAGCTTGCTGAGGCGCTTCTGGTAGAGATCGTAGTAGCCCTTTTCCAGGCCGAGCACGGCTTCCGTGACTTTATTGTCGAGACGCTTGCGCAGTGAGTCCTGAAGGAAGGCGCTCTGACTCACCAAACTCTTCTTGGCAAACTCAAACTCCGCCTTGGTGATCCCTTTTTTGCCGTAGTCCTGGAAAAGGCTCAGCATCAGCTTCAATGCGGGTATCGCGTCCTTATTGCTGGGCACGGCGTGCATGCCGAAATAAAGAGGCTGCTTGCCTGAGCGATACCAGGAATAGCAGCCGTAGCTCCAGCCGCGTTTCTCACGAACTTCTTTCATCAAACGCGCACTGAAAGAGGAACCGCCGAACACGTGATTGGCGATCAACATGGCGAAGTAGTCTTTGTCGTGGAAAGAAATCCCGGGCGAGCCGATATAGAGCTGAGCCTGGGTGCGATTGGGCTTATCGAGAAACAAAATGCTCCGGCCAGCGGCGAACTTGGGAGCATCTCCCTCCATCGCTCCAGCGCTGCCTTCGGGAAGGCGGCTGAGCATCACACGCATGCGGGCCTCGAGTTTTTTCTTGTCGAAGCCACCCGAGGCGCCCACTACAAAATCGCCCGAGCGGAAATATGTAGCGTGGAATTCACGTAGGTCGGCCACCGTAATCCGTTCCAGGCTCTCGAGGCTCCCGCTTGTCATCCGCCCGTAGGAGTTACCCCAAAGCATATACTCCTGAAAGCGGCGATCAGCGATGTCATCGTCGGAACCGAGCTCATCCATGAGGGAAGAGCGAACTTGGTCGCGCACCTTCTGGAATTCTTCTTCGCTGAAAGCAGGCTGCGCTAGCATTTCCTCGATCAGGTCCAGAAGCTGCGGCAGTTTTTCGCTCAGGCAGATGCCGTAAATACGCTGCGATTCTTTGTATTTTCCGAGGTGGATTTCGGCTCCGAGATTGTCGAGCGCACGGTGGAATTCCGTGGAGCTTTTCTTTCCGGTGCCGCGAAGAAGCATGCTTAAGGTGAGCGAAGCAACACCCTCTTTGCCGATAGGATCCCGGAGCGAGCCATTCACCACCGCGAGCTCGAGGTGAACGAGAGGACCACGTTTCTCGGGGAGAAAAATCATGCGCGGGCCGGTGGGCTTTTTCGCGGAAGCGTTTGCCTTTTTCGCCGCTTTCTTTACGGGCTTGCTCTTGAACTTCTTCGCCGTCTTTTTCTTGCTCATTGCGGTTTTCCAATCACGATGCTGCGTTGTTCCTTGCGAAGGTATTGACCGGCGGCCCTTTTCACTTCGGCGACTTCGAGCTTTTCGATCTGTTCGATTTCATTCAGAGCAAAGCGCACGTCTCCCAGAACAAGCTCGTGCTGGCCTATGAAGCGGGCAACGGCAGGGTTGGTCGACAATCCCTGGTGGATCTCAGTTCGAAGCTTATTCTTCACGCGCTCGAGCTCCTCATCGGTAATGCCGTTCTTCACGACATCGGCAACCACGCGATCAATTGCGTCCACAGCCTCTTCCGCTTTACGGCCCGAATGGCAGGTGAAGCTGAGATAGAAAAGCGCAGGGTCTTTGGAGCCGCTCACGCTCGCGCCCACGTCGATGCAGATGCCCGATTCCACCACCGCGCGATAGAGGCGGGAGCTGCGGCCGGTGGAAAGAGCCATCGAAAGCACGGAAAGCGCAACCTGGTCGGCGTGCCGGCCTTCGGGAATCTTGTAACCGAAATACGCCTTTTCCACCTGCACTGGAAGGCTGAGCACACTCACGCGCTCCTCTTTCTGAGTGGGCTCGATCTTAGGCGCAGGATTCTTTTTTCCCGAGGCGGGAATTTTTCCGTAGTACTTCAGAACCGTTTTCGCCACTTTTTCGGCCGGAACGCTACCGGAAACACAGATCACCGCGCGGTCAGGAGCGTAATAAGCTCTGTAGAACTCTTCGCAGTCTTTCTTGGTCATTGCGGTTAGGTCTGGCTCATAGCCAATCACTGGGCGGCCGTAAGCATGCGCCGAGAATGCCAGGCGCTGCAGCTCTTCGTACATCTGCCCTTCCGGGTTATTCTCCATCACCTGCTTGCGCTCGTTCTGCACCACTTCGAGCTCGCTCTCGAACTGCTCCTTGGTGAGAGCGAGGCCAGTCATGCGGTCGCTTTCCAGCTCAGCGACCAGCTCCAGCTCTTTCACCGGAAGGCTGGCTACGTAGGCCGTATAGTCCGTGGACGTAAATGCGTTCAGGTCGCGCGCACCCGCACTCTCCATCGTGCGGTCAAACACGCCCTGGGGGCGGCTCTTCGTACCCTTGAACATCATGTGCTCAAAAAGATGCGCCAGGCCAGACTTGCCGGGCTCCTCGTCACGGGAGCCTACATCGAACCAAGTTTGGTAGGAGAAGACTGGCGCGAGCTTGTTTTCCGAAACGAAGAGCCGAAGCCCGTTCTCGAAATCAAAGCGATCGAGGTGAGTGTCACCAAGGAAAGGGTACCGCGTATATTTCCATTGTTTCTTCATAGAGAGAAAACTGTACCATGAGTGCAATTCATTGCATTTAATTTCGGCTCGAAGCGTTTACACGCATCGGCACGTGGCGCTCCCCTTGCAACGTCGGCTACATGAGCTGGACTTTGTTGATTGCGGGAGGCTGCGGCACACTCCTCACGCTTTTTTATCCGACCGTAGTGGATTCTTTCCTGACCGGCAGCTGGAAAAAAATGCGCTCCTTCCTCCGCAGGCTTTTGGAGGCACCGCCCCACCCGGAGCACGATCTAAGCCTGGTTTCCTCGCTCATTTCTTTCCTCCGAGCGGGAATCAGCCTCGATGCCGCGCTCGAACGAGCGGCGCAAGATTCGCCTCCAGGCTCCATAAACCACGTTCGACTCAGACGACTGCTTCTGGGCGACCCGGGAGCTGACTTCCTTTCTGCCTTTATCAGCTCGGCGCTCGAAAGCGGAGCGCCCGCACTCACTGCTCTGCACGGAATAGAGAGGGCCCTGCAGAGCCGGCGCAGGCTGCAGCTCAGAGCTCGCGGAATCACCGGCCAGTGCCGCGCCCAGGCAGAAGTTCTCTCCTGGTTGCCCTGGATTCTGGCGGGAGCGATCGTTCTCGTGGACCATTCCTGGTTTCTGGTCGCGGCGAGAAGCTCTCTGGCCTGGGCTTTGTGGGCGGTTGCGGTTGGTCTTTCGGGAGCGGGCCGCCATTGGATGCGCCGGGTACTTGTGCTGGCCCTTTCGCCGAAAGACGAGCATGAACGCGCTGAGGAAGAATTGTTGCCAGACTTCGTTCTTCGCACGCTGGCGGAGATTTCGCAGGGCCGCGATGTAGAGGCCGCCACCGAGAATGCTCTGCGCTCCCTGGGTAGCGGATCTTTCCGAAGGCAATACATCGATTCTGCCGCACAAAGCCCCTCGCTTTCGCGCCTCCGAGTGCTGCTCGAGCGGGCCGCTCGCACTGGTGCTCCCGTGAGAGAAGACCTTCTTGCTTTTCTCGTCGACCTTCAGGCCGAAACGGAGTCTCGCTGGGAAGAAAGGGTGCAGCGCCTGCCCATCGCCCTGCTCGCTCCGTTATTTGTGTGCTTTTTTCCCAGTTCCCTGCTCATTCTGGGAGGACTGCTTCTTCCCCTCCTGAGGGACGCCTTATGAACTGGAAGTATCTTTTACCACTGCCCCTGGCGGCTCTCGCGGTCGCTACTCCCATTCGCGTGCCGAAGCTACAGGCTCCGCTCCCTCAGCTGGAGAACACAAACTGTGGCTACCAGTGGGCATTGCACCGATATCTAGATGCTTATGCGTACGCAGCCGAGAATCCAGATCTCTCCACCCGTCTTCTGCAATCGGCAGAGAAGGAGCTCGCGCGCTGTGGACAAGAAGCGGAGCCACTCAAGCAAAGAATTTCCGGCCTCAGGCAGGCTTTGTTTCCCTAAGAAGAAAAGTGCCCCCATCGACGCCTTTTACTTCCGCAATGGAGCTGATTCTGCGACCGCCCCCCGGGGTTCGCTCGAGGTGAACCACCACATGAATGCAGGAAGCGATCAGGCTCCGGAGCGCGCCCTCGCGGAGATTTTCGGCCGATAGCAGCGCCAACAGCTCCAGTCGCTGAAGCGCGTCGCGGGCGGAATTGCTGTGGATCGTTCCCATCGAGCCGGGATGCCCCGTATTGAGCGCCATCAACAGGTCTAGGGCTTCGGCGCCCCTGCATTCTCCCATTACGATTCGATCAGGGCGCATTCGCAGCGCTTCCCGCAACAGCTTGGGCAAGGGGAGCTCTCCCTCGCCGTCCTGATTCGCGGGCCGTGCTTCGAGGGAAAGAAAGTGCGGATGACCTACGCGAAGCTCGGCAACGTCTTCAAGCGCGAGGATGCGCTCTGCAGGCCCGGCTTCCGCTAGCAGCGCGGATAGCAGGGAGGTTTTGCCTGTTCCGGTGCCTCCGCAGACGAAGATATTTTTCCGATCTTTTACGAGCCCGCGCAGCGTGGCCTTCATATTCGCCGGAAACGCACCCGCTTTTTCGAGGGAGTCAAGAGTCCACGCTTCGCGAGAAGGTTTTCGGATCGAGAGGCAGATCCCCTTTCGGGAAATAGGAGGAACGGCCACGTGAACCCTGATCCCCCCGGCGAGCACGGCGTCGGCGAAAGGCGTGCGCTGGTCGGCTTTTCGTCCGTGCGAGGAAAGAAGGCGACGCGCGTACCGGCGAAGCGACTCCTCATTCGAAAAACCGCCATCAGCTCGGGTGAGAGCGCCGTTTTTTTCCGCCCATATCTCCCCCGGCCCATTTACAAGGATCTCGGTTACGCGATCATCGTCAAACAGCGGGCGAAGCGGGCCGTGCCCGAAGAATTCCTCGATTTCGCCGTCAGAGCTGGAGAGAAGCTCGCGTGCGAGCTCTGGCGCGGCGGCGTCGGTGAGCGAGAGCCCGCGCTCGGCGAGCATACCCTGTATCCGATCGAGTGCGGCGGCCATCAGTTACGCGCCTCGAGGAGGATCACAAGCTCCGAGCGATTGTTCTGGAAATCCTTCGAACGGAACAGCTCGCCGAGCACCGGAATGTCACCCAGCAAAGGAATTCCGGAAATATTCCTGCTTTCCCGGTTTTCCATGAGACCCGAGAGAAGCACGGCTTTTCCGATTTCCATATCCACCTGAGTGTCCATGCGGCTCACCCGCATCGCTGGCACTCCTTCGACGCCGTTCGCCGGGTCAAGAGAAGTGATTTCGACCGTGATGCGCGCGCGGGCCAGGCTTTTGCGGGAAACTCCCGGCAGCTCGAGCCGAAGTGACATTCCGTAGGGCTTCCATTGCACTGACGAAAAATGTTTTGTCTGAAGCTGAATCGGAATCTCGCCGCCCACTTTCAGCTCTGCGATGCCTTTCTCGTTCAGCAGAAGCTCCGGCTGGGAGAGCAGCCGGGCCTGGCCTTTTTTCTCCATGATTTTCAAGGCCGCTTCGAGCGCGATATTGGCTTTCGCAAAATTGCCTGCCACTTGCACCGCCGAAGGCACGCCTTCCGACCATTGTAATCCTAGCGAGCTTGCGCTGTTTTTAAGAACCTCTAGAATCCGGGCGCGAAACCTCAGCCGCGCTCCCTTCTCGAACGGCACGCGAATCTCCGAACGCGCGTCACGCGCCACTTGCTTTGCAAGGGTTTCGGCGAGTTCTTTATCCGACTGGGTATCGGCATCTCCGAAAAGCACAATGCTACTACCTGAGCTTTTCACCTCTATTCCCTGCAGGCCGGCTCCCTTCAGAACCTTCCGGATACGGCTTTCAGCTTTGACCCTTTCGAGGGGATGTAAGCGGGCCAGGCTTTGCCACTTGCCCTTGCCCTGCGCTTCCATGGCGCTCACCACATTCCAGTCGTCCAGACTTCTGACTTCTCCGCGCGCCAGCCAGCCATCTCCGTTGGGTTGCATCGTCAATCCATTCGGCGCGGCTAGTAGATTCTGCCCGTCTTTGGCGAGGGCAGCCTGCTTCTTCGACACCACGCGAAAGGCTAGAGTTTTCCGAACTCCACTATCTCCGAGAAGGATAAGATCCGAATAGCCTTGGCTTTTCCCCTTCACCAAGAGAAGGCTGCGCCCCCCCGCGATCTGGGTGCTCTTAACTTGAATGACCTCCGGATTGCCAACGCTGAAGCGCGTGCCGGGGTCTACAGGGTAACTGGCCTGCTCTCCAAGACTGATGCTTTGCGCCGATTCCGCGCCCGGAGACGCCTCGCAGAGAGCGGCAAAGAGCAGGAGCACACCAAACATTGGCAGTAAAAGAAGCATCGAAATGTTTCGCATCGTGCGGCGCTAAAGCAATCCTCTTGCCATAGAGCGCCCACTAACGGTTATTCGGCCCTTTTTCCTTGGGCCGGGTTGCATTCCTGAGCCCGGTGCGATACCTCTAAACCCTTGAATTAACACACAATGAACGAGGTTCTCATGGCATCGCCTACCCGTAAAACCGAACTCAAGCGCATGAAAAAGAAAACCAAGCAAGGCAAACGCCGCAAGAAGCTTGAGCGCAACAAAGGCAGCACGCCTAAGTTCGCCGTGCACCAGAAGTAACCAGCAGGAAAATTTATTTACCGCTCTAAAGCGGCACTTGGGGGATTCGCAATGTCTTTGAAGGATTATTTCTTTACGTCGGAATCTGTTACCGAAGGCCATCCCGATAAGATGTGCGACCAAATCTCGGATGCTGTTCTCGACAGCATGCTGGCCCAGGATCCTCGCTCACGGGTTGCCTGCGAAACGCTCACCACCACCGGCGTAGTAGTCGTGGCTGGCGAGGTTACCACTAGCGCGAACGTAGACATCACTACCGTGGTTCGCGACACCGTTAAGAAAATCGGTTACGACGACACCAATAAAGGCTTCGACTACAAGACTTGCGCTGTGCTCGTTTCGCTCGGCAAGCAGAGCCCTGATATTTCTCTCGGCGTAACGGCGGAAACCTCGCAGAGCAAAGAACAGGGCGCCGGCGACCAGGGCATCATGTTCGGCTATGCGATCAACGAAGCTCCCGAACAGATGCCACACACGATCTACTGGAGCCACCGCCTCGCAGAACAGCTCACGAAAGTTCGCAAAGACGGAACCCTTAAGTTTCTCCGCCCTGACGGTAAAACCCAGGTAACGATGGAATACATCGACGGTAAGCCACGCCGCGTGGACGCCATCGTAGTGAGCTCTCAGCATTCCGAAGATGTTTCCCAGCAGCAGATCGTGGAAGGTATCCGCGAAACTGTGATCAAGAAAACGATTCCCGCTGAGTGGATCGACGGCAAGACTAAATTCCACATCAATCCGACCGGCCGCTTCGTAGTGGGCGGCCCCATGGGCGATGCTGGCCTCACCGGCCGTAAGATCATCGTCGACACCTACGGCGGGCACGGAGCCCACGGAGGAGGCGCCTTCTCGGGCAAAGACCCCTCCAAAGTAGACCGCTCCGCGTGCTACATGGCCCGCTATGCAGCCAAAAACGTTGTAGCCGCCGGCCTCGCTGATCGCTGCCTTGTGCAGGTTGGCTACGCTATCGGCGTGGCTGAACCTGTGAGCCTGATGGTGGAAACTTTCGGTACCGCGAAGGTGGACGAGATGAAGCTTCAACAGGCCGTGCGTGAAGTGTTCCCCTTTAAGCCAGCGGCAATCATTTCCACGCTGAAGCTGCTTCGCCCGGTTTATAGCGCGACCGCCGCATATGGCCACTTCGGCCGCCGAGGTGAAAGTTTCACCTGGGAACTTACCGACCGTATCGAAGACCTAAAGCGCGCCTGCAAGGCCTAGCTTGAGTTCGGTGATTTACTTCCTGGCAGACCTCTATCCCTGGTGGGGAATTCCGCTAGGGCTAATTCTTGCCGAGCTGGCTAATTATTTCCGGCGGCACGGCAACCGAAAAAAAATGATACTCTATCTTTCGATCAGCTTTGTGCTGTTCGCACTCGCGGGCGCGTACTTCGTATTTAACGGCATGGAACGAGTGCGTCCGGGAATGCAGGAGCTGGAGAGAACCTTTTCAAATAAGAAGTAAAACCGAGGCTACGCCATGCTGGACTCTTCCTACAACCCGACAAGCTTCGAAGAAGACATTTACTCCAAGGCAGAAGAAGGCGGCATGTTCCGCGCGGAGAGCCGCCCCAAGCCGGGCCAACCCACCTTCCTGATCACCATGCCTCCTCCCAACGTGACGGGAGTTCTGCACATGGGCCATGCGCTTTTCGTTTCCATCCAGGACACTTATGCCCGCTGGAAGCGCATGCTTGGCTACTCCACACTCTGGCTTCCCGGCACCGACCACGCGGGTATCGCCACTCAGGTAATGGTGGAAAAACAGGTGGAGTCGGAAGGTACCTCCCGCCAAAAGCTCGGCCGCGAAGCATTCTTGAAACGCGTGTGGGAGTGGAAGCACGAGTTCGGCGGCACCATTACCGAACAGATACGGGCGCTGGGTTCCTCCTGCGACTGGAGCCGTGAGCTGTTCACTCTCGATACGAAGAGTTCGAACGCCGTTCGCGAGAGCTTCACGCGCCTTTACCACGATGGCCTCATCTACCGCGGCGAGCGAATTGTTAACTGGAGCTCCGGGCTGCAGACCGCGATCTCTGACCTCGAGGTGGAGCTCAAGCCGGTTCAAGGCGCGTTCTATCATCTGAAGTATGTTTCTGCTGATGGCAGCGATGAGTTCCTCACCGTGGCCACCACTCGCCCCGAGACCATTTTCGCCGACGTAGCCGTAGCCGTGCACCCGGACGACGAGCGCTTCAAAAAGTTCCACGGCACAGAAGTGGTGGTTCCGCTTTCCGGGCGCAAGGTTCCCGTAATCCTCGATACCTACGTAGACAGGGAGTTCGGCACTGGCGCGCTTAAAATCACCCCCGGCCATGACGCCAATGACTGGCAGATCGGCCATCGCCACGGACTCACCACTCTCACCACCATCAATAAAGACGGCAAGCTCAATGAGCTCGCTGGAGATTTCAAGGGAATGGTGGCCGCCCACTCGCGCAAAAAAGTTTCGGAGAAACTCACGGCCGAGGGATTGCTGCTTAAGGAAGAAAAGCACAACTACGAATTGGGCTACTGCCAGCGCACCGGGGTGGTGGTGGAGCCGCTCGTGAGCCTGCAATGGTTCATGAAAATGAAACCCATGGCCGAGATGGCGCTCAAAGCGGCGAGCAGCGAGGATCCCGCGATCCGCTTCTATCCCGACTACTGGAAGAAGACCTGGTTCGAGTGGCTGAACAATATTCAGGACTGGTGCGTGTCGCGCCAACTCTGGTGGGGCCATCAGATTCCGGCCTGGCACTGCGAGAAGTGCAAGCAAATTACAGTGCCGAAAAATCTCAAGGCGCCGGACCCTACGGCCTGCGCTCATTGCTCTTCGGCCATGATCCACCAGGATCCCGACGTGCTCGACACCTGGTATTCGTCGGCACTCTGGCCGATCTCGACCTTGGGCTGGCCGGAAAAAACCCAGGACCTGGAAAGCTATTATCCCACTCTGAAGTTTGATGACCTCCGTAAAAACGCGGAAGCAAAAGCCCTGATGGAAACGGGCTCCGACATCCTTTTCTTCTGGGTAGCGCGCATGGTGATGATGTGCACCTATTTTATGGAAGGCCGCGTGCCCTTTGAGGACGTTTACCTCCACGCCATGGTGCGCGACGAAAAGGGCCAGAAGATGAGTAAGACGAAAGGGAACGTGGTCGATCCCTTGGACGTGACCGCGACGAGCGGCTCCGACTCCCTTCGACTGACCTTGCTCGCGCTTAGTGGGCAAGGTCGCAACGTGAATTTAGATCTCAAGCGACTCGAAGGCTACAAAGCCTTCATCAATAAGCTCTGGAACGCCTCACGTTTCGCGCTCATGCAGGTGAGCGAGCAGGATATTTCCTCCTATAAAGACCCGCGCGAGAATCTGGAAAAGCTCGACTTCACTGACCGCTGGATGCTCCAGGAGCTCGACAATGTGGTGAAGCAGGTGAACGACGACCTCACCAACTACCGCCCCGACGCCGCCTTCCACGCGCTCTACCAATTCACGTGGTACGAGTTCTGCGACTGGTATCTTGAGCTCGTGAAAGTAAAAAGCGCCGGAGGCGCGATCAAAGGCCAGCAGGGCTCGCTCGATACTCTTTGCTATACGCTCGAGACGATCCTCAAGCTCATGCACCCGATGGCTCCGATGGTTACGGAGCGAATCTACCGCGAACTCCCTGGGGCGCAGGCGGGAAAGCTTCTGATCCAGAAGTATCCCCTGCCCTTCGGCAAGGCGATCGCTTCCGCCACCGATCTCGAAGAAATCGCGGCGCTCAAGAAAGCCGTCGAGGGAATACGTAATTTCCGCACGGAAAATAAGATCTCGCCCAAGGCCCCGATCCCGGCATTTTTGCAAACGGAAAATAAACCGCTGTGGGACAAGCTATCTCGCTTCGCAGTTTCGCTCGCGAAGCTTGGTGAGGTTGTGGTGAATACGCCGGCACCAGCGGGAGCTTCCGGAAAGGTGGCCACCAATGAATTCACCTTCACGCTTCCGCTCGAAGGCCTCGTGGACACGGGCGCCGAAAAGTCGCGCCTACAAAACGAGATCAAGCGTGTTCGTACCGACGTGGAGTTTTCGCTGAAGCGCCTCGAAAATCCCGCGTTCGTGGAGCGCGCCAAGCCTGAGCTCGTGGCGAAAGAGCGCGAGACGGTGGCGCAGAACCAGGAAAAACTGAAGACGTTGGAAGACGCGCTTAAGAGGCTTGGCTAGTCCCCGCTTGACTCCAGCTCCACCATCACCTGTACGCGCTGCTTCGTGGCAGTGGCTTTCTTGGAGCCGCCCAGGATTTCGCTGTTAGAGCTTTCATTGCGCTGATTAAAACCGCCCAGCTCGCGCCATACGCCGAGTTTGAGGTCGATTTCGGTCGAGAGCTGCTGGTTACCGGTGCCGCTCGCGTTCTGCTGTTCCAGCACCAGGTGCGCGCCCGTTTTACCTTGCGAGCGCAGTTTCACACGCATCGCACTCGAGAAAAGGCTGTCGTCGGAGATCATTCCCGTGCCGCCATCGCTCACCGTGATCGACTGGCCACCCTTGTTCGCGGTCTCGACAGTTTCGCTTTCGGCCGTGCCTCTGATTCCGCCGATGGAGATCGAACCGCCACCTTCGTGCTTCAGCACGCCGCTGCGCCGCTTGCCGACCTTCACGCCACCAATACCAACTTGCCCTTCGATCGCGCGCGCTTCGCGCTCGTGAGTGCCCTCGCCAACGGCGCGCACGTGCACACGGTAGTTGCGGGAAGCGGAATCGAGCTCGCGGAAAAGCTTTAGCGCCGCTTCCCGGCCCGACTTGGATCCGTAGACCACGATCTTGTCATTGAGGTGGCTCATGCGCACGTTGTTCAGGAGCGGGCGCGCAGCCTCCACAATTTCTTGCGCGGGGCGGCTGCCGATGTTGTAGACGGAGTAATCGTCGTCAGCGGCGAGAGCACAAAAAGAAAACAGGAAGACGAAAAGGCTAGTTAGGATATTTAAGTGCATAAATCTCGGGGAGGTTGCGGCAGCGCTCCTCGAGGTCGAGGCCGTAGCCGATCAGGAACTGGTCGTCGACCACTTTGCCCACGTAGTCGGCATCGATCTTCACCACGCGCTTGCTCTGCTTGTCGAGCAGGGTGGCGATCTTGATCGAGAGTGGCCCGGCCGCCTTAATGCGGTCGTAAAGAAACTTCAGCGTGCGTCCGCTGTCGATGATCTCTTCCACAATAATCACGTGGCGGTTGCGCACGTCGACCGAGATATCGCGCAGAAGCGTGATCGTACCAGAGCCAGTGATCGATTTGCCGTGAGCCTGGCAGCGCACAAAATCCACGTCCACGTCGGAATGGAGGCGGCGAACGAGGTCGGAGGTCACCACGACCGCGCCCTTTAGCACCCCAACCAGCAGCAGCTTGTCGTTGATGCCGAAATCAGAATTGATGGCACCAGCGATATCGTCGAGGATGTCGGAGATGTCCTGCTCGGAGAGGAATTTGCGGAATTGTCTCTCATCGAATTGCATGGTCGTTCCTGCCTACTTACGAACTTTCTTCAGCACTTCTTTGACGCGGCTCAAACTATCGAAGCCGAACTTCGCCAGATATGAAGCTACTTCAGGCCCACCCGCCTTCAAAACAGAAAAGTAGCCCTTGCTCCAGAGGTTCAGGAAGCCACTGTCTACACGGAACTTGATCTTCTTACTCTCATCCTGGGCAAAGATATGCTCAAAGATGGAGACCCCCATCGTGCCGATTCCGGTGCCGGGGAGCTCGGCGATGGATAGCAAATGACGCAGGGTGGTTAGCGGAACCCAAAAATGTACATCGGGCTGGGCGTCGTCCACACGGCTAAGGGTGTTTTCACCCTTCTTGCGGCGGAAAAAGTAGGCCTCACCCTCGACATGGAGAGCAATGCAGATACGATCGCTGAGGCCCTGGCTGGCTTTGGTGGCCAATGGGGAAGAAAGGAAATTTTCGAACCGGACTTCCCAGTTTTCGGCCTTCTCATCCGGCGCCTTCTTCTTTTTGCCGGCAGAAGGTGCTGCGGATTTCCTGTTTTTCATGGCCGAAGAATACCTGAGAGTTAACGTCTAACCAAGCAAAACTCCTGACTTTTATTTACCCCGGCGAACGGGAAGAATGTTACTCTTTTGGAAAAGGAGCGGCGCAGCCGCGACCAGCATCAGATCCATGGAAACACCTGCCTTCAAAAGTAATCAGATTTTTTCGAACGAGAAAAAACGCACGATCGCCGAGAACATGCTCGAGCGTTATACGGGTTCGTTGCGCGGAAAATTCCAGAAACAAATCCTGCTCACAAATTTTGAACACTACATGAAGCAGTTCAAAAAAATCACGGACTGCCCCAAGCCCACGCGCGGTTCGGCCATGAGTGTGATCCACTCTCCCAAGCACGGAGTGAGCCTGGTGAATTTCAACATCGGCGCTCCGACGTGCGCGCTGATCGTTGAGCTGCTCGCCACGATCGAGCCAAAAGCCGTTCTGCTTCTAGGAATGTGCGGCGGCCTTCATCGCTCCCTGAAGGTGGGCGACTTCATCCTGCCGATGGCCGCGATTCGCGGCGAAGGCGTGAGCAGCCATTTTCTTCCTGCAGAAGTTCCTTCTCTTCCCACCTTTAAAGTTCAGAAGTTCGTTTCGGAAATTCTCGTGGACCGCGGCATTGAGTACCGCACCGGTGTAATCCACACCACCGACTACCGGTTCTGGGAGTTCAGCCCGGGCTTCAAGGAAAAACTCTACTCTCAGCGTGTAATCGGAATCGAAATGGAGACGGCGGCTTTGTTCACCGCCGGGTTCGCGAGCAAAGTCGCGAACGGCGCCCTCCTTCTCGTATCTGACCTGCCCCTCCAGGAGGGAGGAATCAAAACCAAAGCATCTGCCAAGAAGGTCTTTCAGGAATACACGGATTTGCATCTGGAAATAGGCATTCGGGCAATGAGCGGAATTGCCGAAAAGGGAGAGAAGATCCGGCATTACCAGTGGTAACCACGCCAAAGGCGATACCCGTTTAGAGACACATACAGAACATGATGTTTAAAAAGTTTTTCAGTTTATTCTCCAACGACCTGGCCATCGACCTCGGTACGGCTAACACCCTTGTGGTGGCCAAAGACCGCGGGATCGTAATCAATGAGCCCAGTGTAGTAGCCGTGCACCGCAACTCGCGCGGACAGACAAAAGTTCTCGCCGTAGGCAAAGAAGCAAAAGAGATGCTGGGACGCACTCCCGGCTCGATCACCGCTATCCGCCCCATGCGCGACGGCGTGATTGCCGACTTCGAAGTTACGCAGGTTATGCTTCGGCACTTCATCAAGAAGGCAACGAGTGAGCATTCCCTGTTCCGCCCACGTATCATCATCTGCATTCCATTCGGGATTACGCAGGTGGAAAAGCGCGCCGTGAAAGAATCGGCACAGATGGCCGGCGCGCGAGAAGTGTTCCTCATTGAAGAGCCCATGGCGGCCGCGATCGGGGCGGGCCTCCCGATCATGGAGCCGTCTGGTAACATGATCGTAGACATCGGCGGTGGCACCACAGAAGTAGCCGTAATCTCGCTCGGTGGTATCGTATTCTCAAAGTCAGTGCGCGTGGCAGGCGATAAGTTCGACGAGGCCATTCTCAACTACATCAAACGCAAATACTCCCTCCTCATAGGCGAACGCACTGCGGAGCAGATCAAAATCGCAATCGGCAACGCGTATCCATTTGAGGATGAAAAGACTTACGAAGTAAAAGGCCGAGACCTGATCACCGGTGCTCCTAAAACTATTGAAGTAAACTCGGAAGAAGTGCGCGACGCCCTCGCCGAACCCGTGAGCGCCGTGGCCGATGCCATCAAGCTCGCCCTCGAACGTACGCCGCCCGAGCTGGCTGCCGACATCGTGGACAACGGGATTATCCTCGCCGGTGGCGGATCGTTGCTGGCAAACCTGGATATCCTCATCAAGGAGAAAACCGGTTTGCCTGTAGCACTCGCTGAAGACCCGCTTACTTGCGTGGTGCGCGGTTCCGGCAAAGTATTGCAGGATATCGACCTGCTTCGACAGGTAACGATCGCGTAGGCGACCGAATGCCAAAGGAAAAAGATCACCTCGAACCAGTCACCGACCTGAAGATGGTGCAGAGGTATCTGAAGTACGGGCTGGAATTTCATGAAATAGTATCCTGCTTCATTGAAGACTCCGGCCTTCGTTTTGATACATCCATGAAGACGGTAGATCCCGACAAGTTCTTTATAGAAATGGACGTTACCGAGGATAGCTGGGCCAAGCTGACTCCCGAGATGCTGGCCGCGATCGACCAGCCCAGGTCAGGAATCAGGCTGAGCTACTCGGTGAACGAAGCCACTTTCTTTATGCAGACAAAGTTTCAGTTCCGCCAGGCGAATCGCATAGTCGTGAAAGCCGAGATGCCGATGTACAAGCTGCAGCGCCGGGAAGCGCTACGAATAAAACTTACGGACCCCAAAGCGACCATCAAGCTCGGCAACCAGCCGATCATGCCGCTCTTCGACATCAGTGCTGGCGGATTGAGCTTGGTAGTATCGCTCGAAGAGCAAAAGGGCTACACCAAGGGCCAACTTTTTCCCGGGTCTACGCTCACGTTCCTGGGGAAAGAGATCAAAGTGAATCTCGAGGTGAAAAACATCCTCGGTCACAGCAAAGACGGCATGAAATGGAAAATCGGACTGAGCTTTAAGGCGCTGCCCGCTTCCGTAGAGCAGATGATCGCACGTGAAGCCTATCTGCATACGGCAAAAATCTGGAGCCGTTGGCTATAAGCCACGGCCCAATAGTTTCACGCGGGTGCCTAGAGATTCTTGTCGATGCAATCCTGCACGGTTTCCGGCTGAAGCGGCACACCCGTTTTCGCAACGGATTTGCTGAGGCAGAAAATCTGCTTCCGGTTCGTGATGGATTTACATTTCTGCAACGACTCAAGCAATGCGTAGCTCGGCCCGTTCTGGATCACAGTCATGCATTCAAGCTTGTCGGCCGTATCAATGCCCGGGCAGGCTTTCCGCCAATCTTTTGTATTGTGAGTAAGGCGGAAACATATGAGCTCGAACTGGGTCTTGATAGAAGGGCAATATTCGTCGAGATAAGCGCGGGAATGGCGAAGAACACCATAGTGCTCCTCGATACACATTTGCTTCTGGGCCGCCGACGGATCCGCGTCGAACGACACTGCGTCTCGTGAATCGGCCTTGGGCTCGGCTCCCGAGCAGGCGGTTAACAGAAAGAATGCTGCCAGGATTAGGTGCTTCAATCTCAATTCCTCAGAACTTAGGTGTAAGCGTATATATATATTGGGCGTCGATGTGCGGAAAACGGTGCTGCTTGTTCTTCATCTGTCCAAGCTTCAGCAGCAGTTTGGTGCGCTGAGCGGCGTCGTCTTCGCGGATCTTCTTCATCTGGCTCTCGATGAATTTAAAGGCTTCTTTCGGGTGGAAGCAGAAGCCATTCGCGAAAATAAATCCTTTGCCTTCCGGAATCAGGCGCGCTTCAAATACATCGCCTTTAGAGAAGCCGGCTTTGAACTGGAGGTCCTGCACTTCAAACTTCTGGCCGTTGCTGAGGTCGCGCAGCAGGAGGTTATTCCCTTTTTGTTTTACCAGTTCGAAAATCGAGTGCTTGGCGAGCGTAAGGGCCTTGTGGATAGCGTCCTCTTCCGGGGTAAAGCGCGCCTGGTTCTTTCGGTAGTAAAGGTAAACCGGCGGAAGATCGTGCTTCTCAAGCGGGCGGTCGAAAAGGTACCAGCCCATGAAAACGTCCATCTGGTTTTCGAAATCCTGATCGTCTTCCGCGATCACCCCGAGGTTCTCGAAGTAATTCTTCTTCGCTTCGTACACCTCGCGGAAATAGTCGCCCGCGGTGTACTCGTTGGTGATCAGGTCTATGCAGGCCTGGTATTTTTCAATCATAGCCCATCGCTTTCATGAACTCGTCGAAGAAGTCCATCGAGTCGCGCGGCCCGGGGCAGGCTTCCGGATGGTACTGCACTGAGAAGGCCTTCTGTTCGGGCAGCTCGATGCCCTCCACGCTTTTGTCGTTGAGATTGATCTGTGCGACTTTCGCGTAAGCCGGCATCGTCTCGGGATCGATCGAATAGCCGTGGTTCTGCGAGGTGATCATTACCTTGCCGGTTTTCAGATTCAAAACGGGCTGGTTGGCACCGTGATGGCCGAACTTCATCTTGAAAGTTTTTGCGCCGATCGCGGTGCCGAGGATCTGGTGCCCCATGCAGATTCCGTAAACGGGAACCTTGCCGAGCAAGTTGCGCACAGTCTCGGGCGCATGCGCCACACGGGCGGGATCGCCCGGGCCATTCGTGAGCAGAACACCTTTCGGCTTGAAGGCCAGGATCTTCTCGGCTGAGGTAGCAACGGGTACCACCTTCACCTTGCAGCCGCGGGCCACCAGCGAGCGCAACATGTTCTGCTTTACGCCAAGATCGAGCACTACTACAAGGGGGCTGTCGCTGGCTTTGACCACCGGCATATTCCAGGCGGCGTTTCTCTCACCGGCGCCCTGGGTCCAGTCGTAGGCTTCTTTAGTGCTCACTTCAGCAACGAGATCACGGTCTCCGAACATGGGCTGCGCGCGCAGCCGTTTGAGAACATCGTCGAGTGCCTGTTTGCTCTCTGGCGCGGGGCTCACGATGTAAGCGTTCATCGCGCCTTTATCGCGCAGGTGGCGCGTGATGGCCCGGGTATCGACTCCGGTTAGACCCGGAATCCCTTTGCTTACGAGGTAGCTCTCAAGGCTTTCCATCGCTCGGAAATTGGAAGGCTGATCGCAGAACTCATGGGCGATGAAGCCGGCGCAAAAAGCCCCGCGCGACTCGACGTCTTCTGAGTTGATCCCGTAGTTACCGACATGAGGATAGGTCATCACCACGATCTGCCCGAGATACGAAGGATCCGTTAGGATCTCCTGGTAGCCGGTCATCGCAGTATTGAAAACGATCTCGCCCAGCACTCCCTGCTTGATGTGCGCGGGCTCACCCCCGAAGATTTCACCAGGGAACACAGTTCCGTCACTGAGCACCAGGGCTCCGGATTTTCTTTTGGGCGCGAAAAGGCTCATTTGCTCTCCTTCTTACGGACTGCTTCAAACACTGCGGTGCCGGCGACGAACGTGAACTTTACCATTCCCTGCATTTTCTGGCCGAGGAACGGGCTATTTTTCGAAGCAGAGTGCACATGCTGCTCCGAGAACGTGAAACTCTCTTTGGGGTCGAATAGCACAAAATCGGCGTGGCAACCTGCCTTAAGACTGCCAACTTCTCTCTCCAGCCCCAGAATCTTTGCAGGGGCGAGACTGAGCAACTCGACCATTCTGGAAGGCGAAATTTTTTTCCGCTTCACTAAATCGAGCGTGAGCGGCAGCGCTGTTTCGAGCGCAATCATACCGGCGCCCGCGTGCTCGAAGGTTTGCTCTTTCGTTGCCCGGGTCTGAGGAGTGTGGGCGGAGGCTATGCAGTCGATCGTTCCGTCTTTGAGAGCTTCAATTATGGCTTCGATGTCCTCGTCAGAACGAAGGGGGGGAAAGCACTTGAAGTTGGCATCGTAGGTGGCGATTGCATCGGAGGTAAGGCTGAAGTAAGCGGGATTCGTTTCGGCAGTGACGGCGAGGCCGTCCTCCTTGGCCATGCGGAGTGCGCGAAGCGAGCCCTTGGTGCTGATGGACTGGAAATGCAGGCGGGAGCGCGTGTGCCGGAGAAGCACGAGATCGCGGGCAACGATGATCTCTTCCGCGGCGGGAGGAATGCCGCGCAGGCCGAGACGGTTTGAGTTCCAGCCTTCGTTCATCACGCCCTGGCCGGTAAGAGCGCGATCTTCGGGGAAGGAAAATACTGGCAGAGAAAACGCCCGCACATACTCGAGCGCTTTTCGCATCAGGTAGGTGTTCTCGATAGGAGCTGCATCTCCCACGGCTCTCGCGCCCGCCGCTGCCATGCTGCCGATTTCGGCGAGCTTTTTGCCCTCGCGCCCGCCTGAGAGCGCGCCCATAGGGATGATCCGCACAACGGAATGCTCCTTTGCGCGGCGGCGGATGAAGTCGGTCATGAAGGCGTTGTCGTGCACGGGCTCACTTACGGGCTGCATGAGCAGCGTAGTGAAGCCACCCGCGGCAGCGCTCTGGGAGCCGCTCGAGAAGCTCTCGATGTGCTCAGAGCCGGGCTCGTGGATCCTGCACTGCAAGTCAAAAAAGCCAGGTGCGAGAAACAGGCCCTTGGCATCGAAAGACTCAGCCTTAATGGTTTTTGCCTTGGCCTTCAGGGATCCCGGCTTACCCACCGCGAGCACCATGCCGTTTTCCACGAGCAGTTCGCCTTCGCCGTTCCACTTCTGCGAAGGGTCGATGATAAAGGCTCCAGTTACGTAGAGCGATTTTTTCGCCGAGGTTTTGGTGATCATGCCCTCGCCTCTTCTAAGACCGCGAGCACGCCCATCCGAACTGCCACGCCGTTTGTCACCTGGCTGAGGATCACGGAGCGCTCGCCGTCGGCCACGTCGGGTGCGATTTCTACGCCGCGGTTAAGCGGGCCAGGGTGCATGATGATCGCGTCTTTCTTCATCAGCTTCACTGAGTCCTTGTGGAGGCCGTAAAAACGGAAATACTCACCAGTAGAGGGAATCTGCTTGTCGTTTTGCCGCTCGAACTGGATCCGCAGCATCATCACGACATCGGCGCCATCGAGCGCGTCGGCGAGTCGAAGCGCGACCGTTACTCCGTGCTTTTCCATCTGTGGCGGAATCAGCGTGGGCGGCCCGCACACTGTGACCTTTGCGCCCATCTTCTTCAGGAGATGAATATTCGAACGCGCCACCCGAGAGTGCGCGATATCACCGATAATCGTGACTTTCAGGCCCTTGAGGGAGCCGTACTTTTCCTCGATCGTCATCGCGTCGAGCAAGGCCTGGGTCGGATGCTCATGGAAGCCGTCGCCAGCGTTGATCACTGGGATTTTCAGATGCTTCACGAGCAGCTGAGGGGCGCCGGAGCTTGAGTGGCGCAGCACGAGGAAATCTGGATTCATCGCCTCTAAATTCCGGGCAGTATCAACGAGCGTTTCGCCCTTGCTCACGGAGCTTGAGGCGTCGGCATTCATGTGAATGAAATCGGCACCGAGGCGCTTGGAAGCCATCTCGAAGGAGCCGCGGGTGCGGGTCGAAGCCTCGTAAAAAAGGCTGACCACAGTCTTCCCACTGAGGATGTCGAACTTCTTAGTATCGGTGAGGTCTTTTTTGAAACGTTTTCCGGCATCGAGGAAAGAACGAATCTCCTCGACGCTAAGATCTTCGATTCCCAGGAGATGACGTACTTTCGCTGGGCTTTTCATTGAGGCGCTCATAGAGGTAGTAGAATCCTCCAGTCAGACTGGGAGGATTCTACCCGTGAACCTTCCGGGGGCGAAGGTCTTTTGGCGAGCCATACGTAGGTCGCCTTGCCGATGATGCTCTTGCGGGGAACGGGCCCTATTTTGCGGCTGTCCATCACGCCTTCTTTTTGCTCTGCGGCCAGAAAATACTCGCCTGCTTTCAACACGCCTTCTTTCCCGTTTGGCATTGTCACCTTATCGCCAGGCACAGCCGCAATGCGGCGAAGAACGTTGACGGGGGGATCGCCGACGGCCACTGATACAATCAGATCGCCTTTTTTCGGGGTGGCCCATTCCACAACCATGGAACCAGCGCCCGGAACTCTCAGGCCATAGACGAGCTTAGAAACCAGGGCTACTTCGCCATCGAAGAGCACGGGGGTCATGGAATCATCCGTCATCCGCACTGGCTCCAGCACACAGGCCCGCAAAAGGATCGCGAGCGCCGCCACCCACATCAGCCTGCCGAGGCGTTTTCCCATGCCTTAATCTACCTTAAGTACCGCGAGGAACGCTTCCTGCGGCACTTCCACGGAGCCAATCTGCTTCATGCGCTTCTTACCCTCTTTTTGCTTCTCGAGGAGCTTGCGCTTACGGGAGATGTCGCCGCCGTAGCACTTCGCGATTACGTTTTTGCGGAAGGCGGAAATGGTTTCGCGCGCCACGATCTTGGAACCGATGGCGGCCTGAATGGCCACTTCGTACATTTGCCGCTCGATCAGCTCTTTTAGCTTCTTGGCGAGCACACCGCCGCGCTGTTGCGCTCGATCACGGTGGATCATGATCGATAGGGCGTCTACACCTTCGCCATTGAGCAGGATGTCGAGCTTCACCATGTCGCCGACGCGATAGTCAATGAGCTCGTAATCCATGGAAGCGTAGCCGCGGGTGGAGCTCTTGAGCTTATCGAAAAAATCGAACACCATTTCGGAGAGCGGCATCTCGTATTTTACCTGCACGCGCTCTTTGGTTACGTAGTCGATGCCAACCTGGGTGCCCCGGCGCTCCTGGAAAATCGCGAGCACCACGCCCACGAACTCGTTCGGTGTATGCACCGTGCACTTGATATAGGGCTCTTCGATTTTCTCGATCTCGGTGGGAGCGGGCATTTTGGAAGGATTGTCCACGGGGAACACTTCGCCGCGCGTGGTGGTAACTCTGTAAACCACCGAAGGCGCGGTGGAGATGATCGCGAGGTTATATTGGCGCTCGAGACGCTCCTGGAAAACCTCCATGTGGAGCAGGCCGAGGAAGCCGCAGCGAAAACCAAAGCCGAGGGCATTGGAAGTTTCCGGCTCGTAGGTGAAAGCGGAATCGTTGAGTTTGAGCTTATCGAGGGCATCGCGGAGGTTCGCGTAGTCGCTCGTCTCTATGGGGTAAACGCCGCAGAAAACCATCGGCTTCACTTCTTTGAAACCCTTGAGCTCGCCTGGCGTTTCGCCTTGTCGCACCACCGTATCGCCCACTTTTACGTCGCGCACGTCTTTGAGACCAGTGATGATCGCGCCCACCTCGCCGGTGGAAATAACGTCGGTATCCTGCATCTTCGGGGTGAAGAAGGTAACTTTTTGGCAGTCGAAGAGTTTTCCCGTATGGGCCAGGCGGAGTTTGTCGCCCTTTTTCACATTACCGGAGAACACGCGCGTGAGGGCCACCACTCCGTAGTAGGGATCGAACCAGGAGTCAAATACGAGTGCGCGCAATGGAGAGTCTGCGGTGTTCTCTCCCTGGTCCTGAGGGGGAGGCACTCGCTTCACGATTTCTTCGAGCACTTCGGGCACGCCGATTCCGGTTTTGGCGGATATGCGCAGAGCCTGGGAGGCATCAATGCCCACCACGTCTTCAATTTCAGCTTGAATCCGGTCAGGTTCAGCGCCGGGCAGGTCGATCTTGTTCAGCACGGGGAAAATTTCGAGGTTGTTTTCCATCGCCAGGTAAACGTTGGCGAGCGTCTGCGCCTCCACGCCTTGGGAAGCGTCCACAACAAGGATCGCGCCTTCACAGGCGGCGAGGGAACGGCTCACCTCATAGGTGAAGTCCACGTGGCCTGGGGTGTCGATCATGTTCAGGATGTATTCCTGGCCGTCTTTCGCTTTGTAGCGCATGCGAACGGTCTGGGCCTTGATCGTGATCCCGCGCTCGCGTTCGATGTCCATTGAATCGAGCACCTGGCTTTCCATCTCACGCTTGGTCAAGGTGCCCGTCATCTCGATCAGGCGATCAGCGAGCGTCGACTTCCCGTGGTCGATGTGGGCAATGATGGAAAAATTTCGGATATTTTTAGCACTCATGTGTCGATTTTTCGGTCGCGCTGTTTAAAGCGCTCCTTCTGGCTTGTGCGGCGCGTCTTTTCTCGCGCCGATCTCTTCTAAGTTCCCGTAGAATCACCAATTTTCTCTATGAATGCGATGGCAAACACTCAAGGGGCAGACTAGACTTAGATCGTCTATGCTTAGCCTTGCTATATCACCTATTACCTTCCTGGGTAAACTGTCGAGTTTCATCTGGAACGCGGTAGTTGGCCTTAAGAATTTTCATCGCCGTCTCCCAATTTTTCTCCAACAATTCGACTTCATCAGCGTGGAATCCCTCCTCGTGGTGACCTTTAGCGCCATTTTCATCGGCGCCGTGCTCTCTTTTCAGACTTATACGGCCCTACACCTCTTCGGAATGGACTCTTTCCTGGGGTCCTCCGTAGGTATCGCGCTTATGCGAGAGTTGGCCCCGGTTTTCTGCGGGATCATGGTGGCCGCCCGGGCTGGAGCCGCCATCGCCGCCGAGATCGCCACGATGCGGGTAACCGAGCAGATCGACGCCATGGAAGCGCTCGGCACCGACCCTTTCGACTACCTCGTGACCCCGAGGATCCTCGCTGGAACGATCGGCCTGCCGATTCTTTGCATTTATTTCACCCTGATCGGCTGCGGCTCGGGCTGGTTCATCGCCAAAGTGGTGCTTGCCACCGATGGTGCGGTTTACTGGCAGCAGCTCGCCTGGGCAGTTGATTTCAACGACGTATGGCAGGGCCTCACCAAGGCCTGCATTTTTGGCTTCTTCCTTTCCGTGCTCGGTTGCTTCTATGGCTATAACGCCCAAAGCAATGCCGAAGGCGTGGGCGTGGCCACGAACCAGGCGGTGGTAACTTCCGTTCTCTGGATTCTATTCAGCGATTATGTAATGACGGCCTATTTACCTTATGACCCAAGCTTCCTCATCCTATAGCGACAACGACATCGCGGTGAAAGTGCGCGGGCTCGAGAAGGGCTTCGGGCAGTTCAAGATTCACCACGGCCTCAACCTTGATATCCCCAGAGGCAAGGTTACCTACATCATGGGCGGCTCGGGCTGCGGGAAATCACTGCTGCTCAAGCAGATCATGGGTTTCATCGAGCCCGATAAAGGCACGATCTTCATCAATGGCGAGCAGATGATCGCTTCCGACCACAGACAGCTCAAGCAAGTACGCAAGCATATGGGTATCCTCTTCCAGAACTCGGCCCTGTTCGACTCCCTCTCTGTTTATAATAACGTCGCATTTTCGCTAAAAGAACAGCTCAACCTCAGCAAGTCAGAAACCGACAAACGCGTGGAAGAGTTGCTCTTAAGCGTGGGCCTCACCTTTGAGCATTCGAAAAAAATGCCCGGCGAGCTTTCCGGAGGCCAGAGAAAACGCGTGGCGCTCGCCCGCGCGATCGCGCTAAAACCCTCGATCATGATGTACGACGAGCCCACCACCGGGCTCGATCCAATCACCACTATGATGGTGACCAATCTCATCAAAAACGTAAGCACCCAACACGATCTCACCTCGATTGTGATCAGCCACGACACCCACGTTGTTTTCACGGTGGCCGAGCATATCGCCTTCATGAAGGACGGCGAGTTTAAGTACGTGGGAGCGCCTTGGGACGTTTTCAAGAGTAAAGACCCCGACGTGCAGGAATTTTTCGCGCTCGAAGCGAATCGCAAGAGAGAAAGCCAGGAGAACGCATGAATCGTGTCATGAGAATCGGAATCTTCACCGCAGTTGGCATCTTTGCCATCGTGGCCTTCAGCATTTACGTGAACGATCATCCCTACTGGTACCGATCCTGCAATGAGGTGAAGATCAACGTAGAAGACGCAACCGGCCTTCGCCGCAAGAGTCCGGTGAAAACTCTCGGCCTCGAGATCGGCTATATCAACGCCGTCGACCTCGAAGGCGACAAAGTGATGATCCAGGTATGCGTAACAGGCCCCGTAAAGCTCAACAACGACACGAAGGCATATGTTCGCTCCTCCGGCTTTCTCGGCGACAAATTCCTTGAGCTGAAGCCCGTGGACAAAATCGGCGGCACGCCATCGACGCCCTCGTCGCCCGCCGCTCCGCTGCCAGCCTCTCCCGACAATACCCCGGCTGAGCCACCCAAAGACTCCTCCTCCGCGACGCCCGCCACCGAGATCCTGAAGACCGGTGCACGCCACCTTCTCCGTACCTTCGTAACTGTTATCGATCTCGTAGAGCCCCAAGCCCGCGCCGAAACCAAAACTCTCGACGCGACCAGAGACGCTGAGCTCCAGGATACGATGAAGAAGGTGGCCAAACTCATCGACCAGCTCACGTTGATGGTGGGCGACCTTCGCGAAGTGACCCAGCAGAAAGATTTCAAGGAAACGGTGGTCAATCTTAACGCCTCGATGAAGCACCTCCAGAACCTGCTGCGCCCTGATGGCAAGGTGATGAAGAATGTAGACGCCGCGATGGAATCGATGAAAAACACGATGGCAAGCGCCGAAACCGTGATGAACAAGATCAAGGAGGGCGAAGGCACGATCGGCAAGTTCATCAACGACCCTTCGCTCTACGACGATATCCGCGCCGCGATCCAGGGCGTGAACCTGCTGCTCGGAAAGGCCGGCCTTCTCCGCACTTACGTGGACATCGGCGGCTGGAAGATCGACGCCTACAACGGCACCAAGGGCTACTTCCGCGTTACCATCGCGCCTAACCCTACCCGCTACTACCTTCTCGGTGTATCAAACGATCCCCGCGGCCGCGACCGTAAGACGACGACGTCGACGTCGGTTAACGGCGGCGCTCAGACCGTGGTTGTGGAGAACAAAAACGAAGAGAAAGGCCTCGCCATCACCGCGATGTTCGGCAAGCACTTTGGCCCGCTGGATCTCAGCATCGGCCTCAAGGAAGACTACGGTAACGTGGGCGTGAACTTCTGGTTCGACTCCGCCAAACGTTATGGAATCCTCTCCGACATCTACTCCAAGGGAACGGACAAAGGCGGCGTAACGGCTCGAATCTACGCCCGTGCTACAGTTTACTCCGCGCTTTATGTAGTAGGCGGTGTCGATCAGCTCCAGACATTTACCGACTCTAAGGGACGCTCCCGAAAACCTTGGTTCGTGGGCATGGGCGTTTCGTTTGATGACGATGACCTGAAGTACTTACTCGCGTTCAGGTAAACCTAGTGGGTTTTTCTGATGTCGAGGATACTCAATTCATGCTCCTCGCCCTCGAGGAAGCCAAAAAGGCCGCCGAGCTCCACGACGATATCCCGGTTGGAGCAGTGTTGGTAAAAGACGGAAAAGTGCTGGCCGCCGCGAGAAACGAACGGGAGCTACTGGGCTCACCGGTGGCCCACGCCGAAGTGCAGGCACTCGTTAGTGGCGCGAAGGCCAATGGCCACTGGAACCTATCCGGCTGCACTCTTTTCGTAACGTTAGAGCCCTGCCCCATGTGCGCGGGTGCCTTGGTGATGGCCCGAGTGGAAGAAGTCGTTTACGCGGCGACAGACCCAAAAGGCGGGGCCATTTCACTGAACCTCAATGTGCTTGCGAACCCCGCCCTGAATCATCGCGTGAAATACAGACAAGGGCCCCTGGCTAAGGAAGCAGGAGCCCTCTTGCAGGAATTTTTCCGGAGAAAACGCCGGGAGAAGAATACTTCCGGCACAAAGTAAGCCGCTACTCTTTGGCAGGCTCTGCTGGCGCAGGGGCGGGGGCGGGCTCTCCGGCAGGAGCATCGTCACCGCCCTTTTTTTCCTGCATTTCGTCCACTCCACCTTCTGCGGATTTCTCGTTGTTCGCAGAGCTCGAACCTTCCACTGGCTCAGTGGAAACCTCACCGTCCTTTTGCTTGGAAGGGCAAGCAGACAGCGCTAGTAGAAAAATCACGGCGACGAGGTGACGAAGCTTCATGGGAACTCCTGGGAATTTGTTCCTCTAATATTACGCCTGCTTTTTTACAGAGCCAAGCGGCTGCGACTAATTTGCATTACACTTGCTCGGCATGCGGCGCTTGCCCCACATAATTCCTGCTTTGCTTTCCGGTATCCTGCTCGGTCTCACGACCATCGGAAATGGCCCCTTCTACCACGTACATTGGGCGATTTTTTTCGGGTTCGTTCCGCTTTGGGCTACCTGGCTGGGCGAAAGAAGCGTGCGCACCATATTCTGGTCGGGCTGGGTGTGTCAGTTCGTGTTCACCCTCATCGCATTCCACTGGCTCGCCTATACCGTAAACGAATTCAGTCACATGGGGTTGGCATTCTCCACTCTCGTGCTGCTCTTCTACTGCGCGATTGCCAACCTGCAGTTCCCGCTCGCTGGAGTCGCCTGGCATTACCTATTTCACCGCGACACGGTGCCCGCCTGGCTCAAAGTTACGTCACTTGCCCTGCTTACGGCACTTTTCCAACGCATGGGCACGATGATCTTTCACTGGAATTTCGGCTATGCGTGGCTTTACATGGGATGGCCGGGGATGCAGCTCGCCGACATCGCCGGCTTTCGCTGGCTCTGTACCGTCTCCATTCTTTTAAACGCGGCCGTACTGCTGACCTGGTTCAGCAGAAAAGAAACTCATTGGTGGAAACCTGCCGCGATCGGCCTTGGAACTTTCGCACTCTTGAACCTACTTGGCTGGGTTCACGAGCGCGGCCTGCCTGCCGCGGACTCCGTGGCAAAGGTGCTGCTGATCCAGCCCAACATAGGTAATCGCGCCAAAGAGAAGCTAGACCACGGTGAGGAAAACTTTCGAGAGGTGATCCTCCTGAAATACATCGCCCAAACGGAGGTTGCCCTGCACGCTCTTGCCTCCCCTCCTGATTTCGCCATCTGGCCGGAAAATGCCTTTCCCTCTGCGATCGCCGATAAAAACCTTACGTTTGGCATTGCACCGCTACTCGGCGATTTTCTTCGACGCAACCGCCTGGCGCTTCTGACCGGATCCTTTGGGATTGAAAACGACCAAATTACAAACTCACTATTTTCCCTCAATCAGAAAGGCACCTGGAGCTCGACGCCATACAACAAAATCTATCTACTTCCTTTTGGAGAGTACGTTCCTTTTTCCGATACCTTTCCAAAGCTCAAGGAATGGCTGCCTGACGTGCGTGACTATGGCCGCGGTGCTGGCCCTTTGCTTCTGGAAAGCGGTGGAATGCAAATTGGCCCCCAAATATGCTACGAGGGTCTGTTTGATTCCGTAGCACGTGATCTCGCCAATCTCGGCGCCCAGCTCATCGTGAATGTGACCAACGACTCCTGGTACGGCCACTGGATGGAGCCCTGGCAGCACTTCTACATCACCATGGCGAAAGCCGTAGAAAACCGGCGTCCCCTGTTGCGCGCCACGAACACAGGCCTAAGCGGGGTAATTCTCGCGAACGGAAAAATTCTGGAAATGTCACCTCCGGCAACGGAATGGCACGGCTACTATGAAGTGCCTTACCTGAAGAAGCCGCGGCCTACGGTATTCATGGGATGGGGATACTGGATTGACTGGGTGTTTCTGGCCTGTGCGCTTCTTGCCTGCCTGGCCGCCAGGCTCCGAAAGCCTAGGGTCTGAGTTCGGGCGCAACGGCCGGTGAAGCCATGGTGCCGAGGCAACTTTCCTGGTCCGACGAAAAAGCACTGTCGCTGCGCGCCCGGTGGTCAGGGTCCAGAAAATGTCGTTTCCAATCGCACACGGCCTTTGCTGCCTTATCGTCCCAAAAAGAAACCGCAAGCGAGATCCATGGGGCGTCTCCCGAAGAGCAGACCAAAAAGTCCACACGTTCTCCAGACGTCAGTGCAGGAAGGAGGGGCACCAGCGCCTGTACGCTTCGTGCTCGCGAGTAAGCTGGCCCGCTCGCGAACAAAAGTTTTCCGTTTCGCCAGGCACGGATTGCCTGCCCGCCACCAATTCCAAGGAAGCGTGCACCAGAGAGGCGCCGCACTTCTGACTCAGCGACTTTGGCGGCCCAACATGTAAAAGCGCCATTCGGCAGATCAACGTGCTCGAGCGAAATCGCGCCCTCCGGCAGAAGTACCGGCTGAAACTTCTTGCTGTTAGACGGCTGAAATGCTTTCGCCTCAGCCAAGCTAACTGGAGAAACGGGAGCCACGTCGAGCTTTCGCACGAACGCAGTGGACATTCCTTTTGCTCGCCGGAAAAGATGCACGGGCGAACCGCCGGATCGGGGAAAAAGCTGCTGAAAATGTGGATCAGAGGCAAGCTGAGCCGACAGCGCCTTGTCTCGGCACAAAACAAGGTCGGATCTGAACACCTGCCCAACGAGATGGAACGGATCGGAACGGCGTCCGACGATCAGGCTCCTCTTAGCTTGAGCAAGCTCCGGAGCGGCAGCGAGGAGAAAACTAGGATCAAGAAGATCAATAAATCGGAGATCAGGCCGTTGCACCAGGATATAGGGGGAAGTGTCCCACTCGCAGTTGAAGATCTTGGCTTCGCCGGCTGGAACCGCGCTGACCGCTTTCTTTAGATTTTCGTGCAAATCAGAATCGGCAACAAACCGGGCTTCGGTGCGCGCTATATAGGCCAGCGTGGCCAGTTGTAAAAGCGCCACCGCCATCACTGCCCGTTTCACCAGCACTTTTCTACCGTCTGGCGCCACCGCTGCCGTGACCGCGAACAGCATAGCCGTCAGCAGAACAAAGTACTCTCCCGCCCTTACCGTCTGAAAAGTCAGCAGGCCGAAAAAAAGGGTAAGGATAAAAAGATAAGCATGAGTGAATGAGGGCTTGAATCGCCACGCTGCCAGGAGCAATACCGCAAAGGGAAGGTAGTAAAATTTCAGCATTCCGATAGACGAAATCGGATAGAGCTCCATCCCGAAATTATAGCCTTTTGCCCCACTAGCGATCAGAAACGGAATTTTCGCATGCATGAACCCCAAGGCGAGCTGGCTGGGAAAATAAGGGTTCACCAAAAGTCCGATAGCCGTTCCCGCAATCCCAAAGCCGATCAAGCGGAGCCAGACTGCGCGCTCTTTTACTGGCTCGCGCTGCGAGAGGAGAAAAGCAAGAGCAAAGCAAACAAGCGGTAGATAGAACGCGTGATACGAGAGAACGAATCCCGAAGATGCAATCAGCAGCAGCAAGGGGCGCCGACGGAGCAGAGCCAGATTAAGTAGTGCGAAGAAAAAGAGCGCGGCTACGTGCGGGCGAACCAACAACAGGCGGAAAACAAGGGAGTGAGTGATGAACAAGGAAAAGGTGCAAAAGAATGCGAGCGGTACCGGGAGGAATTCCAGCGCGAACACGAAGAGCACCACTCCCAACCCGGCTGCGAACGCCAGGCTCACAGCGACAACGCCGAATTCGCCGCCAAGGGAAAAGCCCAGGCGCGTGGCCGCGTGAAAGAGAAATTCTTTATCGGGGAAATAATTTCCCCATCCCAAGTTCTCGGCCTGCGGAAGCGTGGCAAGAGAGAATGCACTTTTTTCTGCGAGTAACTTGCTCAGGGCGAAATGGTAGTAGCGATCTGAGTCGCCTAGGTAGGAAGAAGTATTTTTATAGAGAAGAACGAGAACCAAAGGAAAAAGCAGGGGCAGAAAAACCATCGATAGCCGAATGCTCTTCTTCCGGGTGGTCATACCCGCCAGCCAATCGCGAATTTTCGCGCCTGGCTCCGCAGATACGCCGCGCCTTGCGCCAGAAGCTGGCTGACCGGCGAATAAAGCACCGTGCCCGCCACGAGCAGGAAGTAGATGAAAAATCCGATTCTTCTCCCGACCAGCAGCGAAGGGAGCACGATAAAGGGCCTCCAGAGCACGCTGTATTCCGGAATATAGTGACAGAGAAAATCAACGATATTCACCTGATCGCGGTAACAGTCCTCGAGAAAATCCTGCCCGAAAAGAACACCCTGCGCACCTACCCAGATCGACAAGAGCACCGCTCCGACCCAGAAAATCTTCCATGGCACCGAAAGAGCCAGCTTACGCGCCATCAGCGCGAGCATTACGGGCGCCAGAAAAGAAGCGAAAAGGTAGAAGCGCGGGCCCCAGAACCAGTCCCCATGCCAGGCCCACCAGCGAGAAAAGACCATGATCAGCCCACCGAGATAAAGCAGTCCCGCAATAAAAAAGTCGCGCTCTTTTCCCTCAAGTTTCCATAGCCCAGCGTGAAACAGGCCGACCAGGCCGGGAACGAAAAACAGCAGGCCCTTACCGAAAGAAAAAACCACTGAGAGCACGCCAAAAAAGAAGGGGTAGCTAAAACCGGGCTGCCCCGAATAGGGAAGTAGATTCTTGAATCCTACGTGGCTCACGTAGGTCTCAGGAGAGAGTTGCCCGAACTTCAGGTAACTCTCTAGCACGATGCCCGCTGGAAGAAGCGGGAGTACCCCGAGAAAGCGAAGGCGCTTTTCTTTTGCAAGGAAATAAGCCGCCACGAGCGCACCGCCCACGAGGGTGCCCGGTGTATTCCAAACCGAGAGGCAGAGCGCGACGAGCCCGAGAAGGAAGCGGCGGTCACTCCAGAGCAAGATCGTCACGGCGAGGGTGCAGGCGCTGAAAACCTCGGAGTAATAGTCGGTCGTATGTTTCGGAAACATCGAAGCAGTAAAAAGCAGCAACACAAGCAGGCGCCGACTGGCCGCGGGCCATTCTTTCGCAAAATTTTGCGTGAACCACCATACCGAGAGGAGGAAAATAAACGCGTTGAAGCGGCTCACCCACCAGAAGTCGTCCTTGAAAACTTTCCCGAGCAGGAGCAACGGTGACGATACAAGCGGGCCGACGAATGAGTACACAATGGGCTTTAGCTCTCCCGTGCTAAGGAGATGCCGCATCCCTTCGTAACGGGACGCTCCATCACCGTGGATGCCGTGGGAAAACACGAAGAGATAGAAAATCGCCCCAAGAAAAATCAGGAAATTTTCCCAGATCCGGCGGCTTTTACTTTCGACTTCGGCTACAGGATCCATAGGTAAACAACGTTGGGTTAGCTGACAATTGCGAGCAGCTATCCATCATGCCCCAACCACCTACCCCTCGCAAGGCAGACACTTTTCCCCCCCGGGTATAGTACAAAGCTCCATCAGTAGGATGGTTCAGCCGAGGGCACCATCGCGAATCTGCACTCGAAGCCAGTTCGAAAAGTCGCAAAGGGTGCAGACTTCTTGGGCACGAAATTTAGCCCGGTAATGCAACGCGCAAGTGGCGGCGTCTCGATTTGACACTGTGGAGTGAACCATTTAGGCTGGGCCGCGAGTGACAAGAACCCATCCCGCCTTCGTGATCATTTTTTTCGTGGGCGTGTCCATCGGTTGCACTATTTTTCAAACTGAATTTTGGCCGTTTTCCCACTTCCCGATGTTTTCAAACAGAGCGAAGTTAGAAGCTCCCCAGGTGAAACTTGAAGCACTTACGGCTACAGGGGCAGTTTTAGATCCGTTCTTGACCCCTTCACTTTTGTATCCAGCGGACAGATTTCTGGTATTGCGTGCCTTTCAGCGGATGGCAGAGGATGGGGATAGAGTGCGGGCAAAGAAGGCGCTGGAATGGTTGGCTAGCTTAGCCAGAAAAAATCGCCAGAATGGTGCTCAAGAGGGGCCGGCTATTGCTCTCTTTAGGCTAGTCGTCGGCGCTGACTTTAAGGTGGAAGTTCTCCTTTGAATCGACTGGTACAGTTATTTTTTCCGCTTCATAGCGCTCTTTCGCTGGGTCGCATTCGACTGCTATTTTTTGGGTTGGCGCTTGTTCTTTTCTGGAAAACTAGCTTCCAAGGCGTAAGTTCTCTTGATCCGGTGTTTTGGTATCCCTTCTCCTTTTTTCACCTTGTCGACGCCCCTTCGTTAAGCATAACCAGCGCCGCCGCACTTACCATTTTATGGAAGGTTTCGCTTGCCCTTTCCGCCATTGGACTGATCTCGCAAATTTCCATTCCAATCGCAGCGCTGCTTGGAACGTTCTTGTTTGGGCTTCGCTCGGGATTTGGAGCAACTATCCATAGCCAATGCTATTTTTTACTCTCTTGCTGGATATTTGCTTTCGCTCGTTGTAGCGAATCCTTTTCGCTGGATGCCCGCTTCTTTCCCATCGAAAAACCACAGATTCTTGCTCGCGAGAAGCTCGGTCTATACGGCTGGCCGATAGCTCTCCTGCAATTTCTGTTTCTATGGATCTATTTTTCCTCTGCAGTGAGTAAGCTAACTCAGCAGGGATTGGCATGGGCTACTGCTGAGAATTTCTCTGCTATTTTGCGATATGCCGGAGCAACCTATCGATGGTCATCTATCGGTGCTTTGAATATGGGCACCCACACATGGTTGTTGAATCAGCGGCCACTATTGGAAATTCTGGCACCATTGGCGCTCTTGACGGAACTATTGGCGCCTGTGGCTTTTTTTTTCCGCAAAGCGGCTCCAGTAACTCTCGTGTCTCTTTTTCTTCTGAATGTGGGAATATGGGTTTTTCTATATCTCAATTGGACGCCAATGATGCTGGGCTTCCTCTTTTGGTTGCCGTGGAGGGAGCTGGATGGAACTGATCGAGCTCGTTGAACTTGGAAGCGCACCATCGCCTTTTGGCGTTGCGAAGCTCAAAAGTGCGATCCGGGAGCACAGTGCCTGCTTGGTGCGCGGGCTTTCTATTTCAACCCCAGATGCATTGGCCGAACTGCGCGCCGCTATCGGCCTTTCCCCATTTTCCTATGTTGGAGGCAACTCACCTCGCAAGCACTTCGGGCGAGAGATTTTTACCGTTAGTGAGTATTCGCCTACCGAGCCCATTAGTTTGCACAATGAATTATCGTATTCGGCGAGCTGGCCCGGTTTTTTGATATTTAACTGTTCCCAGCCCGCCAGCAAGGGGGGGGAAACACTGATAGCTTCTAACCAAGAATTTACTCGCCTTTTGCCAGCAGCCCTTAAGAACCTTTTTGCGGCTGGAGTGGTTTACGAAAGCACAATGACGGAGAGAGGAATATTGGGCGTTTCTTGGCGAAACGTGTTTCCTGAAATGAGCAGAGAGATGATTGATAAGTGGTGCACCAATGCTGGCATTCAAACAGAATGGCTTGGCGACAATCGTTTGCGCACGCGTCAAATACGGCCAGCGTTTCGAGCGGTAGCAGAAGGAAGGGATCTGGTTTGGTTTTGCCAAGCAGACCAGTGGCATCCCGCAGCCCTGAAGCCAGAACTGAGATCTACATTGCGCAATTTACTTCCCGAATCCGAGTTTCCCCACAATGCATACCTGCCTTCAGGAGCTTTGATTACGGACGATGTAATATTTGAGATTCAGGCGTTATTCCGCTCTATTGCACAAGAAATTTTGCTGCAATCGGGGGAACTGTTGATACTGAATAATGAATCTATTGCTCATGGAAGAAATTCCTATGTTGGCCCAAGGCGGATTCAAGTGGCCCTTGCCGGTGAAGAGCTTTCAAAGGATCCAAGCTGATGAAGTTGTTTGATCGGGAAACCATTCGGCGAGAACTTACGAGCAATTTTGGCAAAATGCTTGAAGAAGAACGTTGGGATTCAATTTTTGCCTTAACTATAATTTTCTACTGCGAAAAGAACTATGGGGCAGTGTTTCTTCCCGGAGATCTTCTCCCGGAAAACTTTTCTTCCATCGATGCTCTGTTGAGTTTACTGGAGGAAAAGTTGAAAATATCTCTATGAAGCTCCACGAAGCATGGCTTCCAACCAGAGATGAGGCTCTTCCGTTTTTGATTGATGCAGACGGAAGGTCAATTACTTTTGGCAGTTTCCTTGCAGAGGCCAGCGCCCTGGAAGCAAAACTCCGCAGATGCGGCGTGGGCAACGGCGATAGAGTTCTTGTGGTCTATTCCAGCCTGCTCACATTTATTGCCGCTGTGACCGCTGCAAGTCGCCTGGGTGCGGTATTCGTGCCGCTCGATCCAGGCTTTAATTCGGAAAGAAATAGGTTAATACGCACAGACGCCAACGCTAAAGTAAGTGTGCATTCCCTCAACGAACTGGAATTGCATTCCGTCGCTGATGGCCCAACCATGCCACCAAATATAGCTGGATTATTTTATTCATCAGGTTCTTCCGGCATTCCAAAAGGGGTCATGCTGAGTCATGAAAATCTGATTCATGTAGCCAGGGAGCTGGCAGCTGCTTTCGATATGGCTGCTGGGCATCGAGAACTTTTGATTTCTCGCCCTACCCATCTGGATGGCTGGCAGCGCCTTTCTGCCTGTTTGTATGCCAAAGGAACTATCATTGAAGGAAGTGCGCTTGGGCTGGCCTCACTTGCTGCGCAAGTTCAATACCACGCTGCCAATGGTATTTACCTTCCTCAGGCAATTGCTGAGGCTGCTTCTGGCATAAACATTGAGTTTTCTCAATGCCTCAAAAGCATAGAAACGGGCAGCGCCCGCTTCAGGCCGACCACAATAGAGTTCCTAAAAAATGCGGCGCCCTGGGCTCGCGTTTTTCATCATTACGGCCTTACCGAGTGCTCACGTGCAACTTTGCTTGAAGTTAAGGGTGAGTGGAGTCCCGCCGACTGTGGGCCTCCATTGCGTGGGGTATCTGTCGAGATTCGGGAAAATGACCAAATCTGGCTAAAGGGCCCGCAGCTGGCCCAAGGCTATTGGAACCAAGAAACTCTTACCCGTGAAAGATTCCAGTGCGGCTGGTTCCGTACCGGCGATGCAGGAGAACTTGGCCCCGGGGGGTCACTTCACTTTCGCGGAAGACTGGACGACCTCATGGAGCGGTGGGGTTCGCACTTCTACCCCGCCGAAGCTGAGCGTGAGTTTCTGACTTTTCCCGAGGTGGAATGCTGCTCCTATTTTTCAATCGCTGGCGGAAAAACTGTAGCCGTAGTGAAAGTCAGCGACAAAACCGATGAAGTTTCAATCGAAAGAAAAATCCGTTCCTCTCTGCCGCCGGCGATCCGGCCAGACGCAATTTTTTTCAACTCGGAGTTTCCGCGTCTTCCGTCTGGCAAGGCGAATCGGCCGGCACTTCTGGCCTGGGCTAGTGAAAAATACGGGGAAGGAATTTGATCTCCCTTCCCCTGGGCTCGGGTCTCTTTTCATCCTATAGAGCCACGGGCCAGGATCTTGGTCTATGCCTCATATTAATTCTACTAGCCATTTTAGGGCCAAGGGTTTCTGTTAGAAGCCGAGAGCGAATTTATCTCGCTATAGGCGGCATTCTCCATCTCTGGGTTCTGGGCCCAACACTGACTGCGGTGTATCTCGGGTTTCTGGTATTTGTATTAGCTTGTTTTCGAGCAGGTAAGTGGGTTGCTCCACTTCCCATAATTCTGCTGCCGATCTTTCTGACGGGTATCCTCTTTAAAAAGGAGCTTGTGCCATTCCAGCCGGCTCCGCTGGCTCAATTTGTCTGCTTTGCTCAATGGCTTCGCATTTGGGCCTGGTATGTTGACCTTCGTGATGGCTTGTTAAAGCCCGCCGACCAGAGTGAGGAAAAGTTTTTCTTCTTTTTTCTTTTGCCGTCTTTCGCGCCAAATTTCCTATCGGCTAATTTCCTCGTGCTGTCTCCAGCGGCTTTTTTCAAGAGCCGAGTTGAAAATCCCCCTGCTTCGCTAGTGTGGGCGGGAATAAGGCTGCTCGCGTTGTCTGTTCTGTATGCGAACTTCACAGCAATATTGCAGAAATTCCATGTCAGCCTGCAATCCCAAAGCCTTACTTCTTTGGTATCCGCATGGAGCCGCGGCGAAAAAATACCAGCACACGAACTTTGGCGCGTAATATACATTGAGCAATTGAATGTCTTTCTTCAATTCGCATCAATCTCTCACTGCCGCATCGGTTTTTTAAATCTAATGGGATACAACGTGCCTCCGCAGTTCAATAAACCGTGGGCCGCCCTGAACTTTAGTGACCTTTGGCGGCGTTTCTCGCTCCATTATAGAGACTTTCTCTCAAGAGTTTTCTTTTCCAGGCCCTTCCTAATTTTGCACCGCCTGCCTGGTTCCCTGCGAATCTCATTTTCGATTTTTATTGCGGCGGGCGTCGGTAACTTCCTCGTGCATTTATATTTTCACGCGCTTAGTGGTGGCCTTCCTGCGATCCAAGCTTCCACATTGAAGAGTTGGCCCTATTACATAATTCTTTCCTTCTTGATTGCGATGTCCACCCAATGGCGGCCCGGAAAAAAGTCTCAGCGACGCACCTGGGAATGGGGATTGGGGCTTCCACGCAATATTTTGCAGGCGTTCGTGACGGTTTCAATTTTTTGTTTGATTCATGTTTTTGCAAGGCACAGCGAAGGAACCACAAATCAGCATTCGCTCGAAATATTGTTAACGGCCCTGGGGCTTCGCTAAACGGATTAATTTCCGCACCCTTGATTCAATTCGTTTCCCGCTGGGAGAGCGGGGCAACTGACTCGTAACCACGATTCGAACTGGCAATTTGTAAGCTGATAGCCGAGTAGAGAGTTCCCGCTCCAATAGGAAAGGCAATGTCAGGGGATCTTGCCCAGGCGCTTGCACCACAAGCGCCGCCGCGCGCTGCCCGTACAAGGCGTCGGGCAACGCAGTAACGGCACAATCAGCAACCAAGCCAGTTCGCATAATTTCTTCTTCGATTTCGACTGGAGTGAAGCGAAATCCTGCGGACAGGATTTGTTCGTACTCCCTGCCATTGAGCAGCAACTCCCCTTTCGGGTTTACGTTCACTTTGTCATCAGAACGATACCAGCTCGTCTCACACAGTTCGTTCTCCCTGCCTCCACGAAAGCAACTGGAGGCCATTCCAGGGCTGCTAACAGCCAGAAACCCGTCTTCTATTCTCCATTCGATTCCGGGAAGGATCGGACCAATATTGTTGATCTCAATTGAATTTGGGACCGTATGGTCGACCAAACTGAGCACATGGGCACATTCCGTAAATCCGTAACGCATGAATGGTGACAGCCCAGCGTTGCGGAGGCGGGAAAGCTCTTCCTCTCGTAAACGTGCGCCACCGAAAAATAACTGGCTCGGCTTCAGTTTATCTTCTTCTTTCAGAGTAAGCATCATGGTGCGTAACCAAGACGGAGAGGCCACAATTAGATCTGTTTCAATCGCCCTAAGTGAATCGATATGAGGCAGGGAGGTGGCACGCGTGGAAAGGGCCGTAGTCAAGCCGTAGCGCAAGCTTGCCCAAAGTGTGTTGGTTCCCCCTGAGGTATAAAGGGGGCGCAAGTTCAAAATGGACTGGACACCCTGAAGCCCCGGAAGATCGATGGCTGCGGCAGCAAATAGATCCTGGTGCCGAAATCCGAGAATTCGGGGAGCGGCGGTTGAGCCGGAGGTCGCGAGTAAAAGTGCCAGGCGATTACCCGGAATGGCTGCTATCGGCATTGTCTTACGAGAATCGCATTCAATTGGAGTAGCCTTAAGGAGCCAGCTTGCTTCAAGTGAGCTTTGATTAACTCTACTGCCCTCCCCCAGAAGAAGCAGCGAAGGTGCTGGAATTTCCCGGCGCAGACTTTCCACTTCGGTACCTTTCCACGCTGCTACGGGAAATACCGAATAGCCGGCGGCCCATGCGCCAAGCAAGCCCACCAGGAACTCACGGTGGCGTTCCGTAGCAAGGATCGCGATCGCACCTTCCATTTCCGGGGCTGGCAGGGTAGCGGCGAATCTCTGGCCCCGTTCCAGGAGTTCATCCCATCCCACCGTGGCACCATTGGCAGAGAGGAGCGCTGGTTTTTCAGTGCGATAATGGTTTTCAATACAGGAAAAAAAGGTATGCAATTGACTTAGTGCCCTTGGTAAAGACGAGTCCAATTTAGATATGCCTTCGAGATTGAAAGAAGGATAAACGTGAAAATTGACCCAAGCCAATCACGAAAATTCCATTTTCGAAGTGGCACCAGAGATCCAGCGCCCAAAAAGGCTCCGAAAGTGCCCTGCAATGATTTTTGTTTTCCCTTGAGCATGCCAATGCTTACTGGAATCGCCAATGCCAACGTCAAGAAGACAACGTATCCAGTAGTGGCCGCTAAATCGCGGGAAATAAAAAAGGGACGATACCCCATGTGGGAATACATCATTAAGCTATACGTGCTCACCGACGCGACAAGGTAGGAAATCGGCGCGGGAATGCCAGCGCGCAGAAAAAAAAGCGCCAGTGGCTTCATTCCAATTTCAATCAGAAACTCTCGCACATAGTTGTGGTTTCTTTGCCAGTATTCAACGGGAGAGCGTGAAAGCAACGGATGAATCATGTCATAGCGAAGTTGATAGCCGAGCAATCTGCCCACAGAAACTTGAAACGAAATCATTGCCATATGATGGATAGTGAACAGAACCAGATAAAAGCATCCACTAAAAAAGAGAAGAAGGGTTAAACGATCTCCCTGTTCATTCAGAGCGCTCCAAATTCGAGATGCATAGATATAGCGAAACGTAAGACAGAAAATCCCCATGCAGACCAATCCCTTTAGCCCCAGATAGAATGCATCTTTTACTTCACCCCTCGTAGGTTCCCGCCTGTTTTCATGATGCGCCGAATAGGTTACAAATTCGAGCGCTGTGGGGAGCATGAGGTAAAGAGGATTGAGAAAGAAATCAAGAAACGCTTGCAGGTTGTCGTAGCCCGGCCGCTCGTAGATCCTCCGTTGCACAACCCACCCAAGCACTCGAATCGCCAGAACCAATCGCAATATCACCAGGGGCCAGAAATCAGGCCCCCGGAAGCCGTTTTCAGTGAGAATCCAAGGGGAGAACATAAGTGCGAAGGAGAACAGAAAAAGAAAGGGGGTGGAGAAACCTTGCGCGCGCGTTTTCTTTTCAAAGTAGTAAAGGGCTATGAGCCCCGCAATGAATGAGCTTGCAAACGAAAGCGAGGGAGCAAGAAGTAAAAAGGCAAGTATCCAAAAGAATACGCGAATGCTTTCACCTAACTTTTGGCCGAGTAACAGCCCCGCGCCTGCCAAAAGAGGAAGCAAGGCGAGGCTAGCATTCAGCTTTCCCTTTGCTTCCTGCAGAAAGGAAAAAAGGAATATTTCTCCCAGCGCAAGCTGTAGTAAGCCCGCGCCAGCTGCAATCAGAAAAAGAAAGAATATTCGCTGGGGCATTCCAATCTCACCTTCGCATGTGCCTCTCTGATAAGGCAATTCTTTCTCATACTTAGTCTGGAACCCTTCCATATTTTTCATTTGTACTGTTATTCTGAGATCAACAAATGAATGATCTGCAATCCAAAATCTTGCACGAGTTAAGAGCTGGCCCAGTGGCCGTGGAATTTCATGGGGGAAAAATCTGCTATCCGGCCTCGGGGCTCAGTTCGATGGATCTGATTCAAGTGGCAGTTCTTTTAGAAAAGGCCTTTGGGATTCGCTTCCATCTGCCAGACATCAACGAAAGCAACTTCTCGGATCTCGAAGCTTTAGCGCGATTGATCAAAGCCGCTCGAAGTTAGAGCATTTTTAATTGGGTGCCACTTTACGGCGATTGGAATTACTAAAAAGACAAACAGAAAACCAAAGTATACCCAAAAGACCCATCCCCAATACAGATACTGAATAGTGAAAAAACCTAAGATGAAGAGTGCGCAATAGGGGCGCAATCTTCGCACAAAGGCTGCGGTTAGACACATTAACTGTCCGAAAACCGCCGCGAGCGGTCCCAACGTTTCCAGTACGCCAGGAATCCTTTGAGTGCTTAACAAACCAGGTGGATAGGCATTCAAGTAGGAGAACACCTGCTCATAGCGGGTGAGTTCAGTAAAAGAGACAATGGCCGACCAGGTGCCCCCCGACCAGATCAGCTTTTGCAGTCCAGCGACACCGAATAGCAACAGAAACTGATAACGTACGATTTCAATCGACCAGCTCTGTACTGGTTGCCTTCCCGTCGCTTTTGGAAGTGCAGCCAAAGCCAGGAGAGAGGTGTAAACGAGAAGATGCGGATTGATCACATTTGCCGTGAAATAGGTGAAGAACGGGAGAAAGAGAGCAGTGCCGGCTAGACTAAGAATTCTGAAATAAAAGCCTGCCGCTCCACGCAAGACGGCAGCGAGAAGTAGGCAAAGCTTCCAAGCCAATACGCACCAGGGCGCATTGTTCTTTAGGACCCAAAGTACTTCTACGTAACCCTCAGGAAGACCGCGAAAGGTGGGAAGTACGTCGAGATGTCGTAGTGGGTCCAGGGGGAAAACTTGCGAGAATATCAGGGTGTAATAGAAAAAGGTTGTGCACCGAGCAACCGCCACGCCTTCTTCCACGGTAAAAAAGTCTTTAACGCTTTTCAGCATATAGAGAGCTCTCGGAGGGGGTTTCGGCCTGAAAGGGAAAGCTATTGAGTTGCCAGGTGCCCCTGTAGATACGCAAAACCCAGGGTTTCTCAAGAAAGCATTTTCCCGTGCTCTGGATTCCGTTGTGAAGCTCGGAAAGTAGCTTTGGCATCTTACTACGGTCGGTCTTTTCCTGGAGATCAACGAGGAAATGCAGTCTTCTTGGTTTGATTGGTTGTAGACAAAAGGGCAGCGCAATTGGCTTGAGTTCACCCGTGGTCGGATTGAACCAATTCAAGTAGTAAAAAAATCCGCGGTGGTTGCTGATCTGATTCTCTATCGAGTTTGTATAGAGAGGATAGTTCGAGAACAGTGGAATTTTATCAGTTTGAAACAGCAGTGCCAGGAGCGGCCCGATTGCCAGGTAGAGGAAAAAAATGTTTTTTAAGTTTTTTTTCAGAACAAGCACTTTATCTGACCTTCAATCGCAGCGCCCAGCGGCGAAGTGAGCCGTGGGCGCACACGAAAGAAACAAACGAAACGCGTGGCGGCGGAAGCACTCTAAGCGAGTCAGCGGCCCGAAAGGAAAAGTCTATTATCGCTGGAAACGGCTTCGATGCGTTTCATCAGTGAACCTAATTCCTCGCTATACTTTTTTCTAACTACAGCGCCAATCTTCTTCAGCGTTCTCTGGTCGCCTGGGCTTAGCGTATTAATTTTGATTCCATCCTTCATCAAAGATTCGCGCGATGCGGCCGCCTGCTCGATGGAAGAATTTCTTTCGTCTTTCGCAAATTTTTCAATCTCTTCTTGAAGCACCTGCTTTTGCTTTGCATTCAAGCTATTGAAAAACTCGCCATTCACCAGCAGCGCAGTCAAATAGAGGCTATGATTGGTTTCCAAAACGGATTGAATCTTAGCGAATGAAGCGGGTGCCGAAGATTTATAGGCCGCGACTCGATTGAGTTCGACTTCCTCCGCGTCTATCTCTCCATTGAGGTGCGCCTTAAAGAACCAGTCTTTGTAAGGGCCAAAAGTGAACTTCAGGCCCAGGTGGTCCATCATGTCCTGGCCAGCACGTCCACCCCTGAGGCGCATTTTCTTGCCCACAAGATCACTGAGCGAAGTCAGATTCTGCAATCCGTAGATTACGCGAACTCCTCCGCTATAAGTAAATCCCATGCCCTTTATGTGACCATTGGAGCCAGTAGAAATCGCATGCAATAATTCTTTGCCAATCTTTCCATCAAGAACTTTTTCCGCATGCTCGTGGCCGCGAAACATCAACGGCATATCAAGCACGTCAAGCTTGTGATTAATTCTGGTCATTCGATCGACAGCCACCTGGCTCATTTCCTTTTCGCCCACCAGAACCCTATTCAGCGCTCCTTCTTGGTGTTCATCCATATCGAACTCAACCAGAACTTCCAGGCTCCCCGCGCTTCGTTCCCGAACTCGCTTGGAAAAGTTATCCAGCAGCCTTTTATTGAAAGGATTTTCAGGGCGATGGGGCACCCAAAAACGAATCTTTTTAGCTGATGTTTCCACGGTTCCGGCAATGGAAGCATTCATTGGAAGTGCCAAGGTAGCCAATGCCACCGCAAACAGAACAATCCGTCTCAGGCCATTTCTCAGATTCAAGTTCACAAAGATCCCCTTTTCGCTGGAGAGATGGGCTGGGCTAACCGATTGCCTTGCCCTTTCTGCATGCTGATTTTCTTCACAAATAAGCATGCGGTAGATGGGTGCGCAAGTCAATGTTCGGCACACTTCTCGAGGCCCCAAGAACCTGCGTAGACTGGAATCGTGTTGGAATTTGAGGCAAGCTATTGAGATGCACGCTAAGGAGAAACGTTGGCCCGAGTTGCTAATGTTTCATTGGCAGATCGCAATCGTTGTTGTCGCGATCCAGATTCTTGTTCAGCAAATCCTTTTCACCATTGTCGGCAATACCAGCGCAAATGAAACATTGATCTTGGCGGTGGTAATGCTGGGTATTTGCCTGGGACAGTCACGCATTCTTGCAGGCCGCCCTGGGCAAATTGTCATTCTGATCTCAAGCGCTACATGCCTTCTTCTGGGACTATTTTACTCTCCCTTGATCCTTTGGGCCGCGAGTTATTCTCATGGCGCAGAGCTGGGATTGACGGCCCTGCTGATCTTAGTGAGCTCTGCGGGTCTGTTGTCATCTGATGCCGTGTATACAGGTGGCGTGTTTCGCAGGAACTACTTTCTTCACAATTCGCTTTGCATGCTTGGAATTCTGGGCTGTTTTGCCCTTCAGATCTTCCTGGGAAATCAGTATCTGGCAATGATCTGTGGATTAGCGCTGCTGATCGTTAGCCTGTCGCCTGGGCTCCGAGCTCGTAGAAATGAAGCGCATAAGAGTTTGGAACTGGTTTCGCTGGAATCAATTTCTTTGGGAATGATTTCCGGAATCTATCTGGCGTGCGTGCTTGAGATGATCTCCATAAGCGTTAGCCCCACGGGGCTCGAGTTCCATTTCTATTTGATTTTCGTATTTCTTCAACTGGCGCTTGCTTCAAGAACCAAAGGCCGCGCAAAAGATGGAATCAAGCCATTGGCAGCCTGGATACTCTCGGTTTTCATAGCGACATTAGCTTTTGGAGGATTTTCGGGAACGTTTTTCTGGGACCCACTTCTTTTGGCAAGGATCCCCGGTGCCTCCGGTAATGTCGCACTAGTTTCGAGCTTTCTCCTGGTTGGTTTGTATTGCCTGCCGTACTTCTATTTTTCGGCCACTGTGCCGGTTTGCCAGGAACTGGAACCACGGAAGAACCATCTGTTCTCGGTTTCTTTGGGAAACTTTCTTGGCTTTGCATTGCCAGCCACTATTTTCCAAAAACCATCGATTTCCTGGCTCTTCCTTGGCTTCTTTTTGTTGGCCGTTTTGTATGAGCTTCGGAAAAAGAGATACCTCCCCATCGCTATCGCCGGGCTCTTTCTATTTTTATCTCTTTTCCTGCTGGATCATCCGGAAAAGCGAGTGCTTGCGCAAACGGCTCGGCTGGCATTGGCGCTCAACGAGATTCCGCAACTAAACACACATGTCGTTTCAAATACTAAGCATGCCGTCCGCGAAGATGGAAAAATCGGATATCTCTATGAGGACCCGATCGGCGGCAGTTCGCTGGGACTTGGCGGCTACAACTCACCAATGCGACAGTTCTTTGATCTCCTGAAAGCTTTTAGGGTTGCTGAACTTGCAAACCTGAGGAAGACAAAGAGAGTCTTGATCCTCGGCCTTGGAAATCAGCTAACAATTCATGAATTGCTAGCCCCGCAAGTTCGCAAGAGCGTGCCGGATATGGAGGTGGATGTAGTAGATAACTTTCCGCCCATGGCCGTGCAAGAGTTTCAAAATACAGTGGGCTCCAAGCTTGGATTAGCCTGGCCGCTGAAGGGCGTGCGCCTGATTGAGGACGATGCTTTTTCTTTCCTGGCTAAACAAAAATACGACAGGCCATATGACCTGATTATAAATAACTTAACTTGGCCTTTGTATCTTGGCTCGCGAATGCTTTATACAAAAGAGTTCCTTGATTTCGTGAAGAGCGCCCTGACAGAGCAAGGCCTTTACCTATCGCGCCCATTTAAAGAACCAGAGCTAAACTGCCTGCCCAAGTTGTCATTTCCCCACTCAGTCAATTATCCCTTCTATGCCAGCCTGCTATCTCTTTCCATAAGTTCAAAGAGTGAAATGGAGTCCGGTATTGGTGTTCGCGGCAAGGAAGGGGAATGCGTTGGATTGGACCTTCCTACGCTCTCCCGGCTTTTCTGGGGCCAGCAAATGCACGATCGCGTTGCCTATGAGCAAGAAAAAACCAATGCGCGCGACGCTATCATGCGAGATTTTCCGAATGATCTGACTGGATTAGATCCCCTTCGATCCCTGTTTCTTTCGTGGGCTTATTCTCGTGAACTTCAAAGTAAGATTCTGATCTTTCCGCGGGAAAACGGGGAAAATGACAAATTGGTTCAGGAAATCAAACGAGGTGCTGAAATTTTCCGAAAGACCTACGGAACTCCTGTTGTGGAAGTACGTTCCGGAGAATCTGATGCATCGGCGTTGACCTTCTATTCCTACATTCGATTGGCGTTGCGCAATCCCAATGCGACCAGAATCTTGCCCTTTCTTCGCGGTGAAAACCCGTTAAATCAAGTACCGCCACCACTGAAGGAAGAGAATCTGATTTCCTTCACTTCTGCCGGTGCCGGGCTACGAAGCGATCATGGAACTCAGCTTCGTTCCACTGCCAACAGATTGGATCACCTACTGGAAGATTTTCAGAGTTTAGTCGGGCCCGGAAAAATGAGCCGGGTGACGACCTATGTTGAGCAAGGTTATTTGCACAGTGACTTGCCGCTCGTACTGCGGGAGCCGAACAAGCAAGCGAAGGTTATTGAGTTTAGCCCAGATGCTCCTCTTGCGAATTTCGGCCCTGCATCTGAGGGGGCTGCGTTGCTCTTTTTCAAGAGGAAGGCAACCTATCAAAAAAATCTAGCTGGGCTGCGTTTGCTAAAAGGTCCTCAGATGTTTGTGTTTTCCCCAGAAATCGATACGGGCATCGAAGGATTCGGCAGTGTGGGGCCAGATGCCTATCTCCTAACTCGCTGGTCAGGGAGGCGGAGCAAAGAAGTTTGTGATTTTCATCGATGGTATCTTACTGCTTATCGGGCACCGGCGTCTGCGCTGTCTGCGGCAGTATTTTTCGCTTTGCGCTTAGCAAATGAGAAAGAGGGCAAAGTTTTCTCTAAGGAAGGTGACATAAATCCAAATTTCTGGTCCTTTGCGAAGGGCAAAGACGTTTTGTATGAAGTGGGTACAAATGGAAAGGTACCTGTTTCGATTTCATGTGCGGCCAAATGAGAAATCTTATTTTAATCATTTTTGCCCCGGTCTGCATGGGCCTTATCTCTTGTTCGACTCAAGAGAAGCCTGAGAGGAAGATTCTCCTCTCCACCCCATTGTCGGGCCAGAAGCGCAAGGGCCAGGCAATTTCCCAATCAGTGAAACTGTTCTTGAATAATAATCCCAATACCGGCTTCAAGCTGGAGCTCGAAGATTCACGATCCGAGAATAACCTTGCCGCTTCCCAGGTACTGGGTTTTTTAGGGAGGGATGGCGATAACTTGCTTTTCGGTCCCCCCGGAACTGAACCCTCTCAAGCTCTTCTTGATCAGCTCAATAGTGCTTCTCGCTCCAAGATGAGGAACGGCGCGTTTTTGCTCAATCAAGTAACAGCCTCGCATGATCTAGACAGGAGTGTGCCTGTAGTATCATCCTTCTTTGCTGAGTCGGACTATCTCCGGGGCGTTGTTCCGTTTCTGGTGGCCAATCAAGGCAGGAATCCCCCGCGCGCTCATATTATTCGATTGGGATCGCCTGGATACTTTTCGGAAGTAGCCCGCTATCTCAGGGCGGATCTGAAGCTTGCCCAGATCCCGATAGGAATGGATTTTATTTTAGATCCCACTGCGCCAGAAGAGTTAAAAAACAAGTGGAGATCCCAAAAAATAAAAACTGAAGACTGGGTATTCCTTTTGACCTACGGGGAAGCGCATCCATTTCGCAGCCTGCATGATGATCCGGTCTTCAAGTCTGTTTTGAAAGTGAACACCTATGGCAACCTTGAAACCGTTCCAGCCGACCAGGAATGGTTTTTTAACAATTCTTGGAATGCTTCATTCTGGCACAGATCTCTTTTGTACAAAGGAAGCTCGGGCTTCACCAACTGCCAGTTTGTTGAGGCATTCCAAGCAGAGTTCGGAACATTGCCGGACTTTCATGCCGCCTTTACCTATTCCATTTTGCAAGCGATGCAAGGGATTCAGTTCAAGAGTCCGTTCCAGCTTGCCGGTCCCTTATCTTTGCCACCCTTGCCATCTATCACTGGCTCTATCGAATGGAGCCCTGCCGGCACGAGGCTCGAAATCCTTCCGATCTTGGCCCACTGGAAGCAGCGAAAAAGGATGGTTTATTTGCCTCCGGATGTCGAAGGCGTTTGTCCCGGGATGGGCGCGCCTAATTCTTCCTATCGGCACTGGGGCACCGACATAGTTTCTCCAAAGAAAGCAGCTAAGCAAACCCGAAGCGCCAATGCGGGCCAAAGGTATCTGCCCGTGGAACTGTGGTCGGGAGCACCCTGGGATGGGCGGGAGGTAGTGGGAAATCCAAAGAGTAATTTAGTTTTTGGAAATCGATTGGAAAAGCGAATCATTGGGCCCTTCCAATGGCGTCATCCGAAATTGGGAACGGAAATGCCTGTTTATAGACGGTTTCAAGCGGAAGAAAATAAAGTTCAACTTTTTTCCGTCAATGAATTTGGCTTGGGCCGAGTATTCGATTCCAGAGAAGGGGGGTTTTTCGCTTGGAATGAGGTGAAGTTTCCCACTGGGCTATGGCGGGAAGGAGAAGTTCGAAGCTATCAGCATCAGCGCTGGCGGAATAACAGTGATTCGCCGGAGGCGTTTACTTCAAAAATAACGATCCTTAAAATCAATTTTTCATTTCAAGGCCGACAGAACTCTCTAGAGTACGAATTGGAAATTCGAGATTCTCATGGATTCAAAGTCTCCCATTTTAAATATATTTATAGTCCCGAGCTCGGTTGCGTGAAGGTGACCAATCTTCTTGCGGAAAAAAAATGAGCATAAGAAACGTAATTTCCGAGAGCATCGACGAAATCAAGAATGACCATTGCCTTCGAACTTACGGTGCAATCCTATCGTTCACGCATCTTTTAAGCTGCTATTTCTGGGTTTCTGATAGAAGCCTGCTTGGCGTTCTAACCAATAGCGCTTCGGCTATCTGCTGGCCGATTTTCTCTTCTTGCTATCTCTATCGGCTGCCCAACGCCGGATCAGCGATGGCACTGATTTCCGTCTATGTGGCGCTTGGGGCGATGGCAACATGCGCCTTTCTGGCAGGAACCTCCTGGAGCAAACGCGCCTATTGGCTTTTTTCAATTCTAACAGTTTTTAAGTTCCTGATTTTTTTGCAAGACTACCGACTCCGCATGAATCAGCACTACATGCTGCTTTTTGTTTCTCTGGTGTTCTTGTTTACTCCAGGAAAGAGGGTCGCCACAAAGTGGCTGATTGTACTTTTCTATTTTTGGGCAGGAACACTTAAGTTGAATCAAGAATGGCTAGGAGGCGGAGGAATCTATAGAATCGAGCATCTTTGGATTCCGAAAGCACTTCACTCGCTTTCATTTCATTATGTGGTTTTCCTGGAGCTCGTTCTTTCCTTTGGACTCGTGCTGCTTACTCGAAGTTTGTTCTGGCTGATCTTTCTGCAATTTGTCGCGTTTCATTTAATCTCCTGGTCGGTTGTTGGCTATTTCTATCCCCTGGTAATGTTCTCATTGCTCAGCATCTTTCCCCTGAGTCTGTTTTTTGGTGTCGAGGAGTCTAGTCAGCGATCGGGGCCCACGAAGCCTGCTTTGTTTTTCCTGTTCTGCTTCTCTGGGTTGCAGTTCATCCCCTATCTATACCCAGGTGACGTGGCGTTGACAGGAGAGGGCCGGTATTTTGCGCTAAACATGTTTGATGCCAAAAGTATGTGCAATTCCCGACTTACCCTGCACAAGCGAGATGGAAAAGTTGAGGTGTTGGAACCCAAGTTGGATCCAGAAAGGCGCATGAGATCTATCCAACCCGATGCTGAGGCTCTACCTGTGCGCTTGCATTGTGATCCTTTGATTTATTTTTCCTGGGCTCAATCTGCCTGCAGGCGCACGGATATCGAAGAGGTAGATCTCTTTCTTGAGGCGAAGCGAAGTTCGGCTACTGAGTATAAAACCCTGATCAATATTAGAAATTTTTGCGCGCTGAAACCCACCTACAGCATGTTTTCGCATAATGAATGGATTGCCGCTTACTGATTGAATATGTACACTCACAAAGACGAGAAAACGAAATATCAGTCTTTAGGGGGAGCGCCCTTGAGCAAGACCCCGGCGTTGTTTGAGCCCAGGCAAGAAATTCTTAATTTAGTGCTCCCCTTGGTTTTTTTTGCACTACTGTGCGTCGAGTGGCGCGTTTTGGGTGGATTCAGGACCGGGAACTCCTGGCTGATTGCCTTCAGCTTCATTGCCGCCATTCACCATCTGCTTACTATCGCTATTGTTGGATCTAGCGCTCCTATCCGATTACGATTTCATGAGATCAGCGGCGGGAGAATCGGTCTTTTTCTCGTTGGAACCGTTGCTTGTTTGCTTACCTTTTTTTTGCTTTTTGCAATCTCTCTAAAAAATCTGCGCGGATATCCCTACCTGGTTGAGCTATTTGTCTTCGGGTTCGTGATATTCACTGGATTCTTCGTGTCTATTTTTCACATGATTCAGCAAAGCAAAGGCATTTCCCTTCTCTACAATAAGTGTGTGAACGACGGTAGAGAACTGACAGCGCGCCAAACTTTCGTTTTGAACGTAAGCGATCGTTTGGAACGGATCGCGGCGGTGGCCCTGGTAGCGGCGGTTTCTTTGGGCGCAATCTGTTTTGCAGGACCGGCAACCAAGTCGAGAATCTTTGAAAGCGCCGAGGATGCGCTACTGGTAGGCAATATTTCCGTTGGTATAGGTGCCATCGCGGCAGGGATGTATATTTTCGCAGCTTTTTGGGGAAGCCGGGTGGCGGGTGGGCATAAGGCGGTATTCTCGTTGAGGATGGCCATTTGGCCATTCTATCCGTTTTCAATTGCTGCCCAGGCATTGGTGAGAGTGATCCATGGTGCCGAGTACTATTTCGTTTACCGAAAAATTTCCGCCAAACGGACTTACGACTCTCACTTCGCAGCTTGGGCAGTACTGTGGTTTAGCGTAATCGCCTATGCAGCAGTTCTGGCTTTCCGCAAAGGCGGAGTCTTTCATCGTTTCCTGGGTACCAATAACTTTGGCACCCAGATTTGGGGATTAGAACTTTGGGAGATTGCATATGCAGTCTATGGCTCCATAAATCTGCTTCATATTTGCTTTGATTCACTGATATTTCGATCGAGCTTTCAAGCCGCGCGAGCGGGCACTGTTTTTCCGCTCTCTCCCAGCCAACCCCGACCGGCCAATTCGAACTAGCAGCGGGCGAAACTGAAGGCGGAAGAGCTCACTGCGGTACTGGCCGCAATCCGGCTTCGTGGAGAAGCTCACGGCAAATTTGGCCGTAGCGCTCCAACTTCCTATCGTCATGAGTGGTCATTGAAAATCCAAGGCATTGCTCTTCCTTTGCCATTTCAACGGACTTGTCCGAGCCGTTCCTGTTTTTCTTCAAAGGAACCGTCAGCAAATAGGTAAATGGATTCTCACCAAGCATTAGATAAGGAACGCCCTCTTCCCGAGTAAATCGAGCCAGAGAGTGTAAGGCAAAACGCTGCCCCCATAAGAGAGCCGGAACCTTGAACACTTTTACAACTGGAAAGGGGCCATTTCCTTGGCGCCGCAAGATCTCCTTTTCCTTTGGGGCGAGGCTATTGAAGGTTCTCTCTTGAAAGCCCTCCTTGAACAGTGGGTTTTCGAGTGTTTGGTCGAATCGATGCCATTGCAAAAACGCAGGCTGCGAGAAAACATAGTCTCGACTCTTAACTATTGCATGGCAGCTAATGCAAGTCTGCATTAACTCCCTAGGATTATGTGGATCCTCCTTACGCAGCTCCTGCGTCGTCTTTTCATACTCATAAACTGCGTAAGCCCAGCCACCGTTGTTTCCGAGATTTTTGGCATCCTTTTTCATCAACTCCAGCTCTGTATACGCCTTAGGCACTACACTAGAAGGGAACGTCGGGTCTATCGAGGATTCAAAAATGGCCTTGGCAAACATTGCGCCGTCCGGGTAGACGGGAGAATGCTTTAGCATTGCATCCCATGCAATGTCGTTTGCATAAACAATTCTAATTTGTCGATTGTCGGTGCGGAAGCGGGAGCTGACAAAGTGCCATTTCTCCCAATATTGATCGGCCACTTTCGGATCAATTCCATTTCTAATTGGAAGCGCTGCGGGAGATGGAACATACGCACTTTTTCCAGGAACCGGACCAACGTCGCTGCTGGGCAAGCGCGAAGTGATCGGTGGCTGCCATCGACCAAGGAAGAATCCCATAAGGAGGAGTATTGGCAATGCTAGTATGAGAAGGAAATTCGCTTTCATGCCCTAGAGAATAGGCTCATTTGTGAGACGTTAAAACCATTTTCTGCTCTCGTCTGAACGGGAAATTATCAATTTCTAGATATTACGGTAAACTGGCTGAGCTGGAGTTGTTGTGACGATTTCAAGTTTTGTTGAAAATCTCTGGGGCGCAGAAGCCAAATTGGGATTCTCTTTGTCAGAGATAGCTGGGTTATTTCAGCTCCATTGGCCAAAGTTACTGCCGATTTTTATTTCCATCGGCGTGTGCCTGGTGATTGAGATTATTTTCCTTCCGCTAAAGGAGAATAGCGTGGTGCGCCTACTTCGCACTACAAAGCCCTTTGGAATGACCAGGTTTGGAGTTTTGCTATCCCTGTTCCCGGCGTTAGCTTTTTTAATTGGAGATTTGCTTTCCCTGGGCACGGCTGGGCTTCTCCATAGATATGCCATGAACTGTGCTGTGCCATTTTCATTCGATTTGGCAGGATACTGCGGTCCCTTTTTTGCGGGGCTGATTTATATTCTGATCTATGATTTGTTCCGCTATCTGAAACACATGCTTTGCCATGAGGTTCCCTTCTTTTGGGAAATTCATCGTATGCATCATATCCCGAAGACTTTTCATATTTTTAATGCAGACTTAAAGCATCCGTTCGAATCGGTATCTCACTACGTTGTGTCAACCCTCCTTCTCTTTCTGTTTCAAATCAGAGCGGAAGAGGCGATTCTGGCTTTCTCGTTTCGATTGATACTAATTCAGATGCATCACTCGCCTCTGATCGTGAGCTATGGCTGGCTAGAGAAAATTTTTGTATCGCCCAGATTTCATGCCATTCATCACCTTGGAGCCAAAGCTGAAAGGGCCTGGAACACACGAAACTATGGGTCACTGTTTTCGTTTTGGGATTATTTATTCGGCACAGCTGATGAAGCCAGGGGCAGGATCATCAAAAATGCAGATTTAGGCATTCGAACCAACGTTGATGAATCCGATCTCAAGTTTTTTCTCTTTCACCCATTGATCAAATTCTATGAATTGCTATTTAAGAAAGCATCGCTAGAGCGACAATAAGTGAAATTCTTTAGCGGCCAATCCTTTTGCCTGCGTGCCGTTGCTGCCTTTGCACTAGTGGGCGCCCAACTTGTTGTGCACGATTCTCTGATTTCTGTTCTAGGCTGGAAGGCGCAGACCATACTAGCAGCTAATTTTTTGAGCCTTCTAGGTTTTGCCATGGGCTGCGGTGGCTGGATTTCGGCGAGAGCGGGGCGAGTTGTTTTTTTTCTGGCAGCGGTGCTGGCAATCGGATTGGGAGCGCTCCAACCAAGGCTGGCTGAGATCACGGCAAATTCTTCCACAGTCAGCATGGGCGCCTTGGCAGCTCTTTTTTTCATTGTCCTGAGCTCCGGTCTTTCTTTTGCTTTGGCTATGGGCGAGTCGTCAAGGTCCCAAACCTATAGAGCCACTAACTTTCTCGCGGCCATCTCCTTAACTGTCTCGGCACCTCTGCTTTGGCGTTTTGGGTATCCTCCAGCTTTCGTAACCCTCGGGCTTATCTATGCATGTTGTGGCGCCTTTTTAAATTTCGACTTCAAACCGGTGGCTCGGTTCTGGCAATGGCCATCCCCCAATGAGGTGAATACTGCGTTTTTGGGTTTTTTCGCCGCAGGTTTTCTTTGTCTCTACTTCGAGTCTATTCATCTTTCTATCAATCCTATCGGCATTGAATACCCCGTCTTCCTGTTTCTTACTTTTCTAATTCTTGGCACTAGCCCAAGTAGTTTCGCGAGATCGAGCTTCGGCTTGGCATTCTTCGGAGTCTCCGCGGCGATACTGAGCTTCCTCTTGTTGCCCAGGGTGTTTCTGTTTTTGCCCGCGGGCAATCCGTCTTTGCTCGCGGCTCTGGTTCTCCTTGTAGGCTTTTGGCCTTACTTTTTATTTTCCGGCGCGATACCCATGCAGGAAAAGATGGCTCCGGGCCAAAGGCACCTCTTTTTCTCCTGCATGGGCAATTTGGCTGGCCTAAGTGTTTTCGCTTGGCTGCTAGGATCCCGGCCGATTTCCCTTACGCTGATCTTTCTGGCCTTGGCAGCTGCGCTTTACCAGGTTTGGCAAAAACGAATTCATTACGCCGTTTCTTTGCTAGCCGTTGCTTGCCTCCCCTTGATTTTCAATCCCGAACTTCCGTGGATCAAGTTGGCGCACGCGTCTACGCCTTCTCATTCCTCTACCATCCCCAAGGGGGATTTGAGCGCTTTGCGCGTTAGCCATTTGACCCGGGTGAGCGGCGAAACCGGATTTCTTATGGACTTCGGTACACCGCTTACACAGCGCCTTTATCTGGGCGCCTATTCATCGCGAATGCACCAAACCTACGATGTGCTTCGCGCGCTCCTGGCCGTAGACAGCTTGCCGGCCGACGCGAAGCAAGTTGTGTTGTTGGGGCTGGGTAGCCACGCCACGCTCTCGGCTCTTCGCAATGCCCTCAATAGGCGAGGTATGGATCACGTAGTGATATACGTTGTCGATAATTTTTCTCCCTTTCAGAACATTTCTTTCAGAAATAGCGTTGCGAAAGAAACTGGGTTCGACTGGACCCAAGGTCTGGAGCACACAGAATTCATCGCTGAAGACGTGGTTAAATTCATATTGTCGACCAAGGCTGGAACTTACGATGCTGTGATTTGGAATCTGACAATGCCGGAATTTGGAAAGGCAAACCGAATTTTCACTTTGGATTTTATGCAGGGAATTGGCAGAAGCCTTCGCGAAAATGGAATTTTCGTAACCAACAATTTTCCAGGTGGATTGGCGCAATGCCTTTTTTCCCAGGTCGCCGCGCATTCTTACCTCATCCCCCGCCGCACTCCGCAACCGTTCGGCCTGATGTTGGTGCAAAGAAAGACTCTACAGATGAAAGAGGAAAGCATTGCCTGTGAGAAAGAGGATCTGCCAAATTTCAGCCGGCCCTTTCAAACAACTTTTAATGAGCAGTGGGCATTTGAAGGGAAGATTTCCGATCGCCTCGAACCTGGCGGATTGTCCATTCCCCCGTCTCTTGGGGGTTCAAGCACTGAACGTTTCTCAAGGGCTCAAATAGAAAGAACCAATTTTTGGGTGTCTGATACAGCTAGCATTCGTGCCAATTCTCTGTTTCTTCCCAGTTTCGCTGCCGATTCCTATCAGGCTATCATTGCGATGGCGCTGTACTGGCAGAATCCGGGCTTGAATATTTTTCTGGCAAGCAGTGCCGCGAACCAGCTTTGGCAGGAAGCTTGGGGAGATCCGATTTCCCGGAGGAAAAATACCGGCGATGTTTGGTTTCTAAATCCAGTTTCAAAAGCTATGGACGTGAAGATTCCCGTCTTTGGAAATTCGCGCCCGAATCGTGACGCGAATGTTGATTTTGAAATTACAATAAAGCAAAGCACTGCCTTTGTTCCATGGCCTCCCGATTCGGAGGCGATTTGTGGCTTTGCGAAAAAATACTTCCAGGAAACAGGAAAGCCTGTTTCCTTGCGACACTATTTTTTCGAGTCTCTGTTACGTGGAGAGACGAATTTCGGGCGATGGAAGTGGAAACGGTTTAATTCCGAGCTGCCTTGTACTTGAGTGGCCCTCGGTGATCACTCGGGTCAGTCGCTGGCGAATTCGGTTTCGATTACCATCACGTCGGCCTTTTCATCGGCAGGGAAGAAGGCCAGGAAGCTTTGGCCCGCAGAGCCGCCATACTGCGATAGCGAAACACCGAAGTTCAACACGCTACGCACACCATTAGCGCGCACCCAGCGGCCGAGGGCGCTCTTCTGCTCCCGGGTAACGAACTCTTCCACAATCTGGAACGCTTTGCTTGCGCTCACCAGCGCTCCATGACCAGCCTGGTTCTCCACTCTATATCCTGAGCGGTGGTATCCCTGGCGTACGGCCTTCTCCACAGCAAGCTCCACCGTCGCATGGTTTCCAGAGAAGATTGCGTAAAGCTGGCCGGCTTCCACGGGGTTATCCTGGCGAGACTTATCGGCCGAATACCCGGCATGGGTAGCAAGAGGGAGGAGCAAAGTGAGGGCTAGAAAGAGCTGTTTCATAGGGGGTCCTTTGAAGCGAGTTGTTTTGAGTTTCGATCAGCAGCCCCTTATAACGTGGCGCGCTAATTCGTCAACTCGATACTGCGCGGGATCTGACGGTCAAGAAGCCAAGAAGTGGTGTCGCTTTGCCGGTGTCAGGATGACACTCACGCTCAAACGCACCAGGTAAGTTTTGAAGTTTAAGCGTCGCATTATTTGCCAGACATTGCACCAAGCCAAGTTATGCAGTTGTTTGTATCTATTGGTGATTTTAAATCAAATACCAATCTAGGATGAAGCCCCACAAGCGTTGGCACTTACCTTGCGCTAGGGCGAATAGGACCTACCGAACGAAAGGAAATACAAATGAAATCCATGACCCTCAAAGCCCTAACTCTCGCAGGATTCGCTCTAAGCTCCACCCTCGCGCTCGCAGATGAACCCGCAGAACGCTTCGTTCTCGATCTAAACGGCCGTGAATACAACTCACAGCAGGGCGAAGACACTATTCCTCTCAAAGCCATGATCCGTCAGAAGTATGGTGATCAGGACCTTGAAGACGCCGACCTGGTACGAGTGGCTGTAGTCGCAAAGTCTCAGTTCGGCCGCGCGCAGCTGAGCCTTCTGGTGGGAACCGATCTCAGCAGGCCTGAGATCATTCAGGGCTCTCCCCAGGAGTATGCTCGTCCTGGCGGTTTCGCTCGGTACTTGTTTGCCAGCCCTGGCCGCGAGTCAGCAGGTGTATGGCAGCTTAAACTTCAAGGCAACGTAAAGATTGAACGGATCGCCGTGGTGGTGAGAGATAAAACCAAGCGCTTCGCCCTCGATCTCAGAGGCCAGGAATTCAACTCAGGCCAGCGAGAAGATACGGTCGCACTTAAGGCGCTGATCCAAAGGCAGTATGGCAACGTGGATCTCCGCGGGCTCGACCTCACCCGGGTGACGGTGATGGCGAAGTCGCAGATGGGCCGCGCACGGATGAGTTTGCTCGTAGGCAACCAATTCAGCCAGCCCCAGCTGATCCGTGGCAATCCTCGTGACTACTTCCTTCCTGGCCGATTCTCTACCCATATATTCGCCAGCCCCGGCCGCGATCCTGCCGGTGTATGGCAGCTAAAGATCCAGGGCAACGTGAAAATCGACCGAATCCTTGTTGAAGCGAGATAAAACGCTATAGCGGAAATCGCGAAAGGCCTCTGGAGCAAACTCCGGAGGCCTTTCGCATTTTTTTTGAAGTTACGTTCGCCCCTCTGCTTGAAACCAAGAGCCAGATTCAGCAGTAGATGGTGCTTCTGGTGATCGGAAGCCTCTATGCTGCGAAATCCGAGGCCAGACATCGCCTAGACGGCTAGCTTTTCCAATAACTCCAGCGGATATGAACTATTTGATTCCTGTTTGCAGACGAAATCTCCTCACGAGGGCGTTGACACGCCTTAATGGAAGCCTTATGACAAGCGCGCCTATAAAACTCGTGGACCCCTGCGAAGGAATATATGCGCCAGTCTTTTCTCGTCTTGGCTACTCTGTTCGTTAGTCTTTCCACCTCTGAAACCGCCTCTGCGGCCCGCTTCTCCGGCGGAATTTGTGCCAGCCAAGGCTCCTGGCTTCAGGATGCGATGAAGCAGAGCCGCCTCATCGTGGCCGCGCTCGAAACACTCAAAGACGACCCGAACTGCAAGCTTCTTACGGGAGCACTCGCGAGCCTTCCCAAAGGCGAAATGAATGAGCACGATGCCGAAGGCAGCAGCTCTTTCGCCTATACCTACCGCGAACTTTCCGCGCTTAACGACTATTTGAACCCTGCCCGCCTTAAGGCCGGCATGTCGTCTGATGAGTTCCGCAAAGCAGTTTTTGAGAGTATGTTCCGTAAGAGCTACGACTCCATTAAAGAGCTCAACACCCAAATCTCTCCCACCTATACAGAAGGCCAGCGCGAGGTAGTGCGCAACGTAAGTAACCGTCTTCAAGGCTTCCTGAACAAAACCAAACAGGTTGCCAAGATGAGCATGGCAACTACGCAGGCCGTGTTGAATGTGCTGCCCCAGAGCCAACGCTGCCTCCATAACAAGCCTTCCGCGTCTGCGGCGATTTTCGGCGCCTTGGCCCACTCTACCGCCGCTCTTGTTTCTGGCGGCGAGATGACTGGCATTGGAGAGTTCACCTCTGCGCTCATGAACTACTCACGCGATACCAACTACGTAAAGAGCCTCAAACCCCTTGAGTATGAGGAGTTTCGTAACTCCGTGAGCTGTCTGGTAGAAAGCACCTCGGAAAGCTACTGCGCAATACAAGATGCGGAGGACACCCTCGAAGCCCTCAAGGTAAACGGCGGCAAGCGTGCGTTTAATCTTATGGACATTCTTGAGCAAAGCGCCTCCGACCCAGTGGCGAGCCCATTGGCTGGTCTCGTTATCTATATGCGGGATATTCCCGTAGTGCAGAACTGGCTGCAAAAGGTGCTGATGGGCCTTGCACCGCGAACAGCCTGGCAGGGCCAGGGTAAAAACGAGAACTGGGCTTCCTATCTCGGTTTCATCCAGAGCATCAACTCCCTTCAGGCTAATTTTACTGATAAAGAACAGCAGTATCGCCAGAGCACGAACGGCAAAGACCGGATGACCAAACTCGGCCAGGTTCGGGAAATTTTCGACGATACTACCAGCGTGTTAAGGAAATCACGTGGCGGTTCTGTGAACTTCTTCACGCGTACAAAAACAGAATCCCAGATTCCCTTCTTTCTCATCGGTCTTGAGATTCCAGCCGATTTTAACTCCAATACGAATGACTTTGATAACTTCTGGATCAAGTGGACGCGTGAAGGCATCAACGGCTTCGACAATCCCGATCGCCTCCTACAGCGGATTCGCGATAATCTCTGGCAACTCATGAGCGACGCGCAGAAGGAAGCCAACGCTCTTTTCGCCTCTCGGATGCTCAACGACCCGCACAACCTCGTGACGGAAGCCATGAATGGCTCGGGGCTCTCTGCCTACCAGGCCTTCCAGAACCAGAGAGTGTATTATACGAACCTCATCACAAAACTCGACCGCGCCTCTAAAGAGCTTCAAAGCAACCCGCGAGAGGCACAGCGAGCAAGGCTCATGCGCGCCCACATTCCCTTTCTGAAAGACTCCGTAGACCGCATCACCAAGGTAATTGCAGCCCTCGATTCCGTAGCTGAGATCGAAGTGGACGGCGGAAGCAATTCAGCGCTTCAGAGCGAGAAGATCATGAACGCGATCTATGAAGCCGGAAACATGCTCGTGAGCTGGGACTCATTTTTTGGCTCGCGGATGCAAACGGCGCTGCAGGCTGATCTGAGCGACACTCTATGGCGCAAAACACCTTTCACCGAGCGGCAGCAACAATACTTGATGAGCACCGGCCCCGAGATTGTGGGAAAACTTTCCGGCTTTTTTGCCAATAACCCCGTAACTGAGCGCACCGATCTCAATGCAGCCAAGGTAGCGCATATTACGAACCTTACGGCTGTGGAAGAGCAGTTTGCAAAAGTTCTTTTCGGCGAGATTCTCGCACTCAACTGCAAACTCGAAGGTGGCTACGCCTGCGAAGTAAAGAATGCCAATTATGATCCAGTTCGCGAAGGCTATACTGGCGGGCGTATTCGCGCGATGAACGACATGCTCATAACCACGCGCAAAGGAAATGGATTCTACCAGAGATACCTCCGCTGGATGTACAAGCCCACCGATGATGCGGTGGCCTTCGTACAGACCCGCGCCAAACTCTGTGTTCAAGCTCTTGGTTTCAAGAGCCGCGAGGCCTACAAGGAGATCTGCAAGGGCGCTGTGCTAGAAAGCGAATTTTCTGATCGAGCCGATTCTGTTGGGCTCAACCTATCCTTCGACGACCAACTCACGAAAATCGCCACGGTGGAGAATGACTCTCGCCCACAGCGCATAGACCGCGCCCGAAGCCTCGGCGTTTGTTCTCTTCGCAGCTATTTACGGAAAAACCACGTGTACTTCATGTACAGGGACTATAACAACTGAACTAGTTAACGCCGGGTATAGAAAAGTTGGCTCACGTTAAGAGTGCAAATTTGAATAGCCGAGGCCATCCAAGGCTCGCGCCGCAAAAATGCCGCCTCCAGCAGGAGACGGAGCCTGTATCCCTTCGGAGACTAAAGTAAAGTTTGCAAACGGTTCCGCCGATAACAGGAAATGAAGTTTCGCGCCCAGTTCTTGCTTTTGCCTAGCATCCTTGCGGCAATGGCATTGTTTACACAGCCTTTGGAGGCGAGTAACGACGACTTCATGCATAGCATGGGTTCTGAATATAGCGCTTGCGCGACAGCCGGTTTCGGATTGTCTCGTTGCATGGATAAGTTGGCCGATCAATCAAGAAATCGTGCAGAAGATGCCCGACGTAACGGCGAACAGTCTGAATCCGAAGCTAAACGTGATGTTGCATTAGCCAGGCAACTGGAAGCGGACCACGTGAAGCTGAATGATGACCTCGCTCGAATCCGCAGCAGTCCTGAAAGCGATGAGAGGAAAGCTAACGCTGCCGCGGCCCTCCTTCAGCGCCCCTACCAGACGCCCAAAGAGCTGCAAAAGGCCGCAAACAATGAGGGAATTCGCACCTATGACGACCTGCTCGGCAAAGGCGAACGAAAAGTAGATGAGCTGCTTGGGCGGGCTGAGAAAAACATTCAGAAAGCCGGCGAACTGCAAGCAAACGCCAAAAAAGCTGAGGCGGCCGGCACTGAAATGGATCGGGTGGGCCGGGTGAATTCGGAAAGATTGCGGGCAATGCATTCTGTTGCTAGCACTCAAGATCCGGCAGCGGTAAGTAGAAAGTCCTCTGCTGAGGGCCCGGAGATGCATGAACGCCCCATTGAAAAATCCGGCCTGCCAGCGCAAGCCTCTTCCTCTATCAACCCTGAAAGCAAAGCTGCAGAGCTGGCTCGAAAATACCTGGAAAGCCTCGACGCCAAGATCGCAGCAGCACGCAAAGCTCCCGGCTTGCGAGCTTCCTTACGTGATCGGCTCCGGAAGGCCATGCTGGCGGCTCAGAACAGAGGAGATTCTGCCTCTGAGAAGGCCCTGGCGGCCAGAATCGCTCAACTGGATACCCAAGATAGGCAAGACAAAGAGAAGAACATAGCAAACGGCTCATTCGAAAGCCCTTCGGTGGCATTCAGCATGAATGAATCTGAAAGCCGCAAGGCGATCGAGGAACTGGTGGGCGCGATAAGTGATACGAATGGCCGAGAGCCCTCCAGCACCACGGGAGCCGACGAAGAGTCTTCTCTTTTTGACCGCATCTCGCGATCCATCCGAGCGTGCGAGAAGAGACAATGCGTGGAGCGAGAACAGCGGCTTTAGCGCGAAGCGGTAGTCTAAAAAGTCTTGCCCAAGCGCCCACTATGCTTCATCCGAGGATGCTAGACTTTCCCGGAATTCTCGATTAAAGAACGCATAAGTTCCCGAGGCCGAGCGACTATTGTCGGACCCCGCTTTCTGCCCGGGTAAGGCTGAGCGTGGTTCTGCATCGTGTGAACTTCTGAAACAGAGCCCCTTTCCATTTTTTCTTTTTGTGAGGCCTACGATGAAATTTGTTCTCTCCCTAATTCTAGCCTTTTCCTGCCCCAGCACCGTGTTCGCAGCTCTCCAGCCCGACCTCCGCATCTCTTATCGTTTCGCAGCGGCCGCGGTTCGCCATCCTTCCGGCCACTATCTGGTTCCCGTCGATGTTACCGTGGTGAACGGTGGTAATGAGATCGCGGGCCGCTTCAAGATTGCGGCTCAATACTCCCATGTTTCTTTCAGCGGCTTCCTGGAAACCACCGTATCCTCGCTCCGAACCTCAGACGGCTCGTTCACCTCGGACGGCCACTATACTTGGACTACCAGGGCCTTGTTTCCTGGCCGCACCTCTACTTTCCGGGCCAGCATACTCGTGCCGAAAGCCATTCCCCGGGGAGCCACTGTTTACTTTCGCTTCAATGCCGACTCCTGTGCGGGGGATGAGTTCATGCCCTATTTCTGTCGGGTGCAGGAGTCGGAGGAGTCCAATAACTTCTCCCTCACAAAGTCGATTGTGCTCCCTTAAAAGAGTTTAGAGAACGATTCCGCGAACCTACTACTAGGTCGTATGCAAGGCTCCAGATCTATCTGGCCGCCGGCAGGTCGTAGCAGCGCACGCTGCCCTTCACGCATTTGTCGTCTTGCTCATCCTGCCAAGCGTAGTAGTCGGCAGTTGGTGCGATACGGTCGCTTTTGCAGCTATTGTAATAACTTTTCCAGCCATTGTTGGCGTTAACGCACACACATTGCCGCTCAAAATCTGCGCAGCCGCGAGGGCCAAAGGCGAAGGCAGAGGGGGCGAAGGAGAAAAAGGCTATGGCAAGAGTCACGTGTTTCACGGGGTTTTCCTTTCGAGGGAAGAGCTACCTCTAGCCGATGATGGCAAATCCTCAGGTGCCGTATTCGCAGCGACCGCTCTTCTCATTGATCAGTACACGATACTGGCGGAGGATTTCCCTCTCGCCGCCTTGGCATCGAACGGTCACCGGAAAGTACTGATTGCCCCACAGGTTTTTCTGCGCCTGGCCCACGTGGCTTACTTCACATCCAAGTGCGGGATCGAGCTGGGCCAAAAGATTCGTTTCAATAAGCTCACGAGCTTCGCTAGATGTGCAGGCGAGGGCTGGAATAGAGGAAACTAGGGAGAGAATGGTTATAGCCAATTGGATCTTCACGGTTAGCTCCTCTGAGGAAAGGGTTGGGGTGAGCGAAAGATAAACAAAAGTGGTGGGAAGCGCCATGCTAAAGGTTCTAATGTTCGAATGAAGATGTTCGAAAACTGGCAATTTCAGTCTCAGTATGTCTTCCGGCTGCGTGAAATTCTGGCCGAGTACAGAAAAATTAAAGCTTTTCTGAGATTCGCCAGCGATTCGGTCACCTTAATTCTCCAAGGATTTTGTCACCCCCGGTTGTTTTGCTGATCGGGCTCCTAGGCCGCTTCTTGAGGGCGAACTGGTTTTTCA
>Ga0247843_1000549_pt1 | contig 88082 bp, 72 predicted proteins | sample LaCruzMarch2017__FD_192420 | JGI IMG/M metagenome (GOLD analysis project Ga0247843, IMG submission 192420) | Freshwater microbial communities from meromictic Lake La Cruz, Castile-La Mancha, Spain - LaCruzMarch2017_8m | ecosystem: Environmental > Aquatic > Freshwater > Lake | place: Spain... | reverse complement strand
GACAGCCGCTTCGGTCGCAAAGAGTTTCGCCATACCGGCTTCCATGTCGCAGCGCTCACCACGATCGTAGGCTTGAGCGGCAGTCATGGTGAGTAAGCGCGCGGCTTCAGTACGTGTGGCCATATCGCCGAGCTTAAGCTGTATGGCTTGGTGTTCACAAATGGGCTTCCCAAATGTCTTGCGAATTTGTGAATAGCGCACTGATTCGTCCAGCGCAGCCTGGGCTAATCCAACTCCGCGGGCAGCGACGTTAATGCGGCCAAGCTCGAGCCCACCCAAGATCATTTGCAGACCTTTCCCCTCTACGCCACCGATCAGTCTGTCCTTCGCCACTTTATAGTCATTAAAGACTAACTCGGCTGAATCGATACCCTTATATCCAAGCTTTTCAAGCTTACGACTGACTGTAAAGCCCTCGCCTTTTTCTGCGATCAGCAGGCTCATGCCATGATGGCGTGGGTTGGTCGTTGGATCCGTTTTAACCAGCAGGGCAAAACAATTTCCGTAAATACCGTTACTGATCCACATTTTCGTTCCGTTCACAACATAGTGCTCTCCCACGCGTTTTGCGACCGTACGAATAGCTTGCAGATCAGTACCACAATCCGGCTCCGTCAGAGCGATACCGCCGCGCAACTCGCCCGTGGCGAATTTTGGCAACCAGTAGGCTTTTTGTTCTGGTGTGCCACACCGCTGAACACACATCGCCATGATCAGGTGTGAATTAATAATGCCCGCAACCGACATCCACACAATCGATATTTTTTCAATGATCTTGGCGTAAGTCACCGTCGACAAACCTAGACCGCCATATTCCGGTTGAATCAGGCAGCCAAACAAACCCATGCCTTTCATTTTCTCTACAATTTCGGCCGGATAGATATCGTCATGCTCGAGTTTCTGCGCGTAGGGCTTGACCTCTTGCATTAGAAACCTTTCCACGCTATCCAAAATGAGCGCTTCTTGGCTATCGTCGATGTCATTGTGTTTATTCATGTGCTGCACAGTGTCAATCCTTTAATTTGAAGAGAGATTCGAAAAAATCTGGGTGTTAACGCCCTAACATCTCATTGAGTTGTCGTGCCGAATAGACTTCCATGCCAAGCACGGCTTTTTCAATATCAAGGACGCGCTCGGGCTCAAGCTCTCTGGCTGCGTTTTGACGGTATTTTTGAACGATATCTTCAGCGGTGAGCGGTCGATCAACGGCACCTCGATTAACGGCTTCGCGCTCACGGACGACCTGTCCATTTTTAAGCGTCACGATGACTTCACCATCAAAATACTTTGGAAATGAAGTGTCAGGGTCAACCCGATAGTAGGTACGGCTAGCAAGATCGAGGACTTGTGCATCATATAAAGCGGGGGCCTCTATATCCTCAAGTGTCAACCGCCCTTTGATCAGCCCAGTCCCAACTAGATAAGGGATACTGAACTGTGCCTCATATGAATTGGCGGGGTTTCTTTTTTGTGCTTCAGGTTCGCAAACTGTTTTAACGACTTCGGCTGGAACCAACACATCGACGCGCGCAATGTCGTCGAAGGCAATACCCCTATCGAAAATGCGTATTGCTGCATCTATGGCAGCATGCGTAAAGTGACAGGCGGGCAATGGTTTGACAGATATATTGACGACTTCCCATACATGACCAAGATCGGCCGTCGCCAAAGCAAGGTCGTAGTCTTGGTCAGCAGGTAGATAGCTGCGATATAAACCGAAGCGACCCTCTAGCGCCAGTCGCGTTCCTTGATAGCCATGCTTAGCCATGGTCGCGGCGGTCACGCCCGCCGCCCCAGCCCAACCCGGATGAAAACGCTTATTCCAGGCCCCATCATTGAGAAACTCAAGACTTCCAGAGCCTACGGAGAGTGCTAACCCCAAGGCGTCTACATATTGGGGCTCTGTCAGTCCCATCAAATATCCAGCAGCCATGGTGCAGCCAAACGTCCCAATCAATCCGGTGGGATGAAAACCCACTTGATGAAAGCCACCTTTTGCCACGGCTCCAAGGCGTGTCGCGATTTCAACACCAAGAATATATGCGGTAACTAACTCCTCACCACTACGGTCATACTTTGCACCTACTGCCAAGACTGTAGGCAGCACCGATGCGGTTGCATGAATCACACCTTTCGCATGGGTATCGTCAAAATCAAGGCCATGAATCAAAATACCATTCATCAAAATGGCATTTCTCGTATCAAGCTTTTCTGTTGTGCCAATCACCATCGATTGACCACCTTCATTCATCTCTCGAATGCCCGCCATCGCTTTTTCCGCAAAGTCATAGGCACGCGATGCAAAAGCAATCCCCAGCGAGTCGAGCATCAAATATCGTGCGCGCTCACGCACGACCTCTGGAACGGGCTGCCGATCAAACTGTGCAGCAAACGCTGCGAGCTGTTCAGATATTGAAGTCGTCGCCATCACTGCCGGATCAAGGTCGTTTTTCATGTCTAACTCCACTCTTGAGGGATCTACAGTTGCGCCATACAGACTAAGTGTCACCCACGCCATGGCCTCTTTTTGGTACGAGCGCCGACCGAATGAAGTTAATCACATCTGTTCCGTCTTGCTTAAAACCTCGCGTACGCACGGTGACAATGCCTTGTGTCGGACGACTTTTAGATTCTCTTTTTTCAAGCACCTCGGACTCGGCATACAACGTATCACCCGCAAATACAGGTGCAAGCAGGTTGATTTCTTTCCAGCCAAGGTTGGCGATCGCCTTACCACTGACATCGTTCACCGTCATACCAACGACAACAGCTAAAGTAAAAGCGCTGTTTACCAAAGGCTGGCCAAACTCGCTTTTTGCGGCGAAATGATGATCGCAATGCATTGGATGCATATTCATCGTTAGCAAAGAAAAATGTATGTTGTCCGTTTCCGTAATTGTGCGTCCCGGACGGTGTTCATAGGTCGCTCCGATCTCGAAGTCCTCGAGGTAACGACCGTAACTGGCTCTGTAGCGCCCAGGAGCGATTTGAAGAATTTCCATGGTCTCGTGACTCACTCAGTGATTGTGATATTTTTTAAAAGTTTATCACCTTGTCCGGACAAAGTCTTAGATATAAAAAAATCTAGTAACAGCTTTGCTGGGGTCCCCATTGATGATTTATCTCGATACGCAATCCTAAAGTTGCGAACAGCCCAATCATCTTCAAGCTGACAAATTTTGATCGGAAACACCTTGCTACGTTGCTGAGCGGCAAATTCAGGCAGTATCCCGACACCTATGCCCTCTGAAACCATCCTGCAAAGCGTATCAAAACTACTGACTCGCATACGTAATCGCCATTGAGACTGCGACATCAACGCAGCTGTATTGAGCTGTTTATTTATAGCACTCCCGCCATACCAGCTTATGAAGTCATGATTTAAGGTTTGGTCGAAATACCAACTGTCTCGCTCAGAAAGAGGATGACCCATCGGGCAGATGAGTACTAATCGATCCTCGCCATAGGGAATACTACAAACACCCTCGGGCTCAATCGCATTTGTATAGACGCCAATATCGACCGCGTTATCACGCACAGCCTGCAAGACTGTGTCACTCGTACGCTCGTCAATATGGAATTGAATGCCTGGGCTAATTTTTAAAAAAGCGAGCAAATCTTCTGTTAAAAATTGCGCAACCGCTGAGGTGCTGGCGCAGATGCGGACGATACCCTGCCCGCCCGAACAAAAATTACGCATTAATAACGGGATACCCTCGAGCTCGTTCAGTGCGGACTGGGCGAGTGAAAATAGCGCATTACCCGCATCGGTGGGTTCAACCCCTCTATTGGTGCGGTGCAAAAGAGTGGCTCCCAAACTTTCTTCTAAATCACTCATGCGCTTACCCACAGCAGTGGCAGCGATATGGTGTCGCATTGCCGCAGCAGCGATCGACTTTTCAGTCACCACTGAGAGATAAAGCTTGAGTGACAAAGGATCAAGCTTGGACATTTTTTCGACTCCTTCTGGTAGAAACCCGCACTCTTGTTTGGTGAAGGCAGGCGCGTGAATGAAGAATGCTAGCTTCACTGCGTTTCGGACATAATGACACAAAATTCTCTAATTAAGACTCAAATGGAGACGATAGATGAGTGTCGCAACTGAAGTCATCCGTGTTTACTGGCAACCTGGCTGCACGAGCTGCCTGAGAACAAAAGAGTTTTTAACGCGCTATGACATTCCGTATGAATCCCGAAATGTATTAGGCGACCCTAAAGCCTTTGAAGAGCTGGCTGAATTTGGACTCCGACAAGTCCCAATCGTGACAAAGGGAAAAAAATGGGCCAATGGCCAAGTCCTTAAAGATGTCGCTGACTTAGTGGGCATTCAGGGTATCAATCTCAACATGCTTCCCGTCGATGAATTGACGCGGCGTTTAATGTTGGTGCTCGAATCCTCCGAACGGTTTTATCAGCAACTGCCGGATGCAGCATTGCACTCGATGCTTCCGAACCGTCCGAGAAGCTATACCGATCTCGTTTATCACATCTTCAATAATGCAGATGCATTTTTAGAAGAGAAAGACGGCATTCCCTTGACGTTTGCTTCGTACAACCGGTTTCCAGGTCCTACAGAAAACAGTCGCGAAGAAATGCTTCGCTACCTCCGCCATGTTCAGAAAATCGTCGCCGAGTGGTTTGATGGTCCAGGTAAGCAATATGGATGGAAGCAGAAAGCCGATGTTTATTATGGTGATCAAAATCAACATCAGTTTCTGGAAAGAACGGTATGGCACAGCGCGCAGCATGCCAGACAATTGATGTGGGTACTCGAAGGCTTATCCGTCAAGGTTGATCGTCCGATTCCGCCAGAAACGTTCGAAGGCTTGCCAATGCCCCAGAAAGTATGGGACGATGAAAAAATCGAGAGTTAAGACTCTACTCAGTCTGACAAATTTAATTTGGCTATCCGATTAGGAGATCGTTGCGGTGACAGACACAGCACACAGTCGTGTTCAACATGCTTTATCACAGATAAAGCGTTGGAACCCTTCGATCAATGCCATGCTGAACGTCACATCAACCGATGCCTTAGCCTGCGCGCAACACATTGATGCCCTGACAAGTCATGGCGAGTGGCCCGGATTACTCGGCGGGGTGACCGTTTCGCTTAAGGACAACATCGACTGGGTCGGAACACCCACAACAGCTGCATCGATCATCCTAAAAGACAATCGTCCCCTCCACAACGCTTTTATTGTCGATCGATTATTAAAAGCAGGAGCTGTCTTAACAGGCAAGGCTAACTTGCACGAATGGGTATTTGGCCCCACTAGCCAAAGCCTGCATTTTGGTCCAGTCAAAAATCCATGGAATTTAAAATGTTTTGCTGGTGGCTCAAGTGGCGGCTCAGGCGCCTCGGTGGCTGCTGGTATGAGCGTTGTGTCAATTGGCAGTGACACAGGAGGATCCATTCGCATCCCTGCAGCGTTTAATGGACTGGCAGGTCTGCGGCCCACAATCGGTCGTATTTCGCGCAGCGGCAGTGTGGCGGTGAGTGCTCGCTTTGATAGCTTAGGTCCCTTGGCACGTCGTGTCTCAGACGTAGCGCGCACATTTGAGGTCATTGCAGGACATGACCCGAGTGACGCTTACTCAATCGATCGTCCAGTTCCAGCGGTCATGCGTCGTCTCAACGATCCTATCAAAGGGATGCGTATTGGCGTGATGAAAAGATGGTTCTTTGACGACATTCATCCTGACTTGAAACTCAGTTTAGAAAAAGCCATCAGTATCTATCGCGAACTCGGCGTCGATATCGTCGACATTGACCTAGGTGATGTTGAAAACGCACAGCAGATGTTGGGGTTTCGCATTATTCTGGCCGATGCCTATGCGCTGCACGAAAAGCAACTAGCGCTCAGACGACAAGATTACGGCCAAGACCTATTAATCCGATACGATATCGGAAAAAATGTGACGGGCGCGCAATACGCTGAGGCCTTACGTTGGATTGAAAACTTCCAACTCCGTCTAGAGCCTGTCTGGCGTTCGGTTGATGCCATGCTACATCCCACAGTTCCATTTCCGGCACCCGAAGTCGCCGGAATGGATTACAGCAACGCGATTCGAGCCATACCAAAGTTCACCAGTGTATTTGCGGCCGCTGGGACGCCTGCTCTGGCCCTACCCTGCGGCTTCACCCAGAACGGTATGCCTCTTTCAATGGAGCTTGCTGCTGCCCCTTTTGCCGAGGAGACTGTATTGAGACTGGGGCATGCTTTCCAACAAGTGACGAATCATCATCTGAGGGAGCCTGTCTTTCCAGCCTAATGATCGTTTGATTTAACCGATGACCGTTTGTTCTTTGCATTCCTTGCACGTATCCATTCATTTATAAGGAGCTGAACCAATATGAAAAAAAGAAACTTTCTGGCGTCCCTGCTGATCTGCGGACTGATTGTCAGTGCGCCTGCCGTCGCGCAGGATTTCAAGCCCATGAAACTCAAGGTCGCATCGAATTATCCTGCAACCTCCTTGTTTAGCCGTGTTCAACAACATTACTTTGATCAAGTGACAAAAAAAACCGACGGCAAGGTCACCTTTGAATGGTTCTACGGTGGTGTTTTGCTCAAAGCGACTGACATTTTTCCCGGAATTAGTCGCAATGTGGTCGATATCGGATTTTCTGTTCCGGCCGCCTTTAACCCACGCGAATACCCAATCTCTGATATCACCTTGCCCTTCGTAACAGAAAATCCAGGTGCTGCCAGCATGGCATTTCGTGACTGGTACAACACCAGTCCAGCGGTGCAAAATGAGTTTAAGAAAAACGACGTCCATATGCTGCTTACACTGCCAGCCGCAGAGAACGTTTTATGGAGCATGAAAAAAATCAATACGGCTGCAGATCTTAAAGGCATGCGAATTCGTACACTTCTTGGACCTGCTGAAGTACTCACTGCACTAGGTGCGACGGCTGTCACGGTGCCCTATACAGATGCAATCGATTTATTGTCTCGTGGTGGTGTAGATGCAATTTCCACCACCCCCTTTGAGCAAGGCGTCATCGACGGTTTACCCAATATGGTCAATCACCTTTCAAACGCTGCACGCATGGGTATCTTTGCAACAGTGGTCACAGGTATCAACCTTAAAAAATGGAATTCATTTCCTAAGCCATTACAAGATATTTTCACAAGCTCGGCTAATGATGCGCTGATGTTTTATGTGAGCGAACAGAGCAAGGAGGCGGATAAATCTGTCGATATCCTGCTCAAATCCACAAAAGTACAGGTCAGTACCCTGGATGACGCAGAGGCAAAACGCTGGCGCGACGCAACGAATGAAGCTGTTCTTAAAAAGTACTTGGACAAAGCAGCACGTAACGGCGCTAATGGCCAGCAATTGGTCGACAGCTACATTGCTTTGGTCCGCAAATACGAAAAAGAATATCCTTACGTGACTGGGATTGACCGCTTCTTGGCTAAGCAAGGAAAATGAGTAGCCGCGAAACACTGATCCGGCTTACGGAACGATCCGGTGCTTTTTGTAAAGCGCTGGCACGTTTCACCGGAATTTTAATCATCGTACTGATGATGGGGGTGGTTGCCGACGCCATGCTGAGAGGCATGGCCGGTGTAGCCATTTGGGGAGTGTTAGAAATCAGTGTCTTACTTCTGTTGGCATTGATATTTTTTGGCTTACCTTCCACACTCGCGTTGAGAGAAAACTTTCGTGTCTCGATCATTGCGGATGAATTTCCAAAATGGCTCGACATCCCAATCGCTTGGGCCTTGCTCGCACTTCAGTTAGCCGTCATTGGAATGCTGGCCTGGTTTACTTGGCGCAGCGCAATTTATTCTTTCACGCGCGAGGAAGTTGCGATTGGCTTAGTTGAAATACCGCTATGGCCTAGCCGAACGCTTGTTGCGATGGGTTTCACAATCTTAGTGATACAAACCATTATGTTAGCGATTGAATTCGCTGTTAAGGGCGAGCATCCCTATGCTGTGGATCTCGATACTGAAATTCGTGATGAATTGGGTGAGCCTAGAATATGAGTCCGACCGAGCAAGGATCGCTTTTAGTACTTGGCCTGTTTGGGCTCTTAGCGCTGGGTTTTCCCATCGCTTTATCATTACTTTCAGCTGGGTTGATTGGAATTTTAGCGATGAATGGTTGGCGTTCTGCCGACTATTTACTAGGTACTCTGCCCTATTCGATTACTGCCGAGTTTGCCTTTATTGTGATCCCCCTATTTTTATTTATGGGTCACATGGCCTATTCGGCAGGAATCTCAGCCAAGGGCTTCCAAGCCGCCAGGGCATGGATCGGCCACTTCACCGGGGGTCTTGCCACCTCAGCGGTTGTGGCCTGCGGGGCATTTGCGACCGTATCAGGCTCTTCGATCGCCACGGCTGCGACCGTTTCTAAAATTGCCATACCTGAACTCCTCAAAGCAGGCTATTCGAAACGACTCTCAGGTGCTTGTGTCGCTGTGGGCGGTACACTGGGTGTGCTGATTCCGCCCTCCACAATCATGGTGCTTTATTCAATCGCCACCGAGACGCCGATTCCTGAATTATTCATTGCCGGCGTGGTACCAGGCCTTTTGACGATTCTTGTCTACGCAATAGGTATATGGATCATCGTCAAACGCGATCCTAAAATGAAAGCGCTGACCGTTCAACCTAGAATGAGTTACCGCGAGCGCTTGAAAATCACTTTTTCATCTTGGGAGATTTTGTTAATTTTTACTGCAGTGATGGGTACGCTCTACACCGGTATCGCAACAGCGAGCGAAGCAGCCGGGATTGGGGCACTTGTCGCTCTTGGAATTGCAGTCTACCGGGGCACAAGTTGGCTGGAGATCAAGACAGGTCTTCAGGCATCTGGCGCCAGTACGGCATCCATTTTCTTTCTGATTATTGGAGCGGGTGTCTTTAGCGCAGCTCTCGCGACCACTCAACTCCCTCAGAGTCTTGCGGCCTGGGCAATCGGACTTAACCTACATCCCGTTGTTTTACTGATCTGTCTCTTAATCCCATTTCTGATTCTGGGATGCTTTGTCGACGCAGCTTCGATGATTCTTTTAACAATGCCTGTCGTATTTCCCATTGTCAAGCAAGCTGGCATTGACCCTGTATTGTTTGGAATCCTAGTTGTAAAAATGACAGAGATTGGCTGTATTACACCACCTGTGGGTCTTAACGTTTTTGTTGTGGCCACGACTAATCCACAAATAACAATTCGTGAAATCTTTCAAGGCGTCATGCCGTTCTTTATTATGGAGATCATCATTGTGGGTCTTCTGATTGCTTTTCCGGCGATCACATTATTCGCGATTCGCTGATAGTCAACATATGACATATCTGAACCTATGCCTGCCCGTTCACTTCTTTTAAACTAGTTTGAGGAGTTTTTATGTCGGATCTTGATGTTTATAAAAAACAGCAATTTGGTCAGAAAATCGGTTTTGGTCGCCAACCAGCACTTCTGATTATCGACTTCCAGGTTGGATTCTCCAACCCCGATGTATTCGGTGGCTTCAACATCAACGAAGCAATCGCCAATACAGCTAAACTTCTAAAAGGGGCTCGTTCCGCCAAGATTCCCGTTGCCCACGTTCGCTTTGCATCTGAATGCGATGGCGTCGATATTGGTACTTTCGCGATCAAAGTTCCCTCGCTAAAAAAACTATCGCCTGACTCCAAAAACGCTCAGTTTGTTGATAGCGTGAAACCTAAAAAAGGTGAGTGGGTCTCGATCAAACGTCATAGCTCAGCATTCTTTGGCACGAATCTGGCCTCTTGGCTCAGCTTTGTCGGTGCAGATACACTCTTCATTACCGGATGCACGACAAGCGGATGCGTGCGTGCCAGTACCATTGACGCTTCCGCTTATGGTTTGAGACCCATGGTCGTGACAGATTGCGTAGGTGATCGCGCAGAGGGCCCGCATAACGCCAGTATCTTTGACATGGGACAAAAGTATGCAGATCTGCTTACCTCCAAAGAGTCTCTTGCTTATTTCTCTTCGCTTAAAAAGAAATAAGATTATCGTTACTTTACTTTCATGAGCACGACGCCCACACCGCAAGCCCTCGCAGGCTTGCGCGTTGTCGACGTCTCCACCTTCATCGCAGGTCCCTTTTGCGCGGTTCAGCTTGGTGAATTTGGCGCCGAGGTGATCAAGCTCGAATTACCAACCGGCGGTGATCCCCTCAGAAAATTTGGCACGATGACTGAGTGTGGCGACTCATTGCCATGGTTATCAGAGGCGCGCAATAAAAAATCAATCACCTTGGATTTGCGCAAACCACAAGGTGCAGAGCTTTTTAAACAGCTCTTGGCGCAAACAGACGTACTCATCGAAAACTTCCAACCCGGCACACTCGAGAAATGGGGTCTCGGCTGGGACGTCTTGAAAATAGCTAATCCTAAACTGATCATGCTGCGCATTTCTGGCTATGGTCAAACAGGCCCCTATAAACATCGGCCTGGCTTTGGCCGGATTGGCAATGCCTTTGGCGGCCTGTCTTATTTAGCAGGCTTCCCCGATCAGCCACCCGTGACGCCGGGGTCTGCAACACTACCAGACTATCTCGCAGGCGTCTTTGGTGCCTATGGCGTCATGGTCGCACTCGAGGCACTGCGAAAAACAGGCGCTGGACAAATCATCGATATCGGTCTTTACGAGCCAATATTCCGGATTCTGGATGAACTCGCCCCCGCCTACCATCGCAGTGGTTTCGTACGAGAACGCATGGGCTCAGGTACGGTGAATGTCGTTCCTCACAATCATTATCCAACGTCCGACAAAAAGTGGCTTGCCATTGCCTGTACGAGCGACAAAATATTTGAGCGCCTTGCGCAAGCCATGGGTCAAACCGAGCTTGCGTTGCCAGAACGTTGGGGACTGGTTAAAAGGCGCGATGCAGAACGCACTCAGGTTGATGCGACTGTCGCAGCTTGGACTCAGTCGCATGCTCGAAACGCACTCATCGATATCTGCGAAGACTTTCAAGTGCCCTGTGGTCCTGTTTATCGGATTGACGAGATCTTCGAAGATCCGCAATACGCAGCGAGAGAAAACATCTTATATTTTGATGATCAACGCGCGGGGCAGCAGGCCATTCCAAACGTTGTCCCTAGGTTGACTGAAACACCTGGGCGAGTAAATTCTCTAGGCCCAGCGCTTGGCGCGCATAACGAAGAGATTTATCACGGTAGACTAATGCTTTCTGATCAAGAACTGCAGCAACTTATCGATGCTGGTGTGATTTGATTAAACGCAGACTGATTCATATCAGCTTTAAAGGAGACTTCAAAAAATGATCGATGCAGCAGATAAACGCAAACGCTTGAAACAACGCTTTTCAGAGCCAGGGCTGATTGTCGCCCCAGGCGTGTTCGATATGATTTCAGCTAAATTTGCAGACTCAATGGATTTTGATGTCTTGTATATGACTGGTTATGGCGTAGTAGCCTCGTATTTAGGTCTGCCAGACGCTGGGCTAGCGTCCTATACAGAAATGCTCAACCGTGCAGGTACGATCGCGCAGGGTTGTCAGAAACCACTCATTGCGGATGCCGATACGGGCTATGGTGGTCTGTTAAACGTTGCCCATACTGTTAAAGGCTACGAAGCTGCTGGCGTCTCAGGTATTCAGCTCGAGGATCAAGAGTTTCCTAAGAAATGCGGACACACGCCTGGCCGTCGCGTTGTTCCTCTCAAGGATATGGTCAACAAAATCAAAGTCGCCTGCGAAGCGCGTCGCAATGACGATTTCTTAATCATTGCGCGTACGGATTCACGGGCTTCTCATGGCCTGAACGAAGCCTTGGATCGCGCGCACGCGTTCGCTGAAGCCGGCGCCGATATTCTCTTTGTCGAAGCTCCAGAGTCGACAGAAGAAATGATCACCATAGGAAAGAGTTTCAATAAACCCTTACTGATCAACGTCGTCGAAGGTGGAAAAACACCCGTACATTCAAAAGCCGAACTTGAAAAAATGGGCTTTAAGATCGCCATCCACCCTGCGACAGCCTTTTTAGCGGTCGGTCAAATTCTTGAGCAAGTGTACGGGACCCTTCTCAAGGAAGGCTCATCACAAGCTGTACTCAAACAACTCTACGACTTCAAAAAATTTAGTCAACTGATGGGGTTTGAAGCAGTATGGGAGTTCGACCGCAAACACGCTGATATGTAATTGGCGTCATTCGCTGCACCCCCTCTGGGTGGGGATTCACCTAGAGGGATTCGCAATGCCCAACATCTCCCTCGCTTCCTGAGGGGATGCAATTTCCCTGCCAACGAGTCTGGCAAGCTTGACGACTTCGTTCACCAAAGCAGCATTCGTTGGATATCCTAGCTCTGGATAAGCATAGTCCCCGATTCCAATGGCAACATGGCCACCCTGTTCAATCGCTGTCATCGCAAGTGGCAATAGATTTCCACTCTTGCAACATACCGACCACACAGGAGGCGTTTTACTTGGCAAGTGATCCAAGTACGCGCGCAAACCCTGAGGGGTTGCTGGGTGACCGCCCATCACACCTCCCTCTGTGCAAATGAAAGTGAAATAGGGTGGCGGATCAATCAAGCCCATCTCAATCAACGCTGCGCTCGTGCGTAAAAACGGAATACTCCAACATGCCAATGCCGGCTTGATTCCTAAAGCTTTAAAACGTTGCGTAAAAAGTTGTAGTGTCTCGTGAGCGTTCACGTACACCTTATCCAAGGTCTTAAAAGATGTTGTGGCTGCATCATAGGTGTCAATATTCGTTGAACCAGGATCAATGCCACAAATTTCCGGAAGTAACTCTGGGCGATCCTTGAAATGCTCTAAGTGTTGGATCCTGTCGCGACTTCCTCCCACCGTGATTTGACCGAGCGTTGGATTGATCAACAGCCCCGAATGCGCTCTGATCGCAGTCACAGCCTCCTCATAGGCATCTAAACCGTGCGCAGGCGCGCCATCAGACTTTCGCATATGAAAGTGGACCATACTTGCTCCAGCACTTTCAATCTCTTGCGCGGTCACACCAAGCTCTTTAGCAGACCAAGGAACATGAGGGTTTTCATCTCGCATGGTGTATTCGTTGACGCGTACTTCGATGATTAATTTATGCATGTTTAATGATCCTGCCAATCAATACCGACCAGATCAAGCAAGGCGTCAAGATCAGGAGGCAGCGTTGCGCCTGAGTTGATTAAATCCATTTTTACCTGATCTTTACGCTGAATATGTTGAAGTTTGTCTAGTATCTCTATGAGCAACGAAGGCGCGACACTCACAACACCATCCTCATCAGCGATCACAAAATCGCCGGACTTGATCGTGACCCCAGAAAGCTGAATCGGCAAACCGACCGTTCCTGGTCCTTGCTTGGTAGGCGCTTTGGGACAATACCCTCGCGCATGGATGGGTAATCCTATGGCTTCTAACCCCACTGCATCGCGTACAAGTCCATCGGTAATGACACCGACGACTCCCGCATTACGCATTAAGCCCACAAGGTTGTCGCCAATCAGAGCGCTTGAATCACACGACTGGCTCTCGATCACAACAATATCTCCAGGCTGAGCAAGCTTGAGCGCAGCATAAGGTGCCAAATTATCAGCAGCACCCAGCGTGGAAACAGTGAGCGCCGACCCCATGATGACGCCTTTTCCATGCAATCGCTTGATCGGCAAACCGATCACTCCACACTCAGAGTGCGCGTCACTCAACTGGCTCGAGGAAAAAGATCCAAAGCTGTTGAGCAGCTTTGGATCGACTCTCGACCAATCACGTCGAATTTTCAACACTTGAGAGTGCTAGATCTGTTTAATTTTGACTAATTTTGGCCGCCTTCACCACTGCGCCAAACTGGTCTAAATCTGCTTTGATAGCAGCCCCAAATTGAGCTGGCGTGCCGGGCATTGCGGTCACCCCAAGCTTCAGAAGGCGTTCAACAACTTCCGGATCACGCAAGACCTCGTTGAGCGTTGTATTTAACTTGTCAATGATCGGAGCAGGCGTTTTTAGTGGGGCAAGAATGCCAACCCAAGAGTTCAATACAAAGTCTTTGAGACCTTGCTCGATAAAAGTCGGCAAATCAGGGAGTGAGGAAGCGCGCGCCGCACTAGACACACCGATGCCCTTAATCCGTCCCGCCTGAATGTGAGGCAAAGCACCTGCGACTGCCGTCAAAACAATCGGGATATTTCCGCCTTGCAGATCGATCATGGCCGGACCGCCGCCTTTATACGCGACATGGACCAGTTGGGCTCCGGTTTTGACATTAATGCTTTCCCCCATGATGTGAGGTGTGCTGCCAATACCAGAGGTACCATAACTGAGTCCTCCAGGTGTTTTCTTGGACAGCGCAATCACTTCATTGAGGCTATTGGCTTGCACAGAAGGATGCGCAACCATAATCAAAATCGCATCGCCAATCTTGCCGACCGGCATGAAATCTTTCATAGTATCAAAAGGGATATTGGCAAAAACGTGAGGGTTGATGACCAAGGTACCGTCAAAACCTAAAAGCAACGTATACCCATCTGGGTCAGCACGGACTACTTGGCCTGTACCAATATTGCCTGATGCACCAGGACGATTATCCACAATCATTTGCTTGCCTAAGCGCTTGCCCATATGCTCAGCGATGATACGTGCGCTGGTGTCTGTCACTCCACCTGGCGCGAAGGGCACAACCAATCTGATTGCCCGATTTGGATAGTCAGACTGCGCGGCAGAGGACGCCATTCCAACTGTCAAGATGCCAAGGGACATCATGCATGCGGATAAAATTTTGTTGAAGTTAATCATTGTCCACCTCCTAATTTTTATTAAGAGATAAGATTATGAGCAAGCTCAGATTAAGTCAAACAATTTTATTGTCGATATCGCTTTTGCACGCAAACGAATCACTTACTGTTGGACGATTCCGGCTTGCGTAATGATTTCAGCATATTTTTTTCGGACATCCTGCAACATTGCATTAAAAGCAGGGACAGAATTAACCGATACGCTGAAACCTAAAGCTTCAATTTGCTTGATATTGGCCGGATCTCGTACGATCGCCACGACATCTTTGTTAATTTTCTCAAGAACTGCAGTTGGTGTACCTTTTGGCGCAAGTATCCCTTGCCAGCTTTCTATGTTGACTGCGGGATAACCGGATTCGGCCATTGTCGGCACATCAGGAAATACCGGCGAACGATAATCCGTCGTCACCGCCAAAGCGCGAAGCTTGCCACCTTTGATTTGTTCGGTTACCGCCGCGAGTGTAATCACAGTGGCATCGATATGTCCGGCCATTGTATCCAAAGCAGCAGGTGCCCCGCCCTTGTAGGGAATGTAATTGACCTTAATATCGGCCGCCTTTGCCAGCACTTCATGCGCAATGTGTGCAATTCCGCCGCTGGTGGGCAACCCTAGAGAAATTTTCCCGGGATTTTTCTTGGCATACTCGACATACTCTTTAAATGTCTTTGCTTGAAAGTTCGGATTCGACACTAACACTTGTGGGTTCACGACCACACGCATCACACCCGTTAAATCATTCAAGGTATAGGGTGGATTTTTCATCAGGATCGTATTCAACACAATCGCATCGCTATGCAAGACAAGCGTGTAGCCATCAGGCTTTGAACGTGCCACTTGCGAAGCACCAATCGCGCCACCTGCACCTGTTACGTTTTCAACCACGACCGTCTGGCCCCAGGCGGTACTGAGCTTTTCCGCGATCAGGCGTGCGATTTTGTCAGTACTGCCGCCCGCAGAGACTGGCACAACGATGCGTACAGAGCGCTGCGGATAACTATCGGTCTGAGCAAACAAAGAGGCGCTCAATGAAGCACCAGCAATGGAAAGGAAAATAGCAGCAATACGTTTAGGTAACTTCCGAGTAAACATCTTGTCTCTCCTGTTTTTTAAACGTTACCACTGAATACGACAAAGGAGAAATGCGGCGGTCTTACAATGCGTTTAATCGCGCCCTTGCCCCTGATAGGGATGCGTTTTCAACCAGTGATTAGCAATATCAATTCGGCGTGTCACCCAAACATCTTTTTTTGTTGCAATATAGTCTAGCAATCGTCTCAGCCCCGCTGAGCGTGCCGGATGACCGATCAGGCGCATATGCAAACCCACAGACATCATTTTAGGTTGAGTTTTACCTTCTTCGTAAAGGGTGTCAAAAGCATCTTTTACAAAATGGAACCACTCATCTGAGGTTCCGACAGTGCCCGCATACTTACCATCGTTGTTGGTCAGAGAATACGGTACGATCAAATGCGGCTTGCCTTCGACTTCCTGCCAAAAAGGCAACTCATCCGCATAAGAATCAGAGTCGTATAAAAATCCGCCCTCTTCTGCAACCAACCTGCGTGTATTCACACTAGGGCCATAACGGCAGTACCAACCAAATGGTCTTTCACCAATCGTTTTTTTGAGTGAATCAATTGCTAGGCGAATATGCTCTCTTTCCTGCTCCTCGGTCAGCTCAAAATGCTTGATCCACCGCCAGCCGTGGCAACAAACGTCATACCCCATTTGTCTGATTTTTTCGGCGGCTAGAGGATTACGTTCAAGAGCAAGCGCGCAGCCAAACACTGTTAGCGGAAGACCCCGTTCTTCGAAGAGCTTGACGAGCCGCCAAAACCCAACGCGGCTCCCGTATTCGAACATACCCTCGGCAGCCAAATCACGGCCTACTTTGACTTGGTTTGATCCATGCGCTTCTGTAAGTCCTGTTTCCGTAAAACCCTCACCATCCTGCACAGAGGGTTCAGAGCCTTCTTCATAATTCATCACAAAATTCACAGCCAAACGGGCACCGCCCGGCCACTTGGGCTCAGGAGGATTATTTGCATAGCCAATGAAATCGCGATAAGGTTGCCAGATCATTCTAGTTCTCCGCTATATCTTTAAATCAATGTAAACCAAGAAGACTTATTTTGTCGCCCATTCACTAAGGAGTCTCACCATGTTGCTCGACACAGTTGATGCGTTAGATATTCATATCCTTGTTGACAACACGACGGATATGCTTTCAACGACGCCCGCAGGCGTGACAAGCGAGGCCATGGGCTTGTTCAGCAGAGGCGGACAAATGATGGCGGGGATATGTCTATGTTGTGCTGCACATGGCCTGTCTTGCCTCATCACCGCCCGCAAAGGTAGCCAGGAACGGACCGTCCTTTTTGATACCGGACCAGAGGATTACGCGTTTGAACGCAACGTCAGTCGACTCGGCGTGGACCTCGGCAAGGTTCAATCCGTTGTACTTTCGCATGGCCACTGGGATCACGCGGGCGCCTTGTTATTAGCGTTTAATACGATTCGACAGCGCAATGGTGGCAAAGCGATTCCTTTTTACGGACACCCCGATATGTTTTACAAGCGTGCGGGCACCCTGCCAAACGGCAAGTATCGTGAAATGGTCGACATCCCAAGCGTCGAGCAACTCACCGCTGCAGGCGCAGATGTCGCACTCCATCGAGAAACCGTCTCGATACTCGACAATATGTTTGCAGTGAGTGGAGAGATTCCCAGACGCACACCCTTTGAGCGCGGTCTTCCCGGTCAGGTGCGTAAAAATTCTAAAGGCGAATGGGAAAAAGACGAGCTGTTACTGGATGAGCGATGGTTAGGCGTCAAGGTCAAAAATAAAGGACTCGTTATTTTTACAGCGTGTTCTCACGCTGGCGTTATCAATGTTCTGCTTGATGCGAAAGAGCGGTTTCCCGACACGCCGATCCACGCCGTGTTCGGTGGGTTTCATTTGTCAGGCGCCAACGAAGCCATCATCCCTGAAACCGTCGAAGGCTTGAAGCAATTTGGACTCAAGTTGATTGGCGCAGGTCATTGCACAGGCTGGCGCGCTATTACCGCCATGTCTAATGCGTTTGGAGATCAGGTTTTAGCACCGACCGCCGTAGGCAAAAAGTATGTTTTTTAATATTCACCCGCAAACCGCCGGCGACACCTTGGGTATCTTAATCCCGCCAAGCGTCAATCTTCTTGATTGTGGATGCCTAAAACGATGTCAAGCTGAACATCAATGAAAGCAAAAGATCTTGAACCTGTTTCGGCCTCCTCTTCCATGCGATTTTTAATCATTAATCCAAACACCAATCCTGCGGTGACCGAGCGTATTCGTCTCGCAACATTGCGATGCAGCCAACCTGGGGTCACCTTCGAAGTCACACAACCTAAAGCGGGTCCTTACTCGATTGAAACTCCGCAGCAGCGGGAGCATGCACAGGATGAAGTCCTCAACCTTATACGCGCCTGCGATACGTCTCAGTACACCTCTATTCTGATGGCCTGCTTTGACGACTTTGCTATCGAGGAGGCACGTCTGATCAGCCAGGCACCCGTCTATGGCACTTGCCAACTCAGTGTGGAAGCGATCATGGCTATCACACCGAAATTTTCGATCGTCACGACGGTTCCACAGGCCGTGAGCGGAATTGAAGCCTTGGTTCGACAACATGGCGGTGGCCATGCATTTACGACCTACGCAGCGGGCATTGGGGTGGAACAAGCCGCTGCGGCAGATAAACAAACCATTCACAAAGTTGCAACAACAGCTGCGTCTGCGATTCGTTTAGATGGGGCCAAAGCCATCCTGCTTGCATCTGGTGGACTGACTGGCTATGCACCTTTACTCTCGGATTCTATTGAGGTGCCCATCATAGACGGCGTAGAGGCCGCGATTCAGTCCCTCGTCACTAGAGCTATAAGCCAAAGCTATCCTTAATCGCGATTACCATGCCCGTGACCGCGATACTGCAAATCATCAATCCAAACACGCGTGTGGTGATTTGTATCCCGATCGTGCCGATATAGCGAATAATGAGGCCTCCCGCCATAAAGGTGAGGAGATGGATCGATAAGCACAGCAACACGACGAAGGTCGTTTGTAGTTGCTCGGACATCACTCGCGCATTATTATCACTGAGCATCACCACTGTCAAAATCGCACCTGCACCCGCGATAGAGGGCATCGCTAACGGATAGATCGCACGTTCCAGAATCGAAGCATTGGGGGACATCTTTGCAATCTCTTCATGCATTTTCCCCGTCACCATGCTCAAGCCCAGCGTAAACAAAATAAAAGAACCCGCGAGCTGAAACGAAGAGGTAGGAATATCCAAAACTTTTAAAAACTGCAAGCCTAAAAAAATAAAAGTGGTGAGGATAGCAAAAGCGACAGCCAACGCTGTTAACGCAACTTTGAGTGCATCGCGCCACTGCAGACCATAGGTCACTGCCAAAAATACAGGGACGGTCGCAATCGGATCAAGGATGACCAGTAAAGTAAAAAATTCGTAAACAAAGTCTGAAGGAAACATGGATCAACCGCTGTATTAATTTGCATACTTCATGAGTAGATAGCCACGCGCCCAGCTCAACACACTGTCACCCGTTGCACTTTTAGGATTAAACACACCCGCAAAGGCTTCAGGACGTCCAGCAAACAAGCCCGCTTTTCCAAACAAGTATGTATACATAAACACACCGTTTGGGCAAACATTTTGAAGATCTCTGCTGTCAGCGACTTGACCGGCACAATATGCTGTCAGTTTATTGAGAAATGTCGTCGCGCTAAAACCCGTCGAAGGAGCATAATTCAGATAATTAGACGTTCGGAAAAAATTATCAATCCCAACAAATGGTGCAAGGCTTGTGCGTACCTTTTCTTTGAATGATGCCAAAGATGCGCGATCGCCGTCGTTAAATGTACCGTATTTATTCCTTTCCAACGAGGTCACCTGATCAAGGATCGTGGCATAACGGCCGGAGCAAAGTTCAAAATTAAAGCTAGGCTGCTTGCTGAGCATCAATGAGCTCGTCAACCTTGGCGTCGATACATTTGGCACCTGTACCCATGGGATAGCAGTATTGCCAAGATTCGCAGTAAAGGGGTATGGCAATGAAGAAACACCTAGCACCTGGGTGGATGGATATAGTTGCACACCACGCTCTTCCTTGGTGTTGATGTCGGTGGCAGTTTTTGCATAGCAATTTTTCCCGCCATCGTTATGTGTGTAACCGATCGACTTTACGTATTTGCGAACATCATCACCGCCAAGCCCCAAAAATGTTTTGCTAAAGACATTAAAAGAGTATCCATTGATTGAAACTGAATAAATATTTTCAAGATCGCTTGGGAGCTTTGCTGTTGGAAAGGCGACTTGCATGGATGACCCTCCCACCTCGAAATTTCCCACAGGCGGCTGAACAGCTTTGCTTATATTAGGATTTCCGCCAAACGAATTAAAGTAGTGATCATTCAAATTGACCCAGGTCCAGACTCCCTCTTCACTATTTCCATTGATCGTTTTAAATTCATCAGTCTTAAATCCAAGATTCGCTACATAAGATTTCATGGCGCCGTAATAACGGTTGATCTGTTCGGCAGTCCATGCCCCGCCATTTCGACGATCTTCTGTTCTCATCCCCGCTGTGGCGAACAGCTCGATTGAGACATCCGCCTTTTTTAATTTATGTAAAGTAAGTGTTGCGTCAATTGAAGAAAGCAATGGTTCAAGGACACATGGACTGACATCGTTCATTCCAAGATCCTTAATGATGACATCCAGACCTGCGTTACCTTTAATCATCTCCTGAGTGCCACCCGTGCAATGAATAGGTCGCACACCACCGGGGAGCACATTCTTGCCTTTGGCAACCAGTGTGATCGTGCCTTGACCATTCATGAAGCCACTAATCCCGTTGTCGTCATACTCCTGACTCGCCAACCTCGTGATGGCTGGATAAGAACCATGACCCCGAATCACCTTATAAAGCAAGAGTCTGGTACCACTGCTACCAGCATCAAAAATCGCTGTATAAACAGGTTGACTGCTACGCGCTGAACCAGTGCCACCCGTGCAGGCAGAGAGACCTGACAAAAGAATTGCGACAACCACAACAAGTAAAAACTGCCGCAGGCTGATAAACGAGCTTTTAATCATCATTGCGTCTCTTTTGAGTCATTCATTGGCTAAAGATGCTGAATTGAAGTTGATCTTATTGTCCCTTATAACGCATGATTCCTGTCTTTCTTTGAATGTCGTTATTCGTAAGATTCTTGCCTTACCAGAGAATTAGAATATTCATCTATTCTGTCTCCAGAATCTTAATAACGCTCAGGAAAGTGATATGGCTCAAATGATTGTGAATGGAAAAAATATAAATATCGATGTAGAGCCTGACACACCTCTTTTATGGGTATTACGTGAGCAACTCAATCTCACCGGAAAAATATGGTTGTGGCATCGGTGCTTGTGGTGCATGCACTGTTTTATTTGAAGGTCAGGCCATTCGTAGTTGCATTTTACCGGTCTCAGCAGCGGAGGGAAAAACTATAGAAACCATTGAAGGCCTCGAAGTCAATGGTGAACTTTCGCAGATTCAAAAAGCGTGGGTGACGCATCAAGTGCCTCAGTGTGGATACTGTCAATCCGGCATGCTGATGGCAACTACTGCATTGATTCGAAACATTCCAAAACCAAGTGACGCGGATATCGCAGCTGCAGTCAACAACATTTGTCGTTGTGGCACCTTTCAACAGGTCAGCGCTGCCATTCAATCGATCACAAAAGCTTAGGACTTAGAATGAAAACTGCAACGAATCTCTCTCGTAGAAGTTTCATCGTGCACTCAGTCGCACTTGGTGCTGGCTTAGCGCTTGGCTTTGAGCTCCCTGCAATCGCAGGTCATCCCGGTGACCCGAGTGCGGCCTTGGCTCAACCGGAAATTGGTGCCTGGGTTGTTATTCGACCTAACGACGATGTCATCATCAGAATTGTTCGATCGGAGATGGGCCAAGGAACGATTACAGGGTTATGCCAGCTTGTCGCTGAAGAACTAGAATGCGACTGGGCAAAGGTCTCTTACGAGTACCCCACGCCTGGTGAAAGCCTGAAGCGAAAACAAATATGGGGCAGTTTCTCCACGGGTGGCAGTCGTGGGATTCGTCAATCCGAACAATACGTTCGCAAAGGTGGTGCCGCCGCGAGAATGATGCTGATTCAGGCCGCAGCCAATCTCTGGAACGTGCCGGTCAACGAATGTATTGCCTTGAATAGTGTCATCACACACAAACCTTCAGGACGCAAAACCACCTTTGGCTCAGTCTCCGAGGCCGCCTCTAAATTGCCCGTCCCAACGGACATTGCGCTCAAAGATCCAAAGCAATGGCGCTTGATTGGACAGTCAATGGATCGTATAGACGATACGGTTGGAAAAGTCACTGGTAAACAGATATACGGCATTGATCTTAGACTCCCAGATATGCTGATTGCCACCATCAATCAGTGCCCTGTCTTTGGTGGCAAACTCTTGAGCTATGACGCAAGCAAAGCGATGCGTGTCAAGGGAGTGAAAAAAATCGTCACAGTTGGAGATAATGCTTTAGCAGTCATTGCGGATACTTTCTGGCATGCCAAGACTGCCATGGAACAGGTAGAAATTGTTTGGGATTATGGCCCAAATAGCAAGATCAGTAGTGCTTCAATCAAAAACGTATTGGAAGAGGGACTTCAGTCTCCGACAGCCTATGTACGTAATCAAAAAGGTGACGTCGCTCAAGCACGTGTGATATCAAAGAGCACTGTGGAGTCCACATTTTTCTTTCCATTTTTAAATCATGCCACCTTGGAGCCTATGAATGCAACGGCCCGATGGACCCCAGAAAAGTGCGAAACATGGATTCCAACGCAAAACGCACAAAACTCGATGACAGCAGTGATCAAGGCCTCCGGACTCACCGCTGACAAGTGCGATGTCTACAAGATAAATATTGGTGGTGGCTTTGGGCGCCGTGGCTCGCATCAGGACTATACAACCCAAGCCGTTCTTATTGCCAAACAAATGCCAGGCGTACCAGTCAAACTCATATGGACCCGTGAAGAGGACATGACGCAAGGCCGATATCACCCTATCATGATGGGCAAATTGACGGCTACATTTGATCAGCAAAAAAACATACTGGGCCTGCATATGCGTCTATCTGGACAGTCAATTTTGGCGTCCACCAGCCCATCTACATTGAAGAGCAATAAGGGCCTTGATCCAGAAGTTTTTCAAGGTTTGGATCCTGAGGGTCAACACGCGTTCACGTATGACTTTCCCCATTTGCTTATTGATCACGCTATGTGTAACACCCATGTTCCTCCTGGCTTTTGGCGGGGTGTCAACGTCAATCAAAACGGCATATTTTTAGAAACCTTCATGGATGAGTTGGCGGAGCACGTGAATCTTGATCCAGTGGCTTTCAGGTTGAAATATTTACAAAAGCAGCCACGCGCTGTCGCAGTACTCAATGCGGTCGCGAAAGGGATTAACTGGGACACACCTGCTGCACCGGGGGTCTTTCGCGGGATCGCTCAGATGAAGTCCTACGGTAGCTATACAGCAGCCGCTTGCGATCTTTCGATATCAAATGGTAATGAAGTTAATATCCACAAAATTGTTGCCGCCATTGATCCCGGATATGCAGTAAACCCCGCGCAAATTGAGCGTCAGGTTGCTGGATCTTTTGTCTTTGGCTTGTCCGCGCTCTTTGATGAGGAAATTACCATTCAAGATGGTCGAGTCATGCAAAAAAACTTTAATGACTTCAACTCGATTCGACTGTCTCAAATGCCGCAGGTTGACACGATTATTATTCAGGGAGGTGGAAAAGAATGGGGTGGCGTAGGCGAACCTACCATTGGAGTCGGCTCTCCTGCTGTATTAAATGCACTCTATCGTGCGACAGGCAAGAGACTTCGCACGGTTCCTCTGAAAAATAGTGGCTTTAAACTTGTGTAAACATTTCATTGTGAATCATTGCATGAAGAGTCTGTTGCCAAGGGAATTTGCATGGCTATAATGAAATCGGCACATTGGGTCGTGACAGCCCAAGTGCTCGATTCCATACCTTATCCTGACGATGGCTACGAAGGCCCAGTGCCACATGATCACAAGACTTTGATTTCAGCCCTGACATGAAAAAAATCAAACTATTTCTACTATCTCTGGCATTGAGTTTTCCAGCCTATGCCGCCTCGGAGTCCTCACCGATACGATGGCTGGATCAGGGCTGGACAAAAGAAGAACGCGAATACTGGCACTACAAATCCTTGGGACAAGCGCTTGCACCGGTAAGCTGGCTTAAATCTTTGGAAAGAGAAGAGTCAAGCACCCTCCTGATGGAACGCTCCCGCCTCGAGAGCTTAGGCTTTCTGTTTGAGGAAAAAAACAAACATAATCCAAACGATCTTCCCATTGGCTTTGCCGTCGCACCAAAAGGCTCTACCGTGCAAGGGCATGTCGGCTTGTCATGTTCAGCCTGTCACACCAGCCAAATCAAATACCAGGGCAAGTCCATCAGAATGGATGGTGGATCCACCAACTTCGATATCAGCAGTGTTCTGGGTGAGTTTTATCAGTCACTCGAAAGCACACTCAAAGATAAAGAAAAATGGAATCGCTTTGTCACACGCGTACAAAAAATAGAAAAAACCGATGAGACTGAGTTACTCAAACAAATATCCAGAGTACTGGATGAGGTTAAATGGAGCGCGGAGGCGACAAGAAATGCCCCCGGCACTTCCACTGAAAGCGGACCTGGTCGAGCAGATGCATTAAACAGAATTGGAAACTATGTGTACGGGCAACGCTTGCTCGTGCCTTCCAATTATCATAAAAGTAACGCACCGGCCAATTATCCACCGCTATGGAACATCTGGAAATTGAATTGGGTGCATTACAACGCATCTTTTAGTCAACCCATGGCACGCAACATTCTTCAGGTCCTGGGTAATAATGGTACAACCAACTTTATTGATGCGACTGGCAAGCCTGTCCAAGGTGATGCGCGATGGGAAACATCGATTGATTTTTTAGCCGCTGCCAAAATGGAAGAGGGGATCCGTCAAATCAGCGCGCCCAAATGGCCTGATGATGTTCTTGGATCTGTCGATCAGGGAAAAATTAAAAACGGCAAAATACTTTTTGAAAAGCATTGTTTGAGTTGTCATGGTGTACGGCCCATCAAACCGCCGGCAAACCTCAAAGCTCAATTAGCCGTAACCATTATTCCGCTTTCCATCATCGGGACAGACCCGGCCCATGCGCAAACATATCATGATCGTCGATTTGATCTATCAACACTCACGGGAAACTCTTTACCCCTTTCCGGATCAGATGCGTTGAAGTTTGGAATCGATGCCATTGAAAACTATGCCTACAATAAATTAAATATTAGCCACGATGAGCGTGAAAAACTAAATGGCTTTGGCCGTTTAAATCAAATTCGCGGACCACTCGCTTATAAAGCCATACCGCTAGCGGGTATTTGGGCTACACCGCCCTACCTTCACAATGGTTCAGTTCCTAACATATATGAATTATTAAGTCCTGTCTCTGAGCGATCAAAACTGTTCTGGACCGGTAGCTATGAGTACGATCCAGCCAAGCTTGGTTATGTCGCGACGCAGTCACATGGAAACTATTTCTTATTTGACACATCAATCACCGGAAATTCAAACAGCGGCCATGAATTCAACGATGGTCAAGGCAAAGGCATCATCGGCCCTAAACTCACGCACCGTGAACGCACAGAACTAATCGAGTATTTAAAGGTAATCGATCAAAATCCACCACCCGTCATGCCAGCCGTTGAGTTTGACTGGGAATGGACTTCAAGCAAAAAACCATGAGAAAGTCCAGTAGGAGACCCGTTAGCTTAAAAAGAGTTGTAATTGTTTCTTTGAAGAGGGATTTATGACACAGCAGTCTTCGACTTGGATTGTTCCACTCACACCCTCGCATCTCAGTCAGCAAAAATTATTTTGTTTTCCTTATGCTGGCGCTGGTGCATCGATCTACCGCAGTTGGGGAAAATCACTACATAAGAATGTCCAAGGTTTTGCGATTCAACCTCCCGGAAGAGAAACTCGTTTTTCTGAAAACTTACTCACGACCCTGGATGACTACACAAACCAAGCTTTCAACGCGATAGCGCCTTATTGTTCAGCCTCAGGAAAGCTGATTCTCTTTGGACATAGCCTAGGGGCTTTGGCAGCTTTTGAAACCGCGAAAAGATTAGAAAGTGCTGGACATCACGTTGATTTGTTAATTGTATCGGGCCGTCAAGACCCCGCTACAAAAAGCAAGCGTCCACCCATTTCACACTTGAGTGCCGACGCCTTTATTCAACAAATGGCGACCTACAATGGCACCCCTGCCGCTATTCTCGAAAACAAAGAGTTGCTCGACATTCTTTTACCGATGATCAGAGCTGATTTTTCGATGGCCGAACATTACAACCGCTTGCCCACTACCCACCAGCTAAATAGCCCAATCTTGGCTTTAGGCTCGAGACAGGATGAATGGCTAGATCAAGACAGTCTCGCCGGCTGGAAAAATGTCACGAATGGGTCTTTTGAAACACACTGGTTTGAAGGCGATCACTTTTATCTCAATCAACACTCTACAGCGCTTGTGGATCATATTTCCCAAAAAATAATTAAATTGTGTTGATGGTTGACGTCATTTAAGTTCTCATGGGTTCTATTCATTGACCTCTAGAGCACATCACACACATGCCTATTTATGTCTACCTTTCATTCATCTCGTGCTCATTGTTCTCCAGAGCGCTGGGCTTGCTTTGCCATCATGCGATGGACATATAGTCTTGGCTTGGTTACATGATCGGATGATCAAGCGCCAATCAATAGAACCCGATTTAACAAGCAGAGCAACAGGCTGATTACGATGCTGTTCAAAAGTGCCATATTTAGTAGACGTATGCTAACAAGTCGAGTCACAGGAACTTGGAAAACAGCAGCTGATACGGAAATGGGTAAAGTCCAAACCGATACCGCAGCACTCATCCCCCAGGCAAAAACACACATAGCGCCAATAATGAGCGGGTGAATGCCGAAATCCTGTGCAGACAAAAGTGGCACCAAAATGCTCGCGCCAATCATTGGGTGAAGGCCTACTTGCCCTAGACAAACGAGCGTCAGTACTGACAGCAGAATAAAGACTTCTGGATTGATGAGCGCAGGCTCAATACTTGTAACTAGCTCACGAAGATAGGGCAGACTGCCAACGCTTGCGCTCAGCAACATGGCCCCGATGACAATGAGTAGTTCGTCAGAAATTCTGGACATACCTTGTGCAGCGTTGATGGCAGTTTTGCGGATGGTGACTGGCCTATAGAGCATGAGCAAAACAGCGAGTAATGGTGCGACAAGCACAACGGATTGTGCACCGCTGAATCCGAATAATTTTGAGCAACCTACAATGCAGACAGTCACAACGAGTAAAGGCCAAGCCAAGCTTTTGAACGAGTAAAGGGAGCTAAAAAGTTCTTGAAAACTTAAGCGACCCGTTAAAAAATATTGGAATACTAGTAGGCTGAAAATAGATATTGACAGGCAAACTAGGATCAGTAGAGCTAACGAGACCTGGGTCAGCATTGCACTGACAAATCCAATCGAAACAAAAAAAGGTGACCACATCACGGCGCTGGCAACCCCAAGTGCCGCGGCCTGAGCTAACTTCGGAAGGTCCTTAGGGGCAAGTGATGAGGTCAGGTTACTGGCTAATAAATGCAAAGATCCAACATTGAGCAACGAGCCAAGCGCATAGTTACCCGTTAGCGCTCGAAGCAGCGGATTGGGCCGATCATTTGCGTTGAACCGAACATTGGCAAACAGTGTTGAGTAGTCCTGAAAGCTTGCCCTTAAGAAGATAACAGCCGGAATAAAAGCGCCAAATATCTCGGCTCGATGCAGTCCAACCCATAACGATTCTATGGAACCAAGCCAGACCATAGACGTGGCAGAAATCGCCAGAGCGATCAGAAAGATTGCGCGCACATGAAAGCTTGCTCGGGCAAAGGCACTGACTGCAAAAATGCATAAAAATACGATGGCTGCAAAAGAAAAGATATATTTACCCGAAAGCAAATACATCTCTTCAAAAATCAGCAAAAACAACAAAGCAAACCCTGACAGACTCAATAGCCTGTCAGGGCGTCCCCCCGCCCTGCTTAATGTTGCATGCCCCACTTTTTGATTGTTCTAGCTTCCAGATTATTAAAAAAGACGTTCTCAACTAGCAGACCCACAATGATGATGGTGAACAAGCCAGCAAAAACACCAGGGATATCAAGCAAGTTCTTATTTTCGTAGATAAACCATCCCAAGCCACCTGATCCAGATGAAACGCCAAATACAAGTTCAGCTGCAATCAACGTTCGCCAGGCAAACGCCCAACCGACTTTTAGGCCTGTCAAAATACTCGGAAATGCAGCCGGTACCAATATCATGTATACATAGCGCAGACCACTCAAGCCAGCGTTTCGACCAACCATGCGCAGGGTATTGCTCACGCCCAGAAAGCCTGCATGGGTGTTCAAGGATACAGCCCAAAGCACCGAGTGCACCAGAATGAAGACAATACTCGAAGCACCTAACCCAAACCAGATGAGCGCCAGTGGCAACAGTGCAATAGCTGGCAAGGGGTTGAACATACTTGTGAGCGTCTCAAGCAAATCAGACCCAACCCTAGTGGTGATCGCTAAAAAAGTCAGCACTGTTGCACAGAGCAGGCCGATCCCATAGCCGATAAGCAAGATCTCGATTGAGTGCATTGCCTTACCGAGCAATCCCCCGTTGACGATGGCATCAATGAAGGCAGTAATAGTCGCGCTGAATGTTGGGAACACCAGCGGATTATTTAGGTTGAGTGCATAGATTTGCCAAATGCCAGCAATGATGATCAGAAGAATAGATTTTCTTAGCCAGCCCTGGTTGGAGAGTCGCTCCCAAACGGTTAGCGGTTTCTGAACAACACCGGAAACCGGACTCGTTTGTTCCCGGATGAATTCGGGTCGAAAAGTTTGCTCTTTATGCATGATCCGTTTCCTCATCTTCAATAACGTCTTTAAATAACATGTCATGAATTCGATCTGATAGCCGGGCGCCAGAGGAATCCACGGGGTCTAACCCATCGCTATTGAGCTCGGCTTTCACTTGGCCCGGATGAGGCGATAACAATAGGATTCGATTACCGATCAGAACCGCTTCCGGTATTGAGTGCGTGACGAACAAAACAGTAAATTTGGTATCTTCCCAGAGTTGCAGTAACTCTTCCTGCATCTTTCGTCGGGTCAAGGCGTCTAGTGCGGCGAATGGTTCATCCATCAACAGAACATCGGGCTCCATCGCCATGCCTCTGGCGATTGCAACGCGCTGCTTCATGCCACCCGATAACGTATGTGGCATTGAATTGGCGAATTTTGTTAGGTTGACTTTGTCAATGTAATAAAGTGCGACTTCTTCGGCCGCTTTCTTGCCTAACTTTCCTGAGGCCTGGAGAGAAAACATGACGTTTTCCTTCACTGTCTTCCATGGCAGCAATTGATCAAACTCTTGAAAAACCATGACTCGGTCTGCACCTGGCTTCTGAACCGCAGTTCCATTAACCAGGATAGAGCCTTCAGTGGGGCGAAGAAACCCACCAATGGCCTTCAAAAGCGTCGATTTGCCACAGCCTGAGGGTCCAAGCAAAATGAACCGGTCAGACGGATAGACATTAAAAGAGACTCGATATGTTGCAGTGACTAAATGGTCTTTGGTTTTGTATTGCAAAGTCACTCCATTTACTTCGACCAATGGCTTTGCTTCATGGGACGCTTGCATTTTCTCTCCAGTATCAGGACAACAGAGCCTAGCTGCCGTTCAGGTTGTGAATATTTTCAAAGAAAAGCTCCTTCCATGACTGAGGACGATTTTTCAGAATCTTTATATCGTTCATGAACTGCGCAAAGGGAAGCAGTCGTTGAGGCGCCAACTCATACTTAATAAGCGGGCTCTGCATGATGGCGAGGATATCCTCGACTTTTTCTTTGCCGCCACCTTCGGCAACGTAGATTTCAGCAGCCGCCTTCATGTCTTTGTTGATAAATGCAGTCGCCTCTTGGAGGGCAGCCATCACGGCACCGAACGTCTTTGGGTTCTCTATACGGAACTTGTCTGCTGCCCACACCATCAGGAATGTATTCGGGCCGCCCATGACATCATACGAATTAAGCACAATTCGAATTTTTGGGTCAAGGATCGCTCTATTCCAAAAAGGTGGCGAAGTGAATTGAGCAGTAACGCCCCCGGTTCCTGATAACAATGATTGAAGGCCAACGGGATGGGCCAGATTTACCATTAGCGGGTTGAATTTCCTGTAGTTGTCCATGCCGAACTCTTTTACAGCAGCCATTTGCAGGTAAATTGTCTGCACTGAACTACCAGCTCCTGCCATGGCAATGCGGTCTTTGTCTGTGAAGTCTTTCAATGCTTTCACATTTGGATTACTCGTTATGAGCATATTTGGCATGGAAGAAAGTGCAGCGACTCCTTTGACATTCATGTTTCCCTTGGTCCGATCCCAAAGAATCAAGGCTGGTCCGGTGCCACCGGAGGCAAAGTGCAAGCTTCCAGATAACAAAGCATCATTGGCAGATGAACCACTTCCCAAGGTTGCCCAGTTAACTTTGGTGTTATTTAATCCGGCCTGTCTTAGATGTTTCTGTACAAGCTCATTGTGCTTCATCACAGAGAGCTGCAGGTAACCAATGCCGTACTGGGACATCAGGTTGACCGCGGGGACTTCCGCTTTGGCAGCACTAACGCCTAATATAGCCAGCGCACTGGCCACAAGGGCTACTTTACGTATCAATTTCATGACTGTCTCCTGTATGAATAGGCAGCGCTCTTTCAGACGCCTTATTAATGCCCTGACTGCTTTATGACATGTCAGGGTCTAACTCCATACTTGGGCTTGGGCCCAAGCGAAGTTAATCTTTTGTATTTCGAGGCTTCTATTAGCCTGCATAAATACGCTCGCGTATCGCGCGGATCAATGATTTCTTCGACACCAAAAACTTCAGCAGTTAGGTAAGGTGATGCGAACTCGCGAAGCTCTTGCTCGATCTGCTGTTCGCGTTCTTTTGGATTCTTGGCTGCTGCAATTTCGCGCTTAAAGGCAGCACTCACACCGCCTTCAAGAGGCAGTGATCCCCATTCAGCCGACGGCCAGGCAATCTTCATATCTAGTCCATTTTTATCAGTAGCCCCCATGCCTGCCATGCCATAGCACTTACGTACCACCACTGTATAGATAGGTACGGTTGCCTGCAGACCAGCGCAAACACACTTCATGCCCTCACGGAGGGTAGCTTCTGCCTCGGCGTCTTTACCGACCATGAATCCAGGGACATCAACAAGAAACACAACCGGGATATGGAATGTGTCGCAAAGATCGATGAAGTGAGTTTGCTTTCGGGCGGATTTGGCATCCATTGCACCGCCGTAAACCATCGGATTGTTCGCGATGATGCCTACTACGTTTCCATGCATGCGGGCTAACGTGGTGATCACACTCTTGCCAAAGGTAGGCGCAATCTCAAAGGTAGACTCTTTATCAACGATTAAGTTGATCAGTTTGCGCATGTTGTAGGGTCTGCGCCTATTTTTGGGGATGATGCTCGCCAAAGCCTCTTCGCGCCTGTTTGGCGGATCAGATTGGTCACCTACGGGTGGCAGTTCCCAAACGTTCTGAGGCATATAACTGAGAAAGCGCCGAATCATTTCCCAGCATTGCTCTTCATTTGCGGCGACGTTATCGATCGTTCCGGCTTGGTCAACGGCGACTGCAGACCCGCCAAGAGCCTCTTTAGTGATTTCCTGGCCAAGTGATCTTGCAACAACTGGAGGACCTGCGGCAAAAACTTGGCTTGTTTCTTGGACCATAACTGACCAGTGCGACAGAATGGCTCGTCCTGCAGGGCCGCCGGCAGCCGTTCCCATGACAGCACAGACGACAGGTACTTCACCAAGAAGCCGAACAGATTGTTCAAAACCATGCACCCCGGGAAATACTGAGTGGCCTCTTCGCAAAATTGACGTCACACTGCCACCGGCGCCATCGATAAGGTTCACTAAGGGAATTCTGTAGTCATGAGCCAGATCTTCGATAAAGCCACCTTGACCACCTTTTTTACGGTCACCGCTCCAGCTAATCCCACCTTTGACGGTGAAATCCTCCCCGCCTATGGCAACAGGCCGACCCCAAATTTCGCCAAGCCCGCAAACATAAGGTGCTGGGGTAAAGCGTTCGAGCTTGCCGCCTTGGCGCTCACTTTTTCCAGTGAGCGTGCCGACTTCCTGAAAACTTTCTTGATCCAGTACGCCATTAAGCCGCTCGCGAATTGTCTTTCGGCCATTGGCATGATGCCGCTGAATCGATTCTGCCCCTCCCAGAGCTTGGGAAAGCGCGCGACGTTGCTGCAGTTCAGCTAGCTCAACGGACCAATCGTCTAAGTTATCTGCGCCAGCGAGGTTTGTATTTGCAGGATTCATGAGATTAACCTATGTCTGCCAGAACCTGCCCTTCGGCAACTGAGTCCCCTTCCTTGACGTGTAACGCCAGTAGCTTGCCTCCGTCTTCACAGACCAAAGGAATTTCCATTTTCATGGACTCAATGATCATGATGCTGTCACCCGGCGCAATATCGTCACCCACTGCAGTGACAATCTTCCAGACAGATCCTGTGACTTCTGATTTGAGCTGTTCTGCAGCCATGTTTAATCCTTGAGTAAGTTAATGAATAGTCGCTGATTTTTGGGGGATACTATTCTTGTTTGCTGCTTGAACCACCTCGAGTGCCAGACCCGTATGCACAGCCCCGCTCACAAAACTCGAGGACTGAAGAATCTGTCTCAGCGCTTCTATATTGGTTGACACGCCACTGATCGTGGTTGCATCGAGAGCACGCATCAATTGCGCGATGGCCAAGTCTCGTGTCGGAGCATGTGCAATAATTTTGGCTAGCAATGGATCGTAGTAGGGCGTGACGTCCATCCCTTCCCTATACCCTGTCTCGACCCGAATGCCTTTGAGTGCGGGTAATTTGAAGGTCTGCAACTTGCCGGGCGAGGGGTAAAAGCGTTTAGAGTCTTCAGCATAGACTCTTAGCTGGATTGCATGTCCCGAAGGGGATCCTGGCGGTGGTAGGGCAGTCGATAGCTTTTCTCCAAAAGCTATCAGCACTTGGGCGCGAACTAAGTCAACCCCCAGAATTTCTTCGGTCACACCATGTTCGACTTGCAGCCGGGTGTTCATCTCCAGAAACCGAAAGTCTCCTGCGCTTGTCCGCAACATCTCAATGGTGCCCAGACTGTCATAGCCAAGATTGCGTAATCCGTGTTCAATCAGGGCGCATTGCTGCTCAATCACACAACGCTCAATACCTGGTGCAGTCGCCTCTTCAATGATTTTCTGATGGCGCCGCTGAATAGAGCAGTCACGCTCATAGAGCACTCTGATGTCACCGTACTTGTCGCCAACAACTTGAAACTCGATGTGACGAGGCTCGATACACAGCGATTCAAGATAAAGCGCTTTACTGCCAAATCCGCGCTGTGCCATGGAGCCTGCTCGGTCAACTGCCTCCAGAAGCTGGTTGTCATCATGGGCTACGAGCATACCGATACCACCCCCACCCTCAGCTGGTTTAACAATGACTGGGTATCCAATTTGACGAGCCATCGCGACGATCCTTTCGCTGTCTGGTGGCAATAACTCACTTGCAGAGCCCAGTGGCCATCGGGCAGCAGCTGCAAACTCACGCGCCTTGGTCTTATGGCCCATTTTTCTAATCCATTCGGGATTAGGTCCGATAAACGTATGTCCCGCATCAATCAAGCGTTGAGCAAAACTCGCATTCTCGGACAAGAATCCGTAACCTGGATGTAAAGCGGTCGCACCGGTCTTTTTCATCGCCTCAAGTAACGCATCTTGGTTCAGGTAGCTCTTGATTGCAGCAGGCTCACCAAGCCCGTAAGTTTGCGTAGCTGCCTCAAGATAGGGTGCATCCCGATCAGCATCTGAGTACACAGCCACGGAGTCCACGCCCATTTGATTGAGCGCTCGGATAACTCGGGCAGCGACTGCTGATCGATTAGCAACGAGAACTTTGGGTTTATTCATGGTGATTAATAACTTGTTGGCCAGGCACGCATCAAGTGCTCACCAATGCCGTTGGTGAGTCGAAGGCTGTGAATATCAAGCATTTCCTTTAAAAACGAACGCGTCTCGGTCGGTAAGATAACCGTCTGTACGGCGTAGATTGCTGCAATGTCCCAAACAGAATTGGCCTTGTTCATTTGTGCAAGTGCCTCGTCAAAGCCGGCATCACCCGGTGAAAGTCCGTGCACGATCTTCACGGCAAATTGGGCGTCCATGAAACTGACCTCTGCGCTTGGCCATGCGGCAAATTCGTCTGAGTTTTTGCCGCCACCCATGTTCAAGTAGGCTTGGCCATAACTTTTGCGCAGCAAGATAGATATTTTAGGTACCGTTACCAATGACAATGCATTCATGAAATTCATGATTTTTCCAGGCGCACGGCGCTTTTCAGCTTCCGTACCAATGACAAAGCCTGGTGTGTCCACTAAAAAAACAAGGGGGATATTGAATGAATCGCACATCACAATGAATTTGGTGATCTTGTCACAGGCATCGGTATCCAGTGCACCTCCCTTGTGCATCGGATTGTTAGCGATAACACCAACAGACTTTCCAGCCAGACGCGCCAGAGCTGTTACTGCAGTTTTGCCAAAGCGCGCTTTCAACTCAAAAAAAGAGTCTTTGTCGACAATGGCACGGATAACTTTTCGGACATCGTAGACTTGGGTTCGGCTCTCAGGGATCAAACTCGCGATATCCTGCACGGCAAGCTCTGACCCATCAGGCACGCTGGCTAATGGCGCTGGCTCCTGATGGTGTGACGGGAGATAACTCAAAAAACGTCGGATTGCTTCTAAAGCTTCTTCGTCAGAGTCAACCACCATATCGGCAAAGCCTGTCACCTCGGAGTGCAAACGCCAGCCACCCAACGCTTCAGGATCCACCTCCTCGCTAATGGCCATAGACGCAAGAATTGGGCTTGAGACAGCGAGAATCGCTCCTTTGCGCATAACATTGAAATCGGACATGACCGAGTACCAGGAAGACGAACCGTATGACATCCCAAGCGTAGCTGACACCCATGGGATTTCGCGCGTGCGGCGATACTGAGTGCCGTCGTTGCCCAGCAATGAACCCATACCAGCGGAGCCCATGTGGTCAGGCATTCTTGCACCCGAGGACTCACCAAGAAAAATCAAGGGCATGCCGCGCTGTGTAGCAGTTTTCTTTATGTGTCCAATTTTCTTGCCGTTGGTCGCTCCGCTTGATGCACCAAATACTGTGAAATCGTTTGACACAATCGCAACACGGCGCCCATCAATTTTTCCAAATCCAGCCACTTTGCCATCGCAAGGGGACTTGTCCTTTGCGCTTGCCAAAGACGACGTCGTAAAAAGCCCAGACTCTAGAAATGATCCCTGATCTAGCAAAACATCGATACGTTCGCGAGCGTTCAGAAACCCCATCGCCTTGCGTTTGGCCAATTTTTCTAGGCCACCCATTTGCAGAGCTTTTTCTTTTCGTGTGATGAATTCTTGATACATGTATAACCCTTAATCTTTACGCTTTTTCAAAGTTTATATTCAACAAAATCAGGTGCTATGAAAGTGCGGCCGCTTAGCCTCAGGGCGGTCATAAATGACCCCTTGTGACTCAAGACGATCGAGCTCCGCATCACTGAGCCCTAGTTCGGCAGACAGCGTGGTTCGAGTACTCGCGCCAACCCATCCACCGGTGTGCTTAATCTTGCCTGGTGTTGCAGACAGTCGCGGTACAACCTGAGCCATGGCGACCGAACCGAGCTGCTCATCGCTAACATGTTGAATTGAACCGCGTGCCTGATAATGCGGGTCATTGAAGATATCTTCAATCGTGTAGATTCGCATGGCGGGGACGTTGACCGATTGCAAAATAGCTTCAATTTCTTGCAGGCTGTAACTTTCCGTCCAAAGACCTATCTCATGATCGAGCGCTTCAAAGTGCTGCCCGCGAGCAGTTGCGGTGCTATAGCGCCCGTCTTGAAGCAGCTCGGAGCGTTTCATGGCATGACATAGCCGCGTGAATACCGAATCAGCCATAGCCGTGATATGAATGTGCTGTCCGTCTTGCGTTGGATACAGGTTATTTGGAGTGCTCTCTGGGAGACGCGAGCCGCAACGATTGGCGATATGGCCCAATTTGTCATAAGCTGAAATCCAAGGCTCCATGAAGCTAAAGGCACATTCATACAGGGCAGCATCTATGCATTGACCGATGCCAGTTTTGCCTCGAACGATCAACGCGTTCATGGCACCGAAGGCTGCATATAGACCCGTTATGTAATCAGTCATCGAAACAGCGACCCGACCTGGTGGGCGATCAGCATCACCTGTAAGGTGTCTTAACCCACTCATGGCCTCGCATATCACCCCGTAACCGGCACGATCTTTGTACGGCCCATCCTGTCCAAAACCGCTGATTCGGACCATGATCAGACCTGGGTTGTCTTTTCGTAAATCCTCATAACCTAGTCCCCATTTCTCCAAAGTGCCAGGCTTGAAATTTTCAATAACGATATCTGCTTTTAAGGCCAATTTTTTTGCAATCTCTCGCCCTTCGGGAATCCGCAAATCAACCGACAGCAGAGTTTTATTGCGAAAAATGCTCGCTGCATAAAGAGAAACCCCATCCTTGCGCTTGCCCATCGAGCGCACGGGATCACCCTCGGGAGGTTCTACCTTGATGACTTTGGCACCAAAGTCGGCTAACAGTCGCCCGCAGAATGGGCCTGCCACTGTAGATCCCAGCTCCAGAACAGTGATGCCATGTAATGATTGTTGCGTTGCATTGATCGGGCTCATATTTATTCCGTTAAAGGACGTATTTTTGATAGCGTTCTATATATGACTTGGCACTTAGCATCGTTTCCCTGCGCGCTTGTTCTGCTTTCTCCGGGTTGGACTCACACATGGCCGTCAACACAGCTTGATGTTGTTTCAACCCTTGAGCGGCCCTGCCAGGCAGGATGATTGTGCGACGGATGACCGTCTGAGTGCGCTCAAAGATACTGTCAAGAATTTCCGCCAGAATCTGATTCCCAGTAGATGCAACCACATCTGCGTGGAATCTCTCATAGGCAGCGATGTATTGATCAATATCACCTTGTTTGACACAATTTTCTAGGTGACCATTGAATTCCTTGAGGTACGTTTGCCACTTTTTTGAGTCTCCGCGAATCGTGGCTAAGCGAATACACAGGCCCTCAAGAACCTCACGCACTTCGTACAGGTCAAAAATCTGTGAAATATCTAGACGAACCACAATCGCACCGCGATTGGGAATGCGCTCTACGAGCCCGCGCTGCTCAAGGGTACTCAACACGTCGCGAACACGACTTCGTGAGATGCCGTACTTCTCAGACAAGAAAACTTCGTTAAGTTTCGACCCTGGAGGTATCTCCTGTGTGGCGATCAAGTGCCGCAACTCCTGCGTCACAACGCCCACATCCTTCTTGTTTGTAACCGCACGCGAGCTGTTTCTAGCCGTCTCTTTTGGCTTATTCGCAGACTGTGATTGACGCGGCTTGCGAAGCAATGCCATTCGAAGACCCCTAAAAGATAAGCCTCACTATACAAAGGGGAAAACAAAATTGTCAACAAGTTTGCGGCAAAGTTGTTGACGCATCGCAGCAAAGGTCAGCAATCTAGCGTGCTTCGTCATACCAGTCACTCCTGACGGGTATCGCTTAAGTGGTTATTTTGGGATTGATGTCGAGTCTGATGATCGCAAGTTTATTGGTGGCGCAGCAAGCAATATGGCGCCACTTTTTACTTTGATGCTCGTCACGAGGCCGCTTACCTATTAGCCATTGCTTACCTAGGCACTAGCAATGGCAAATTTACCCGCCAACTTCAAACCTTAGGCTTTAACACCCGTTCCCGAGTGAATATGCATAGCAATATGATGGGTGCGCAGTCAAAATTGAGCGAATGAATGCTTCAAGAGATCCTTCTATAAATTTAGCGAAGGAAAATACAAATTCAAAAAAATTGTTTCAGCTTGTTTGGTATTGTGCCTAAATCACATAGCAGGATCAGTCATTGCGTCTCTACCCGTTTCAACACGACCAGCAAATCGACGACGCCACTGTGGGTCATGACTGCTGGTAACTGTAATGTCGTACCAGCAACCACTTGCTTGTAAACTCCAGTGCAACGCCGTTACTTTGGACTGAGCCTCTAATGTTGCCCGCTGGATATCGCCGCCATATACTGGCTCAAGCGTTGCCGTGATCGTGCAGGTTGACTTGCCGTCATTGCTGAAATGCAAGGAAATATCGCCTTTAATGGTGTCATAGCGAGCCTGGATTTCAGGTTGGGCACCGTCGCCAGCATTGCCTATTGATGCATTGCCAGCAAAAGCGCGATGATATCCATTTGGGCCTAATACCCATAAATCATAGGCTCCATCGCTACTGGATGTCATCCAAACATCTTCAAGTTGCTTTCCGCCTTCAACCATATAACGACGTGGCACTTCGTTTAAATGGAGCTTGTCATAAACATGAAAAACAGCTGCAGCAGTGCCACTATTTGCAAATATGAGTTTGGTTGTACGAGATCGCGAGTCCACTCTGGCACTAGTATGGAGCTCATAAGGCAACGCTCTTGAAAGGCAACTTCCTGGTTCCTGTACTGGCATCGTTTGTTGAGAGGGCGGTGCAATGGTCTTCATGTCTTCTTGCGCAGCACTAAGCTTATCCGCTCCAACTTTGGTGAGGCGAACACTTAAAGTGGGCGTCGCCTCATTAGGCGTAGCAAAATTGAAAGCGCTGGTGAGATCGCCGAACACTGCACGTCGATAATCACTGATCTGAGTTTCCCTCACGCCAAATCGTGCCTCAAGGAAACGCAGTATTGAAGTGTGATCAAAATTTTGGGAGTTCACCCATCCTCCGCGACTCCAAGGCGAGATGACATACATCGGTACGCGGGGTCCAGGCCCATAACAATCGCCATCAGGAGTGGTCCAGTTAGGCATGGGATCTGCTGAATTGGGGGGAACATAATACGAGGGATGTGTGTAGTACTCAGAGGACAATGCAGAATCAGCAAGGGTCGTTTTACCTGCCAATTGACCATTGATATAGGAGGGTGCGCAAGGTGGCGGTACGTGATCAAAGTACCCATCGTTCTCATCGAAATTCACAATCAGAACTGTTTTGCTCCAAACCTCAGGATTGGCTATGAGCGCCTCTAATACTTGCTGCGTATACCAGGCTCCTTGAACCGGGCTTGATGTATCAGGGTGCTCACAATACTTTTCGGGAGCGTTGATCCATGAAACCTGCGGAAGATTGTTGCTCAAGATGTCACTCTTAAACTTCTCAAGAAATCCGCCATCGGGCATCGTATTCGCAATACCCTTATATAGAGGTAGCCTGGCATTCAGACTAGGGTCATAGGGTGGAGAAGCATAAGTGAGGTCATTGGATACAGGCAAACCTGAATCGACATTCGCCTTACGATAGGATTTAAAACCAGCAAGCGAGTTATCGTAAAAATTATCAGGCATATTTTGATACACCATCCAGCTAATGCCAGCTTGATGAAGTCGCTCAGGATATGTCATCCAATCGTAGCCAGTATCCCCTTTATCATTCGGCGAAAGGGTATCCCAAAAGTTATTCACAATTGATTTTTTGGATGCATAGGGCCCATCGCCAGTTGGGCCATTCGTCCCCGTCATGTGGAATAAACGATTTGTATTGGTCCCGCCATGTAGAGAGCAGAAGTAGGCATCGCATACCGTAAAGGCTTCGGCTAAGGCAAATTGGAACTCCAATTCTTGACGACCAAAGTACGCCATGGACAGGGGTTTCTTGGATTTAACCCATGCAGACATCCTACCTTTGTCCCATGCTGTACTAGCATCTAACCAACTATGTTCACCTTTGGGGGAGAACCTCTGCGCATTGCCCTGGGTTTGATCAAGACGGAAGGGAAGCACATAGTTGCCCTCACCATCATCTTGTTGCCACACGGAACGATTGTGTGGGAGCGGAATGGTAATTCTGTCGGAGAATCCTCGAACGCCTCGTAACGTTCCGAAGAAATGGTCAAAAGAACGATTCTCCTGCATCAAAATAACGACATGCTTAACATCCTGAATGGTGCCAGTCGCGTTATAAGCAGGGATCGCCAAAGCCTTGCGGATGATTGTCGGAAAAGACGACAACAGGGCCGAAGAACTAGCTAGTTTTAGAAAGTCACGACGTGCAGTCATTGTAGAAATGGCTTGGCAAAAGAATATTTAATATCAAGAAATCCTACTGGCCAATCACCGACAAAGAGCTTGAGCGCTGAACTCCGCACTGATTAAATGAGGCGTTCAAAGATGAGGCGCATCACTCGCGCATGCTGGCCTAGCTTAGCCTAGCAGCCGATTATATTTGGTATTGGCCTCTGTGTTGTGACGCGCGATAAGATCAGCTATTCTTTCAGCAGCGTTGCTGCAACTCATTACGGAACCTTAGGCGACCCCGTCATGCCAAAAAAAATAGTGCGCGTACCACTTCCAGATGGAGTCGCGCGTCGAGAGATCGCGTGGGTCGGTGTGCTGACGGTTGGCGGTGTTCACCTGATAGCAATGCTTGCGTGCTTGCCATGGCTGTTCAATTGGTCAAGTGTGTGGGTCATGGTTGTTGGTGTATTCGTAGTCGGCTATCTAGGGATTAACCTTGGCTATCACCGCCTGTTGACCCATAAAAGTTTAGTGTGCCCTAAGTGGCTTGAACATGTTTTTGTCGTGCTGGCAATTTGCTGCATGCAAGATACTCCCGCAAGGTGGGTTGGTATACATCGTTGGCATCACGTTAAGTCTGATAACTCAGATGATCCTCATACCCCCTTGGCAGGATTCCTTTGGGCGCATGTAGGTTGGCTATTTTTCAAAAATGACCAAATCAATCGCGACGCGATCTATACCCACTTCGCCAAAGATATCTTGCGCGATCCTTTTTACAAAAAGCTCGAGACAACGGCACTATATGGTTTGATCGTTGTTGCGTCTTGGGTATTGTACTTTTCAATCGGCTTTGCGCTAGAACTACATTGGAGTGGATCCCTCTTGCAAGCGACTCAATTTGGTTTAAGCATATTAATTTGGGGTGTTTTTGTACGTACGGTTGTGGTCTGGCACGTCGCTTACACGGTGAATTCTCTCGCGCACTTGTTTGGATATCGTACTTACAATACCCCAGACAACAGTCGCAATAATTGGTTTGCCGCACTGATATCCTTCGGCGAAGGTTGGCATAACAACCATCATGCAGACGCTCGTTCTGCTCGGCACGGACACCGTTGGTTTGAGATCGATCTAACGTTTTCGGTGATTCAGTTGCTGGAGTATGTAGGTCTAGCATCCAAGGTGGTCAGGCCGAGTAAGCCTCTGAAAGATGATAAACAATCGACAGGGTAGATTAAGTCGTATCTTTGTCCGTGAACACTGAGGGCTAAGATCAATCCATTTTCGTGGACCGTTCACTAGAATTACTTGACCCCAACATCATGCATTAGCTTTAATGTGGAATATTGCACACGCAATAACCATAAGGAATATTTAAATGTGCTGGAGTGGTGAAGCATCTTTGGCTCTGGCGGCCGGTGGCTTTATATTTGCAGGGATAGCGGCCCACAAAAAAGAATCCTACATGCTGTGGCTGCCGCTTGTTTATTTCTCATCGATGGAACTGCTCCAGGGCTTGACCTATTCGGTTATTGACCAATGCAATCTGCCATCAAACCAAATTGCGACGCTGCTTGGGTATTTGCACATTACTTTTCAGCCGTTTTTCATCAACATGCTCGCGATGTATTTCATCCCGGCTATTGTGCGCCATAAAATTCAATTTTGGGTCTATGGCGTTTGCTTTGCCTCAGCCATCTTTATGTTATTGCAGCTTTACCCCTTTGAGTGGGCGGGGCAATGTATTGTTGGGTATTTCTTTTGTTCCGATCAATTGTGTTCATCCCGCGGGAATTGGCATATTGCCTGGGAAGTGCCCGTCAACGGCATCACTAACTTTATTGCGGCCCATCCATTCTGGGGACACGTCTTTACGGGATATCCGACCTATAAGATTGCAGTGTTCTTTATGCCGTTGCTGTATGGATCATGGCGCTTGACTCTCTATCACTTCTTGATTGGTCCCAGCTTGTCCATGGCTCTTACCACCAATATGAATGAAGTTGCGGCAATTTGGTGTCTATTATCGATTGGGATTATAGCGGTAGTGATAAAAACTCCGATACGTAGATATATGTTCGTACAAAATTGGCCCTTATGGCGGTTTATTTTAAAACGATCTGACTTTCCGCTTTCAAATGATTTGAAGTTGAAGTAGATTCAATTTTTATTAAAGAAAAAATTTCTTTGCTCACGGTCTTAAACTGACAGTTGTTCAAAAAATGATGATTAATAATAATGCAATCATGAGTCGTAGATACCACGGTTTAGATATCTTAAGATCTTTCGCCTTAATATTGGGTTTGTTTTTTCATGCGTCCATTCCGTTTACTGAAATTCCTATCCCACTTTGGATTATCTATTATGAGAATAAAAGTTGGGTGTATGACACCATATTGATGGGGACGCATTCATTTAGGATGCCATTGTTTTTCCTTCTTGCTGGTTTTTTTAGTGCCTTGTTATATCGTAAATTAAGTACGAAAAATTTCCTCATCACAAGAACAAAAAAAATTGTATTTCCTTTTGTTGCATCCATGATCATTTTGACACCTTTAATGATCATTGAGTATATCTGGGTTGGTTTCGATACCAATCCATGGGAAACCGGCAATCAATTTCATTGGAAAAACTATCCAGTCTTTCATTTATGGTTTTTAGAAATTTTGATCATCATTACGGCTCTAGTGATGAGCTTTATTGTATCGATCAAATATTTTTTTCCAAATACACATGGCTATCTTCAGCGCCTTTTAGAGGCTGATTCAAATGAAAATCAGCTTTTTTGGAATATCTTATATTTAATATGTATTGGATTGATCGGCTTTTTATCCTGGACTGAATTTCCTGGCGATCAATTTATCTATGCCTTCGCAATCAGTCAACCACTTGATAAGATTTTCTTTTACCTCATTTTTTTTCTTATAGGTTGGCTTCTGTATCTTAATGAATCCCTTTTCGAACAGGTACGCCGTTCAGTAAAGAAAAACCTTCTGCTTGGGATGGCTGCCTTATTGACTCTGCTTTGGGTTCGTTATTGGTTGTTTGTGAACAAGGACGAGCAATTCATTATGCTGAGTATATTAGGCAATATTACCGTTCCAATAGCCGCCGTTTTTTTGAGCTTGGGATTATTTGGTTTCTTTACGCATGAAAAATTTAAACCCTCCGGCACTATCAATTACTTAGTGAGCGCATCGTATTGGATCTATTTGATTCATGTGCCAATTATTTTGTATGTACAAGTCCTAATTTCAGACTGGCAAATAAATGCATTTATAAAATATGTCTTCATTATTGCTGTTACTTTTATGATTTCTTGTTTTACCTACAGCACTTATATCATTGCAAAAAAGTTATTTTTCAAAAGATAATTTACTACTGATAAGAGTCTTCAATGAGCACAAAAACATTTCTAAAGTTAACAAAGTTGACTCAAATAAAGTTTCTATTATCGGCATTAATGAAAGGCACTCCCAACCTTATTTCGAGTACTGATAGTTTTACCCCGCTATACAACGCTACTGATCAAACCTATATTCTGCCCCAGCCGAATACAACATGGAAATATGCAGTTATTACGGCAAATGCCAATTTAGTAAATGAACTAAATGATGATAGTAGGTTTGATAAATATATCTTTAATTCTTTTGAGCTTCTGCTAGGCGACTCTCTATTTTCGGCATGGTCACACGAGGATATTTGGTTACAAAGTAATAGGATTGTGTCTAGCGGGCTCGCTGGACAGCATCTAAAGAGGTATTTTTCTGGTATTAATACTGTCTCGAATAATCTGTGCACCAAATTACGCTACGGTCAGCCATCTGATGAATATGTTTTGATTGGCGAGGATGTGAGTAAGGCTATATGGGATATTGCCGGTATAGCAACCCTGAGTGAAAATTTTGGCGCCTTGTTTAAGACCGAACACTCGGAGTTCATGCAAGCATTTGACGAAGGCTTGCTGATGGCAATACAGTATAGTAATGAACCCGAATTTATTAAAAAGTTACGCTTCATTCGTAATAGAAAAATGAATGCAAACTTGACGAAGGTGAGGTCATTCGTCAAAGAGAAAATCGCCAATAGATTAGCAGATGATCGAAAAGAAAGTTATTTTGATTTTCTTAGCTTTATGCTCGAAACACGCGATCCAATTTCAGAAAAAAAATTAAATAACGCAACAATCGCGAATCAAATTATTGCACTGATTTTGGGGATTCACGAAACTTCTCGCTTAGCAAGTGAGTGGATCCTATATTACTTATGCATTGATAGAGATTTACTTCAACAGGCCTATGCTGAAGTGGATAGCCTATTTCCTGATCCGGATGAGCAAATTACGCCAGAAAAGATCAATCAACTAGATTTATTGCCTCGTATATTTAAGGAGGTTGAGCGTGTTAGCCCCTCTTTTGGGGTTGTCATGAGATACGCACTTGAGGATACTGAGGTGCTAGATGGTATAAAAGTTGAAAAGGGAACCCTTTTTTACTTACCTCTATATGCTATCCACAATAATTCTAAGTACTGGAAAAATCCATCTACATTTGATCCCGATCGCTTCTTGCCAGAAGCAGAAGCTCAAATCACTCCGGGCTCCTATCTTCCTTTTGGCCTTGGCAAACGGTCTTGTATTGGACGAGGTTTTGCATTTCTTGAGGTGATGACGATTATTGTCAGTCTCTTGCGTAATTTTGACTTGAGGTTGGACCCAAACTATACCCTCGTGAATGATTCAACGACTTCGGGTGCTCATCCCAAGGATCTCAAAATTTCCTTTAGACCTCGCTCGATAAGCCCAAGCTCCAAGAGTCAGGCTGCTTTTGGTATCAATGGCGATCATGAGCGCGAAGCGGCTAATCAAGTGCAGCCGGAAAATCTAAAGTGCCCATTCCCATTTAGGGCTGAGCAATCTAAATTACCAGCGTCAAACTTAAGTGAGATCGATATTGCCTATGGATCAAACGGTGGTTTTGGAAAAACAGTTGCCAGAAAACTGGCGCAACAAGCTAGGCAGTATGGATTTGCTCCTAACATTTTTGAACTAAATGAATTACCTAACCGCTTGCAGAAGAAAAATAAGCTGCTGATCATTACATCAACTTACAACAGTATCCCTCCCATTAATGCGCAAAAATTTGTTGATCTTCTTAATAAAGGGAATCTGGACTTTACTGGTATTGACTGCGCTCTTATCGGCATTGGTGATGTGACGTGGCAAAGTTCTTATATGGCTATACCTCGACTCGTTGAGGAAAAGATAATTAATTATGGTGGTAATTTATTTTTGCCTATGCTCAAGTTAAATGTTTCTAATGATGATCATCAGACTTTTCTAAATAACTGGATGATTCAATTATGGGAGTCTGTTGGGGTAGATGTATCCGTATTACCGCAAAATCAGTTTACTTATGACATTTCAACGGTACCTCAAGCGCCAATAGTCTCTCTTTTTTCTAATATGAAATTTTTTGAGGTACTTGAAAATAAGGAGCTGATTCAGCGAACGCTTTCTGAGTCCGATGATCGATCCACTCGGCATATTAGTTTTTCAATTCCGGAGAACTTTAGTTACGAAGCAGGAGATTATGTCTACGTTCTGGCTTATAACTCAAGACCAAAGATCTCTAAAGCTCTGAGGGCATTTGGTCTGAATTCGGAGGAATTAATATCAATAGATTCGCATGATCCCCAATCAAGTTGGCTGCCGATAAACTCGCCCGTTACATATTGGTTTTTGTTTATGCGCTATATCGACCTTAATCATACGTTAACGCGGAGCGACTTCAAGTTTATGGAGTCGCATGTTGATGGACCGCTCAAGCAATATGCAAAAGAAATTTTAAGTTTGTCTGATTCCGAATTTAATGCGCTGATCAGGGACAAAAAAGTCAATTTGATCGACTTTCTTCAGTCTAAATCCTATCCTGAATTTCCGTTTGCTCTCGCTCTAAATATTCTGCGCCCTCTCAAGCGTCGATATTATTCAATATCTTCCTCACCATTGGTCAATCCTCGAGAGCTCAGTATCACGGTAGGGGTTTTAAGGAATCCACACTCCTCAGGCAAGGGTGTCTTTAGAGGGATCTCTTCGAATTATCTTGAGTCACTTAATCCAGGTGACTTCATACGCGTTGGAATCCTTCCTTCTCACTTTAGACTACCAGAAGATTCAGCGACTCCCATGATTTGGGTGGGTGCTGGAACGGGCATTGCTCCATATCGTTCCTTTATTCAATCTAGAGCCATTCTTAAGGCTCAAGGTCAGCAACTTGGTCAGTGCATTTTGATTGCAGGCTGTCGCAAGCCTGGCTATGACCAGTTATACGCCCAAGAATGGCTTGAGGCCGAACGGCAAGGTTTACTCAAAGTTTACTGGGCATTTTCTCGAAATATCATTGATGGCGTTCTGCATAAGACCTATGTTCAGGATGTCATAGAAAGTAATAAGACCGAATTGACACAATTAATTCATGAGGGGGCAAACGTGTATGTATGCGGGGATGGCGAAACAATTGGAAAATCAATTCCAATTGCCTTTGGGGAGGAATTATTTACGAGATTAAGAGCAGAAAAAAGACTCCACGAGGATATTTGGGGTGGGAATAAGTAATTATTTGACGGACAATTGAATGGCAATCTTTAATAATGATTGTCTTACGACAATATTTATATTCTCAATTCATGAAATCTTTTCTGCAAAAAAAATTCTATCACTATTTATTTAATAAAAAAATAGTTTATAACGTATGCATGGAAGATCCACGAACCGACATGCGTTTGTTTGACCCCACCCCTGGGAGTCATATTTTTGTATTGGCAAGCGGTGGATGTAATGCATTGCACTATGCCCTAGATGCGAATGTGACGAGTGTTCACTGTGTTGATGCTAATCCTTGTCAAGTTGCACTCGTGAATTTGAAGAAACAAGTGATCCAGCACGGAAGTCATCAAGATCTATGGAAAATGTTCGGTGTCGGCATACACGAAGCGCTTGATTCATCTTATGTTCAACATTATCGATCTGGGTTGCCTATAAAATGCGCAACATATTGGGATAAGAACATTAAAAACTTTCAGGCAAATGGTACTAATAGAGGATTCCATTATCATACTGGTTGTGGTTTTATTACCCGATGTTTTGGACTATTAAAAGAGAATCATTTAAGTCATATTGCTAGATTATTTGAATTAGCAGATAAAAAGGAGCAAATTTTAGTTTATGAGAAATATTTAGAGCCAGTATTTAATAGTATATTGAGCAAGTTATTGATTAATGTCACAACTCACCTTGGGATTCCTAGCCGGCAGGTCGGAATGATTAGTCACAAGCCGTCCGAGGTGATGAGATTTTTAAATGCCCGAATAAAATATACGCTCACTGAGCTACCTGCTAATGAAAATTATTTTTACTATCTTTATATTTTTGGGAATTATAGGCGTGACTGCGCACCTGAATACTTAAAAGAATATAATTTTGAATGTCTTAAAAAAGCGCATCATAAGGTAAGCGTTACAAATGCCTACGTTGCAGACTATTTAAATAGTACACAGCAATGCTTTAGTCATTTCGCTTTACTTGATCATTTAGATTGGTTAGTGCACAATCAGAAATTGCTTGAAGATCAATGGCGAGCGATCTTATCTCGCTCCAAACGTGGTACGAAATTACTTATTCGCTCCTATTTTTCTGGTTTTGAATGGTTACCGGACTTTGTAAAAAAACAGGTCGAAATTTCCACAGATATTGATTCACATATTTCGATGGACCGACTAGGTATCTATAATAAAACCCATTTGTTATGTGTTAAATAAATTTAATCCAATGGGCACACTTGACACCAAAGGTAATTTAATCAGGCACTATAAAAAAGATGCGTTAATTTATGATTTAAATCGACGATTTTTTTTGTTTGGTCGCAATCGTTTGATTAATCAAATTGGAAAAACGTTGAACCCGTCTTCGATTCTTGAAATTGGATGTGGCACGGGTGTAAATTTGATTAAATTAAGCAAGTTATTTCCAAGCTCAAGCATTACTGGTTTAGACGTTTCGCCGGAAATGTTAAATGTAGCTCGAACAAAAATATCTCAAAATACAAATATTACCTTGATCAATGAGATGTTTGATCAGCATACGTCCTTACCAACGTTTGACCTGATTTTATGTTCCTACACCGCATCAACAGTACCAAACTTACCATTATTTTTAAGTGCAATCGCAACGCATCTAACTGATCACGGTCATTTTGCATGTGTAGATTTCTATAGCTCTAATAACGTTTTATTTGAACGCTGGATTTCGCACAGCATACCAATCAGAACACGTTTTCCTGAGGAGCTGTTAGCTAAATTTTTTGTTAAAAATCAACTCGAAGTTCGTTCTGCCTATGGCGGGATTTGGAAATATTTCCATTACATCGGTCAAAAAAGATGAATGTATTGTGCACCTCTGATTGGCATATGGGAATCCATGGTGACCCAAGCGATGCACTTAAACTCAACAATAGTCAGTTATTAGATCTATTAAGTAGATGGGAAGCGCAATATGATCTTATTCTTTTTAATGGTGACATACTCGAAGCACTAAAAAGTGCACGTATTAAGTTTTCACACAACGAACAGGCACAAAGAATCATAGAAGATCGTCTGCCCGTGATTGAAAAAATCATGTCTCTAAAGAATTATCGTTGGATAGTGGGCAATCACGATTACCCACTAGAACAATTACTTGGGTTACCGCAGTCATTGACTGTTCAGTTGGAAAATGACTACACACTCATTGCTGAACATGGCCATTTACTCAGAGCACCGATAGAACATTATTCGCAATATGCGTGGCATTTCCATTTAATGTACTGCTTGGGTTGGTGGGTAGACAGAATAGGGATGAAACTCTGTGGAGAGCAGTTTTGTTTGGATACTAAGATCGCCCAATCCTTGAATGCGTGGCGTCTGTCCAACGCCGACAGAAACCTTTACGAGAAAGTAAAGGATCGTATGATTAAGTTGGCAATTTCTTACGCTAGCTTAAATTCTGACGTGAACTATGCTTCGCTGGACGATCTTTTCCTAAATAAGGCACAGAAACTGTTTGGCGAAAGTAAGACATTCGTGACTTTTGGACATAGTCATCATCATCAGACTAAATATTTTGACAATAACAACGTTTATGTCAACACTGGTCATTTTAGCCACCACAACGGCTATAGCACGTCAATTTTTTCAACTGATGAAGGTAAGATAACCATCGTTAAGAATCAGTAATTATTCTGGATGAGTCTATTTACCGTTAGAGAGGCACAGTGTCGAACCTTTTAACTCAGCGAGCACACTCCATGGCATTTATTGTTGGAGTAATGCTCATCGATTCTATTAGTTTTGGCATTACCTTACCCGTGACCCCTCAACTAATTATGTCAGTAGAAGATGTTGGGTTGTCAGAGGCGGGGCTTTTATCGGGATATTTGTTTCTACTTTACGCTTGCGTACAGTTTTTTTCTTCGCCTATTTTGGGGAACTTAGGGGATAAATACGGCCGCCGGCCAATTTTACTTTGCTCCCTGCTTTCATTAAGTGTGGCTTACCTCATACCTGTTTTAACATCATCACTTGATTGGCTATTCATCTCACGCTTTATTGCTGGTTGTGGAAGCGCGACCTATCTGTGTGCTTATGCTTATATTGTAGACATTTCATCTATTGAGCAACGGGCACAGCGATTTGGTCTGGCTGGTGCAGCCTTTGGATTAGGACTGATTATTGGTCCCGTCATTGGTGGTATTTTTGGAGCTTGGGATACTCGGGCTCCATTTGCTGTTGCCAGCATGCTGTGCATGGCAAATTTTGTTTATGGCTTCATTGTCTTAAAAGAGTCTCTTCCAAAAACCGCTCGTCGAAACTTCGAAATGAAAGAGCTCAATCCTATAGGCGCCATGCTACGCATAGGAAAGTATCCGGCTATGAGTGGCATCACGTTTTCATATTTTCTTTTTGTCATCGCACCTTTCGCTTTAACGAGTTATTGGTCATTTTTTGTCATTGAAAAATTTAAATGGTCAGAGCTTGAGGTGGGCTTTTCACAGGGCTTTCATGGCTTGGTGTTAGTCATTGCACAAGGTTTAATTTATCGCTGGGCTTTGCCGAGACTAGGGCCTTTCAAGGCGGTTGTCTTGGGGATGGTTGCGGCTCTGAGTGCATATATTTGCTATGCATTTGCCGAGTATGGGTGGCAGCTTTATCTGATAATAGCTGTCACGGGAATATCAGGATTCGTTCTTCCATCATTACAACTGATGATGACAAGTCAAGTACCCGCCGACTCACAAGGGGAGTTACAAGGCGCGTTAAGTAGCTTAAATAGCTTAGCATCAATAATCGGTGCGTTAGTGATGATGCCATTATTCTTTTATTTCACAAACACCAAAGCTGTCTTCTACTTTCCAGGTATCTCATTTCTTGCTATTGCTTTGCTCACTGTGCTTGCTTTGTTTTTTTTCGTCATAACAGTCAGGCGGCATCAACTAAACTGATACTTATCGTTTTTAGTCTCAGCCAAAATCATGGCCATACTCAAACGAATCGAGTGGCGTTGGGGCCAGCTCATAGGTTCTACGACGCAAGAAGTCCATTAATGCAAAGGTATTGCCTGCATATGCTTGAATATCATCAGGGGCAATAGGCTCGCCGATCACGACCCGTACGGACTGATCTAAACGTTTTTCAAACTCCCTTAGCAATAGGCTCACCCGAAGTATGCTGTGTGCGTGACTGGCCAACTGAAACAGACGACTATTTTCGCCATCGAAATATATGGGGACAACAGTTGCCCCGCTCTTTAGGATCAATCGCGCCGTGAAGGCACGCCAACGTGGATCCATCGGCCTTGAAAAAAGTCTTGCACTCGTGGATACCGTGCCGCCTGGAAAGATGCCTATCGCAGATCCCTCAAGCAAAGCACTTACTGCATCCTTTCGGGTTTTTGCATTTGCGACGAGTGCTTGTTTAGTATTGTCAAAATCAATAGGTAAAAGAAATGGCCTAATTTGGGGCGACGTCATAAAAATTTGATGCGCGACAATGCGAAACTTGGGCCTTGTACACGATAAGATATATCCCATGACCGTGCTGTCCAATATCCCGTAGGGATGATTGGCAACCAATATAAGGGGGCCCGTTTTGGGGATATTTGACAATGTGCTGTTAACAAGCTCCAGACTAATCCCATAACACTTAACGACGCTTTTCCAAACATTTGGCTCGGCCAACATTTTCCCTTCGTCTTCGTAACGACGCATTCGCTCGATTAGACTGAAGCGAGCGGTGAAATTTTCAATGCCACTGATGAGCATACGCTTCGCAAGCGGCTGTGAACGTTGAGCGTAAGTGAAAGCATTTTTGTAAAAACTTTCAGAATTTCTTTGCATGTTCTGATGGATGAAGCTTTGACTAAAGGTCTTCGAAAATTGTTTCTTTGTGTAACCTCATGCTCAGATGCTAATGTATTTCTCAAATCAGGTGACATAGGGTTTGCACGAAAACTGAGTATACAAAATGGATGTGCAAAGCCTCTTGAAAACCTCATAAATAAAGAGAAGCGAATAACCTAGCCCCTAAAACAAAAAAGGTCTCAGAGCATTTACGCTTAGAGACCTCATCGTATTCTTGGTGGGCTGGGCGAGACTCGAACTCGCGACCAACGGATTAAAAGTCCGCTGCTCTAACCAACTGAGCTACCAGCCCCCAAGCCAGACATTATGACTTTTTCAGATACGACTGTCAAACGACCTAAGCCTTGGCGAGCAAAGCCTCGATTTTTCCGCCTAGGGCCAATAACTGATGATCCTGTCCTTCGACAGCGACTAACTGAACAGCAAGGGGAAGCCCCTGCCCGCCCTTACCAAAAGGCAAGCCCAAACAAGGTACGCCAATCGTTGTCCAGGTCCGATTAAACATCGGTGAACCCGTACCCTGCTGTTTGAGCGGTGCTTCCCCTGGAGATGCGAGTGTCAACACCGCGTCGAGACCCTTGGCTGCCTGCGTAAACATCTGACGACAACGTTCTGCATGCTCACGCTCAGCATTGAACTGCGCAGCACTGATCTGTAAACCAAACTCGATCATGGCGACCGTCAAATCCCCCAACGGCGCTTTGTTGCGGTAAAGCTTTTCGTAGAAATGACTCATCTCGTAGCTCATGATGATGCGATTGGACTCACCCAGAGCAACAAAATCCTTGGCGGGCAGCTCAATATCTACAAACTCAATACCGTTCGTGCGCAACAACGCTCGGGCGCGCTCGAGCGCTTGCACTGCCTCGGCATCGGCCTGCGCAGCCTCTGGACCTGGAAACCAACCTACACGCAGCGAGCCTGATTTTTCTGCCGCATTAGATGCGCCCAACAATACCGAGGCCAGCATTTTGACATCATCGACCGAACGCCCAAACCAACCCATCGTATCTAAGGTGGGTGCCAAAGGATTGACGCCTTCGAGCGAAATCTTGCCACGTGTCGCCTTAAAGCCCACGATGCCACAATAGGCAGCCGGACGAATCGTCGAGCCCGCAGTCTGTGTGCCTAAAGCCAAACCCACCATGCCGTCGGCCACCGCGGCTGCCGAGCCGCTCGATGAGCCGCCGGGTGTATGCGCAAAATTGTGTGGATTGACGGTGGCTCCTGCAAATTGGCTCGCAAACTCCGTGGTAACGGTTTTCCCCATCATCAAGGCGCCGGCCGCCTTCAATTGCGTGACGATCGCGGCATCCTTGGTGGGACGGTTTCCCACAAAAGCCGCGGAACCATATTCGGTTGGCATGTCGCCCGTATCGATGATGTCTTTGATACCAATCGCGATGCCCGCAAGTGGCAGATTTTCCGAACGCATTGAAACTGCAGCCAACTGTGCCCGAACCTTGTCGGCATCATGCCATTTAAAAGCATGCACCGAAGGCTCACGCGCAGCGATACGACTGAGTTGCGACTCCAGAACCTGCGCATGCGTCAACTCTCCTCGCGCAATGCGTACCGAGGTTTCAGTAACGGTTTGAGCGTAAGGTGCGTGCGGATCTGCGCTGGGGATAGTCGACATGTCTAAAGGCTCCAAAAAAAACATTGAAACCCATCAGACACCAAGAAAGCGCTTATGGCAAGAGGTTCACAGTCAAAAACTAGCGTGCGCGGGAGATACGAACTTCGGCGCCGCGACGCTTGACCTCAAGCCCCTCGGAAGGAGAGATTTTCAAGCCTTCGAGCCCTTTGATATAGCTTGATCCCTGCATCTGCATGACGCGAATTTTATTGCGCATCACGACAGGATTGTGAACAGGCATACCAAACATCCAGACCTCGTCCAGAATACGGGCCGAATTAAATTCACCGGTGTGATTGGCCGTCGGTCCTAGGCAAAGCATGTGGCCTTCGCGGCCAAATACGGGCAATGTGCCCAGGCCACAGGTGACAGTCAGCACAGAGCCGCCTTCGTAACGCCAGCCTGTATTGAGATCCCACCAAGCCTCTCCCGCTGGCAGGTACACCTGGATGTCTTGGCCTGGCTGCATAGCGGGGGCCACGAGTACGGCAGGTCCGAGCAGGTATTGTGTGTCCCAGCGCTGCGCTTCTTTATCGGCAGGAAAAGACAATGCCATCGACCGCTGCACGGGCAAGCCAGTGCGGGCGGCATCTTCGATGGCGCCCAGCACATAAGGAATCAAACGATAACGCCACTGCAACCAAGTTTGAATATGGGCGCGGGTGGTCTCGTCAAACGCCGTCGGTACTAGCTGTGGATGAGATTGAAAAGCAAAATTACTAGAAAAAACAGCCATGCCAAGCCAGCGCAAATAAAGCTCTGGGGTCATGTCATCCAACGGGGCCAAAGCATTGCCGAGTGCGTGCATCTGCACAGGCAAGCCACTCGCACCAATCGCAAGTGCTGAGCGCAAAGTCTGTTGAAGACCCGCCCATGTATTGGGAACGCGCGGGGCGCTTTGCCAAAGCAATCTCTGTGCGCCAGGAAACAAATCCGAACTAAAAACAATTCCTTCGGGGGGGACTTTTTGGCCCGCAGCCGCGTCAAACAACGCGCGCCGAGCCAAAGCAGGATAAAGCGAACGAAGCACTGCGCCGCTCTCACCGCCGCGCGCGACAACATTGTCGGGGATATCAAACTGAACGTCACAAGCCGTCGCCCCCACACCTTCTTCGGCGAGATGACGATGACGCTCTGACCAGGTGTTTAATACATCGCGATGCGTCAGATCCAGCAATGCGAAAGATTTGCCTGCGGTTGCGGCCACACCAGGAAATACATGAGCATTGCCACTTTCATTGCATAGCAGCCAGCCACGGTCTTCGAGCTCAGCAAACGTTGTCGTATCGATCGCCACGGCTGGCAGCGTATGCAAGCCTAGATGCGTCGCGTTTTTGACGAACGCACTGATGGATTGCTTGGGACTGGGGAAACGCTCGGCATCCCACTCTGGTAAAAGCTTGGAGTCCTGGTAGGTCCAGGCAGAGGGCGGCAACAACAGCACACCATCCACCGCGAACTGTTGCTTGCGAAACTCGGCGATCAATTCGGCTGTTTGAGCAGCGCTTAGTGTGTCGTGCTGTTCAACCCAAACACCCATCGACCACAAAGAAGGCTGACCAGCGCGACCAGTCAACTGCGTGTATTGATTCAAGATTTCCGCCGGTTCGGCGGCAAACATAAAAAGATCGAGCGTCTTGTCTTCGATCGCGATCACGTATTGAGAGGGCGACTCGGCGCCCAAATCATGCTCGACGCGAGAAAGCGTATTGACGTACACACCCCACCCCGAAGGACCCCAGGCCAGAGGCAGCGCGCGATGCTCAGGTGCATCAGAAATAATGGTTTCCGAGCGGCGATCGAGGTCACCAGAGGTCTCGCCTAAACCGAAAATCTTTTCTTTGGGTGCAAGCTCAAAGCCAACCGTCCACAATGCCTCTTGGAGGGCGATGCCACTCGCAGCCAGCGACAGGGCTTTTTTGCCTAAACGCTGTACTTCGATTTTAAAGGGGTTGACTGAGATATCGAGTGCGGTGTCGCCTTGCACTAAACGCCAACCTTTTACGCCGCCCGACAGAGGCTCCAGAATCCCTTCACCAATCGCCTCCGGACGTGCCAACAAAACATCTGCATGCGCGCGTGCTCGAACGCCAGGCAAAATATCTGCAGCGACGGCTTCGGGGAGCCCACAACGGATTCGAAATACACCGGGAGCATGAGGCTCAACGACAAGCTTCATCCCCGCACCCGCGTCGAATACGACCCTCGAAGGTAACGAATCGACAAGTTTTAGCGTTTCAAGGTGCATGTTCAGCGCGTAAGAAAAAGCGACTAAGGGCGCTATTTTGGATTTTGTCTAAATTTGACTAATTTTGTCCATTATATCCCGTTCCAAGGCCAAGGGCTCGCCACTCAAGGCTCCGGCAATCAGATCCCCCGCCAAACTCGACCAAGTCAGGCCTCGCGAAGCGAAGCCCGTCGCCACCCAAAGGCCCTCTGTCTGCGCCACCGGGCCAATCGCTGGCAGGCGACCCGGCAAGACAGCCCGCCAGCCCGCCCAGCCTGCCATCGTCGCCAAGTCAGCAATCCCGGTCAAATCAGCGAGCCCAAGCAGCCCAGTCGCACGCGCCACGTTGCCCTGCGCACCCTCGAGGCTTGGTTCGATCTGCTCAGCGCCATGCACATAGCTGCTCCCGACAGCGCACAAACCGTCGAGCGCAGGCAACACATAGCCATCCCCAGAGACAATGCAGCGAGGCCCACCGTCTAACAACCGCTCCGGGAACAGGGTAATCTCCCCGCCAAGCTGATGCATAGCGGCGATGCGCGTATTTTGGTTGAGTGACTCGCTTTTTTGCAAAAGCGCTTGCGTCCCAAAGGCACTCGCCAGAATCACCTGCGGTGCTTGGGCCCTGACCTCTCCCAACACATCCAGGATCTGCCATTGGCCATTGACCCTCTTGAGGCGATCCACCTGTACATCCACGCGTTCAATGCCCGGCGTCTGCAGCAACGCTTCAATCAGTCGCTCGGGTCTAATGCGGGCCGCGTTTGGAAAATAAAGTCCCCCGCGCGTCAGCGGCAAACCCGCGATCTCACTGGCTTGCGCGCAAGATACATAGCGGACCCACTGCTCAGGCAATGCGAGACCTTTAAGCACACCTGCCAGATCAACCATCCGACCGCTCACACGCTCAAGCTGCAGCGCCCCGCAACGCCACAGCACCTCTTGGCTCACGTGCGACCAGCGCGCCTGCGCACGCAGGCTTCCCGCACGCGACAACCTCGCGCGGACATCATCATCGCGAGAAACCATGGGCGTTAAAGCCGCGACTAAATGCCCACCGTGCACCTGGGCGCGACGATGAGCGACATCCAGTACTTGCACTCGCCAACCTCTTAAGGCAAAAGCATGAGCCACACTCGCACCAGCAATACCCCCTCCCACCACAACAGCGTGTCGATCCTCATTTTTCACTTCAGGCTGATGCACCATGCGTTGCGTCGCTGCGTGGATATTTTCTGCAGAAGCTATCGACCCCGTCAGACATCCTTGCACGCTCTGTCCATCCGCAAGCGCGAGCCACAAGCGCGCGGGATCTCGCGCCAAACGATGTAGCGAGGTCTGCCAAAACGAAGCAAGCGGTCCTTGCGAGCTCTCTGCGCGGTCACTGAACAAGACCGCATCCACTGCCGCCGCCAATCCTGGTAATGTGCGCAGGACGGGACCCACAGCGAGTGTGAGCGTCACGGCGAGTTCCTCAAAGTCCAGACGGTGCGTCCCAAGCATATTTAACGGCCACTGTCGCACCAACTGTTCAACTAAATCATGCGCTTCGGGAGGGGTTTGCGCGCGTAACCGAGCGCGCAACACACTCGCCTCGACCAGAGAGGGACTCAGGGCCACAACGTGCAATCGCGCCGGACGTGTCGGCTCCTGCCTCCAATACTCCCACAGTCTGATAAACGACAGCCCCTCGCCAAAATCACTTTCTAACAAGGTGTATTGAGCGCGCGCGCGCCAGTTCTGTGGCAACCCCAGACGGGTAAACAACATCATTACCCGTCCCGGAGCGCGCGACGCAAAATTTTCCCCACCGGACTCTTAGGTAACTCATCTCTAAACTCAATGACTTTCGGACACTTGTAGCGGCTCAAATGCTGCTGACACCAAGCCTGAATCTTTGCCTCATCTAGCAGGGGGTCGCGGCGCACCACGAATAGTTTTACCAACTCTCCTGAATGCGCATCGGTTACCCCCACCGCAGCGCATTCAAGCACCTCTGGCAAATCGCTCACCACCGCCTCGATTTCATTGGGATACACATTAAATCCAGACACTAAAATCATGTCCTTCTTGCGATCCACAATGTAGACATAGCCTTGATCATCCATACGGCCAATATCGCCTGTTCGCAAAAAACCCTCGGAAGTCATGACAGCAGCAGTTTCCAGAGGCGCCCGCCAATAACCGCGCATCACCTGAGGGCCTCGTATCGCGATTTCTCCCTCCTCACCCAATGCCAGGCGCTGTCCTTGCTGATCCACAATACAAACCTCTGTGGATGGCACAGGCAAGCCGACGCTGCCCGAATAGTCAGTCGCGTTAGTGGGATTAGCCGTCACGACAGGAGACGTTTCTGACAAACCATAGCCCTCAATCAAGGGACGCCCTGTGACGCTAAGCCAGCGCGCAGCTACCGCGCGCTGGATGGCCATGCCGCCACCAAATGCCAGACGCAAGGTCGAAAAATCCAGTTTGGCAAACTGCTCATCGTGGGCCAGTGCGTTAAACAAGGTATTGATGCCTGGCAGCACATGAGGCGGCTCTTTGCGACATGCCGCAATCAAGGAGGCACGATCTCGGGGGTTGATCACCAACACGCTTTTCATGCCTGCGTGCATGGCATAAAACCCGCACACCGTCATGGCGAACACGTGATAAAGCGGCAGTGCCGTCAGCATGGTCAGTGGACTGGCCAACAGATCATGCAGTGCAGGTCTGGCTACGGCTTCGACTTGCAAAACATTGGCCACCAAATTGCCGTGCGTCAACATTGCCCCTTTGGGCTGCCCTGTTGTCCCGCCGGTATATTGGAGTGCCGCTAAGTCATCCAGACTCAAGGCCGGCCGCACCCATCGTTGCTGTTGTCCGCACTTGAGCACGGCGTCCCAGGACCAGGCACCCGGCAGAGGTTTTTCTGGACGCAGCTTGCGCACATAGCGCGCCCCCAACGTGATTAAGTTTCCCTTTAAAAATCCAAGCATGGCGCCCGGGGAAACCACCACCCGATGTTTGAGCTCAGGACAGTCCGTGACTTGCTCCAGAGTGCGTGCAACACTTTCAAGCACCACAATGGTGCATGCACCGCTATCCTTGAGTTGAATGGACAGTTCCCTTGGCGTACAAAGTGGATTGATATTGACGATCACATGCCCTGCGCGCAAGACTCCCAACAAGGCCACAAGGTAAGGCATGACATTGGGCATCATGAGCGCCACACGCGAGCCCGGAGGCAAAGCCTGCGCATGTAGCCACCCTGCAAAAGCCTGGGCATGCCGATCTAGATCTTGGTAGCTCAGCGCCACACCAAAGGAGCTCGCTACGGTCCGCTGGGCATCCTTTTGACAGGCTCGATCGAGTAAATCGACCAGGGAGACATAGTCATGGGTCGGGATTTCAGCGGGCACTCCCGCAGGGTAGTTGTGTATCCAAGGAAATGGCATAGTAGGATTGAGGGAGAGGGTTATTCAGGCGTGACAACGGTTTAGATTGATAATACTGTTAGACATACTCATTTAAAGTGATTTGCATGAAACTTCTAGAGCCCTTTCTCAATTGGCAGTCCGAAATTCAGGCAATTCGCCGCGATCTCCATGCGCATCCAGAGCTTTGCTACGAGGAAAAGCGCACCGCCGACGTCGTCGCTGAAGCACTCCAAAAATGGGGGATACCGATTCATCGTGGCCTGGGCGGTACCGGCGTTGTGGGCATCATCCAGGGTCGTACGCCCGGTACCCGCGCAATCGGTTTGCGCGCGGACCTCGATGCGCTTCCGATGCAAGAGCTTAATACCTTTGCGCATGCCAGCCAACATCCCGGCAAAATGCACGGCTGTGGCCATGACGGTCACACGGCGATGCTCTTGAGTGCGGCCCGCTACTTGGCTGAGCATAAAAATTTCGACGGTACGGTTTACGTTATTTTTCAACCCGCCGAAGAAGGCGGCGCGGGCGCCAAACGCATGATGGAAGACGGTTTGTTTGAAAAATTTCCCATGCAAGCCGTCTTTGGTATGCATAACTGGCCAGGACTGCCCGTTGGTCACTTTGGACTGACCGCGGGTCCTATCATGGCCTCAAGCAACAAGTTTGGCATTACCATCCGAGGCAAAGGCGCGCACGGTGGGATGCCTCACCTTGGTATAGACCCCGTCATGACGGCAGTCCACATTGCGCAAGCCTTGCAAAGCATCGTGACACGCAACCGTCACCCACTCGAAGCCGCGGTGCTCAGCATCACCCAGATTCATACCGGCAGCGCGGACAATGTAATCCCGACCGAAGCCGAAATGCGTGGCACAGTCAGAACCTTTACCGTCGAAACGCTCGACATGATCGAACATCGCATGCGCGAGATCATCGAACACTCTGCGGCGGCGATGGGCGCGCAAGCGGACTTCTCTTTCGAGCGCAAATACCCTCCGACGATCAATCATCCAGTCGAATCCGCCTTTTGCGCAGACGTCATCCGCGAGATTGTGGGTGATGATCAAGTCGATGACCATGTGACGCCAACGATGGGGGCCGAGGATTTCGCCTTTATGCTGCAAGAGGTGCCAGGCTGTTATGTCTGGATCGGCAATGGTTTAGGAGAGCATCGGGATGCCGGCCATGGACTGGGGCCCTGCATGCTGCACAATGGCTCCTATGACTTTAATGATGACTTGTTGCCTCTCGGAGCCACCTACTGGGTCAGACTCGCCGAAAACTGGTTTTCTAAAGCGCGCTAAAAGGATCTCTTGGTTTGAGTTGAGGTATCGGGTTAGTATCACGGTCACTTTCAACTCGTTGGCCGGAGAGGTATGTCTCACCCCACCATCACAAGCATGTCACCTTGGCGTGACAGAATCAATGGCGTCTTATTCGTCGGCTTGATGGCCGCTGCAGTGACCCAACTTGCCGGCATCGCTTTCGTCAAATCACTCGGCTTTAGCCCGCTTGTCGTCGGTATCGTGTGCGGCATGCTGTATGGCAACTTCCTGCGCGGCACCATGCCCGCGGAATGGAGTGTTGGCGTTCAATTTACGGCAAAACGCATGCTCCGGGTCGCCGTCGCCTTTTATGGATTGAACGTTAGTATCCAACAAATTATCGAGGTCGGACTCCCTGGACTCGTTGTCTCGGTAGGTATCGTTGTCGGCGTGTTGGTCCTGGGCACGCTCATCGGCACCAAACTACTCAAGCTTGATCGTGATACGGCGATGCTAACTTCAGCCGGCAGTGCGGTGTGTGGTGCCGCCGCTGTGCTTGCCTTCGAATCCACCCTTAAATCTGCACCGCACAAAGCTTCGGTCGCGGTTGCTACCGTCGTGCTGTTTGGCACGATCTCGATGTTCCTCTACCCGATTTTGTATCAGGCGGGTTGGTTTGATATGGATCCTCGGGCCTTTGGTATTTTTCTTGGCGGCTCAGTCCATGAGGTCGCTCAAGTCGTCGCCTCGGCTAGTAACATCGACGCCGCCACGACCGAGGTCGCCACGATCGTGAAAATGACACGTGTCGCCTTGCTCGTTCCCGTGTTGATCATTCTGGGCATCTGGCTCCAGCGCGTGGCCATCGCCAACGCCGAAGCAGGCGCACCACGTCCAAAGCTGCCCATTCCCTGGTTCGCGATCGGCTTTTTAGTCTTGGCCCTGATCAACTCGGCAAACATCATCCCTCCCGCTGTCTTACAAGCCTTGCGTGCGCTCGATATTTTTGTCTTGACGATGGCCATGACTGCGCTCGGTATCCAAACACGCTTTACACAAATCCGTGATGCCGGTCCTCGTGTCGTGGCACTAGGCGTGATCCTGTTTATACTGCTTGCATTCGGCGGCTACGCGTTAGTGAAGCTCGTCACCTGAACAACTATGGCGCATTCGCATGACGCAAACACCTGTCGAGCCCACTGCATCTGTCAGACGCCTTGATCCTGAGGATGCTCAGCTTGCGCTCGCCAAAGTTCAGGAACTATTACATCGTCACGCGTTAGTCGAAAACCTGGTGCATCGCCAAGAGGATGGCGACCAACGGGCTGAACTTGTTGAAAACCTCCTTCATCGTCAGCACGAAGCCGAGTTATCTGCGCTGGTCAATGATCTACACCCTGCGGATATCGCCTTTATCCTAGGCTCAGTCCCAAACATCGAACGTCAGATGATTTGGCGTTTGGTCAACGCCGAATATGACGCCGATGTTCTGCTTGAGGTCGACGACTGGGTCCGCGAATCGCTCATCAAGACCATGGATCGTCAGGATCTGGTCGCCGCCACCGAGAACATGGATGCGGACGAACTCGCCGATCTCGCGCCTGACTTACCTCCCGATGTGGTGGCCGAAGTTCAAAAAGGCTTGACTGACGAAGAGCGCGCCCGTCTCATCGAGGCCATGGGCTACCCGGAAGATAGCGTCGGCGGCATCATGGACTTTGAGATGGTCCGCGTGCGCGAAGACGTCTCGCTCGAAGTCGTTTTACGCTATCTCAGACGCCTACCCGAGCTCCCGGACCATACGGATCAGATTTTTGTCGTCAACCGTCAAGACAAGCTTCTCGGCACGCTCAGTCTATCGTCATTGCTAGTTAACGAGCCAGACGCTCAGGTGAGCGACGTGATGAGCACGGACTACCTGTCGCTCAGCCCTTTGGACGCCGATGCAGAGGCCGCCGGCGCATTTGAACGCTATGACTTAGTGTCAGCACCCGTGGTGGATAATCTTGGTCGCCTGATCGGTCGCGTCACGATCGCCGAGGTCGTGGACGTGATCCGCGAGGACTCTGATGAACAGGCACTCTCACGCGCCGGTATGCAAGACGAGGATATATTCGCGCCCGTGAGCCGCGCACTGCGCAATCGCGCACCGTGGTTGCTGCTCAATCTCTGCACGGCCGCTACGGCCTCTTTTATCGCATCGCGATTCGAAGATACAGTCAGCACCATTGTCGTACTCGCTTTCCTGATGTCGATCGTCGCGGGGATTGGCGGCAACTCCGGCAACCAAACCATGACCTTGATCATTCGCGCGTTGGCAATGGGCCGGATCACTGACAAAAATGTCTGGCAACTCTTTCAGCGTGAATTACTGGTAACCTTTATGGTGGGCTTTGTCGGCAGTGCGATTGCCGCGGTGTTTGCCTGGGCCATCTCAGAATCGATCGCAATCGCGCTTGTGATGATGGCCGCCATGATCTGCAATATGCTGATTGGTGCTATGATCGGCGTGCTCGTCCCGGTCGTGCGAAACCGTTTTGGCAAAGACCCTGCAATGGGGTCCTCAGTATTGCTAACCTTTGCAACCGATTCGCTAGGTTTCTTTATTTTCCTGGGGCTTGCGACGGTGTTTCTGCTCTGAGCGAAACCGTCACCATCCGATTGACATGCGTACTCATGCGCGCCGCATCAATCCCATATACATGAATCGATACGACTGTTTGATCGCCATCATTGTGAAGGCGATGAATAAAGTCCATACCGCCATGACCACAGACACTTTGACCTGCCGCACGCGTCACGCGGTTGAACAAGTACGCCTGCTCGACAGATCGATCATATTCAAAATGACTTTCAGACAAGACCCCGCTCAAGACGCGATAGGCACACCACGTGTAATGCGCATGCACCGGACTACCCTGCGTCGGATCCCAGCGTAACGCGACGACGGTAAACATCCCTGCGGGATCGGCATACAGCAAGTGTCGCGTGTAGGTTTGAGCCGAATAAGGCAGCGACATGATGGTGCTAACCAAGCGGTCTGTCGACGCACGATCCAGCGCTTGATTCAACGCCTGACGGACACGGTAAGGCACTAAGTCTGCCTCGCCTAAACATGCTTGCCGAATAGACTCCGCTAAGCCCGGGACTTCAAGCTCAAGCAAGGACTCGGATTGCACATGCACCCCGACTGCGGTGGCTTGGTTGGCTGCGGGCAATGACTGGACGGCTGGCGAGGTCTGCATCACAAAAGATCCACACATAACGATCTCTCATCATAGAACCCGGCCATGAGAAATAAATTGCAATTTATCTCAATGCGCATTAAAAATTAGATATTATTTCTAACAATATAGATATAAATAGAAAAATGATGCAAATAGATAAAAAAGATCGCGAAATTCTTAGACTGATGCAAGAAGACGCCAGCATCTCTTTGGCTGACCTCGCAAGCGCGGTCAACCTCACGCCGACACCCTGCTGGCGACGTCTGCAAAAGCTTCAAGAAGAAGGCATCATCAAAAAGCAAGTCGCGTTATGCGACGCACGCAAGCTCAATCTCGGGCTGACAACCTTTGTCACGATCCGGACCAGTCAACATAATGAAAAATGGATGAAACGCTTCGTCGATGGTGCCACGAGCATTCCGGAGATTGTTGAGATCTATCGTTTAAGCGGGGATGCGGACTATTTGCTCAAAATCGTGGTGCCAGATATCGATCGCTATGACAGCGTATACAAGCGCTTGATTCGCTCCGTGGAGCTCCTTGATGTCAGCTCAGCCTTTGCCATGGAAACCATTAAATGCACCACGGCACTCCCGTTGGATTATGCGCCCGGCTGATCTTCCGGCACTTCCGCAACCCATGCTTGCGCGAGCGTATAAGTCACGGCCAAGGCAACAGGACCTACAAAAATACCGATCAAGCCAAAGCTAAGCAAGCCACCGATTACACCCACAAAGATCAACAACAGTGGCAAGTCCGCACCGCGACGAATCAACATCGGTCGTACAAAATTATCCATGGTGGTAACAATAAGGCTCCAGACAAGCAGAAAAGTCGCCCAAGCATTGTTATCGCCTTGCCAATACATCCACGCGACCGCCGGAAACATCACAAGTCCTGGCCCAGCCTGAGCGATACACAACATCAGCATGAGTGCGGACAATACCGGAGCAAACGGTACACCGGCAATCACCAGACCAAGGCCACCCAAGCCTGTCTGCAAAATTGCAGTGACGCCCACGCCAAGCGCAACGGCGCGAATCGCCTGTCCCGCCAGCACAACTGAGCCCTCGCCACGCTCACCTGCCAGACGCCTGCCCACACGGCGTGCCATGAGGGCAGCCTGTTCACCCGAACTGTAGAAAATAGCGGCAATCAATACGACTAGAAAAAATTCAATAAGCATTCCGCCCAAGCCACCAAACTGGGCTAACAACCATTTGCCTGTTTCGCTTGCATAGGGAGACACATGATCAATGAAACCGCTCGTCCCACCAGAGCTCAAACTCAACCAGAAAGCCGCGATTTTTTCACCAACCAAAGGAATGCCTGCGACCCACTCAGGTGGCGCTGGAATACCCGTGTTTGCCAACCCCTGACCAAAGGATATCAAATCATGTGAGCGCTCAGAGATCGTTCGAATCGCCCACCACAACGGCATCACAAGCAGCAAGAGCATGCCAAACGTCATCACCAAGACCGCGGGAGCACGGCGGTTGCCAAAGATCCGCTCCAAGGCCTTGAGCCAACGCCACGTCGCCACCACAATCATTGTGGCCCAAACCGCTGCGGCCAAAAAAGGCTTGAGCACCCAAATGCACAGACCGATCAAACCAACAACCAAAATGGCTGCCAGAGTGTTGCGTGTTAGATCATGTTTCACGAATGCTCACTCTGGATTAAAAAGGTCTGGTTAGAAATCAGGTCAATTGACCGTGGCAGTGTTTGAACTTTTTACCGCTGCCGCAAGGACATGGGTCATTACGACCAATCTTGGGAGCGGCGTTGCGCAACGTACCGGGATGCTCTTCGGCAACGGCCCGACGCTGGCTCTGCGTTTCCTCCGACTTCGCCTCTTCATAATTGGTGTGTTGGTACTGGACGTTTTGCATTTGAACAGCACGAGCGGCTTCAGCCTCTGCTTGCTGAATTTCCTCCTGTGTCTGAATACGCACCGTCATCAGGACACGCACCACGTCATCGCGCATACGATCGAGCATAGCTGAAAACAGCTCGAACGCTTCACGCTTGTACTCTTGCTTGGGATTCTTTTGCGCATACCCACGCAAATGAATACCCTGGCGCAAATGATCAAGTGCTGAAAGATGCTCGCGCCATTGCGTATCGATTACTTGCAACATAATCGAGCGCTCAAAGCTTGACCATGATTCCGCGCCTACCGCCTCAACTTTTTGTTGATAGGCAGCCTCAGCCGCTTTCAGAACCTGCTCAAGGATATCTTCTTCGGAAATACTCTTGGCATCGCGCAACAAATTCGTCAAGGGGACAGTCAGTTGCCAATCAGCCTCAAGCACTTTTTGTAAAGCATCGACATCCCACTGCTCTTCGACCGAACCTGCCGGCACATATGTAGCCACCAAATCAGTAAATGTCCCGGTCCGCAAATTATCCACCGTCTCGGCGACCGATTGCGCTTCGAGCACCTCGTTGCGCTGAGCGTAGAGTACCTTGCGTTGGTCATTCGAGACGTCATCGTATTCAAGCAATTGTTTACGAACATCAAAGTTACGGCCCTCGACCTTGCGCTGTGCGGTCTCGATTGAGCGCGACACCATGCCTGCCTCGATGGGCTCACCCTCGGGAAGCTTGAGTCGATCCATAATGGCTCGCACGCGATCACCCGCAAAAATACGCATGAGCGGGTCTTCGAGCGACAAATAAAAACGTGAAGAACCAGGATCGCCCTGACGTCCGGCACGACCGCGCAACTGATTGTCAATGCGTCGCGACTCATGACGTTCAGTACCGATGATGCGCAAACCACCTGCGGCCTTGACTTGTTCATTGACCGGCTGCCATTGAGTACGAATCGACTCGATCTGGGCGGACTTATCTGTCTCGGTCAGCGTTTCATTTTCGCGTACGGTCTCGATGATTTTTTCGATACTGCCACCCAACACGATATCCGTTCCACGACCCGCCATATTGGTTGCGATCGTGATGTTGCCAGGCTTGCCAGCCTGCGCTACGATCTCCGCCTCTCGGGCATGTTGCTTGGCGTTAAGAACTTCGTGACGCAAACCTGCTTGATTCAACAAGCCGGAAAGCAGTTCGGAGTTTTCAATACTCGTCGTTCCCACAAGCACTGGTTGACCGCGCTGCTGGCAGTCCCGAATATCTTCGAGAATTGCGTTAAATTTTTCACCCGCTGTTTTAAAAATTTGATCGTTCTGATCGGCACGCACCATCGGGCGATTAGTCGGCACAATGACCGTCTCAAGTCCATAAATTTCCTGAAACTCGTACGCTTCGGTATCAGCCGTACCCGTCATGCCGCCAAGCTTTTCATACATGCGGAAAAAATTCTGGAACGTAATCGACGCCATGGTCTGATTTTCGTTTTGAATTTGCACGCCTTCTTTGGCTTCGACAGCTTGATGCAAACCATCAGACCAGCGGCGACCTGCCATCAGACGACCCGTGAACTCATCGACAATCACCACCTCACCTTCTTGCACCACATAGTGCTGATCACGATGGAAGAGATTGTGCGCACGCAAAGCAGCCATCAAATGATGCATCAGGGTGATATTGCGCGCCTCATATAAAGACTGACCAGGAGGGAGAAGGCCAAGCTCAGTCAGAATTTCTTCGGACCGCACATGTCCAGACTCAGAGAGAAAGACCTGATGATTTTTTTCATCGACCCAAAAGTGTCCTTCGGGTTCTGGCTCCTGTGGCTTGGGCTCAGTCGCCATCCGTTGCAACATGGCCGGTACGACGTTGACCCGTATATACATTTCAGTATGGTCTTCGGCTTGTCCTGAGATGATCAAGGGCGTACGTGCCTCATCGATCAAAATCGAATCCACTTCGTCAACGATCGCGAATACAAGCGCGCGCTGACGACGATCCTCCGCGCGATGTTCCATGTTGTCACGCAGATAATCAAAACCAAACTCGTTATTGGTACCGTAGGTAATATCCGCGCGATAGGCGGAGATTTTTTCTTCGTTACTCTGCTGGGGTACCACAACGCCCACGGACAAGCCTAGAAATTGATAGAGGCGTCCCATCCAGGCTGCGTCTCGTCGCGCCAGATAATCATTGACCGTCACAACGTGAACGCCACGCTCTGTCAGCGCGTTAAGGTAGACCGGCAGCGTCGCCATCAAGGTCTTACCCTCTCCGGTTCGCATCTCGGCAATTTTCCCGCTATGCAACACCATACCGCCGATCAACTGCACATCGAAATGTCGCATCCCAAACACGCGCACACTCGCCTCGCGCACGACGGCGAAAGCTTCGGGCAACAATGCGTCGAGCTTGGTCCCGGCTTGAATACGCTCCCGAAAACTATCCGTTTTCGCGCGCAACGCCTCGTCCGACAAGGCCTGCATCTGTGGCTCGAGCTGATTGATTTGCTCAACCTGCCTTGTCAACTGTTTGATTGTGCGGTCGTTACGACTACCGAAGATTTTTTTTAGCAAAGAGAACATGCGTGATGAACCTGTTCGAGCCCCCGCGTCAAGACACGAGAACAACTAAGAAATTGTTAGGGCAGTGATTGCCGAATAAGGCATCGAGTTTAACGCACGCGCGGCTGCCATGTCATCGAGGATGACCCTGTGACAGGTCGCGCACTTGCCACCGCTGTTGTCATCGGCTGTCCAGCTAAAAAAGCACGAGGATCGAGGGGTTTATCATCTTTTCTGACTTCGAAGTGTAAATGGGGGCCCGTCGACAGGCCTGTCGAGCCCACGCGTGCGATCAACTGCCCCCGAGTCACGACCTCGCCCTCTTTGACTAAAATGGTCTTGGCGTGCGCATAACGCGTCATCAACCCCTCGCCGTGATCAATTTCCACCATATTGCCGTAACCTCGATGCACCGTCACGGTCCTCACCACCCCACCTGCGGCCGAGCGGATTGGCGTGTCATGAGGCGCACTAAAGTCCAAACCCTCGTGCATGCTCATCTGACCGTTAAACGGGTTACGACGCCAGCCATAGGAGGAGCTCAGATACGGGTAGGACTCGATGGGCATCGCTGTCGGCAAACGCGCGACTGTGGCGGCCTGTTGCGTCACCGCCATATCCAGCATCGACAAATAATCCCCTTGCCTCGACAGATTTTTTTGCAACCAGCCTAATTCACCCTCGAGCTGCGCAAGAGGTGGCGTATTTGCCTCAGAAGCGGGGACCCAAAGATCATCCAACACAAAGGTCGCCTCAGGTAATTCGGGCACGATCGTCACATCTCTATCGGTCAATCCTGCGACTTTTGCTACGCGTTGACCTAAGCCATCGAGACGCGCCACGGTAGCCTGTAATTCACCCACCTTGGTCGCGAGCGAACGCATCGCCTGCGCATCTGAAATTGGAGGCGCGGACACGACGGGGCGTACCAAGTGCGTTTCAGGCTGCGCCATCCAAACCAAGCGTTGCAAAGCGGCGCCTGCAATCAACGCCACCACGAACAAAAGGCCGCCGATCAGGATGAGACGGCTTACACTCACCGTAATGGGTGCATATTGCCCCTGCCGCGAAGGCATAATGACTAACTTCATCTCACAATCCTTTACCTATGGTCGCTCCCCCACCTCGCCGATCGCATCCTGCTGGACAATCAGCCAGCAACCATTTAATCGGGTGGCTGGGTCACGACGCGCAATCCGCCAACGTATTGGCGACCGCGCAAATGCATCTCAAGATGCGAAGTGCCCTGGTCAGTGCACTTCCACAAAATATGCGTAGCGCCTTCGAAGTCGTCAAACTTGAAAACCATGTCCTGACGCTAATGGTTTCGAGTGCTGCATTTGCTGCAAAGTTCCGTCAATTAGCGCCACGTGTTACGACGCACATGCAATCAGCGGGTTGGAACGTCGCTGAAATAAAGTTAAAAGTCCAAGGAGGACTTGGGCTACCAGAGGTTGCAAAGCCTCTTAGAGAAGCCCGCACACTGGATCAACAAGACCTTAAGGCCTTTGAAGAGCTACGCAGCACTTTGCGTCCAGGTCCTCTTGCAGATGCCGTCGCAAAACTACTCAGGCATCATCAAACACAGCCCGCGACTATGCCAGCTTCCACTCCTGCTGATAAGCAGCAGGCGCCTCAGACTGAGAGCCGTAAGTAACAATTTCCCAAGCGTCTTTTTGCGCAAGCAAACTCAACGCAAGCTGATTATTAAGTGCATGACCTGATTTGCACGCCACATAGCGCGCAACGAGGGGTTTACCGATCAAATACAGATCGCCAACAGCATCTAAAATTTTATGTTTGACGAACTCGTCGTCATAGCGCAAACCATCGGTATTCAGGACCCGATACTCGTCCATCACGATGGCGTTGTCCAAACTACCGCCACGCGCCAATCCCATGGAGCGTAAAGTTTCGACTTCGCTCACAAAACCAAAAGTACGCGCGCGCGCGATCTCTTTGACATAGGACTGTGTCGCAAAATCGATCTCGGCAAAATTAGCCGTCGAATTAATGGCAGGATGGCGAAAATCAATGGAAAACGCCAACGCAAAGCCATCGTGAGGCTCGAGACGAGCCCATTTGGCTTGGGCGCCCTCGCCCTCACTGACTTCAATGGTTTTGAGGACACGCAAAAATTTCTTGGGAACGTTTTGTTCCTCGATACCCGCCGAACGAAGCAAGTAAATAAACGTCGCCGCGCTACCGTCCATGATGGGGACTTCTTCGGCGGTCAAATCTATGTGGAGATTATCGATGCCCAAGCCCGCAAGGGCCGACATCAGATGCTCGACGGTTGACACGCGACCCACGCCCTCTCCAAGCACGGAAGCCATACGCGTATCTCGCACCATTGCGGCCTGCGCAGGGATATCGACAACCTCGGGAAGATCGACCCGATGAAAGACAATCCCCGTATCAGGCGCCGCAGGGCGCAGCGTCAACTCGACTCGGCGGCCCGAGTGGAGGCCGACCCCTGTGGTCTTGACGAGATTTTTAAGCGTACGTTGGCGAAACATAAGCAGAGCTAATTCCTAGAAATATAGAGCTATTGTACCGCTTTTGAGGATTGCTGCACTGCAAATAAGAGACGACAAGACACCCAGTCTGGGGAAGACCGGGTGCCCAACCAAAAGCCACAAGCCTCAAAAGAGGCCTTAGGCATAGGGAGTCAGATGCTCAGACCGATCAGTCGGCCTGACGGCGCAAAAACGCAGGAATGTCGTAGTGCTCCATTCCCGACGTCTCAAGCGCGCGCACTTGAGCGCTTGCCTGCGAGCGAGGATTACGCAACACCGAAGGCACACCCATATCCTGACTGTGATTCACAGGCATATTATCCGTACCCGTGCGCTGCAATTCCATTGGCTCTGAGACGAGCACTGGACGGCTTTGTGCTCGACCTAAACCTGTCGCCACGACCGTCACACGCAAGTGATCACCCATCGAGTCGTCATAAGCCGTACCAAAGATCACGGTCGCTTCGGGCGCTGCAAATCCGCTGATGTGATCCATGATGGCACGCGTCTCTTTCATCTTGAGCGAACTGCTTGCCGTAATGTTGACCAGCACGCCACGCGCACCGTTCAGGTTCACGCCTTCGAGCAACGGACATGCCACGGCTTGCTCTGCGGCAATCTTGGCGCGATCCGGTCCAGCTGCCATCGCAGTACCAAGCATCGCTTGACCTTGCTCACCCATAATGGTTTTGACGTCTTCAAAGTCGACGTTCACGTTACCTTCGACGTTAATAATTTCGGCGATACCCGCACAAGCGTTATGCAAGACATCGTCAGCCGCCTTGAAACAATCCGCCTGCGTGGCATCCTCGTCCATCAATTCATACAGATTTTCATTTAAAACAACGATGAGTGAATGCACGTATTTGGATAGCTCGTTGATGCCGTCTTCCGACATCTTCATGCGCTTTGCGCCCTCAAAAGAGAAAGGCTTGGTGACGACGCCGACGGTCAAAATACCCAGCTCTTTGGCGACTTCAGCCACCACGGGACCCGCGCCCGTACCGGTGCCACCACCCATGCCTGCGGTAATAAACACCATATTGGCGCCGCTCAGCGCGGAGCGAATTTCCTCGCGCGCCAATTCGGCTGCCGCCCGGCCCTGATCAGGCTTGGCACCCGCACCCAAACCGGTCCGGCCCAGACGAATTTGGACAGGCGCATTGGTTGCAGCCAATGCTTGCGCATCTGTGTTGCAACAAATGAAATCAACGCCTTGCACACCAGAACGAATCATATGCGAGACAGCATTGCCGCCCGCTCCACCGACACCAACGACTTTGATGACGGTGCCTTTGTTGGCGTTATCTAACATTTCAAACATCATGATTGACTCCCTCAAGTCTTAAACTTCGAACGTTTCTAAATTCCCCAAACTACGTTTTAGAAATCGTCTCAAACTCGATGCCGAACGTATCCGCATCGGGCTTGAAACATCTCCACTTCAAGCCGAGTCGCAACATTGCACCTCGACTTGTTTGATGCCCGAAGGCATCAAATTCATTGTGTAAACCACTCTTTCATACGTGCCAATATAGCCTTAAAGCTTCCAGACTGCTGCGTAAATTTACGTCCACGCAAGCGCTGCATTCTGGCCTCGCCCAACAAGCCCATGACCGTGGCAAAACGGGGACTGCGCATCACGTCTGCCAAGCTCCCGTCATACTCAGGTACCGCCACACGTACAGGCTTTAAAAAGACATCCTCGGCGAGCTCAACCATGCCAGGCATCATCGACGATCCACCTGTGAGCACCACGCCAGAGGACAACAAATCCTCATAGCCAGATTCACGGATCACTTGCTGCACCAATCCAAACAATTCCTCGACGCGCGGCTCTATCACCGCACCCAACGCCTGACGTTTGACCTGCCTGGGACCACGATCGCCGAGACCCGGAACCTCGACCACTTCGTCTGGGCTCGCAAGCACTTGCTTGGCCACGCCGAAACGCAATTTGATGTCTTCGGCATCTGGGGTGGGCGTGCGCAGCATGGCCGCGATATCACTGGTGATTTGATCACCGGCAATCGGCAGTACCGCCGTATGACGAATCGCCCCACCGGTATAGATGGCGACATCGGTTGTGCCGCCCCCAATGTCGACCAACACCACGCCTAATTCTTTTTCGTCCGCAGTCAAACACGCGAGACTGGAAGCAAGCGGTTGCAAGATCAAATCCTGTACTTCCAAACCGCAACGACGCACACATTTCACGATGTTCTGAGCCGCGCTCACTGCACCCGTGACAATGTGCACTTTGACTTCCAGGCGCAAGCCACTCATTCCGATGGGCTCGCGGATATCCTCTTGTCCATCCACGATGAACTCTTGGGTCAACACATGCAGGACTTGTTGATCCGTCGGGATATTGACTGCCTTGGCTGTTTCGATCACGCGCGCGACATCCGTCGCCGTGACTTCCTTGTCTTTGACGGCTACCATGCCGCTCGAATTGAAGCTACGGATATGACTACCCGCAATGCCGGTATAGACGTCGCGGATTTTACAATCCGCCATCAGTTCTGCTTCTTCGAGGGCGCGTTGGATGGAGTTGACCGTAGTCTCAATGTTGACGACGACTCCTTTGCGCATGCCTCGGGACTCGTGCTGGCCCAAGCCAAGCACTTCAAAACGCCCCTCGGGCAATACCTCGGCGACAACAGCAACCACTTTGCTGGTGCCGATATCGAGGGCGACGATCAGATCCTTGATGTCACGGGTCATGGCGTTATCGTTTCTTTTTGAGTTGAGGGTTTTCGGGTAGGGCTGCAAGCGTCAGTGCAAAACCATTGGGATAGCGCAGATCGGCATGGGTCACCACACGATCTCCAATTTTTGGGGTGGCCATAGGCAAGGCCTGAACAAACCGTTGAATACGGTCCGCGAAAGGTAAGGCGCCAGGGATACCGCCCTGAGGATCCGGTGCATCGGCGCCAGGATCGCGTCCGAGCGCCAGCGTCATGCCGTTTGAGAGCGTGACTTGCCACGCCAAGCGGTCGCTGAGCGAGAGCTTGCGAACGGTCACATCCAAAGGCGCGAACCAGCGAGCGAGTTCGGCGTAGCGATTGACCACGAGCCCCTCTTTGCCCTCGGGACCGTCGAATTGGGGTAGCACTACATCGTCGTCCAGCTCCCCTTGGTTCGCGGTAAAAACCTGTCCCCAGGTATTGATCATCTGACTGTCGTTCCACAACGCAAGCGGTTGTTGCTCTTCGATCGAGACCCTGATCGCATTGGGCCAAATACGCCTGACGGAAGCCGAGCGGACCCACGGCGCATCCTCGAACACTTTCTGCGCATCGGCTAAATTGATCGTAAAGAAATTGCCCGTCAGATTTCCCGCAATCGCGTTTTGAATACTGGCCGGCGTCACATAATGCAAAGTCGAATTTGGTGCAGGCTCGATCTCGATCGCTTGCAATTCGAACTGTGGTCGCTGAATCAGCCAATAGATCCCCCCGGCCAACATGGCCAGCACCGCCAGCACCGCGAGGGTGTTGGCAAGTCGGTTGATCGTACGAGCTTCGTTCCACACAAATAACTCCGCTTATCCTTGAACCTGATTGACGCGCCCCACTTTACAGCACGCGTCCTTCAGGATGTGTACACACAACTCGGGATAACTCATCCCGACCGCTTGAGCCGCCATCGGTACAAGCGAATGACCCGTCATGCCGGGCGAGGTATTCATTTCAATGAGCCAAGGACGGTCTTGCGCATCCAGAATCACGTCTGCGCGTCCCCAGCCCTCACAACCCAGGGCGCGATAAGCCCGCACACTAAGCTCAGCAATATGCTGTGCCAACGCGGGCGCAATCGGTGCCGGACACAAATACTGCGTATCGTCCGAAAAATATTTATGTTGGTAGTCGTAATTTCCACCTGGCGCGACAATCTCGATGAGCGGCAGCGCTCTTGCGCTCTCGCCTCGACCCAATACTGCGACGGTCAACTCGCGTCCGGTTATGAACTGCTCTGCCAATACGACCTCGTCGTACCGGGCAGCAAGCCGATAGCCGTCGACGAGCGCGTTCGCTTCACTGACTTTGACAATGCCAAGCGTTGAGCCTTCATGCGGCGGTTTCATCATCAGAGGCAAACCCAATTCCAAAGCCGCTGCGGACACGCCATCCTCATCCGTCAGCTCTGCATAGCCAGGCGTGGGCAAACCCGCTTCCAGCCAGATGCGTTTGGTCATGATTTTGTCCATGGCCAAGCTCGAAGCCATCGGGCCACTGCCCGTGTAAGGGATCCCCAACAACTCCAAGGCTCCCTGTATGGTCCCATCCTCGCCATAACGTCCGTGCAAGGCGATAAACACTCGATCAAAGCCCTGCTGCGCAAGCTCCGACAAATTGCGCGTCCCGGTGTCGAACAAATGCGCATTCACACCTTGAGTGAGCAACGCTGCATGAACGCCTGACCCTGACATGAGCGAAACCTCGCGTTCCGCAGATTTTCCACCGTACAGCACGCCGACCTTACCGAAATCTTGAGCACTCATCGCTGGCTCCCTAGCTGTTCGGGAACCTTGCTGATCGAGCCTGCCCCCATCACGATGACCACATCTCCTGCTTGCGCAAAATCCCGAATCGCTTCATGCATCACGCCAACATCTTCGACAAACACGGGCTCCACCTTGCCAGCGACACGCACGCCACGCGCAAGCGCGCGCCCATCGGCCGCGACGAGTGCGGGCTCGCCTGCCGCATAGACTTCTGTGAGCAACACGGCATCCGCAGAACTCAGGACTTTGACGAAATCCTCAAAACAATCTCTTGTCCGCGTATAGCGATGAGGCTGAAACGCCAACACAATGCGTCTTTCAGGCCAAGCGCCTCGGGCAGCCGCCAAGGTCGCCGCCATTTCAACAGGATGATGTCCGTAATCATCGATCACACTGAACATACCGCCGTTTTTAGCCTTGAAGTCACCGATTTGCGTAAACCTTCTACCCACTCCCCTAAAACCAGACAACGCACTTGCAATCGCAGCGTCGTCCACACCGAGCTCGGTTGCGACAGCAATCGCAGCCAGGGCGTTCAATACGTTGTGCAACCCTGGTAGATTTAATTCAACCGACATCTTAGGCAAGGCGCCCTGGCGCGTTTGACGCTCCACATCGAACTTCATTCGGGTGCCCGTTGCGCGCACGTTGGTCGCGCGGACTTGTGCGTCTGGGTTAATGCCATAGGTAATCACAGGTCTGGATACGAACGGCAAAATCTCGCGGACATTCGCATCGTCAGAGCATACGATCGCGCTGCCATAAAAAGGTAAGCGCTGCGTGAACTCGACAAACGCACTTTTGAGCTTTGCGACATCATGACCATAGGTATCCATATGGTCCGCGTCAATATTGGTGATGATTGCCATCACGGGCAACAGATTCAAAAAGGAAGCATCGGACTCATCGGCTTCGACGACGATAAAGTCACCCTGCCCTAAACCGGCATTCGCGCCCGCAGAATTCAACCGCCCGCCGATCACAAAGGTGGGGTCGAGCCCGCCTGCGGCCAAAACACTCGCCACCAAGCTGGTCGTCGTCGTTTTTCCATGCGTGCCGGCCACGGCGATTCCGCGCTTCAAACGCATCAACTCGGCCAACATAACCGCGCGCGGCACCACGGGAATCCGCGCCTCGCGCGCTGCGATCACCTCGGGATTGTTATTCGCCACCGCCGTCGATGTCACGATCGCGTCTGCACCTCTGACGTTTTCAGCCTGATGGCCCACAGAAATCACTGCGCCAAGTTCGGCCAAGCGTTGCGTGACGGCGGACTGTGACAAATCTGAGCCAGAGATACGATATCCAAGATTAAGCAATACCTCGGCGATACCGCTCATGCCAGAGCCGCCGATGCCCACGAAGTGGATATGCTCGATTCGATGCTTCATTTCACCACTCCGACTAATTCTTCACATATATCCGCGATGCGCTCGGCAGCCATAGGTCGCGCGTGCGCTCGGGCGCGCTGCGCGACCTCTGCGAGCTCTGGACGCGTGCGCTCAGCGAGCCATTGCGCCAACTGCGGCGCTGTCAGATGTGCTTGCTGCAGTAGCCAAGCAGAACCATCGTCACTCAAAAATCTGGCATTGGCGGTTTGATGATCATCGACAGCATGCGGAAAAGGGATGAAAAGAGCCGCGACACCCGCTGCAGCGACTTCTGCAACAGTCATTGCTCCCGCGCGACAAATCAGAAGATCGGCTTGGCCTAACGCCTGCGCCATATCGTCGACAAAAGCCACACAGCTCGCCTGAACACCGACCTGTTCATAGGTCGCCTCAAGCGCTTCCAAATTTTTCGCGCCGGACTGATGCACAACCACCGGACGTTGCGCCACTGGTATTAATGCAAGCGCCTCGGGAATGACCGTGTTCAATACCGTCGCACCGAGACTGCCGCCGACCACGAGCACGCGTAATGGCCCCATGCGTTGCGCATAGCGTTGCGCAGGTTCTGGCAGCGCCACGACATCCTGACGTACAGGATTACCGACCACCTCGGCACCCGGCAAGGCGCCCGGAAATCCTGCCAAGACACGCTTAGAAATTTTGGCGAGTGCTTTATTGGCCATCCCAGCGATGGCATTTTGCTCATGCAAAACCAAGGGGCGGGTACGTAGCGCACTCACGACACCGCCTGGAAATGAGACATAGCCGCCCATCCCTAGCACGACGTTAGGACGAATCTTGGAGAAATGGCGCCATGCTTGACACAAAGCGCGCATCAACAAAAATGGTGCGAGTAATTTGGCGCGCAGACCCCGCCCACGCAAACCCGCGAAACGCAAAGGGGCCAATTCATAACCGCGCGCGGGAACAATCTGTCCTTCCATTTTTTCAGGATGACCTAACCAACGCACGGTCCAACCACGCGTGCGTAACACATCGGCCACGGCAAGCCCGGGCATGATGTGCCCACCTGTACCACCGGCCATAATCAAAATAGTGTGAGAGGTGCTCGTCATGTCCGGACCCCTCGCATCAAATTTCGATTTTCAAAGTCAACCCGCAACACAAGCGCCACCGCAACCAGGTTCATCAACAAACCCGAACCGCCATAGCTCACGAAAGGCAACGTCAGCCCTTTCGTTGGCAATACGCCTAGGCAGACACCCACATTAATAAAGGCCTGAACACCAAACCAAAGTCCAACACCCTGCGCCACCAAGCCACCAAAAACTCTTTCCATGGCAATGGCTTGTCTACCAATTTCAAAACAGCGCTGCACAAGGACGGCAAAAAGTACCAGAATCAACATAATGCCAACAAATCCTAACTCCTCACCGATCACCGCGACAATAAAGTCAGTGTGCGCTTCGGGCAGATAGTGCAGTTTCTCGACACTGCTTCCGAGTCCTACCCCTATCCACTCTCCCCGTCCTACCGCCATGAGCGAGTGTGACAACTGGTAGGCCGTTGATTGAGCATACTCAGGATTCCAGGGATCAAGATAGGCGAAAACTCGCTCACGTCGCCAAGGCGAAATCCAAATAATGAGCGCGAAAGCGGTCAATAAAATCCCAGCGAGAGAGGAAAATATTTTTGCGTTGATCCCTCCCACAAAGAGAATACCCATCGCGATGGTGACAATGACGATCAACGCGCCTAGGTCAGGCTGTTTGAGTAACAAATACGCCACAACGCCCAAAATGAGCGCAATCGGCATAAAGCCACGTAAAAAGCTTTGCAAATGCTCTTTTTTGCGAATCACGTAATCAGCTGTCAAAAGAATGACAGCAAACTTCATCAACTCTGAAGGCTGAAACGTGACGGGTCCAATTGGCAACCACCGCATCGCGTTATTCGCTTTCTTTCCAATGCCAGGGATAATCACTAAAACAAGCAGGATCAACGTGACACAAAACAAACCCACTGTCATCCGACGCCAAGCCGTCATCGGGACGGTCAAGACCATCGTGGAGACAAAGAGTCCAATCGCCAGATAAGCAAATTGGCGCAGTACGAAAGAGTAACGTCCATAATTGGCACGCGGTCCGTCTGCGAGCGCAATCGCCGCCGAATAGACCATCAAAATCCCGAGTCCCACCAAAATACTGGTCGCGATCACAAGCGGCAAGTCGTAATTACGCATGGTCGTTCGACCTGGAGATACCGCATTGACGCTACCTGTCAGTTCTGCAAAGAGGCTCATACCACCTCTCCTTGATCAAGCGCGAGATCCATCACCGTATCGACAAATACCTGACCGCGATGAGGGTAGTTATTAAACATATCGAAACTTGCACACGCTGGTGAGAGAACAACGGCGTCTCCCTCTTGCGCATGCTCGAACGCCTGCGCCACGGCATGCTGCATGTCGCGCGCCAACACACAAGGCACTTCAGAAGGCGCCAGCACCTGCGACAATAGAAGCCCATCCTGACCGATCAAAATCACCGCGCTGACATGGCGCTTGATCACAGGCACCAAGGGCTCAAAGTCCTGACCCTTGCCAACCCCGCCTGCAATCAACACAATCCGACGACCAAGTCCCTCAAGTCCTGCAGCGGTTGCACCCACATTGGTGCCCTTGCTGTCGTTGAAAAAATCAATACCCCGTATGCTACGCACAAATGCCATCCGATGCGGCTCACCTTCATACTCTGAGGCGGCCCGCAGCATAGGCGCCCAATTCGCGCCGCATGCGCGACCGAGCAACAAGGCAGCCTGACAATTCAACGCGTTATGCAAGCCCTTGATGCCCAAGGCGTCGACGGGCATTAACCGCAGCATACGTCCGGCTTGCCGCTGCGGAACAGGCGCATTTTTTTTGCGTCTTACCGGGGTGGGCAGATCATCCTCGAACTCTGTTGCCTCAGAAGAGCATAACCACATCACCTCATGGCTCACCTCAATCCCGACATCACCCATCAGCATCGGCGTGTCACGCCCAAAACTGCGTACATTCATCGCACGTTGAGACTCGACCAGTGACATGACATTGGCATCATCACGATTCAAGATCCACTGAGCCGCCATGGGGAATATTCGCGCCTTCGCTTCACAATAGGCTTGCATCGTGACATGCCAGTCGAGATGGTCTTGCGTCAAATTCAATACCGTCGCAGCCGTCAATTCCAAACTACGCGTCGTTTCCAACTGAAAACTAGAGAGCTCAAGCACCCAGACATCGGGTAAGTCCTGTTGGTCCAAGGTCTCCATTAACGCATGCAACGCCGCTGGGCTGATATTGCCGGCGGCTCTTGCGCGCAAGCCTGCCGCCTCGAGCATACGACGCGTCAGGGCTGTGACGGTCGTCTTTCCATTGGTCCCCGTGATCCCCAGCACTTTAGGGGCGTACGCACGCTCTGCCTTCAGCGTCTTGAGTGCACGAGCAAACAACTCGATCTCGCCAGTGATTTCAACGCCGCGCGCTGTTGCGGCCTCGAGCAACTCGCGCACTGGCGACATGCCCGGCGCGAGCCCTGGGCTGAGCACCAGCTGTTGGACGTCATCAAGCATGGATTCGGCAAATACATCACATCCCAAATGCCACTCGACACGCGTGACGTCAAGCTCGGTGGCCAGCGCCTCCAAGCCAGCAGGCTTCGCACGCGTATCGGCGATGCGCAGCAACGCACCATTGCGCGCGCACCAGCGAGCCGCGGCAATACCTGTCTCACCGAGCCCAACAATCAGGACACGTACAGGAAAGCCAGAGGATACGACTGCTTCGCTCATCGAATCTTCAAAGAGGATAAACCAATCAACACCAGCATCATGCTGATGATCCAAAACCTAATCACGACTTGTGTTTCTTTCCATCCACCCACTTCAAAATGATGATGTAGCGGCGCCATACGCAGTATCCGCCTACCTTCCCCGTATTTGCGCTTGGTGTATTTGAACCAAAACACTTGGACCATCACCGATACTGTTTCAGCTACAAACACACCGCCCATGATGAACAGTACGATTTCCTGCCTAACAATGATGGCCATCGTGCCAAGCATGCCGCCCAACGCGAGGGCGCCGACATCGCCCATAAAGACTTGCGCTGGATGCGCGTTGAACCACAAAAACGCGAGACCGGCCCCGGCAAGCGCTGCGCACAACACCATCAATTCACCTGCGCCAGGCACATAAGGGAACAAGAGGTATTTCGAATAATCTACCCGCCCCACGACGTACGCAAAAATCCCCAGCGCTGAGCCCACCATCACCGTTGGCATAATGGCCAACCCATCTAATCCGTCCGTTAAATTGACAGCATTACTTGTGCCGACAATCACAAGCCAACTCAGCGCGACAAAACCAAACACGCCTAATGGGTAAGTGATCGTTTTGAAAAAAGGCACCATCAAATCCGTTCGCGTAGGGAGATCGATCGTAAAACCACTCATCACCCAATCGCGCATCAAAGGCCAAACATTCGCCGTCGCAGGGGCCGATACTGCGAAGGTGAGATACACCGCAGCCACCAAACCAATCAGTGCTTGCCAGAAAAATTTCTGGCGCGCTGGCATCCCCTCGGGATCACGATGAACGACTTTTCGATAGTCATCGACCCAGCCGATCCAGCCGAAACCAAACGTCACAAGTAACACGACCCAAACAAAACGGTTTGTCCAGTCGGCCCACAGCAAAGTACTCACTCCAATCGAGATCAGAATCAGCGCGCCTCCCATCGTGGGTGTTCCGGTCTTGACAAGATGCGTCTGTGGACCGTAACTGCGAACGGCTTGTCCGATCTTGAGGGCCGTTAAACGCCTGATGACAAAAGGTCCGGCAACCAAGCCAATGAGTAGCGAAGTCGCGCATGCAAGAACGGCTCGTAAAGTAATGTACTCAAACACAGCAAAGCTGCGAATGTGATTGTCTGCGATCCAGCCAAACAGTTCATACAGCATGCTTCACCGCGCCCTCGGGATTGATCCCTGTTGTTTTTAGATAATCTTTGACGATGCGCTCCATGCGCATAAACCGCGAACCCTTCACCAACACACTCCGCGCAGAAAGTGTGCATAACATGTCGCACAACTGCTCCGACGAAGTGCCCATCACGCCTGACGCACCAAAAGCTCGGGCGCTCTCACGTGTCGCCTCGCCAAGCGTCAGCAAATGCTCAACACCCCGTTCACGGGCATAAGCGCCAACTTCACGGTGCATTTCTGGACCGTTATCACCCACCTCACCCATATCGCCAAGTACAAGTACTCGCGGCGCAGGCAAGGCGGCGAGCACGTCAATAGCGACACGCACAGAATCAGGATTTGCGTTGTAACTGTCGTCGATTAAAACTCTTTGGTTGCTCAAACGATGTGTTTGCATGCGACCTGATACGGCTTGAAAACTTTCCAAGCCCCGAATAATCGCCGAGTGAGGTGCGCCGGCCGAATGCGCGCAAGCCGCTGCGGCCAGAGCATTGCGAACATTATGTAAACCCGGTACCGACAGTTGAATTTTGCACTGACCATCGGGCAGATTCAATACGAAAGTCGAGCCAAGCACATCGGTTTGAAGCTCGCTTAGCCACACCTCAGCTTGTTCTGTCATGCCAAACCGCAACGACGGATGCTGGAGCGACAAACGACCCCATAACGCGGAAAATTCTTCGTCCTCAGGATAAACCTTGATACCGTTCTCGCTGAGCGAACCAAACACTGAGCCATTTTCAAGCGCGACCGCTTCTACGCTCGCCATAAACTCTTGGTGCTCTCTTTGTGCGTTGTTAACCAACGCCACCGTTGGCGCCACAATTCGGGCAAGTACCTCGATTTCGCCGGGATGGTTCATGCCCAGCTCAATCACAGCAGCCTGATGCGCACGACGCAAACGCAGCAAGGTCAACGGCACACCAAGCTCGTTATTCAGATTGCCGACCGTTGCCAAACTTTGTTCGTGGCCAAGCCACGCTAACAGGATAGCGGCGATCATTTCTTTGGTCGTTGTCTTGCCATTGCTACCAGTGACGGCAATCATCGGGATCGAGAATTGACGACGCCATGCTTGACCCAACGCAAGCAACGCTGCGCGCGTGTCACCCAGTGCAATTTGAGGGAGCGCAAGGGTCGCATCACTCTGGTCGACGATTGCCACACTCGCGCCTAATTCCGCGACTTGTTTTAAAAAGTCGTGTCCGTCGAAGTTCTCACCACGCAAGGCAACAAAGACTGCACCCGCATCCAGTTTTCGCGAATCCGTCTGCACCGGACGCTCTTGTCTTAATACAAAGGCTGCCTGTGCCCACTGCCGATCATCAAACACATGGCGGACACCGAGCACTTCTTGATACGTCTCGTGCCCCTTGCCTGCGATGAGAATCACATCGTTGGCATCCGCGCCCAGCACAGTTTGAAGAATCGCTTGTGCACGATCTTCAATGACGCGAACATTGTTTGCTGCACCTGTAAGGTCAGCAATGATATCGGCCAAAATTGTCGCAGGCTGTTCATTGCGCGGATTATCACTTGTCACGACCACATGATCAGCCAAACGTTGTGCGACAACGCCCATGATGGGACGCTTACCCGCATCGCGATTCCCACCGCAACCAAAGATACACCAAAGCTTTCCTTGTCTCGACTGGGTCAACGGACGCAAGGTCCGTAGTACGCGCTCGAGTGCGTCGGGCGTATGTGCGTAATCCACGACGACCACCGGTACTGCCACGCTCGACAAGAGCGAGTTGACGCGTTCAAGTCGCCCATCCACTGGATTCAATACGGCAATGGCACCACTGATTTTTGCTAGATCCCAGCCTAGCGCATGCAATATGCCCGAAACACATAACAAGTTCGATACATTATGATTACCTAGCGCACGACTTTGTACCGGTTCTTTTCTACCCTGCGAATTGAGTACAAAAGCCTTGCCATGGGCTTGCGGCCGAAGCTCGCTCGCCGTCAGCGTCGCAGTATCCGCTTGATTGGTAATACTGTAGGTCAACACCGCACAAGAAACTTGCAAAGCGAGTCGAACACCCACCGGATCATCTAGATTCAAGACGGCAAACTTAAGTCCAGGCCATGAAAACAGTCTGGTCTTTGCCGCTTCATATGCCTGCATCGTCTTGTGATAATCGAGGTGGTCACGCGACAAATTGGTATAGGCGGCAATGTGGATCCGTACTCCATCGAGACGACCCTGATCCAGCCCGATCGATGACGCCTCCATCGCAACATAGGAGGCACCGGCGTCGTGCAGCATCGCCAGAGTTTTATGTACAGAAATCACATCCGGCGTGGTCAATTGTCCTGGCACTAAATAGCCGTCAGGATATGTCACGCCCAGGGTACCGATCACCCCCACCTGTTGACCATCGCCCCTGAGCGCCTGGGATAGCCAGTCGACACAACTTGTTTTGCCATTTGTGCCTGTCACTGCAATCACGATCAACTTAGCCGAAGGAGTGTCATACCAAAGGTCGGCCAAGACGCCTAAGCGCGCCTTTAAACTGAGCACGGCAAACAGAGGTCGTTCAGCATCATTGGACTGCCATGCCTTTGGATCATCGACCTGTATTAATACAGCTGAGGCACCCCGCTCGATCGCTGCAGCAATAAAGTCACGTCCGTCGCTCAGCCTTCCAGGGATCGCGACAAATACATCACCATGCATCACCAAACGGGAGTCGGACGTTAAGTGTGCGCCAAACTTCACGGTCCGTCGCAACAGTGCGATGAGATCCTCGTTGGACGTGCTGTCATCGATCAACACTGAACGCGTCATCGAGTGCCTCCCTGCGTGACAGCCACTACCGATGAAGCGAAAGGCGCATCAGGTTGCACCCCCATAATCCGCAACGTACTCCCCACGATAGAAGAAAACACGGGCGCTGCGACCAAGCCACCGTAGTAAACCCCCGAGCTCGGCTCATCGATCGTCACAGCAACCACGATGCGCGGATCGGAAACCGGCGCAAAGCCGACAAAGGATCCTCGATAACGGCTCGTGCTGTAGCGCCCATCCACGATTTTTCGTGCGGTTCCGCTCTTGCCAGCGACACGATATCCCTGAACTGCTGCGGCTTTAGATCCCTCAGGTCCTGCAGCGGCCTCGAGCATTAAGCGCACACGCTTTGCCACATCCGGCTGAAAAATGCGCGTACTGGTCATCGTGCTATCCCGCTTGACGAGCGACAAGCCCACCATATCTCCGTCACGGGCGAATGCCGTATAGGCGCGGGCCATTTGTAGCAAAGACACGGACATTCCATAACCATAAGACATAGTGGCTTTTTCAATCAAACGCCACCTTTCCCAAGGCCTTAGACGACCTGCGACTGCACCAGGAAAGCCTGTCTGCGGCACCTGACCAAAGCCCAAATCATTAAAGCGCGCCCACATTTCGCGAGATTCGAGCTTTTCAGAAATTAATGTCATCCCAATATTGCTAGACTTGATCAGGACACCGCTCGTATCCAAGACACCATTGCCCTTTACATCACTAATGATCGCGCCTTGATACGGAAACTTACCGTTGCCCGTCCTAAATTGCGAGGTGGGCGTGATGCGATTGAGCTCCAAGGCCAGCGCCAAGGTGAAGGGCTTCATGATCGATCCAGGCTCAAACGTATCGGTCAGCGCCTGATTGCGTAAATTTCCACTTCGGAAAGACTCGCGCTTATTAGGATCGTAGGTTGGCATATTGCCCAACGCGAGAATCTCTCCCGTTTTGACATCAATCACCACTGCCGCAGCACCTTTGGCCTTGGTAGTGGCCATTGCATCCTGCAACGCGCGATAGACCTGGTATTGAATCCGCGTATCGATGGATAGTTTGATGTCGCGACCGTCCTCCGGAGAGTCGATTTCGCGAACATCATCAATATTGCGCCCCATCCTATCCTTCATCACGCGACGACTTCCTGCCCGACCGGCCAGTTGATCATTGAACGCAAGCTCTATGCCCTCTTGTCCCTTGTCATCGAGATTATTCAAACCAACAATATTGCCTGTGACCGAACCTTCAGGATAAAAACGGCGATTATCCGGATGCAAACTGACACCAGAAATGCGTAGCTGTTCAATTTTTTTACCGACATCGAGTGGCACCTGCCGCTTGAGGTAGATAAAGTTTCTTTTCTCGTCTGCGATTCTCTTGCGCAGCTCAGTCAGAGGCATCTCAAGCAGATCAGCAAGACTTTGCATCTTGGCGACCGAAGTCTCGCGGTGCTGTCGCGGTTGAAAAGCGATTGCATTCGCGGGAATACTCGCCGCCAACACCACATCGTGACGATCTAAAATCTTGCCTCGGCTGGCATGCAAGGTCAGCGTATGCTCATAGCGCTTTTCACCTTGCTGCTGCAAAAACTCAGTCGTAATGCCTTGCAAGTAAATAGCGCGTGCGGCCAATACCAAAAAGCCTAGACCAAACAAAATCAGCAGTAACCGACCGCGCCACATCGGATAACTCATCTGCAGCACAGGGTTCTTAAAGAAAGGCATGCGTTTCATCGCACACCTCCTTGCGTACCCGAACCAGAACGTGGTTGTGCCACGTAGACTGTGCGGTCAGGCACGATGCCGGTCATCTTGAGCTCTTCACGCGCCAAGCGGTCGACTTTGGCGTTACTGGATTCTGCAGCTCGGTCAAGCTGGAGTCGGCGCCAGTCGATTTCAAGTTCGTGCGACTTTGCCTTGTAACGATCGAGCTGATCATAGAGCTGGCGCGATTGATAGCGCGCCGTCACCAACGACAATGCCGAAAACATCAAGACGATCGCGACGAGGATGCAGACACGCCCCATTAATGCCCTCCTCTCTTATAACGGGAGGCAGCAATGACAGGCAATGCCGTTGCCGTCCTTTCAGCCACGCGTAAGACGGCTGAACGCGAGCGTGGATTCTCGCTGATCTCGCTATCCGAGGGAAGCACCCGCGACAACGCGAGCAATACGGGCTGAGGCATTTCGCTTTCGCGAAGAGGGAGGCGGGCATACGCAGCTTCCGGACGGGATGCTGCTGCGATGAACTGCTTGACGACGCGATCTTCCAGCGAGTGGAAGCTAATCACGACCATACGTCCGCCTGTTTTCAGTAATGTCAGAGTTGCCTGGAGGGCGCTCTCGAGCTCTTCGAGCTCACGATTGATGTAAATCCGTAAAGCTTGAAAGGTGCGTGTAGCCGGATGCTGGCTCTTTTCGCGCGTGCGGACGGTGCTTGACACGAGCTCGGCGAGGTCGAGCGTGGTAAGCAGCGGACTTGTTGCGCGGCGAGCAGCAATCGCCTTTGCAATCTGAAAAGCAAACCGTTCTTCGCCATATCGAACTATGACCTCCCGCATCTCATCAACACTTGCCAGCGCCAACCATTGCGCCACTGTCTCGCCGCGCGTCGTATCCATTCGCATATCGAGCGGACCTTCACGCATAAAAGAAAAACCTCGGGCGGCATCATCAATCTGTGGAGAGGAAACTCCCAGATCCAACATCACGCCATCCACTTCGCTCACATCTCGCGCAGACAACGCGCTCAACATGTCACCAAAACCTTCGTGTATCACCGTGACTCGGCTATCCTCGCGGGCCAACTCCTGCGCCACCTCAATTGCCTGCGGATCTTTATCAAATACATAAAGCTTTGCGTCTGGATTTAACTTTTGCAGCAACAATCTCGAATGACCACCCCGCCCAAACGTCGCATCAACAAAAACGCCGGATAACCTCGCGGTCTGCGTATCAGTATTTGCCGAAGTCTTAGAGGCGCGCTTGCCGTAACCCGGCAACACTAAGGCTTCGACAGTCGGCTCGAGCAGCACGGGCCGATGACTGAACACAGTCACGAATTAAAACGAAAATTGATTTAAAACATCCCCCATGCCTTGCGACAAATCAGCAGCCTCACGGCGCGTCAATGCAGCGGCATCCCACAGCTCAAAGTGCGCACCCATCCCCAACAACATCACGTCTCGAGACATACCCGCAGCCTGCCTGAGTTCTGGGGCAACAAGCACGCGGCCCGAACCATCAATATCGACATCTTGAGCATTGCCCAACAGCAAGCGCTGAAGCGCGCGCGCCGACATAGGGAAGGCGGCGATCTGCTCGCGCTTTTGCTCCCATTCTGGACGCGGATAGACCAATAAACAGCCATCAGGGTGCCGCGTAATCGTCAGACAGCCATGCGCCTGCTCAATCAGAGCGTCGCGATGCCGGGTCGGAATATTGATTCGACCTTTCGCATCCAGCGTGAGCGCACTACTTCCTTGAAACACCGAATAACCCCACTTTGTTGCACAAATATGCACTTTTCACCACTCTAAGTGAATGATTAAGTTTGGTCAAGTCAGAATTTGGATTTTTTTCAATGACAACAAGGACTTAGAACTGTTTTTTCAGAACATGCAGAAATGAAATATTCAAATAAATCATGTGATTGGGCGATCTAGTAAATGTTGAATATCAACACTTGCTATAGGGATAACCCCTGCATACATCGAGTCGTCTATTTGGAAAGTGCAAGACAGATCTATAGGCCGGATTCTGTAAACCCCCTTGCGAGGGTCGGCAATCATTCCTCTGGGCATTTCATTGCTGAAATGCTCTAGCCACCTACCCGCATACTTGGACGGAGCCGCCCGTCGTGATCGAAACCACACGCATGCCTATTTGGTGTTGCTCCGGATAGAGGTTGCCGCGTTTCACCCTGCAATGCCCGATCCGCAAGCGGACCCTTCACCACGGTGAAACCGTGGCGGAGTGCGTCTTGCGACACACCCTCACTGCAAACTCGTCTCTG
>Ga0247843_1000546_pt1 | contig 88439 bp, 72 predicted proteins | sample LaCruzMarch2017__FD_192420 | JGI IMG/M metagenome (GOLD analysis project Ga0247843, IMG submission 192420) | Freshwater microbial communities from meromictic Lake La Cruz, Castile-La Mancha, Spain - LaCruzMarch2017_8m | ecosystem: Environmental > Aquatic > Freshwater > Lake | place: Spain... | reverse complement strand
ATTGGGGGCGATCAACTCGTCGAGGACTATTGGACCGAGGCTATTGCTGATGACTCCCAAAAGCATGCCTCCGAGTTAATTCAGAATCATGGCTTTGAGGGAATGATGAAATATTGGGGCCATACCTTGGCGGAGGAGTCTCCCGAAAAGGCCTACCATATGACGCAAGAGCCATCCGTCGTGCGATGCGATATGCACGATTGTCCCTCGAAGGGATTTCTCATCAAAAACAACCTTCAGCAATACAAAGACTACTGCGACCACTGCATCGGCTGGATTCGTCCCGTCCTCGAGGAGGCTGGCTTCCGTATCGATCACGAGCACAACCACAAAGGTCAGTGTTGGTGGGAGTTTCGCGAACGGGAAAACCCTTCACCCGCCTCGGAAACCGGCCAAGTTGCAGGAGGAAATGATGTCCGGCATCTGGCGCAGTGGGCGCAAAAAGACCATGACCGCTTTCCGAAAACATCCCACACAGACACTTCGCTATGATTCTCGATACACTCCCCCACGCATCCACCTACGCAACGCTTGGCCCGGATTTTGCAAAGGGGCTTGCTTTTTTGCAGGCGTTTGACGGTTCCCAAGCGACGGGCCGACATGAGATCGATGGCGACAGGGTTTTTGCTCTGGTTCAACACTATGTGACCAAGCCGGCGGAGGCTGCCCTCTTTGAGGCCCACCGTCGCTATCTCGACATCCAATTCGTTTTCAGCGGCCGAGAAACCATCCTCTGGGCTCCGGTGGGTGTGATGCGTGAGCAGACGATGGCGTATGATGAAGCCAAGGATGCGGCTCTATGGAAAGGCGACATACCGGATTTGACACCCCTTCGACTTTCGGGCGGCTCTATGGCTGTGCTTTTTCCACAGGACGCCCATGCTCCTGCCGTCGAGTGGAACTCCCCTTGCGCTGTCGTGAAGGTCGTCGTGAAAGTGCTCGCGCCTAATCGCTGAGACAACTGTCTGCGCTCGGCCTGCGGCCGGTCCTCCGAGCTTCGCAGAGGTTTCATGCAGGTTTGCAGGCGACCGGGCTAGCGGGGCATTGGGGTCTGGAGGGGGGTGTGGAGTTCGTGATGGATTCTGTAGTGTCCGTCGGCGGTATGGATTTTCCTGCGGACGGGGGTGCCGAGGATTTGGCGGAAGAGGGATTCCTCGAGTGTGTCGGCATCGGGGAAGGCTTTGTGGAGGGCGGCCCAGGGGCTGTGGTGTTCGATGATGCGGACTCCGGGGTCCAGTGTGGCCATGCAGCCTTCGGCATCGCGGATGGCTGTGAGGAGGGCCATTTTTTCTGCGATGGGAAGTTTGGCGGGGATCGCGGCGCGGTATTTTTCCAGACGTTCTTGGAAGTGGAGGTAGAGAAGTTTTCCCGCGCTGGCGGGGCCGAAAAGTGTCTGGGCATGGCGAAGAAGTGAGATGGCGGTGGAGTGGTCGTTTTCTTCGAACCATGCTTGGCCACGGGGAGACAGGCTGTAAACAAGGAGCGGACGTCCTGGGCCGTGGTGCTGGTTGCGGCTGGTGAGGAGGGCGCGTTTCTCGAGTGTGAGGCAGTGCTGTTTCGCGCCCATGTAGCTGAGGCCGATACGTGTGGCGAGTTCGCGCACGGGGAGGGGGCCTGCGGCCTTGAGTTCGCGCAGCACCTCGTCCTGTCGGCAGGTGGGTTGGGTGCGAGAGGGCATGGGCGATGGGGTGAAGGTTTTCCGGTGCGGCGTCAAGCGCGGGCGGTTGTGGAAATAAAAAGGGCCACCTTTGCGAGGCGGCCCTTTTTAGTGCGGGATGGGAAATCGATCTTAGCGTTTCGAGAATTGGAAGCGTTTGCGGGCTCCGGGCTGGCCGGGCTTTTTCCGTTCCTTCATACGCGGATCGCGTGTGAGGAGCCCCTCTTGTTTGAGAGGGATGCGGAAGGCTTCGTCAATCACGAGAAGGGCACGGCTGAGAGCGAGGCGCAGGGCGCCGGCTTGACCGTTGATGCCGCCGCCGGTTGTTTTGACAGTCACGTCGTAACTGTGGACGGAGTTGGCAATCTCGAGCGGGCGGAGGATTTGATTTTGGACGGAGAGGCTCACGAAGTAGTCGGTGAATTCGCGGCCGTTGACTTTGATGGCTCCGGTTCCTGGCAGGAGTCGAATGCTGGCGACGGAGGTTTTCCGGCGTCCGGTGGTTTGAATGGTTTCTGCTGTGCTCATGCTGTGTGTGAAGGTCAGACGGTTTGGGGATTCTGTGCGGTGTGTGGGTGTTCGTTGCCGGCGTAGACCTTGAGTTTGCCGTAGAGGGCGCGACCGAGGCGGTTGTGGGGGATCATGCCGCGGACGGCATGTTCGATGAGGAGTTCTGGACGGCGCTCGCGGCGTGCGCGGAAGGTTTCGGTTTTGTGACCGCCGACGAAGCCCGAGAAGCTCATGTAGGTTTTTGCGATTTCTTTTTTTCCACCGACGGTGACTTTGGCGGCGTTGACGACAACGACGAAGTCTCCGGTGTCAACGTGAGGAGTGAAGATGGCTTTGTTTTTTCCGCGAAGGAGGTTGGCTGCTTTGACGGCAACGCGGCCGAGAGGCTCGCCGGCGGCGTCAATGACCCACCAATTGCGTTTGACCTCTTCGGATTTGGCTGAGTAGGTTTTCATCTATGAAGTGTTGAGAGCCGGGCACTCTGAACGAGTGCTGCGGGGATGTCAAATGGGAAGCGGGATTTTTTCTATCCGCGTGTGGTTGTGTTGAAGTGGGTGGGGGCCCGTGGTGGTTGAATCAATCCTCGTCGATGAAGTCGTCGTTGCTCGACCGCCTGCTGGTTGGCGAGTTGAGGGGCAGGCGGCTGGATGGGCCGAGGGAGGAGGGTCTGTTTTTCTTTGGGCTGGAGGAGCGCTCTGCCGGCGAGGGTTGGAAGAAGAAAGTTTCGTGCGAGGATGGGCTGACTTTGTGGCTGGGTTCTTTTTTTCCTGTGACCATGGTGCGGAGGTCGGCGACCATTTCGTGGAGGAGGGAGGCTTGGGAGCGAAGTTCCTCGGAGGCGCTGGCGCTCTGCTCGGCGGCTGCCGCGTTGCCTTGGGTGACGGTGTCGAGTTGGTTGACGGATGTGTTGATGAGGGCGACTCCTTGGCTCTGCTCCTCGGAGGCGAGGGAGATTTGGCCGACGATGTCATCGACCTCGCGGGCTTTGGAGACGATGACGGAGAGGCCTTCGGCGACTTGGCGGCTGATTTCACTGCCGGCGCGGCTTTTGATGATGGATTCCTCGATGATCTCGGCTGTCTCCTTGGCGGCATCTGCGCTGCGTCGGGCGAGATTGCGGACTTCGTCGGCGACAACGGCGAAGCCGAGTCCGGCTTCACCGGCGCGAGCTGCCTCGACGGCGGCGTTGAGGGCGAGGATATTTGTCTGGAAGGCGATCTCGTCGATCGTGCGAATGATCTTGGCGATCTTGTCGCCGGATTTGTGGATTTCCGACATGGCGGAGATCATGTTTTCCATCTCGGCGAGGCCGCTTTCGGCGGCGGTGCGGGCTTGGTGGGAGTATTCCTTGGCTTGGTGGGCGTTCTCGGCGTTGCGTTTGGTGACGGTGGCGATTTCTTCGAGCGAGGAGCTTGTCTCCTCGAGCGAGGCGGCTTGTTCGCTGGCTCCTTCGGCGAGGCGCTGGCTGGCGGAGGAGACCTGTCCGGAGGCGGCTGCGAGTTGTTGGGATCCATTTTCGAGATGGTCTGTGTTCTGCATGAGTCGCTTGTTGATGCGCATGACGACCCCGACGGAGGTTAGGAGAATGATGATGGCCGAGGGGATGGTCCATGAGACGGCGGTGAGCATGGCTTCGCGGACGGGGCCATCGACTTGGCTGACGGGGATGGTGAGTACATAGGCGCCGCGGCGGTCGCCGGCTTTCCAATTTTCCATCTGGAATCCGAGAATATCCTTGCCATCGCCGGAGCGGCTGTTGGCCGGGTTGCCGTGGCAGGCCATGCAGCTTTCGGACATGATGACGGGGCGCGCGTAGGCGAGAAGACCGGCTTTGCGGTCCTCGACGAAGATGTTGTTTTTGCCTTCGCTCTCGACGCTATTGAGGAGGAGGCGGTCGAGTTCGGTTTTGGGCAAGTTTTCTTTGTTGCGGGGGTTGTCGCGAACGATGCGGAATTCGATCGGCGTGCCTTCGATGGCTTTGCGCACGGCGGCCCAGGCTGCGACGACAGGAACGGTCTTGTAGAACACGGTATCGCGGTAGTTTTCCTGCCCCTTGGCTTCGAGTTCTTTGATCAACTCCGGGTAGTTGAATGCGCCGTCTTGAGCGAGTTCGCCGATGGAGTCGGTGGTGCTTTCGGCTTGGACGAGGATGGTGCGCATCTCTTCCTCGATGTCGTGGGTCACGATGTGGACGGTCCGGTTGTAGATCACATAAAGACTGGTTGCGAGGGTGAGCAAAATGCCAAGAGTGACGATGAGAAGGATGCGGCCGCCTATGGAGCTGAGGAGATTTCTAATCATGATTTTGTGCCCTGATGTAGCTGAGAGGGTGCGGGACGGGAAGGATTATATCCTTCACTAGGGACGGATGGCGGCGAGGACGCCCTTGGTGTTTTTCGAGACGGGGCCGATGTTCCAGAGGAGGAAGCCACCTTGGGGCCGTGGCGAGATGTTTTTTTCGAGGCGGAGTTGGCGGCTGATTTCGTCCGGGCCCCAGCCGTGAGAGGTGAGCCTGTCCACGGCGATGCCGGGAACGATGGGGATGCCGCGGGGGTTGGCGGCGGGGCTTCGCCACCAGCGAAGGAGGGAGGAGAAGCTCTGCGGGCCGCCTTCCTTCCAGTAGAGCTGTGGGGCGAGGTAGTCGACCCAACCTTGGCGCATCCACGTGACGGGATCGGCGAAGAGTTGGTTGTATTGATCGACGCCGGCTTTGACGTCGGAGGGAGAGCCTTTTGTGTAGATGCCGAAGGGGCTGACTCCAAATTGCACGCCGGGTCGGGTGGAGCGGACGGTCTGGCCGAGTTCGCGGATGAGGGTGTTGACGTTCTGGCGTCGCCAGTCGGGCTTGCTGAGATTGGTGCCCGAGGCGCGGTGGGTTGTGTCGTCGGGAAAATTCGGCAGCCCGCCTTTCGGGGTCGGGTAGGGGTAGAAGTAGTCGTCGAGGTGGATGCCTGCGATGTCGTAGCGGGTGACGAGATCGCGGACGACGGCGTTGATGTGGCGGCGGACTTCGGGTGCGCCGGGATCCATCCAGAGAATATTGCCGATGCGGTAGGCATATTGAGGGAAGCGGCGGCTGATATGGTTGGAGGTGCGGGAGTGCGAGGCGTTCGTTGCGGCGCGATAGGGATTGATCCAGGCGTGGACTTCGATGCCGCGCTTGCGGCCTTCGGCGATGAAAAAGGCGAGGGGGTCGTAGCCGGGGGAGACGCCCTGTTTGCCGGTGAGATAGCGGCTCCAGGGCTCGAGTTGCGAGGGGTAGAGGGCATCGCTTTCGGGGCGGACCTGCAGGATCACGGCATTGAGGCCTGCGGACTTGGCGGCATCGAGGAGACGGATGGCTTGGTTTTTTTGCTCTTGCTCGGAGAGCCCTTGGCGGGAGGGGAAGTTGATGTTGTGAACGGAGGAAATCCATGCGCCCCGGAGTTCCGCCTGCGCGGGCGGCGGGCTGAGAAGAAGGGCGGCGAGGAGTGGCAGGAGGAGGCGTTTCATGCGTTTCAGTAAATGAAGGATTCGATGGGTGCGTCGGTTTCTGTGATCGAGTCGGCGATGATGAGTGTGTTGTGCCGGCCATCCTCGACAGGGAAAGTGGTCTTGCCGACCACTTTCACCCATGTCATCTCGGGAAGTTCGGTGGGAAGGCGGGATTGCACGTTGATGCTGACGGGGCGGGCATCGGCGGCGCAGCACATAACGAAAAGGCGCACGAGGTTGAAGCGGTCCCCGTGGGGGTTGCCGTTGCGGGCCGGGAGAATCTGGCCGATGACCTCCACGTCCTTGTTTTCAAAATCCTCGCGCAGGATCGGGTCTGTGGCGGCATAGAGGAGATCGACTGTCTCGGCAACAATCTGGCCGGTGGCATTTTTTTTAAGGTAGAGGGAGGGATCCATCATGGAACCCTCGCCAACGGTGCCGTCGTGTTGGGGAAGTCCCGGTTCGAACGCGGGGGAGAAGCCCGGGAGGTCGGCGATGTTTTGCACCATGCCGCGGTTCATGACGGCGGTGGCTCCGAAGCTGCTCTGGGAAATCTTGGTGGAGGCGAGGAGGGGAACTGTGAGTAAAAGAAGGGAGAGGATTCCACCGCTGAAGGGGCCGGCTGCGTGGTCATGGTCCTCGCAACCGCAGTCGGGCTCGGTGGGGAAGGTGAGAAGCAGAGTCACGGAGAGGAGGACAAGAATGCCTCCGGAGAGAATCGTGTAGATGTGGAAAGAGGGGTGCAGGTAGGAGGCGACGCGTCCGGAGAGGTAAAAATAAACCAACACGACGCCCCAAACCATGAGGACTGCGGAGGCGGCGAAGCGTGAGAGCACGGGGGTCATGGCATGACGACTGCGAGGCGGATGCAGAGCAGGCCAATGACGACAAAGAGTCCGATGGCGAGGCCCGCGATGAAGCGGGGAGTGAACACGGCACTGTAGATGAAGACGAGCTTGAGATCCACCATGGGACCGAACACCAGGAAGGCGAGTTTTGCAACCGCTGGGAAGGCGACAAACGTGGCGGCAATGAAGGCGTCTGACGAGCTGCAGAGCGACAGCAGGGCGGCGAGGGCCATCATGGAAGGCACGGCAAGCCATTCGCTCAGGGCAAGGGGGAGGAATATTTCCTGATTGATGGCGGTTCCGAAAACCGATGCGACGGCGACGCCGAAAATAAAGTAGACGGTGACGTCGAGGAAGTCGCGCACGCCGGACTCAAGTGCGGCGACAAGCCTTTTCCCGAGAGGTTGGGAGTGGGTTTTTCCGGTTGGTGAGAGTCGGGTGACGGTGGCGAGGACGGATTTTTTAAGAACAGCGCCAATGGGCAGGTTGAGCACGGCGAGCCCGGCGAGAACAGCGACGAAAAAGCCGAGGCCGAGCCGGAGCGCGGTGAATTCCGCTGCGCCTTGGCCTCGGAAAGCGGCCCATGTGCTGAGTGCCGTGATCGGGTTTACGATTGGAGCGGCGAGCATGTAGGCGATGGCGCTCGAGACGGGGAGGCCTTTGCCGATGAGGCGCCGGATCACGGGAACGATGCCACATTCGCACATTGGAAAAACAAGTCCTAGGACACCGCCGAGGCAGATGCTCAGAAATGCGTTCCTGGGTAGGAATCGTGTCATGAGCCGGGAGGGCAGGAATTGGTCAATGAGGCCGGAGAGGAGGGTGCCTAGAAGAATGAAGGGGATGCCCTCGAGGAGGACGCTGAGGAAGGCGTAGGAAAAATCCGATAGGCTGAATGAGAACCAAGGGACATTCATTGGGTGCGGGGTGGCTGGCTGCGCCTGCGTGCCAGATAAAACCAGGCGCCTGGCAGCCCCCAAAGCAGATAGACGAGCATGCCGGTGATGGAGATGAGGATTCCGGTGCCACGCGGCACGCCGCAGAGTTCGAAGAGGAGTTCATCAAGGAGAGCCTCTCGGACACCGATGCCGTTGAGGCTGATTGGGAGGGCGGTGACGGCCGTAACCAGTGGCATGAGCGACATCATGTCAAGAAAGCCCACCTTCGAGGTGAATGCGAAGGCGACGAAAGAAAAGGCGGCGAAAAAGGAGAGAAGCATGGGCACGGTGTAGAGTGTGCCGAGCAAGGCCTCGCGGCGGTTTTCGATGCAGAGTTGCCAGAGGGTGGAGAGCTTCACAAGTTTGTCACGAAGTGGCATGCGTGCGGGCAGGCGGTCGACGAGATGGCGCCGGGTCAGAACGAACGAGGCAGCCAGGCCGGCAGCCATGGTGACGAGAATGAGGGCGAAAATGGACATGGCATTCCCGATGGCGGCGCTCTGGGCGAACCAGTCCGCCCGTGTCCAGGCAAAAAGGAGCCCCATGGCGACAAGGACCAGCATGGCGAGGAGGCGGTCTACGGCGACGCTGAGGAGGCCTGCCGTGCGATGTTCCGGATGGTCGCGCATGAGGTAGAGCACGCGCACGATGTCGCCGCCGGTGGTGCCGGGGAGGAACTGGTTGAAAAACGCGCCGATGAAAAACAAGCGGCTTGTCTCGGCGAGGGGGATGCGGAGGTGGAGCATTTGCAAGAAAAGGCGCCAGCGGAGGATGCCGAAAAACTCGCATGCTCCTGCACATGCCATCGCGGCGAGCAGCCAGCGCCAGTCGGCCTTCGCAAGTGCTCCGGCCATGTCGGAGCGGCGTTCGGGATCGTGGAGGAGCCACCACAGCAGGGTGACGGTGACGCCCGCTTGGAAAAGTCTGAGCGGCCAACCGCTCCGGTGCTGAGACTCGGTCTGGTTGCTGTTTGCGGGTTGCACGCGGTTATTGGAACAAATCACTCCTTGCCGGCGCGGATGGCGGATGGAGTCTAGATGGCGGCGGCAACCAAAGCGTCCTCTGTGTCGGTCTTGGGTGCGGCCTTGCGGCTGCGTTTAGCGGCTGTTTTAGCGGCTGGCTTTGCGGTCTTGACGGTGGTGGTCCGCTTGCGCGGGGTTTTTGGAGCGGGGGAGCTATCGGGGACGGTGGACCTGGTCTTTTTGGCATGTCCGTTGAGCTTGGTGGCCTTTGAGTCTTTGGCGCCGTTGAGCGGGTGGCCATTGACGGCGGGTTCGGGTGCTGGGTTGCGTGATTGTGTGGCTTTCGCTGCGGAAAAGGTGCTGAACCCTGGAAATTCGGGATGGTGGTCGTCCCGCGCGCTGGAGGCAGGATGGTCGTTGCTTTTCGTCGGCTCCGCTTTTTTGCGCTTGGAAGGTGGCTTTTTTTCAACCGGAGGTTTTTCCGGATGGGCGAGGCGGCGGGCATTGAGAATCTTGGGAAGAGGACTGGATTGTTCGCCGAACTCTTCGAATTGGCGAACGTGCGTGTGGCGACCTTGGATGTAGTCGGCCGCTGCCTCGAGGAGTCGTGTCACATTTGTCTCCCAAGTCGCATAGTCCTCGTAGCCCTCCCAGTCGGGCTCTTCGAGTCCACCATGAAGCAGTGTGGCCATGCCATCCGCGACGGATTCACTCGAGTCCGGGGGCACGAAAACGCCAACACCGAAGTGCTCGATGAGGTCCCGCATGGGACTGGAACCGCAGGAGGCCAGCACGCGTCGTCGGGTGTTGACGGCGGTCGTAAGGGTGGAGGCTTGGGAGTGGTAGGCGGCCGAGTAGGTGAGCAGAATAAAATCGGCTGCCTCAAAGTAGCTGGGGCGTTTCTCGTCGGGGATGAATTCCTCGGAGATGTGAACGCGTCTCGAGAGCCCGAGATCATCCGCGAGCATCTCATAGTATTTCATCGGCCTGTCCTTGTGGGATGGCACGCTGCCGAGGATCACAAGGTAGGCATCGGGGTTGTCAAGGAGCGCGCGAATGGCCAGATCAAGGTTCTTGTGGTTGCGGATGGTTCCGAAGGCCAGAAATACTTTTTTTCCTCTGGGGACGTTCCATTTTTTACGGATGAGCTTGGGGTTTTCGTGAAGGGGAGTGGTTTTCTCGGGACCGATGGGCACCTCCACGGTGCGGATGTAGCCGGGGAGCTTTGTCGGGGGAGCGAGTCGCTTGTGGGCGACGCCGATGCGATAGGGCTTGAAGGCCAGAGTGGCGGAGAGTCGGTTCCACCATTTTGGCCCGATGATGTGCTCACGGGTGGAGAAGTGGAGGTTGGTGGCGTAGACAGTCCGGCGCAGGAGCACGATGAGAACGTGGGGCCAGATCCAGATCGGAGACTGGGCGTCCACATGGCCGCCGGAGAGCACAAGCGCGGGGCGGTGCCGGTAGACCTCCCAAGCGAAGCGGAGTTGGTTGCGAACGGTTTGAAGGGCTTTGCCGACCTTGCGGGAAAAAAAGCCGCTATTGTGCGTGGTGGCGCCTTCGGCCATACAGGGCAGGACTGGGTATTCGGCCGTGCGGGTGCGGGCGTAACCGGCCCCTGAGAGAACCAGAACCTTGATTCCCAAGCCGTGGAGTGCCTCGGCTTGTTTGTGGACTTGGTCGGGCACGACTCCATGGGAGTTGGGGCAATGGATGAGAATATCGAGCGTCGAGCGGCGGCGTTTGGCGGACATCGGAAGGGGTCTTTTAGTCAATAGACACCGCGTCTGGCAAGGCGTCCCCATGGCTGCCGGGGGCTAGGTGTTCTCGGTCGTCTGGATTGGAAAAATTCATTGGGAAAGGCAGGCGTTTCGCGCAATCAAACTGGGCCTCGTTCAAGCTGCCAGCAAGTTTTTTTTGGAATGGGGAGCCCTGACATTGTGCGAACGGGAGCGGGTAGGGGGAGGCTTGGAAAGTGGAGCGCGCTGGGTGAAGCTTCTTTCCATGGAGGATGTGGCGTGGTTCGCTCGCACGAATGCGTGGTTTCTTGGCGCTTTCGGCAAATCTTTTTCCGGTTTGGTTGCTGGTGTTTTGTGGTCTGGCTCTGGTCTGGCCCTCTCTATTCACGTGGTTCAGCGGCTCATGGATTGTGTGGGGGTTGACGTTTATCATGCTCGGGATGGGAACCACCTTGGAGGCGGGGGCGTTCCGGGCGGTTTTCAAGATGCCGGGAGCAGTAGTGCTGGGGTTCGTTGCGCAGTTCACCGTGATGCCCCTCTTGGGCTGGGGGGTCGCGAAAATGCTGAGTCTGCCGCCGGATTTTGCGGTGGGTCTGATCTTGGTTGCATGCTGCCCGGGAGGCACCGCATCCAATGTGGTTACCTACATGGCGAGAGCAAATGTCGCCCTCTCGGTGGTGATGACCTTATGCTCGACGCTGGCCGCTGTGGTTGTCACGCCTTGGCTCACGCAGGGGTTGGCGGGACAGTATTTGCCGGTGGACGGGTGGGGAATGTTTCTGACCACTCTCCAGGTGGTTGTTGCTCCAGTGGTGTTCGGTGTGTTTCTCAATCACCGAATGCCTCGCTTGGCGGGCGTGGCCTCGATGGGGGGACCGCTCTTTTCGGTGATTCTCATTGGCCTCATCTGTGCGAGCATCATCGGGCAGAGTCGCGAGGCGATCCTTTCCCATGGATTCCTTCTCCTACTGGCTGTGGGGCTGCTGCACGGGTTTGGGTTTCTCGCGGGGTGGTTGGTGGCGCGGGTGTTCCGTTTCGAGTCCCCCGAGGCGGAGGCGATTTCGATCGAGGTGGGTATGCAGAACTCGGGCTTGGCTGCGGTGCTGGCGCGCACGCATTTCGCGGCGAATCCTCTAACGGCTGTTCCTGCGGCGCTCTCCAGCGTGACCCATAGTGTCATCGGCAGTTGCCTAGCGGCACTGTGGAGGATCAAGAGGGCGAAAGAGGATCGTCTCCGCAGGCAGGAGGGGAAGACCTGAGACTCAGGGAGCGGCGGGGCCCTCTACGTGGAGATCTTTCGCCGGAGAGCGAGGATGGATCATGGGTTTGACGGCAACAGTCATGGTCTTCCCATTGCGGGAGACTTGGACCTCTGCGGGCTCACCGGCGGTAAGGAAATAGGCGGCATCCAAAACATCCTCGCTCGTCGTGACGGGATGCCCTCCAATGGCTAAGACCATGTCTCCGGTTTGGAGACCTTGCCCATCGGCTGGAGCCAGTGGGCTAAGGGTGGCGATTTTGGCTGTGGATCCTTGAATTGCCTCAGGAGCATCCTCCACTTCGACTCCAACCCAGCCGGGGCGGAGTTCGCCGAAGCGGGCAATATCCTGTCTCACTTTTTCGGCGGCCCGGATGGGAAGAATGTGACAGGAGCCAGCTTCGTTGAGGCGTGCGACGAGGATGCCGATGACTTCGCCGTCCAGGTTGAGAACGGGAGAGCCACCCTGCCCGCGATGAACAGTCATGTTGGCACGCAGGTGGGAGGTGGAGAAATACTGACCGAGATGCTGGCGGTCACGACCGGCGATGATTCCAAAGCTCGGGCTTGCCTCGAGTTCCTCTGGGAAGCCAATAGCAATCACCGGTGTGGCCATGTTGACCTTATCGGAGTCGCCGACGCGAACGAACGGACTGATACAGGACGTTTTGAGGAGGGCGATGCCACTGCGCTCGTCGGCTGCGACCACTTGCGCCGGGATGGATCGGCCGTTGTGGCTGATGGTTACGTCATCGGCGTTCATCACAATGCCGGCGTGGGTGTAGATGGTGCCGGAGGGATCTATGAAAAAACCACTGCCCAACCGCACACCGAGGGAATCCTTCGCTCGCACGCGAACAACGGTCTTCCGATTTTCCTCAAAAATACGTTGTATTTCAGTAGTAATGCTCTGTCCAAGTGTAGGCTCCCCTGCAACGAGCTGGGAGGCACTAAGCAAAAAAACAAGGGCAACCGCCGGAAGTAAAATCCGACGCCCAAAGGAAAGGATCCGGTTAGAAGCTGCGTGCGGAGGCATAAGTGGCAGGTCGCGCCGGGAGAACGTAATGGACTGTGGAGAGGGGCTTGGCGGGTTTGGTATCGTTCTGCCGTGAGTCGATCGTCACTGGGTCGGCGGCGGCCAAGTTTAAAGAGGTTCGGGGCGAATTCGGGTTGGTCTCCTCATCGGACCAATCCAGAACGAAGACCGAGGTGAGCACGGCGACGGCAAACGAGGAGGCCATCACAAGCCGCGGGACCGGAGGCATGACGAAGATGGAGGAAAATCGATCCCATGCGATGCTGAGGAACGGGCGGTGGATCACCTCGGCTCGCTGGCGCACTTGAAATTCGGCTAGGAAGTTCTCAAAGTATTCTTCCGGGGGGTGTTCGTAGCGTTTTAGGCGCAGAAGTTTTGTAATGCTGTCTTCAGTATCCATAGGGCGGACTATTTCTTGATAAACTCTTGCAGGTAGTTTTGCAACTGTCGGTGTGCGTAGAATAATCGGGAGCGCACTGTGCCCTCCGAGATTTTCAGAATCTTGGCGATCTCCGCGTGAGGCATGCCTTGGATATCGAACATTGTAACAACGGCTCTGTGTTCGTGGGACAGCTTCAGCAGGGATTCGTTCAGTTTTTTTTGAAGTTCGCCAAGATTGGCCTCATGACTGGGATCTCCATTGCTGGTGGCCTCGATGAAGTCGGGATCGTTAAGGATGCCGCTGTCGACATCGTCTAGGCTCATCGTGCGGCGGCGATTGCGTTTCTTGAGGAAATTGATCGCCATATTCACGGCGATCGTGTGCATCCAAGTGTAGAAACTGGACTTGCCTTGAAAGCCTTTGATCGAGCGGTAGGCCTTGGAAAAAATATCCTGCAGGAGATCGTTCGTGTCCTCATGGCTGGCGGTCATGTGATACACGAGCCCGTAAAGCCGAGGACTAAACCGCACCACCAATTCGTCAAAAGCGCGTGCATCCCCCGCCTTGGTGCGGTTGACGAGATCTTGATCGGAGGGGTCGAGGGCTTCCATGCGCAGAGTGAGAAGTGGTAGTTAACAAAAGCCCGAAGGATTGCGGAGAAAAATCGTTCCTCTGTATTTCAAGAGCGGGCGGGGGCCTCCGTTTTGGCGAAGCGAAATTCGCTTTTGACCAGCTCTGTCGGGTTGGTGGAGAACCAGGTTCGCCAACCCTCCCGCAACTCAAGGGCGATCCATTGGGCAATGCCGTCGAGAGCGGTCCGGAAGAGTTGGCCTAGCCGGAAATTGAAGCCGCCCACCAGGTCGCGATGACCGTCGTTGTGGACTCCGAAAATTCCACGTCTCCGGCGGCTTCGCCCCATGGCGGCCAGGCGCCGGTTGTAGAGCCGCATGAAAAGGAAGAACGGCCCGGCCTGCCATGGGGAAAAAGGAGGTTTGACCATGGCCTCGGGACCGGTCTGATACAAAAAACGAACGACATAGAGATAATAGCCCACGATATCGAGCCGGAACGCCACGCGCATGAGGTCGTAATCGCCAAGGTAGTCGTATTTGTTTTGGTAGAGGGCGCCAAACATCCGTTCGTAGCTGACGCGGAAGTCTCGGTTGTGGGTTTCAACGAGCGGGGTCGGGGCCTCGCCGGCTTGGCATTTTAGGATGAGTTCCACTGTGGCCGAGACAGTGAAGGCGATCCAGTCCATGCCTGGGCTGTAAAGCGGGTCGATGAAGGCCGAGGCGTCGCCCACCAGTGCAAAACCGTCCCCTGCATGGCGGTCGGAAAAATACGGGAGATTCCTGCGGAAATGCACGTCGCCCTCCACAAACTCGGCATCCTTCAGCATTTCGCGGGCTGCCGGGTGACGGAAGAGAAAGGCGCGGAGCTTTTCGCCGACCGATCCTCCTGTCCCGAGCCACTCGGCACGGCGCTGGTCGATCACCGCTCCGATGCTCACCTCTCCACTCTTGAGCTGAATCCACCACGCCCACCAACCGTCTCCCGCAAAGTGATTCGTAGCCGTTCCACGAATGCCATAGAACCCCTTCGACCACGATGCATCATCGCCTCCCAGATCCAAGCCATCCCAATCCCCCGTGTTGCGCCAGCGCGTCCAGATGGCCAGCGTGGGGTGCTCCTCGTTGCCGCGCATCCAGCCGTTGGCTCTGGCAAGCTGGGCCTTGATTCCCGAGGCATCCACCACCCAGCGCGCACGGAGTGTTTTTGAAACACCATCCTGCCGGACCTCCACCTCCTGCATCCCTCCCTTGTGCAGAGCGACGTTCGTGACCTGTGCCGGACGAAGCACCTCGACGCCGGCGTGGGCCGCACGGCGGAGGATTTCCTCGTCCAAAACCGAGCGGTCCACAAGATAGGCGGGGACCGTGGAGAGGTAGCGCCCGCCGAGTTCCGAGCAGTTCGCCGTTCGGCCTTGCCCGCCTTTTGAAAACCAAAAGCGCAACCCGTTTTTAGAGATTTGTGTCTGTGCAAGAAACCCGGTGAGGCCAAGCATGCGGGTGAGAAAAAAGCTGCTCACTTCTGTTGTGGCTTCGCCAACGCGGCGCTTGAATGCCGTGCCCTTCTCCACCACGAGCACGCGCAGAGCCGGATTCCGCCGCTTAAGCAGGAACGCAGTCGACGCACCCGACAGGGCCCCTCCGATAACGATGACATCATGCCCGTCCTCCGAATCAGGCTGGTTTTGCATGGCGGAAACTTACCCGCCCACCACACCTTCCGCCAAGCCGCAATGCGGGGGTGGACGATTTCCGGAAAAAGGATTATTTTTACCCGCCATGCCGATCTACGAATTCCACTCGCCCGATACCAACACGATCTATTCGTTTTTCGCCCGCACTCTCTCCTATGCGGACAAAACTCCCCGCTGCCCGGATGATGCCTCCGCCAAGATGGAGCGTCTCGTCTCCCAATTCGCCGTCACCGGCCGGGCCAAGGAAAAGCCAGACGCCTCGGGCGGCGATGACAGCGATCCGCGCATGGAACGCGTCATGGCCGAGATGGAGCGCGACATGGCCGGCATGGACGAAAACAATCCCGACCCAAGGGCCCTCGGGCACATGATGCGCAAAATGACCGAGGCCACCGGCCAAAAAATGCCATCCGAAATGGAACAAATGATCCGCCGCCTCGAGGCTGGAGAGGATCCCGAGAAGCTCGAGGAGGAATTTGGAGATGCCTTCGAGGGGATGGATTTTCCCGGCACTGGGGAAGCGGAGGGCGAAGGCGGGGATTCAATCGGATCTCCGGTCAAAGTCCGCCGCCGCAAGCCGGGAAGGGATCCTGCGCTCTATGAGTTCGCAGACTACGTCTGAGTGCCAGCGGTCGACCCGCCTGTATCAACGCGACACCGCCGCGCTAAACGTTCCGACCTCGACGGCATCGCTCGACCTGAAGGGTTTCTCCGCGAGAGGAGCTGCGGCGAGGTTTTGACGACGGATTTCCCCGCCCTGCCAAATCCAGGAGGTTTCCGAATACGGGCCGACAAGCCGGGGATCGCTCCACGTGTGGATCGACAGGAGAGGTGCCCCCAGGGCGGCGGCGAGGTGCATCGGTCCGCTATCCACGCTCACCACAAAGCGGGCGTTGCGCAGGATGGCGACAAGTTCCGAGAGGCTGGTTCGCCCGATGAGGTTGGTGATGCGGGGGCTGGATTCCTGCTGATCGTCCCCGGTGCCGATGAGGACGACACGCAGCCTCGAGCCTGCGAGGAAAGCCGCAAGGAAGGCCTTGACCGCCTCTGCATCCATCGATTTTCCTGCGCCGCGCGCGAACGGATGCAGCACGATGTAGGGCTCGTTGAGCGGCTCTGCCAGGTATGGTGTGCCTGCGGGAAGAATCCATTCAGGTCGCTCCGGAACCGCGATTCCCATGGAGGGCAGGCAACGGAGGTAGCGTCTCACCGCGTGTTCGTTTTTTAAAACCCTAGCCCGCTCGGTGTAAAAGAATCCCGCGCCCTCGCGGGCATCTGAGAGTCCAAGAATCCTCCCTGCTCCGCTGAACCGGGCCATCAGTCCAGTGCGCAAGAGGCCCTGCAAATCCACAACCATCCCGGCGTTGAGAGCCTTGAGCCCCCGATACCAGTGCCAAGCCTTCTTCATGCCGGAGATGCCGCGAAAATCCTGACGCGGGAAGAGGTGGGTTGCCTTAATGCACGGGTTGCCCTCCAGCAGGGGCTCCCAGCGAGGATCAACGATCCAGACGAGGTCTGTGTGGGGCCAGGCGCGGTGCAGTGCGGTTGCCACAGGCAAAGCGTGAATCACATCTCCCATCGAGCCCGGCTTGATGAAGAGCATTCTCTGCGGGGGTGCGGCGGAATCGGGTCGCACGGGATTCGAGGGGACCGGAGTCAACGCCCCTGGGCCAGTCGCGAGGCCAATTTTTCCGGCAGCCCCGCAGCGAGAATGGCTTCCTGCGCGGCGCTCAGATCATAAGGGATGCGGCGCAGGAGGACTTCATTGCGGTCGGTGTCGTAGAGGCAATACGAGGCCCGCCAATCGGCGTCCCGGGGTTGGCCCACGCTTCCCACATTGATGAGATATTTTTGGTTTTTGTGGATTTGCAGCGCATCGAGCGGCAGCGTGCGCACCGAACTGTCGCGCACATAGGCTCTCGGCACGTGGGTGTGGCCGATGAAGCAGATGCCTGTGTGCTGGTAGCTGAAGCTCGCCGCCGCATCGAGTTGGGTGGTGACGTAGCCCCATTTGTGCGGGGTATCGAGGGTTGCGTGGACGATGGTGAAATCCCTCACCTGCCTTTGCATGCGAAGCTCGCGGAGCCACTGCTGATCGCCGGGCGCGAGTTGCTCGCGCGTCCAGTCCAGCGCTTCCTCGGCGAGGGGGTTGAGCCCTTCCTGGGTGACATCCATCGAGACTTGGTCATCATGGTTGCCCTTGACAGTCGGGCACTCGAGGTCGCGCACCAACTGCAGGCACTCGCGGGGAAAGGCATTGTAGCCCACGATGTCACCCATGCAGATGTGGTGGGTTGCCTCCTGCCCGCTGGCGTCGGCAAGGACGGCTTGCAGGGCGTGCAGGTTGGCGTGAATGTCTCCGAAAATCGCGAATCGCATGAGCGGTGCTCCGTGGAGCGACTCCTATTCTACGCGTCCTTCTGCCGGTATATCCAGCTTGTTTTCCATTTCGCGCAGCAGGTTCACCAATGATGGTAGGCGTTGATTTTCGCCTTGTTCGTAGAGGCGGCGCAGGTGTTCATAAGCCTCGCGTTCGCGTCCCGGGCATTTGGCCATCTCGTAGCCTGCGAACCTCTCCACGTAGGGCGGGGCGTCCGGGAATTCGGCGGCTTTAAGAAAGGCCTCCGCTGCCGCGCAATGGTCCTCGAACTTGTCGCGCAGCAGGATGCCGAGCTGCAGATAGAGCTGGTGGCGGTCCGGGTTGTTCAGGATTCCGCGTTCCAAAAAGTCCCTGCCGAGCTGAAAGTAGCCACGTTGGGCGCGTATGCGGAGCGCCTCGCTGGGTTGTTTTTCATTCTGCATGGCGGCGGTGCTGGCATTCCAAGCCATGTGCCATGCCGCCATGTCCCAATACGTCAACGAGCGGGGCTGAAGGCGGGTGACTGTCTCGAAAAGACCGGCCATGCGGCCCCACTCGGTATTCTCCCAAGCGGTGTGGGCCTCGATCCAGAGCAGGGCGGCAAGCGGGGAGCGGAAACCGCTGAGTGCCGCGAGAAAGCCCGCTTGGCCGATGCGCTCGCGCAGGTCGAGGCTCAGCGTCGTCTTGTGGAAGTGTGCGGCCGCGCCCTCACGCTCCAGCAGACCCTGCAGGGGCAGGACGGACGCGCCGAAGAGTGCCAGAAGGACGAGCGCCGCGCATTTCCTCCAGCTCATAGTTCGCGCCCGGAAAAAACCAGCGCCGCCAATGCGAAGTAGACGCAGATGTAGAGGGCGCCGAGAGCTGCGGTATTCAGGAAAAGCGCCAGCGGGATCGCTGTGCCCGCAATGATGTCGTCGGTGAGGTTGAACGCCTGCAGGTCTGGAAAAAGCAGCGCCACGGCGGCCGCGAGCAGTCGGGACCACCATTCCACATCGATTCCCGCAAGCCAGTATTCGCGCGCTGTCGCCTGCAGGTGGCCGATGAAATACAGGGCCGTGGCCATGAGGATGGTGAAAATCGAGGATGTCGCGAAGGCTGATAAAAACAATGTGAGCGAGGCGAGGAGCGCTGCTTTGATGAAAATCATTGCAATGCCGGGCATGAGGTTCGCATTGAACGTGGCGTCGGTGACCTCCTTGATGGCCAGGGCGATTTCCTCCGGTGGCGCGCCTTCCATCGACGCCCGTGTCTCCGCCAGAACGCCGCTCTCACGAAACCACAGCACGGCCAGAAAAAGCGCCGACATCAGCAAAATGGCGGCTCCAAGCAGGGCGATGATGCCGAGAAGTTTCCCGAGCAGGTAGATGTGGCGTGGCACGGGCTTCGCCAAGAGAGTGTAAATCGTGCGGTCTTCCATGTCTTTGGGCAGGAAATTCGCCGTGGCCAGGATGGCGATGAGCGAGCTGAAGACGGCCATCGCGCCCAGCGAGATGTCCTTGAGCATTTGGAACTGCTCCTGGAAGGAGAGCTTCGCCATGAACGCCGAGTTGGCGATCATCAGCAATGCGAAGATCAGCAGGAAAAAGAAAACCTTCTGGCGGACGAGTTCTGTGAATGTATTGACGCCAATGGCCAGCGTCGCGCCGGAGACTTTCATGGTTGCAGGGAGTCGTGGCGGATTTTAAAGGAGGTTCCCACATCCTCGCCGGCGAGCGCATCGCGGATGCGCCCGGGAGTGCGTCCATCGAGAATGTGTGCGGCGATCCCCGCCGAGCAGGCTTTGCGCACCGCCTCGAGTTTTGTCTTCATGCCCCCGACGGATTCCTCTCCTTTGTCGGGCCTCACGAAGCGGAATGCCTCCGTGATGTTCTGCACGCGGGCCACTCTTTTTCCCTCCGAGTCGAGCAACCCGTCCACGCTGGTGAGGATGACCAGGTGGTCGGCCTGCACGAGGATTGCAACCTCGGCGGAGAGGCGGTCGTTGTCGCCAAAGCGGAGCTCCTCGACGGCAACGGAGTCATTCTCATTGATGATGGGAATCACACCGCTCTCAAGGAGGCGGTCGAGGGTGTTACGGGCGTTCTCACGATGCATGAGGCTGTCGATGTCTCCGTGTGTGAGCAAAAGTTGGGCGACATTGAAGCCGTGCTTCTTGAACGACGTCGCGTAGAGCCTCATGAGTTCGGGTTGTCCGGCCGCTGCGCAAGCCTGCTTGCCCGGCAGATCGGCAGGGCGTTGCTTGAGCTTGAGCACGCGAACGCCGGCGGCGATGGCCGCGCTGCTGACGAGAATGCAGGAGTGCCCCTCGGCTTGGAGGGTCGCGACCTCGGCCGCGAGACGGGTGAACTGGGCGGCGTCGAGCGACTTTCCCGCAGGGGTGGAGAGCACGCCGGTGCCGAGTTTGATGACGAGACGCTTCTTCATGTGGAGGCAATCATTTGGAGGAATCCGCTCTCGAGCGCAAGCGCCTCTTGGACTCCGGAGGCGAGCATGCGGCGGGTGCGCTCAAGTGCGTCGAGGCGTTTCAGCAGGGCCTTGGAGTCGTTCGCCGCCGCGAGGCGCTGGATGCCGGAGGGGCAACGGGAGTCTGGTTGAATCTTCTCGCGCAAGGCGGCGGCAAGCACCCCGCCAAGCCCGGCGAGGAACCGCTCGCGTTCGCGCAGCACCGCGGATTCGCCCTGGGCCTTGATCTGCTCCTCCCGGCCGTCCTTCCAGCTTTTATCGATCGAGTCGCGATAGTGTTTGAGTTGGTGCTTGAGTTCGGATTCCAGCCCATCGGTGACATGTCCTCGAATGGCGGCCATCTCACCCTGGAAGAATCGGGTAAAGCGCAGCGCGGTGCCGGCATCCGGGCCTCCGGATTCGAGCAATGCCTTCTCGAAGGCTGCGGCGACGGCGCTAGTGTGTTCGTCAAGGATCAGCCCCGCCGGAGCCAGCAGTGGCACGGCGATGCAGCGGGAAAGAATGGTGGTGAGAACAGCATCGCGGATCGACGTTGTGAGGAGTAGGTGGCAGCCCTGCGGAGGTTCCTCGAGGGTTTTGAGAAATGCATTGGCCGCCTGGGGTTGAAGCCGGTCGGCATCATGGATCACGGCGACCTTGGTTTTTCCAACGAGAGGCTTCATTTGCAGCGCGCGCTCGAGTTCGCGCATCTGGGTGATGACGATTCGGCGGGATTTTGATTCCGGCGCGGCTTGGTGGAAATCGGCATGCCCCGCAACCTTGTCCGGAGAGGTTTCAAGAATCAGGCCGGCCAGTTGACCTGCCAGCCACTCCTTGCCGGATCCGGGCGGTCCGGTCAGCAGGTAGGCATGCGCAAGGCGTCCGCTTGCGCGGGCCTCGCTCAATCGCTCAAGTGCTCTCTCTTTGGGAAGGGCCATCGGACCTGAAATCTGGCCAATGCCCCGCCGTGCGTCGATTCAATTCCTGCGACTACGCGGGAGCCGGGGCCAGTTCCGAGCGCAGGCGCGAACCGGCGAGATCAAGGACGATCACTGCGGCGAGGATGCATACGAGGACGGCGGCAAATTTATCCCATTGATAGAATTCCTGATAGGTGTGCAGCCAGGCGCCGATGCCGCCGGCTCCCACATAGCCGATGATGGCAGCCGAGCGGATGTTGTATTCGAGCATCCAGAGGGTATGGCTCCAGATGAGCGGGCGGGCGTGCGGCCAGATGCCATATTGGAAAGCTTGGACGCGGCCGGCTCCCGTGGCTCGCAGCGCCTCGCCCACGGCGGGGTCGGCGCTCTCGAAGGCGTCGCTGAAAAACTTCCCGAGGTAGCCAAGCGAGTAGATGGCCAGTGCCGCGACGCCGGCTCCGGCATTGGCTCCCAGAACTGCGACGGCGATGAGCGCCCAGACTAGACCGGGGATCGCTCGAATCCCGTTCAGCAAAAACCGTGTGAGCATGACGAGTGCCGAGGGAGCCGTTGTCTTCGAGGCCGCTGCGGCGATCGGGATGCCGATCACTGCTGCCGCGATGGTGGAAAGGACAGCGATTTGGAATGTTTCCCAAAGGGACGGGAGAATCTGGGGGAGGATGGAAAAGTCGGGCGGCCAAAAACGCGAGAGGAAGCGGCCGAGATTCGCGGCGTAATCAAGTTCCCTGCCGACGGGCTTGAGAACGGGGAGGGAGAAAACCGCGGCCAGCAGAAAAAGCAGGAACGCCACGCGGGGAGCGTCGAGCTTGGGCTTCAACTGGCGCCTCCACTGAAAAACTCCCAACTTCCCCCTCCGGCCAGACGCAGTGTGGCGTCGGAGAACTCTTCCGCCAAGGCGCGGTCGTGCAGCGTGCAGAGCACCGTGCAACCGGAGCGGGTGCATTCCTCTTTGATTATCGAGAGAACCTGCCGGGCCAGCCCGGGATCGAGGCTCGAAACTGGCTCGTCAGCAAGCAGGCACTCGGGGTTCGAGATGAGTGCCCGGGCCACAGCGACGCGCTGGCGCTCGCCTCCGGAGAGTTTGCCGACGGGCTTCTCCGCGAGCGCGGAGACTCCCAGCCTCTTGAGGAGATGCAACGCGCGGCAGCGGTCGGCCCGGGGAAACCCGAGCATCGTGCGCCAACAGGAGCGGTGTCCAAGCAAACCACAGAGCACATTGGTCTCGGCGGAGGCATTCGGGGTCAGGCGCAGATGCTGGAAAACAAGACCCAGCCGCGTGCGGAAGTCCGCAGGGGCATGGTCGCAGCCGCCTTGGCAACGGTAGGTGATGCTCCCTTCTGTGGGTTCCAACATTCCTGCGAGGCAGGCTAGAAGACTGGTTTTTCCTACTCCGGAACGGCCCTCGACAGCGATAAAGGATCCTCGTGGCACATCGAGGTCGAGTTTGCTCAAAAGCGGACGCCCCCCACGGCTCACGGCGAGACCTGCGATGCGAAGTTGAGTGGTCTGTTTTTCGGATTTCATTCGGCAATCAATCCTGCGCGCGCTGCGCAAGGGCAAGGGCTTCGACGACGGGCTGCAGATGCGCCTCGGCATCCGCCTCCACGAGCTTCGACGCAAAAATGGCATCGCGGAGGCCGGGGTTTTTGTCACCGAAATCCCCAAGTGCCTTGCGAAGCGTGGCCCGGGCTTCCGGATCAAGGCGGGTCGACACGGCGATGACATGGGTGGGCACAGGGCCCTGAGTGGCGAGGACTTTCAGGCGGGACTTCTGGGCGGGAGTGAGGTGTTTGTCTTTTTCAAAAACATAATCGCTCACAGCCGCCGCTTCGGCTTCTCCCGCCAGCACACGTTCGATGGCGCTCATGTAGCCCGTGCCGAACCACACATGACCTTTCCCAAAAAACTCGGTGGCATTGCTTGTGATCAGGCCCTGTTTTTTCAGGTCAAGAAGAGGGACGAGATAGCCGGACGTGCTGGTGCGGCCGGCGAAGGCGATGGGTTTGTCACGAAGGTCGGCGATGCGCGCGTAGGGCTTGCTCGCAAGGCAAAGCCAAACGCTCTCATACTCGCGCCGTCCATCGATCTCGCCAACCAAGAGCAGTTCCCCAGCCCCGGCCTTGCGGGCGTTCACCATGTCCGTGGCACTCAGATAACCCAAGTCGATGGAGCCGTTCGCCAGCCCCTCAATGATCACGGCGGGGGAGAGGGGGACTATTACTTCCACCGGGCGCCCAAGCGACTTGCCAAGGGCTGTCGCCAGCGACTCCCTCTCGGCAAGCATCTTGTCCGGATCCTTGTCCGGCTTCAAAGCCATGATGACTTGCGCGGGCAGCGGCTGACCCTCCTCCGCGCCAAAGGCAGGAATTGCCACGGCTCCGAAAGCCATCAGCAGGCACAGCACTTTCTTCAGGCTCACAGTAAAGTTCATTCACTGTTGAGATCGCATCTCAATCGCATCTTGCCAAGCGAATCCTCCTCGGCAACGAGGACGGGGATTTTTCCAATGGCGGCGCGGCGGGGCGAATCAAGTTGCGCGGAGAATGGAATTGATGGTTTTTTCGTTTGCTTGGAGGCCTGTTTCCGTAGACTCCCCATCTTGCCACTCTTATGATTTCCGCTACTGAAAAATTCCTCCGTGACCAGCTTGCCCAACGCATCCTGATACTCGACGGTGCCATGGGCACGATGATCCAGCAATACAAGTTGGAGGAGGCGGACTATCGCGGGGAGCGTTTCGCGAATTGGGAGGGGCAGGATCTCAAGGGAAACAACGACCTTCTTGTGCTCACCAAGCCGGAGATCATTCGGGAGATTCACGGGAAATACATCGCCGCTGGCGCGGATATCATTGAGACAAACACGTTCAACTCGACGACGATCTCGCAGGCGGACTACGGCCTTGAGGATATCGTTTCCGAGCTGAACCTTGGCGCGGCCAAGGTCGCCCGCGAGGCAGCGGATGCCGTCACCGACCGACGCGTCTTTGTCGCGGGAGCCATTGGTCCGCTCAACCGCACGCTCTCGATTTCCCGGGATGTCAACGACCCCGGAAAACGCGAGGTAACTTTCGAGGGGGTTGCCGCCGCCTACACCCAACAAATCGAAAGCCTCGTTGCCGGGGGCGTCGACATTCTTCTCGTTGAAACGATCTTCGATACCCTCAACGCCAAGGCCGCACTCTTTGCGATTGCGCGTTTCTTCGAGACACACCCGCGCCTGCCCGTGATGGCCTCCGGCACAATCACCGACCTGAGCGGGCGCACCCTCACAGGGCAAACCGTCGAGGCCTTCCTGAATTCGCTCTCGCACTTTCCCCTTCTTTCCATCGGCCTGAACTGCGCGCTCGGCCCCAAGGAAATGCGGCCCTACATCGAGGAACTCTCGAATATCTCACCGTTCTTTGTCAGCACGTATCCGAATGCCGGCCTGCCGGATCCTCTCTCGCCCACCGGATTTCCCGAGACTGCCGAGAGCCTCGCTCCGCAACTGCGCGAGTGGGCCGAAGAGGGCTGGCTCAATATTATCGGCGGCTGTTGCGGCACCACGCCCGGCCACATCAAGGCGATCGCCGAGGCCGTGCGCGGACTCCCTCCGCGCAAAATCCCCGCCCGCACCACGACACTTCGTCTAAGCGGGCTCGAGCCCTTCACCGCACGCCCGGAAATCCCTTTTATCAACATTGGCGAGCGCACCAATGTGACCGGCTCGCCGAAGTTCGCAAAACTCATCCTTGCCGGCAACTACGACGAGGCCCTTGCTGTCGCCCGCCAGCAGGTTGAGGCCGGGGCCCAGATCATCGACATCAATATGGACGAAGGCATGCTCGACGGAGCGGCCGCGATGACGAAGTTTCTCAACCTGGTCGCCAGCGAGCCCGATATCTCCCGTGTGCCCGTCATGATCGACTCCTCGAAATGGGAGGTCCTCGAGGCCGGCCTGCGCTGTGTTCAGGGCAAATGCGTCGTGAACTCGATCAGCCTCAAGGAAGGGCCTGAAAAATTCAAAGAGCAGGCCAGCCTCATCCGTGCTTATGGCGCGGCCGCGATTGTGATGGCCTTCGATGAACAAGGCCAAGCCGACAGCTTCAAACGCAAAACCGAAATCTGCGAACGCGCCTACCGCATGCTCGTGGACGAAGTCGGATTCCCTCCGGAGGACATCATTTTCGATCCCAACATCCTCACGGTCGCCACCGGCATCGAGGAGCACAATGACTACGCGAAGGCATTCATCGACGCCACGCGATGGATCAAGGAAAACCTCCCCTACGCCAGAGTCAGCGGCGGCATCAGCAATATTTCCTTTTCCTTCCGAGGCAACAACGCCGTGCGCGAAGCCATGCATGCCGCCTTTCTCTACCACGGGATCAAGGCCGGACTGGATATGGGCATCGTGAATGCCGGCCAACTCGGCATTTACGGGGAAATCCCGAAAGATCTCCTCGTTCTCATCGAGGATGTCCTCTTCAACAAGCGCCCGGACTCCACGGAGCGCCTCGTCCACTTCGCAGAGACCATCAAGTCCAAAGGGGGCGGAACCACGGCGCAAACGCCCGACCTCGCCTGGCGGGAACTCCCCGTCGAAAAGCGGCTCAGCCACGCCCTCATCAAGGGCATCGTCGATTTCATCGATCCGGATACCGAGGAGGCCCTCGCCAAATACGGCAAGCCCCTCCTTGTGATCGAAGGCCCGCTCATGGATGGGATGAAAATTGTTGGCGACCTCTTCGGAGCCGGAAAAATGTTCCTCCCGCAAGTCGTCAAGAGCGCCCGTGTGATGAAGAAGTCCGTGGCATGGCTCACCCCGCTCATGGAGGCCGAGCGCGCCGCCAACCCCAATGCGCGCACGCAGGGCCGCATCCTCATGGCCACCGTCAAAGGCGATGTCCACGACATCGGCAAGAACATCGTCGGCGTTGTTCTCGCCTGCAATAATTACGAAGTCATCGATATGGGGGTGATGGTTCCTTGCGACAAAATCCTCGCCGCTGCTCTGGAAAAGGACTGCGACATCATCGGTCTTTCCGGCCTCATCACTCCGTCCCTTGATGAAATGATCCATGTCGCAAAGGAGATGCAGCGCCAGCATTTCACACGTCCTCTCATGATCGGGGGCGCAACGACCAGCCGGGCGCACACCGCTGTCAAAATCTCGCAATTCTATCCGGCCGGCGTTGTGCACGTCCTCGACGCCTCCCGCGCGGTCAACGTCGCCAGTTCCCTCCTCAACCCCGAGCAAAAACCCGTCTTTCTTGAAAAGCTCGAGGCCGACTATGAGAAGCTTCGCGCCGACCACGCGGGACGCCAAGCCGGCAAGCCCATGCTCAAGCTCGAAGAGGCCATCGCCAATGCGCCCGCTCTCGGCTTTGACGAAATCTCCCAACCCGAGGCGACGGGAGTCGTCGTTTTCGACACCTCCGCAACCGGCAACATCTCGCTCGAGGATCTCGTGCCCTTCATCGATTGGTCGCCCTTCTTCCACACATGGGAACTCCGCGGGCGCTACCCCGCGATCTTCGAGGATCCGAATGTCGGCCCCGAGGCCAAAAAACTTTTTGACGACGCACAGGCATTGCTCGCCGAGATCGTGGAAAAAAAACTTCTCCATCCGCGCGGTGCCTGCGGCCTCTTCCCGGCCAACCGCGTCGGCGAGGACATCGTTGTCTACAAGGACGACTCGCGCACCGAAGTCGCCGCCAAGTTCCACGGCCTCCGCCAGCAGGCCAAAAAACCCGAGGGCCAGTCGAACTTTTCCATCTCCGATTTTGTCGCACCCGCTCCCCTCCACGACTACGTCGGCGCTTTCGCCGTGACCTCCGGCCATGGCATCCCCGAGCTTGTCGCCCGCTTCAAGGCCAATCACGACGACTACAATATCATCATGGCCGAGGCCATCGCCGATCGCTTTGCCGAAGCCTTCGCCGAATACATGCACAAGTTCGCCCGCGACCTCTGGGGGTTTGGAAAAACAGAAAACCTCACCCCCGCGGAACTCATCAAAGAAAAATACCGGGGCATCCGACCCGCGCCCGGCTACCCCGCCCAGCCCGACCACACCGAGAAATGGGCGATCTGGAACCTCCTCGACGCCGAAAAAACCACAGGCATCTCGCTCACCGAGAGCCTCGCCATGTTCCCGGCCAGCAGCGTGAGCGGACTCTATTTCGCCCACCCCGAAGCCAAGTATTTTGCCGTCGGGAAAATCGAGCGCGACCAGATCCAGAGCTACGCCGAGCGCAAGGGGATGACCTTTGCGGAGGCCCAGAAGTGGCTCCAGCCCTACTTGAACTACGACCCCGACAGTCAGCTCACACGGCCCTGTCAGCCGGGCGCCAGCCTCTGAACATCCCTGCGTGCCCGTGGACCTGCATCCCGCCTTGCCGGAGAGGCCCTGCCTCTGGAAGCCACCTTCTCCTCCCCGCAATGACGGGCGCCCCCGAAAAATTCGGCATGGCGTTGCCTTGCGTGGAGTTTTTATGACAGTCTCTCCGCCCTTGACCCCGCCTCCGGCACAGAGATGACCTCAGGGCGTGGGCAACCGACTTATTTATCCATGAAAACTCTCGTCATCGGTCACCGTAATCCGGACATGGACGCGATCTGCTCCGCCATCGGCTACGCGGAATTCAAGCGCGCCACCGGCATGGACCATGCCGTTGCCGCACGGTGCGGAAACACGAACGCCCGCATCGATTTCGCCCTGCAGAAGTTCGATGTCGAAGCCCCCGTGTTCATTCCCGATGTCTACCCGCGCGTCGAGGATGTGATGGAGCGCAATGTCGTGAGCATCCACTGCGACGCGCCAATTTATCAGGCCATGACCCGTTTCGGAGAGGACAAGTTCCGTGGACTTCCCGTCGTCAACGATTCGCGATCCTGCATCGGTCTCCTTTCCGCATTCAAACTCGGGAAATACCTCTTCCCGCCCCTCGAAAACCTTGCCTCCAGCCGCGTGGTCGAGGCTTCCATCGCCCACATGCGCGATGCGATCCGCGGCATGGTCATCACCGGGAAGGAGGATTCCCGCATACGCCCGCGCACGCTCGTCGTGGCGGCCATGCTCACCGCCTCGTTCAAAAAACGCCTCGAGCAACTCGATATCCCCTCGACCGTCCTCATTGTCGGCGACCGTTGGAATATCAACGAACTCTCGATCCTCGCCGGTGTGCCGGTGATCATTGTCACAAACAATTTTTCCCCGCCGGACAAGATCGTCGCCCTGGCCCAAGAGCACGGAACAACCCTTCTCTCCTCGGCGCACGACACGGCCACCACGGTGCTCCTTGCCCGAGCCGCCGTCACAGCCGGGCAAATGCTCACCCCCGAGTTCAGGAGCCTCCACGGCGAGGCCACCCTGCGCCAGACGCGCATGGACATCGCGATGACATCGCAGTTCGCCTTCCCCGTGCTCAGCCCGCAGGGCCGCCTGCAAGGCATCATTTCCAAGAGCGATCTTCTCAAGCCCGTGCCGCGCCAACTCATCCTCGTCGATCACAACGAACTCACCCAAGCCGTCGCGGGTGCGGAGGAGGTTTCCATCGTTGAAATTATCGACCACCACCGCATTGGCGTTGCTCCCACCCAACAACCAATCCTTTTCATGAACCGTCCGGTCGGTTCGACCTGCACCATCGTCGCCGACTGCTTCCACCAAGCCCGCCTCCCCATCCCCAAAGCCATCGCCGGCCTCCTCATGTGCGGTGTGATCTCCGACACGCTCAACCTCACCTCCCCCACCACCACCCGTGTCGACAAGCTGGTGATGGATGAGCTCTCCAAAATCTGCGGCATCAAGCCCGGGGATCTGGCCTCGGAAATCTTCAGCGTGGGCTCCCCGCTCCTCACTCTTTCGACAAAGGATGTGATCACCGCCGACTGCAAGGAATACGAGGAACGTGGCATGACATTCAGCGTGTCCCAGATCGAAGAGATCAGCTTTGCGCAATTCGAAAAACAGAAGGCAACCCTCATCGAGGAACTTGAAAAATACCGGGCCTCGCACGGGTATTTCTTCTCCACACTTCTGGTGACCGATGTGAATATGCAGAACTCGATCTTGATCGTGCGCGGTTCCGAAGGCTTCACCCGGCTCATTGACTTTCCCGAGGACGGTGCGCATGCATGGCGGCTCGACGGCATCGTTTCACGCAAAAAACAACTGCTGCCTTTTCTCACCGATCTCCTCGCCCGCATGGCCTGAGTTCCCTCCGGAGAATCCCCGCATGAAACCTGGCGACAATCTCACTGGCTCGCTCCTCGTCGCGCATCCAGTGCTGCGCGATCCCAACTTTCGCCGGACGATTATCTTTCTCTCCCAGCACAGCCCCGAGGAGGGCGCCATGGGATTCGTGCTCAACCGCCCGCTGGAGTCGATCACTTCCGAAGGTGTCGAGATTCCCGTCTTTTTTGGAGGCCCGGTGGGCACGTCTCAAATGCTCCTCACCAGCCTGCAGTGGCGCGAAAACCCGACGATCGTCGCCTTTCGCGCCTTTCCCGATCCCGGCGATCAGGACTCGCGCGGTGGATGGGAAAATGGCCTGCGCATCTTTACCGGCTACTCCGGTTGGACCTCTGGACAACTGGAGCATGAAATCTCGGAAAACACCTGGCTCGTGATCCCTCCAACGCGGGAACTCATCGAAATGAAAGAGGCCCAAGGTGCCTGGAAAAGCCTCATGCGGCATTCCGGACCCCTTTTGCATCTGCTCTCGGAGGCTCCGGACGACCCCCGGCAAAACTAAAAAGCGCACCGGCCTGTCCCCCCGGACTGATGCGGGTTCCCGAGTGTTTGTGGGAGAACTCGTGCTAGGGGAGTTGGCTTTGGAGGCGCCAGAAGCGTTGCGTGTCGTTCGGGGCGGAAGCGGGAGTGGTGATTTCCTCCCACGGCAGTGCAGAGGTGGTTTCTTCGAGGTTGATCCACGAGGTGAGGGTCGTGCTTGTTTGGAGGCGGTTCTTGATTCCAAAGGGGCTGGTGTAGCGGAGGCTCGCTGTGGTGGCGTGCGGGGCAAGGGGGCCGAGCGAGAGGCGTGGTGGAAAATGTGCGAGGGCGAGGGGATTGGCTTCAAGCCAAGGGTCGAGGGCGAAGGCGAAGAAACCAGGGAGGAGGCGGGACCATGCTTTTTCGTTGTGGAGGCCGGCGGGAGTGCCTTCGAAGAGGAGGCTGCGCCCGGCGGTGTGGCCGTTGCGCAGAAAGGTGTTGTAGGCAGTGATCGCGCCGCTCCAATAGAAGTCCTGGCTTGGCACGCCGCCGCTTGTTTCGTTAGTGCCCATGGAGAGGAAGAGACGCAGGGGATGGCTGGCAACCGGGCGGCTCGCGGTGAAGTTCGGCGCGAGGGCGTAGGCGGGGGAGAAGACGCCGGCGGTGCCGAAGCGGTCTGCGGCGGCGTGGGCGATGTAATCGCTCACGAGCCCACCCATCGAGGATCCCGCAATGATGGTGTTCGCGGGGTCGTTCGGGAACGTGCGGAAATTGTAGTCGAGGGTTGGCAGGACGTTGCCCAGCAGGAATTGCAGGTATTGCGAGGCGGCGCCTTCGAAGGATCCGTAGGTGTCGCCGTCGGGCAGGTATTCTCTGCGGCGGTCGGAGCCGAGGCCGTTTCCGTTGGGGATGGAGACGAGGATGCATTCGCGCATGCGACCTTGGCCGATTTCGTAGGTGGCGATGCGGTCGGCATCCCACGTGCCATAGTCACCCCCGGGGAAAGTCACATTCTGACCGTCGTGGAAGTAGGCGACGGGGTATTTTTTCCAAGTGTTCTGGGAATACCCACGAGGCAGGAGGATGCGGATTCGGCGGCCGGGGATGGTGGGGACGGTGGAGCCGATATCGCGCGCCACGTCGTTGGGCGGGACGACGCTTGCCGGGGGCTTGTAGTTGTAAACCTGTTGGTCCTGCACGAAGGCGAGGTCGAGTTTGGTGCGAAAATTAAAGTTGGGTCCGAGGTTTTGATAGGGTTCCGGAACGGCCGGAGCGCTGCCTTGTGCGGGGCTGGAGGGAGGGGCGGGGGCGTTGAACCAGATGTTTGAGGGGCCATTGAAAACGAATTCCAACTCCGCTCCGCTGGGAGCGATGCCTTCGACGCGGAAGAGGTTCTCGTTGGGCGAGCGGCCGGGGCCTGCCCGCTGCATGGGGGTGGTCGCCCAGGCTCCGCCGTGGGTGAGGTCGCGGTAGTGGATATTCGCCTGCTCGACGGGAAGGTGGGCGAAAATGGTCTTGCCGTTCCAGGGAGGCGGGATGTGTGCGGGGACTTGGAGCGTTTGGTTGGTGGTGAGGTTCACATCCGAGGTGGTGAGAATCCACTGGGTCACGTTGAACGGGCGTTTGACGAAGCGGTGGGTGATGGTGGCTCCGGCGGGGAGGGCGATCTTGCCGCTCCAAATATTGCCCTGCGACCAAACCAGCTTGATCGCACGGAGCGGATTGTCGCCTCCCAGGGCGGGGTGCGGGCCGATCACGCACACTTCGTTGCCGAGACCGACATCTGCCGTGTGGGTGAATGTGACGTCTTTCCACACCGCGCTGGAGAAGGCGGGGGTGGAGAGGAGGAGGAGGAGCGCGATGGGGGCGAGCGCGGGCTTCATGTCATCAAGGAGACTTCACAAAAAACGCGGAAGACAGGGAGGGCAACAGAAAATCCGTTTGGCCGTCCTTGACTGTGATCGTATGGCCGCCGAGGGGGTCGGTGTAGGTGCCGTCGGGCATTTCGGGAGCGACGTTCATCGAGAAGCCGGCTTCGGATTTTCCCCGATTCCAGACGGCGAGGACGGCGTCGTCGAGGTGGCGGCGGACGAAGGCATAGCGGTCGCCTTCGGCGATGAGCGGACGGCGGTTGCCATAGCGGAGAGCCGGGTGCGCATGGCGAAGCGTGGCGACTTGGGCGAAGTGCGCGCGGACGTCTTTCTGTTCGGCGCTGAGTTCCTCCTCGAGCGGCATCATTCGGCGGTTGTCGGGATCTCCCGCACCAGTGAGTCCGACCTCGTCTCCGTAATACATCATGGGAACACCATCGATCGCGAGGACGAAGCTGATGGCGAGTTTGAGGAATTTGTAGGATTCGGGGTTGTCGACCTGTGGCGGGGTGGTCCAGCCGATTTCTTCTTCGTCGCTGTTGGCGGGGTCTGGAAGGTCTCCGTCGGCAAAGGCCATGAAGCGGGATTTGTCGTGGTTGCCGATGAGGGGGGACATGAGGGTCTCCTTGCCGTAGACCGCCTCGGATTCCGCGAGTGAGGATTCGAGGGCCTCGAATCCGGCGCGGCGCATGGCGAGGACGTCCATCGTGGTGTCGTAGAGCGGGAAGTCGAATTGGCCGTCGAGCATGTTCGGGCCGACGAAGGACATGATGCCTTGGCGGTCCATGAAGGTTTCGCCGACGAAATACATTTGGCCCGGCTTCCTTCGGTCGCGGGCTTCGAGTTCGCGCATGGCGGTGCGGAATTTCCACCAGAAGTCGAACTGGATGTGTTTGACGGCGTCGAGGCGGTAGCCGTCGAGTTGGAGGCGGGAGGCCCAGTCCTCTGCATTTGCGATGAGGAATTCAACGGCTTGGGGGTTGTCGAAATCGAAGCCCGGGAGCCATTCCTCAAACCATGTGGTGAACTGGTGGTCGTTCCATCGGCGGAGGTTTTTCGTGCCGTCGGGGAGGTTGACGGTGCCGAACCATTCGCGTTTTTCTTTCCAAAGTGGACTCTCGAGGTGGACGTGTTTGAGGACGAGGTCGGCGATGATTTTGGTGTTGGTTTCGTGAGCGGCCTTGATGAGTTCGCGGAGGCCCTTCTCCCCGCCGAAGCGGGGTTCGACGGCGGTGTCGGATATCGGCCAGTAGCCGTGGTAGCCGGTGTAGAATCGGAAGGGTTCCAAGTATTCCTGCCAGGCGCCGTCGGGGTTGCGGTTCAGCGGGGCGAGCCAAAGGACGTTGATGCCGAGCTTCTGAAAGTATCCGTCTTCGATGCGTTGTTGGACTCCGGCGAAGTCGCCGCCTTGGTAGTTCGCTTGGGGGAGGACGCGGTCGTCATCGACCGGTCGGTTGTTGGATTTGTCGCCATCGACGAAGCGGTCTGTGAACGCGTAGTAGAGAATCCCATCCTGCCATTGGAAGCCGCCGGCGGGGCGGACTCTTCCGCGCGCGGCGTTGCCAATGCGGCCATCGGAGTCGGCGGCAACCACGCGCACCCAGGATTCATCGGGCGCGGCGGTGATGTCGGCAGTGATTTTCGATCCCTGCCTCGAAACGGGAATCGAGAGGCTGGTGCCGTCGGGTTTCTGGAGGACAGCCGAAATTCGCGCTTTTTCGGGGTTGGCTGCCGCGAGGTGGAACGAGATTTCGCCGGGTGTTTCCGATTCGACGAAAACGCTTGGTTGGGAGCCCGGGGACAGCCGGGGACCTTCAGCGATCGAGTTGGATCCGTCCGCGTTCTTGTCGGGGTTCTCGGGGTCGAGGATCCACTCGCCGTCGATGACGAATTTGTATTCGTGCCGACCGGGGGGGAGGGGGACGTATCGTTCAAACTGGCCGGGAGAGGTCTCTGTGAGTGGAAGCGCGTCGCTGTTCCAGCCATTGAACGAGCCGGCGACGGTGACTTTTTTCCCGGCTAGATCGCGGTTGGCGAAGCGGAAGGTGGTGCCGTTGCGCGGTTGGGCGGCAATGACGAGGAGGGCTTCGCGAGCGGTGGTGGCGTCTTGTTTTGAAAGGATGCGCAGGGGAATCTCGATGAAGCCCTGTGCGGATTGGGCGAGTCTGACGCTGAGAGTGAAGGTTTTTTCATCGAAGGCGGCCGTGAAGTGTTCGCCGCTCGGGGGAACGTCGAGACGGTAGGCGGCGTCCGGTTGGTAAAAACGGTGGAGGTCGAGTTCCATCGCCTCTCCGGCGGTGGCGTGTTGGAGCGGTATCCAGCCAATGAAGGGCTCGGCGGTGGCAGCTGGTTGGGCCAGTGCCAGAATCAGGAGGGCCAGTGCCGGGAGAAGTGCGGTGGGTTTTTTCATAGGAAATCCAGAGGGGGTGCTCCCGTGGCGGTATTGCAGCCAGGCGGGCGCTGGCATATCCGGGGAGGTTTAGGGGGCTGCGGTGACTTCGAAGTAGTAGGGGGTGAGGGGAGGGAGGGCGGGGATTTTGAGTCCATCGGTCCCAAGCTTATCGACATCCGCCTCCAGAGCGAGAGGGGCTTGGGAGGAGAGTTTCTCGGTGAAGAGGAGTTTCTCCGTGCCAGCGGGGAGTTTTTTAAGGGCCGCGGCGGGGAAGCGGATGTGGACAGTGTTCATTGCCTCGGTGGGGTTGAGATTCACGGCGACGAAGTAGGTTTGGCCCGAGGCAGGGTCTTGGCGCAGGAAGGTGTAGAGCCAATGTCCGCTCGCTGTGTCTCCGCCGAGGCGGCCGTAGGCGGGGTTGTCTTTGTTGGCTTCGCTGAAGGGCACGAAGTCCCCGCTGCGGAAGGCGGGCTCATTGACGAGTTCCAGCAGGCGCGCGTAGTAGGCGCGGAGGTCTTTCTGCTCGTCGGAGAGGCGTCCTCCATCGAATTTTTTATTGTTCACCCATTTGGCGAGTTCGGGCATGGCCCAATAGTCGAAGATGGAGGTGCGGGCGTCCTCTCCGCCGAAGCCCTCGACGCCATGGCCGGGTTCGCCGACTTCCTGGCCGTGGTAAATCATCACTGGTCCACGCGAGAGCCCGAAGAGAATGGCGGAGGCGGGACGTCCGACTTGGGAGCCAATGTTGCCCCAGTGACCCTTGCCGGCGAGGCGGACCTCGTCGTGATTCTCCGCGTAGCGAAGCGAGTTGTCGAAAATGAGCTGGCGCACGGCTTGGGTGTCGATGTCGTTGGCCCAGCGGTTTTCATCGTAGATTTCCTTGATCGTGTCGTAGGTGGCGTCGTCATAAACCGCGTCGAAGCCAGCAGTGAGAAGGTCGAACATGATGTTTCCTCCGCCGACAGCGGCGACGAGCGGGTCGCTTCCGGGCACTTTCGATGGATCGGTGTCGTAGGCTTCGGCGACAAAAAACGCGTCTGGATTGCGGTTGCGGGCGCGGTCGATCATCCATTGCCAGAATTCGGGCGGCACCATGTGGGCCATATCCACGCGGAACCCATCAACGCCCATGGACTGCCAGTAGGCGATGATCTCGTCCATTTTGGTCCAGGTGTCGGGGATTTTTTTGTCCGGTTGGTTGCCGTGGGGATACTCGCGTGTCTGCTTGCTGCGGTCGGTAAAATCGAATCCGTAGTTGAGCTTGACGGTTTCATACCAATTTCCCTGCGAGGGGCTCCAGGACACGACATTGTCGCCGGTGACGCGGCCGTGTTCCATTTCGGGTTTGAATCGTCCATCGCTCACAGCTCGGGCCACCTTGCTCGTCGGGCTCGTGGCGTTGCCATTGGCATCAACTGTTGGCAGGCGGAGCGGGGGACCGTCGGCAGAGGGGGCGAGCCAGAAAAAGTTGTTCTCCGGGCTGAAGAATTTCGACCTGTCATCGGTGGCTCCAAAGGTGAGGTCGGGCATGACTGTCGAGCTGTAGCTGCGGGCGACATGGTTGGGAACGAAGTCGATGAGGACTTTCAATCCAGCGTCGTGGATGCGGGCGACGGCGGCTTTGAATTCCTCGAGGCGCCTGGCGGGAACCTCTGCGTAGTCGGGCGAGACATCGAAGTAATCACGGATCGCGTAGGGGCTTCCGGCGAGGCCTTTCAGGAGGTCGGGGTCGTCGGCCGGCTCGCCGATTTCCGGGTAGTCCGTGGAGGTCGCCTGCTGCAGGATGCCGGTGAGCCAGATGTGGGTGGAGCCGAGTTTTTTGAGTTCTTCGATGGCATTGCTGTCGAGGTCGTTGAATTTGCCGACGCCATTTTCCTCAATGAATCCGTTCTCTTTGCGTGTCTCATTGGTGTTGCTGAAAAGGCGGGGCAGCATTTGGTAGATGCGGATTTTGGAAAAATCCTTGTTGCCGCGTGTGCGCAGCGTGAAGCGGGCCGCCTCGTCCACTCCTTCGACGGTGAGGAATCTGCGGAGTGTGATTTCGCCGACTCCAGTCGGCGAATGCGGGGTGATCCCGCCGTAAAAAGACCCCCAGCCATCATCCACCGAGAGGTCTTTGCACCATGCGGCAAGGTCGAACTTTTTTGAGTTGCCGATGGCGGTGTTAGAAATCGCAAGAGTCACCTTTCCTGCCTCGCGCCTGACAGAGACGGCATTGCCGGCCGGTTCCCGGGGGCCCCATTGGGTGCGGTTCCAGCGTCGGATCGTGGGGGCAAAGCCCTCGGACTCCGATTCGGCAATAACAATGAGGTCGGCTTTGAAGGGCAGAAAGACCGTGGAGCCCTCGACATCCTTTTCGTAGGGAACGATGAGGGATCCTCCATCGCGGCCTGTTCCTATCGCGGCAACAAAGGCCTGCTTCTCTCGGTCGGCCGCGTTGCCAGTAAAAGAAATCTCAAGGCCCTCCGAAGTTCGCACCAGCTTGTGTGAGACGCCATCCTGGTCTGCGGTCTCAAAGGTTGAGGCGCCAAGATTTCCCAGTAGGCAAAGGAGCAGAACGAGGAGCGGGGGCGTGGTGGATTTATGCATGGGAGCGGGTAATGGATGTTTGGATTCAGATGCAATGCGTCTTTTCCAGAATCGGTCGCAGGTAGGCAATTCAAATCAGTTTGAACAGTTCACCAATTTGGCCCCCGGGCGGAGTTTTTTTCGGGACAGGCGTTCGACAAAATCCCCCGCGCCGCTGTAAAGTCGACCGATGTCGTTCGTCCATCTGCACTGTCACACGGAATTTTCACTGCTCGACGCCTCAGTGCGTCCGAAGGATCTGGTCAAAAAAACTGCCGCGTTCGGCATGCCAGCGGTGGCCGTGACGGATCATGGGAATCTGCATGCGGCCGTGCCTTTTTACCAAGCGGCCTGCAAAGCGGGGGTGAAGCCCATTATTGGTTGTGAGATGTATGTTTCGCCGGGTTCCATGGGCGACCGCAACGGTTCGTCGGCGAAGGATTCGGCCTTTCACCTCACGCTACTTGCCGCGAACGACGAGGGCTATCGCAACCTGGTCAAGCTTTCGACGGCCGGGTATCTGGAAGGTTTTTTTCACAAGCCGCGTGTGGACCGGGATCGTCTGGCAGCCCATGCCAAGGGAATCATTGTCCTCAGCGGATGTGTGAAGGGCGAGGTGGCCACACACCTGGCTGCGGGGCGTTTCGAAGAGGCCCTGGCCACGGCTGCGGCGTATCGGGACATGTTCGGAGCAGACAATTACTTTATCGAACTCCACGAGTTTGGACTCGATGTGCAACGGCGCATCAACCCCGAACTTGTTCAAATCGCGCGCACTCTCGGCCTTGGTCTGGTGGCCGCCAACGACGTCCACTTCCTTGAACGCTCCCACCACGAAGCCCACGACGTGCTCATCTGCATCGGTGCCTCGGCGAACGTGGTGGATGAAAAGCGCAAGCGCTACAGTCCCGAGTTGTATTTTAAATCCCCGGAGGAAATGCGTGCCCTCTTCGGCGAGTTGCCCGAAGCCTGTGACAATACGCTGCGCATCGCGGAGCGGTGTGATTTCAAAATGGAGTTCGACCAGCCGAAATACCCGAGCTTCGATGCGCCCGACTCCCGCAGTCGCGAGCAATACCTGCGCGATCTCTGCCGAGCGGGGCTGGAAAAACGCTATGGCGCCCGCTGCGCGACCGATCCCGAACTCGACAAGCGACTGGATTACGAGCTTTCGGTCATCGAGAAAACCGGATTCGTCAGCTACTTCTTAATCGTCTGGGATTTCATCCGCCAAGCAAAGGAAATGGGGATCCCCGTCGGTCCTGGACGCGGTTCCGCAGCCGGCTCGATCATCGCGTATGTGCTGGGAATAACGGATATCGACCCGCTCCGCTACGGGCTCATTTTTGAAAGGTTTCTCAATCCCGAGCGCATCAGCCCTCCCGATATTGATGTCGACTTCTGCATGGAGCGCCGAGGCGAGGTCATCGAATACGTTCGCCAAAAATACGGCGAGCGAGCGGTCTCCCAGATCGTCACATTCGGCACGCTGGGCGCGAAGAGCGTGGTTCGCGACGTTGCCCGCGTGCTCGGCTGGAGCTACGCGGACGGCGACCGCATCGCCAAGATGATCCCCAACGAGCTGAATATCGATCTGGAGGATGCCCGCAAAAAAAACCCGGAGTTGGAAGCGGCGATCCAAAGCGAGGCCCCCGTGCGCCAGCTCTGGGACTACGCCACCGTGCTCGAGGGCTTGAGCCGCAACACCGGCATCCACGCCGCCGGCGTCGTCATTGGCGACCGCCCGCTCGACGAGTTCATCCCCCTCTGCCGGGGCAAGGAGAACGAAGTCGTTACCCAATACGCCATGGGCCCGCTCACCGACCTTGGCATGCTCAAGATGGACTTCCTCGGCCTGCGCACTCTCACGATCATGCAGGAAGCCGTCCGCCTGATCCATTCGAAGAATCCCACCTTCAACATCGACCTCATTGCCTCCGACGACAAGGAGGCCTTCGATATCTACAATCGCGGAGAGACACTCGGTGTCTTCCAGATGGAAAGTGGCGGCATCACAAATTGCTGCAAGCGCTTTGATGTGGGTTGCATTGAGGACATCATCGCCATCGGCGCTCTCTACCGACCCGGCCCCATGCAGTTCATCGACGACTACATTGAGCGCAAGAAGGGACTCAAAAAAGTCGAATACCTCCACCCTCTCTTGGAGAAGGTCTGCTCGGAGACACACGGTATCATTGTCTATCAGGAACAGGTGCAACTCGCCGCCAGCGTGCTCGCGGGCTACTCGCTTGGCGAGGCCGACCTCCTCCGCCGCGCCATGGGCAAGAAGGACGCCGAGAAGATGGAAAAAGAGCGCAAGCGCTTCGTGGAAGGCTGTGGCACCAAGAACAACATCCCGCCAAAGGTCGCCGATGCCATCTTCGGCTTCATTGAGAAATTTGCGCAATACGGATTCAACAAATCCCACAGTGCCGCATACGGGTGGATCTCCTACCAGACGGCCTATCTCAAGGCCCACTACCCCCGCGAGTTCATGTCCGCGCTCCTCACGTTCGACGCCAACGACACCGACCGACTGGCCATCGTCATTGCCGAGTGCCGTCGCATGGAGATTCCCGTTCTGCCTCCGGACCTCAATGCCAGTGTGCTCAAATTCGCTCCGGAGACCACCGGTCCCGGCATCCGCTTCGGCCTCGCCTCGATCAAGAACGTCGGTGCGGGTGCGATGGAGTCCGCCATCGCCGAGCGGGAAAAAACCGGTCCCTTCGGCACGTTGGAGGATTTTTGTTCCCGACTCGATTCCCGCACGGTGAACAAGAAAATCCTCGAGAGCCTCGTGAAATGCGGGGCCTTCGACAGTCTCAGCACCAACCGCGCCGCGCTCTTCGCTCAGATCGAGCCCGCCATGGCCATAGCCGCCTCCGCGCAGCGCGACCGGGCCAGTGGGCAGGTGTCGCTTTTTGGAGACACGCCGATGGTGAGCGACAAAAAGTCCTCCAAAGCCCGCAGGATCGAGCCCTGGAGCCAGCTCGAAACCCTCAAATATGAGAAGGAGCTCCTCGGCTACTACGTGAGCGGACACCCGCTCGACAGCTACGCCGGGCACTTCGACTCGGGGAAATACAATACCATCGCCCAAGCCAAGGAGGTCACGGAACCAGGCACCTTCAAACTCGCCGGGCTCGTCATTGCGGTCGAAAAGAAGTTTTCAAAAAAGGACGGGAAACCCTTTGGCATCCTTATGCTCGAAGACTTCACCGGTTCCCTCGAAATCACCGCTTGGGATGAGGCCTTCGCGAAAAACGCCGCACTCCTCGTTGCCGGATCCGCCGTCTCCATCAATGTTCGCATCACCCGAAAGGAAGAGGCCATTCGCGCCACAGCCGGAGCGGTTGCCGCCCTCAAACCCAAGACCTCCGTCCGCCCCGTCCGCCTGCGACTTGCCCGCGAGCGCTTGGATGAGTCGAGCCTCGAGGTTATCCTCGCCGCCGTGAAAAAAAACCCGGGCCCGCGCCCACTCATCCTAGAGTTCGTCATGCCCAATGGCCGCTCCCTTGAGATGCCCGCCGGCGAGGAGTTCGGCATTGGTGACGAACGCGCTCTCCAAGCCGCTCTCGAAGACCTCACCCTGGCAGCCTGAGGAAGAGAAGCAAGGGTGTCTCAGTGCCTGAAAGCCTCGTAGGCTTTTGCCGCTCGCGGGCTCAACCGCACCCTCAGGTGGACATCGTTGCCGATGTATTCGGAATGGCGGATGTCGGCGTCCCGGTGGAGCCGGGCGATCAGGTCCGCGCGGGATTGAGGAATTTGGAGTTCCATCGTGACGAGCTCGTCGGCCACGAATTCCCCGATTCGGCTGATGAGTTCCTGCATGCCGGTTCCGGTTTTTACAGAAACAAAAACAGCATCGGGAAAACGGGAGCGCATCGCTGCAACGATCGACTCATCGGTGAGGACGTCGATTTTGTTAAAGACGATGAGAGTGCGGCGGGAATCCGCACCTAGCTCGGCAAGCACGCTGCGCGTGGTCTCGTAAAACTCCATGACCTCGGGTTGGCTGATGTCAAGGACATGGATCAGGAAGTCGCTGAGCACCGCCTCTTCAAGCGTCGCGTTGAAGGCCTCGACGAGCCCGTGCGGAAGTTTGCGCACGAAACCAACAGTGTCCGTGAGTAAGAGGGGTTGGTTATTGGGCAGTGAGATCTTGCGTGTCGTCGTATCCAGCGTCGCGAAGAGTTTGTCCTCGACCAGCACGTCTGCTCCGGTGAGGGCGCGGAGGAGGGAGGATTTGCCAGCGTTCGTATAGCCGACGATGGCGGCGTTCGGCACGGGGGCGCGTTTGCGGTCTTTTCGTTGCGTGGCGCGCTGGCGCTTGACGGCATCGAGATCGCGCTTGAGGCGGTCGATTTGACCCCGGATTTTGCGTTTGTCCTGCTCGAGCTGCGACTCGCCCTCCCCCTTTGCTCCGATGCCTCCGCCCTGCTTTCCGAGGTGCGTCCAGGCCCGCACGAGCCGCGGCAGGGAATACTCCATGCGGGCGAGATCGACCTGCAACCGCGCCTCGCGGGTGTGCGCCCGCTTGGCAAAGATGTCGAGGATCACCTCCTGACGGTCGATCACGAGCATCCCTGCAAGTTTTTCCCAATTCCGTTGCTGCGAGGGCGTCAGTTCATTGTCGAAAATAAGGACATCGGCCCCGAGTTCCTTTGCGGCTTCGGCGACTTCCTCTGCCTTGCCCGATCCCATCAAAAACCGCGCATGGTTTTCCCGGTGATGCACGAGCCGACGTCCCAAAATCGGGATGCCGAGCGTGTTTACGAGTTCCTCGAGTTCCTCGAGCAGACTGGCGGCTTCAGCACTCGAATCGGTGCCGGTGTAGGCGCCAACGAGCATGGCGCGTTCGACCATTTTCGGTTTTTCTTTGATCTCGAACATCGACGTCCGCTCAGACTCGCATCCCGCGCCGTCCGCATCAAGCGGCATGCTTTTGTTTTTGCGGATTCGGGAATCCCGTGTTACTGGAACATTCGTTGTTTTTTACGGCAGCCCGTGTCGCTCCCCCCGAGCCCCACCCGCTCCAAACAGCGGCAAAAACCCAAGCCGACACGCATGAAAAAACTCCTTCTTCCCGTCCTCTCCCTCCTCGCCCTCGCCGCCAGCCCGGCCGCCGCGCAGAACAATCTTCCGATCACATTCTCCGTTCCGGGCCATGTGGCGAAGAAGGGCGTCTTCGTCTCACTCATCGGTCAAAATGTCGGCTCCGCCACCTCCGGCTCCGGTCCGTGGGTTTACGCTTCAAACTCCACAAATTCCCCCATCGCTTCCACGCTGAAAACCCTCACCACAAACACAACGGGAAACGCGCCGAATGCCACGATGCCCGTCCAATCCGTCCAAGGATTTCCCAGCACCGGAGGAAACCTTCTGGTTTCTCTTCCAGGACAGCAAATCAGCGTCACCTACAATGCGACCAACAACTCCACCAATGAATTCACCGGCGTGACTTTTGCGAACCCGCAAGGGCCCGGCATCGCGGCAAATGCCACCGTCACCCTGGCGGAAAACATCCTCGGCTCGAACCTCACTGTGAACTCCACCACCAGCTTCCCACAAAGCGGGGTCGTTATGCTCCAACCCGCCCCCGGCACGGTCGTGAACCCCTACAACATCATCGCCTCCTATAATGGAACCACGCCCACCTCGCTCCTGAACCTTGCGCCGTTTCCGTCTGGCGGGAATTTTTCAGCCGGCCAGTTCCTCGCCAGCGGTGGCCCCGTGATCCTCCTGGCATCGCCTTCCGGAGGAAACATGTCGGTGGCCTACGCATCCGCCGGAACCTTCTGGAACTCCACCCTGTCGAACGGTGCGAACACACCGCCTGTGAATTTGTTTCCCGATGCCGGCTCGTATTCCGACAACGCCACCTACAACGCCACGCTCACCATGCCCGACTACGCCACCCAGGGAATCCAATCCGGCGTTGCTGTGATCGGGGTCGGCGGGGCGGTGCCCATCGCCGCGCAGGACGCCTCGGGCACGCTGGGTTCGCCTTCCGTTGGCTCGGCGCTGGATGTCGTCTTCGCGATTTTCGAATGGGGTTTGGTCAATTCCGACAGCGGCCTGGACTTCGATGTTTCCGAGGTGGACCAGGTCGGATTCCCCTTCACGGTCAACACCGCCGGCACACCCCCGCCGCCGCCGGCCGACCCCGTTCTCGGCGTGGGCCTCCTGCAGGATCGGGAAACGCTGTTTGCCTCTTTCAAAAATTATATCGCCGCCCTGCCCGATGCCTCCTCGCAGACCGCTTTCGCGCAGTGCAATCCCGACAATCCCGATGCCCCCTATCCCGTGAATACCCGCATCACGGCCCCGCAGGACATTACCGGCATTTTCCTTGCCTCCGCTCCTGTGGCCTCCTCCGCCACGCCGACCGGCACGGGGGCTGCAGCTACAGCAAATATCACGGCCTACTACGCGGTGACCGCTGTGTCCTCCGCCGGCGGCGAATCGGCCATCAGCCAAGCCGTCAGCGGCTTCGTCGGCAACGGAACCAACAGCACCATCGAGATCACATGGCAGCCCTATGACTACGCCACGGGATACAACCTCTACTGGAGCGGCAACCTCACCACCGACGGATCGAATCTTCTCGTCAACCCCGTGTTGATCGCCACCACCACCGGCGCGGGCAACACGACTTGGACCGATACCACTCCCGGCAACCACACGGGTTCGGTCGCCGCCCCCCCGAACAACAACTACGGCTACAATCCCCTCAACAGCTATCTCGATGCCGCGATCAAGGATTTCTTCGATTACTATTCCCAAAGCGGGGGAAATCAGACCTTCGTGCTCGACGACCAAGGCACCTTCACGAAATGGACCGGCCAGGTTGTCCCGGTCAACATGAACGGCGTCACCTACCGCATGCTCCAACTCAGCGGCAGTGCCGGCCAGTGGGGCAATTCCACCTCGTCACCGCCCGCACAAATCGGGAAAATCCTGTGTCTCGTGGATCCTTTCTTTTCGTCAAACACGAACAACTCCTCGAAGCCCGCGCCGCCGATTGTGATTCCCAGCGGCGTGAATTTCGCCTCCCTCCAATCCGCCCAGCTCCCCTACATCGGCAACGGCACCATCGTGATCGATCAAAACGGCGGCCTTTGGTCCTACAGCGGAACCGGCAACAAAACATCCCAATCCAGCTACACCTCTGTGGGGACTAACACCAACCTCTCCGGCATGTCGCTCGACCCCGCCCAAACCCCAACCGCCATGGCCTTCGGCGCGCAAGGCGTCTTCGGGAATTTTGTCGGCAACGGCACCACTCTCGACATGGCCAATGCAAAAAATGCCTACAACAACATCGTCACCGCGATCGTCCGCGGGCTCACGCCGCGCTCTTCCGGCGGCAATTGGACCAACACGATTCTGCCCGACTATTGGTCGAACCAACCGGTGATCCAGCCGGCCTCCCAGTCCTCTGGCGGCAACCTCACTGCCAACGGGACTTATCGCTACACGGTCACCGCCGTGGGCGTCCTCGGCGACAATTCCACAAACGAAACCCCCGAAAGCTCGCCGGCCACGGTTTACTTGGGAGCCTCCAACCAAACGATCGCCGTGAATTGGACCGCCCTGAATTCTCCTGGCGGACCGGTCGGGGCGCCAACCGCCAGCGGATTCAATATCTACCGCAGCCAACTCGTCTCTGGAAACTGGACCACCCCGGGCCGCGTTGCGTCGCTTAGTAACACCGGGCAAGTCCCCGCCTCCAGCTTCACCGACAACGGCAGCACCACGCCCGGAGTGCCCCCATCGATTGCATGGTATGCACCCGGTTCGCTGTGCGACCACTACGCCGGATTTTTCAAACTCCCCTCCGTGAGCATCAACGGCCTCAGCTACGGCTACGCCTATGATGACAAGGGCAACACTTCCACCAATGTCCAAATGAATCCGGCAGATGTCACAAATTTGATCATCACGCTCAACCCTTGGACTGCGTCGCCGGTCCCGCCCGGGTTGCCGACCATCGAGGTCAACGGCGTCTTGAATCCTTTCTCCACCACGAACGGCACCGCCTCCACCGCGCAGGCGTTCACGGCAAGCGGCTCGAGCCTTTTGGATTCCATCTCGCTCAGCGCACCCACCGGATTTGAAATTTCCCTCACAGGCAGTGGAAACTACTCGTCGAACCTCACGCTCGCCCCGACAAGCGGCACCGTTTCGGCCACCAGCATCTCCGCCCGCATCGCCGCCAGCGCGGGTGTCGGTTCGCTTTCCGGCAACATTAGCCTCTCGAGCCTCAATGCCACCACGCAAAATGTCGCCGTCACCGGCAATGTCACCACACCCTATCAAAATTGGGTGGCCTATTGGACCACGCAGAACGCCTCGTTCAGCGGAAACTCCACCGGCAGCGCCGACCCCGATGGCGACGGCTATGTCAACGACACCGAGTTCGCCTTCGATGGCAACCCGACCGTCCCCACCGCCTCGCTGCTCACCGCCTCCACCTCCGGCGGGAACATGACCGTGAGCTTCATCGCCCGAAACACCACCCCCGCCGGCGCCTCCTACCAAGTCCAGGAAACCACAAACCTCACCACCGGCTTCGTCTCATCGAATGTCACCGTGAGCGCACCGCTGGACCAAAGCGGCCTCCTCCTGCCGGACCAATACCAGCGCCGCCAATTCACCGTCCCGACGACAGGCTCGAAAAAATTCTACCGCGTTCAAGCCACGCTCACGCAGTAGGCCGTCACTCAGCAGTTCGGCGCCTCAAGCGCCGGATTCCAAGGCGTGGCGATTTCCTGAAGAAGGGATTTTGCCACGAGGGGTTTTACTCGGGGGTGGAGGGAGAGGAACCGGGCAAGGAGGCCGGAGACATGGGCGGCCGCAAAGCTGCTTCCGGTGTGGACTTGCGTCGTCCCTCCCTTCCAGGGAACCTCTATCTCCACGCCACGGGCGGCGAACTCCACCAAATGCGACCGGGTGCTTCCGCCGGCGGTGTCGTTGCGAAAAAAAAGATCCTCATCCCGTGTGGCCGCCATATTGACACTCAGGACGCTTGGGAACGAGCCTGGCCACTCGGCCTCGCGGAAGAAAAGGTTGTTGCAGGGACACACGATGTGAACGCCGTGTTGATAGGCGAGATCCACCCAGGATTTGAAATGCCCCATCGATTCCATGCGGGCCCTCGCGCCAAAGCTGCAGTTGAGAATGTTGTAGCCCTGCTCGATGGCGAGCATCGCGGCGTCTTTGATGAGTGCGAAGTGGCTTGCGAGCTTGTGGTCGAAAACGCGAAAGCTGCCGAGCTGCGCCTCCGGGGCGGCCCGGCGGATCAATGCCGCAACGGCTGTGCCGTGCCCATGGAGATCCACTCCGCGACCCGATACTCGCGTGGATGAGCCTCGGGGCCCGGTGCCGAGGGCCACATCGTCAACCAGCCGCAATCCTCTCAGCGCGGGGTGCGACAGCTCGATGCCGGAGTCGATCACAGCCACACGGATGCCTCGCCCTCTTCCTTTTTCGAGAGCCTCCTCCGCCTCGTGGTGCGAGGGAAATTCGGAATGGTGGCTCATCGCGTGCGCGCTCCCGCATTGTGCAGGCGGTAGAGGCGAAAGCCGAAGTCTGCGCCTCGCGGATCCAGCGTGCCGGCATAGGTGCAGGAAAACCCCGGGGCGCGTTCCAGTGCGGCGAGATCAGCAAACCGCTCGCTGGCATGCACCATGCCCGGCACGAGACGCGATGTCCACTCACGCAGCTTCACGGCGGCCCGGCCCTCATGGGCGTAGTGGTTGAGAAGGGGATTCACCACCACTTGCATCGGGGCAACGTGCAGGCACATGGAAAATGACAAATCCAGCGATGACGCGCGAACTCCCTCCACGAGCACACGCATCATTTCCAGTGCGGCTCCCCCAGCCATTGCGATGGATTGGCAGAAAAACACGTAGTCCCCACAACCGCCCTGACGGGCTGGGAACCAATCCATGGCCGCCATTCGGTCCGCCAACGCGCCAAGCACGTCCCTGTCGAGCGTGATGAATCCCGCATCCGGGAGGTTTTCGTAGCCGAGGACACTCATTCCGAGCATCGCCACCACCTCGGAATTCACGCCGTCCGGCTTGGCCGCATAGATGCTTGCAAAGGGTCGCCCTCCTGCGGTGGCGCCGGGCTTGTGAGGGCCGTCGCGTTGGGGATTGAGTGGATGCAGGACATCCACCGCGATGCCCGCCTGCTCCCACATGGCAACCGATTCCGCCGTGCCGCCGGGACCTGCCGCAGGCTGTCCATCCCAGACCGCCAGTGCCCGCAGAGGCGCCTCGCAGGCCCGCGCCATCGCCGCGGCCCGGGCCGTGAGCAACCGAGTGCTGAACTGCAGCGCCGCCTCACATTGTTGAGGAGTGTGGTCTTCCACCACATCCACCGAATCAGCCGCCGCAAGCACGTCATTGAACCTTCGCACCCAATCCGAGCCGGCATCGGCGACGCTTGTTCCAATGAATCCATCGCGGAGAAAAGGCAGCACGACATGAGTCTCGATGCCGGCCTCTCTCGCGCATTCAAGAAATAAAATATCCGCGCCCGCGGCGGCGGAGGAATAGACGCCAACGATCGCATTCTCCGATAACCAACGGAGAATCCTCTCCCTCAAGCTGGGGATCGCCTCTTCGGGCAAGCGGGGCTTTTTGCGTCCCGGGAGGTCGCTGCGGTGACCCGCAAAAACCGCAACCGTCAGTGAGGGGAAGCAGTCATCGAGCAAGTCGATCCGGCCATGGAGGGCATGGCAGAGGGTGCGGCACTGGCGTCGCGTGGATGCAAGATCTCCCCGGCGGGCCGAACCCGTCACGGCAGCGCGGCGATAAGTGGCCCGAGCTGTTTCGACCTCGCCAAGAATGAGGTGTGCCTCGGCAAGGGTCGCAAGACTCCAGTAATCCTCTTCGTCCGGGAGTTGCTCGATGACCCGCCGCACGAGAGCCGTTGCTTGTTCCCTTCTCCCGAGGAGGGCCGAGAGGGCGGCGGCATTGATGCCGCAATAGGTGTCGCCCGCGAGCTGAAACCCGGCACTGTAAAAAGTCACCGCCTTTTCAAGCATGCGGCGGCGTTCCTCCTCCGCGCCGGCCGCGCCCGAGAGATCCTTGTGAATGCGCCCGAGCAACCCCAGTGTCTCCGCATCGGGTTGGGTGGTTTTTTCAAGGCATTCCAGCACGGCAAGAGCCTCCGCCGTGGCGCCAGCCCGTGCGAGGGCCAGAGCGAATTGCTGCCTGAGGGGGGCAAGGCTTTCGGGTTCCCTTCCAGCCTCATGCTTCTTGAGGGCGCGACCGGCCATCGAGATGGCCAGAAGATGTTCGCCGCGACCATTGGCCTCTTTGATCCACCGCGCGCACTCAAGCGGGTCGCCGCAGGCCGCCTCGGCGGCGGCCAACCATTCCTTCACGGTGGCATGTTCATGCATTCTGCTGAGGGGAACGGTCTACTAGGCTTCCCTCTCGGCATCAAGCATCAGACGAGCCAAGGTTTCCACAGACTCCGGCGAGCAGGAAATTTCTCGGCACAGTTCATCAATTTCTTCGCGGGAGGCTTTGCCATCCGCCAAGCGTTGCAGACTCTTGCGCAGGTCGCCGCCTTGAGAATCCCCCGAGCGTCCACTGACCATCCCCTCTGACTCCTTCCGGAGCAGGCTGAAGATGTTTTTCCAAGCGGTTTTTGTAGTATCCCTCACGTTGTTTAACGAAGTGGCAGTGAATTTTTGCAAAATTATCCTTATTGGCAGTAGAGGTCGGAGTCGGCGCAGACACCGGAAATATCCTCCCAACGCAAGATCAGACCGGGTTCCTCGCGAGAGACGATCGCCAAGGTTTCCGTGCGAATGTGGCAGCGGGCCTCGGCGAGGATGCGGGAGAGTTTGCTCGCGTTGCAGTTCCAAGACCTGCAGAGCCGCTTTTGGGGAATCGCAAAGCCGTAGTGCAGCCACAGCAGCACGCGCGATTGCACGGGCAGTGATGAAATGGCGCTTCGTAGCGCGCGGGCCACAAGCTCCCGCAGGGAAACCTCCCATTCCGAAACGGTCGATTCATTGGGCCGGGCTTCCTCGATGGTTTTGATGCAAAGCGGTTGCAGCATGCGTTCGCGGCGCTGGCGTGTGATGAGGCGGTTGATTGCAACGCGCAGCAACCAGGAGTCCAGCGGACACTTTCCGTGAAAGCGGTTCAGAAGGGAATTCACGCCCGGGCGCATGCACTCGGAGAGGATGTCCTCCGCCACATCTTCCGCGACGGAGTCGCCGGCGCCGCGACCTTTTAAGCTCGCGACCATTCGTGGCCGCATCTCATTTTGCAGCTCGAGAAGGGAGCTTGAGGAACCGTTCGAGGGCAAAAAGGTGAAAGGAGTAAAAGGAATCATTTAGGCGCCTGAATGTGACTTTTTTCTATCTCCAGAGACCCATTTAAGCAATCAAAACAAACCCTCCACTCAGCTGGTGGACTCGTGTTTTAGGAGAAGTGCCTGCTTTTCCTCAGCATCAAGAAAAGCAATTTCCCAAGCATTCGCGAGCGCGCAGGCGATGTGGCTCGGAGTCAATCCGGCCGCAGGGGCGGCAATCTCAAGTTCATGGCGCAGATCGATGCCACTGATGCCTGGATCGTCGGTATTGATCGTCGCAAGCAACCCCTCTTCCAAGAAGCGTAAAATCGGATGGCTTGCGTAATCGGCAACCGTGCTGGTTTGCACATTGCTGGTGAGATTTGCCTCGATGCCGATGCGGCGCGTTCGTAGGAGATCCATCACGTCGGAATCTTCCACGGCACGGACGGCGTGTCCGATGCGAGTAGCTCCAAGCTCGTTGATCGCCGTGACGATGCTCCCGGCCCCGGCAGCTTCCCCGGCATGGACGGTGATTTTCCAGCCTGCGTCGCGGCCTTTTTTAAAATGTGGGATAAAAAGCTCAGCAGGTTTGCCCCCCTCGTCTCCGGCCAAATCCAGGGCTGTGATGTGCTCGGCGTGGTCGAGCAAGGCGGCCAACTCCCGCCGAGCCAGCACCGGTCCGAATGTGCGGGTCAGGATGCCGATGAGGTTCACACGAACCCCGAAGTCCGCCTCCCCTTGGCGCGCGCCGGCGATGACCGCCTCCACGACACGAGAGGGATTCAGGTGGTGGTGCAAGGCCATAAAGCAGGGGCTGAATCGCAGCTCGATGTAACGAATCCCCTCGCGGGCCGCATCCTCCACGTTCTCATAGGCAACGCGCCGACAGGCCTCGTAATCCGCAAGAACCGCAATCATCCACTGGAACTTTGCCAGAAATTCCACAAGACCCGGTTGGGGCTCCAGCACCATCACGTGCGGCCTCAGTCCCTCCATCGTCCAAGCCGGAAGAGGAATATTGTGCTGGCGCCCGAGGTCTAGAATCGTTTCCAGACGCACACTGCCGTCAAGATGGCGATGCAGGTCGATGAGCGGCGGGTTTGTTGGAATCACCCGCAAAGCGTGGCCGGTTTTTTGCAAAATGACAATCCCTGCGGGCCGTCGGGTGGGGTCGAGCCTTGTGGGAGGCAGGCCCGAGAGCGGCAGCCGTAGCCATTCACGGGGGCAGGGTTTCCGACCCGCTGCGGGATGGAGGATTTCCGATTTTTGCCCGAAGGGGGCGGGGGCAGTGTTGGAATGCTTTTTGCCAAGTCCCAGCAGACGCTTCCAGGGAGAAAGCCTGCGTTCATTCGGTGGTCACCAGCCAACCCCTTGCATGGCAGAGACGATGCGCCCTGTCTCAGACGCCACCGGGGATGACGGAGTCTCGGTAAGAAATCCGCCTTGGAAGACGTCAGGCTTTTTCGACCTGCCAGTATTCCAGATCCACCAAAGTGTCGCGGCCGAAGATGCTCACGGAGACGCGGAGCTTGCCGCGTTCGGGGTCGATCTCTTCGACGATGCCGTTTTGGTTCTGGAAGGGACCATCGGCAACTTTGACCTTATCGCCGACTTCGAAATGAATTTTGGGTTTGACGGTGTCCTCTCGGTCGCGGACTTGAGCGAGAAGCGCCTCGACTTCTTTCGGGCGCATCGGGATCGGGCGGTCTTTGGTTCCCGCGAAGCCGAGCACGCCGGCGGTGTCTTTAATGAAATACCACGTCTTCTCGATGAGTTGGTTGTTCTCATCGATGAGATGCATGTTGACAATCAGATAGCCTGGAAAAAACTTGCGAGTGGTCTCGGTTTTTTTGCCCCGTTTGATTTCTTGGACGCGCTCGGTGGGAATGAGAACCTCGTAAACGAGGTCGGTCATCTCATCAGTGGCGATGCGGCGGTCGATGTTATCCTTTACTTTTTGCTCTTGTCCTGAAAGGACATGCACGACGAACCACTGATCTTTTGGGGCTAGTGCCATTGGATTAAATTACTGTTCCGGGATTAGGGGTGGGTCAGATAGCCGACCACGTTGATGAGGATGAAGTCGAAGAATGCGATGTATCCGCCAAGGATGAGCATTGCCACAAACACGACGACTGTGGAGTCGGTGAGTTCCTTGAAGCGGCGGAATCCTTTTTCGTTGGGATCCCAGGGCCATTGGGCCTTGCCGAGTTCCACCCGGACTTCGGAGATGAACTTGCGGGTTTTTGAAAACATCGGATGAGAGAATTTGGGAGGGGTGCCACAGGTCAGGAGGGACTCGAACCCCCAACAAGCGGTTTTGGAGACCGCTGCTCTACCAATTGAGCTACTGACCTTCGGAACTTGGAAACTCCGGCCTGTGGCAGGCTGTGTGTGACTAGGCGATGATCTCTGAGACGCGTCCGGCACCTACGGTGCGGCCGCCTTCGCGAATGGCAAAGCGGATGCTTTTCTCCATCGCAATCGGTGTGATCAACTCGACATCCACGGAGACGTTATCACCAGGCATGACCATTTCAACACCTTCTGGCAATTGGACAGTTCCGGTCACGTCTGTGGTGCGGAAGTAGAATTGCGGGCGGTAGTTTGTGAAGAACGGCGTGTGACGCCCGCCCTCATCTTTGCTGAGGACGTAGACCTCGCCTTTGAACTTGGTGTGTGGCTTGATCGAACCGGGCTTGGCGATAACTTGGCCGCGCTCGATTTCCTCTTTTTTGGTGCCGCGAAGGAGCACTCCGACGTTGTCGCCGGCTTCGGCGCTGTCAAGGAGCTTGCGGAACATTTCGATATCCGTGACGGTGGTCTTCTTCGTGTCGCGAAGGCCCACAATCTCGACTTCATCCATTTTCTTGAGGATACCGCGTTCCACACGGCCGGTGGCGACGGTGCCGCGACCTTCAATGTTGAAGACGTCTTCAACCGGCATGAGGAAGGGAAGATCCTTCAGGCGCTCTGGCTGGGGGATGTATTCATCCACGGCTGTCATGAGGTTGTGAATTTCTTTTTCGTATTCAGCGTCCCCTTCGAGTGCTTTGAGTGCGCTGCCTTTGACGATTGGAATCGTGTCGCCTGGGAACTCGTATTTGCTGAGGAGTTCGCGGATTTCCATTTCGACGAGTTCAAGAAGGTCTTTGTCATCGACCATGTCGACCTTGTTCATGAAAACGACGATGGATGGCACGCCGACCTGACGGGCGAGGAGAATGTGCTCGCGGGTCTGTGGCATCGGGCCGTCGGCGGCGCTTACGACCAAGATCGCACCGTCCATCTGGGCGGCGCCGGTGATCATGTTTTTGACGTAGTCGGCATGGCCGGGGCAATCGACGTGGGCGTAGTGGCGATTTGCGGTTTCGTATTCGACGTGGGCGGTGTTGATCGTGATGCCGCGCTCTTTTTCTTCGGGAGCTGCGTCGATTTCGTCGTATTTCTTAGCCTTGGCTCCGCCGCTTTTTGCCAAAACGGTGGTGATCGCGGCGGTGAGTGTGGTTTTGCCGTGGTCAACGTGGCCAATCGTGCCGATGTTGACGTGCGGTTTGTTACGCTGGAACTGTTCTTTAGCCATCTGGAATTTTTCGTTGGTTTTTTAAATGCAGGGCGATGGTGGTGGAGCCCATGACCGGGATCGAACCGGTGACCTCGTCCTTACCAAGGACGTGCTCTGCCGACTGAGCTACATGGGCATCTGGCGGCTCTCGCCGCGATATGTTATCATCGAACTGCGTTGTGTTTTCCCCTTGGAAGAGAGCGAAGACGCTGCCCGCTCCCGCTTTCTTGCCGGGCGGTTGACGTCGTCTCCCAATTCCTATGGGGACGTGAAAGCTACCTGTTCGGTTTTTTATGTCAAAAAGAAAATACGCACTATCGCGTGCGGGTTTTAAGCTCGGGCGCGAGGAATGCCGCGAGGTTCGCTGCGTTCCGGACGGCGGATGCGCGGGAGTCGTTATTGAAAAACCTTAACGCGTCACATCATTCGGCCATCCCCTTGCGAATTCTGTTGGCGATAGCGCGCACAGCGAGCGGGGGGTAGTCCGGCCCAAGTTGGTGGGCTGGTCCGTGCTTGCGGAGGAAGACAAAATCGGCGCTGAGCGGTGCGGAGACACTCAGGGTCGGGTGGTCGGCGAGGGCGATATTGTGGCGGTGGAGAATTGTGAAGCAGTCCTCACAGTGCCGGTCGGGACGGCGAATCTCGATCGCGCTGCGCAACCCGGGGATGATGGATTGGCTGCCCGGGAAGGCGCAGAGGCCTCCGATGCCGTCGAGGTTGAATTTCCAAAACGCTGGCAGTTGGGAAAAGAACCGCGGCGAGTTTCGAGCCCAGTGCGGAGTCGACTGGCAGGAAGCGGGTCATGTGTTCTGCGGGATCGGCGAGTTTTTTTCTGTGGGTGATGAAGCGGTTGGCCTTCACTACAAACCGGAATATTTCGGGTGTCTGCCTGTTCCCGCGCTGGAAGACGTGGTTTTCCCGCAGGCGGTAGAAAGTGGTGTTCACCTCAACGGCATTGAATTGGCCAGAGGAGAATGGGAGCCGCTGCGCGGGGGCAGGCCGCACGGGATCAAACACGCCTGCGCTCCAGTGCGTGTGGCTCCAGCCGCTGGTGCCGATAAAAAGGCCCCTGCCGAATGACAGGCCCTTCGCGGGGGCTCTGCCAATCGAGGGAGCACTGGAGCCCTTCCGCCGCAGAGGGCTTCAGTGTTTAGAAGTGGATGGCGTGTCCCTGCGAGGCGTGGGCGGCCTCGTGGATGGCTTCGCTGAGGGTCGGGTGCGCATGGATGGTCGAGGTGATCTCCTCGTAGGTCGCTTCCAGTGTGATCGCGAGCCCGAGTTCGGCGATCATTTCCGTGGCGTCTGCACCAATGATGTGGGCACCGATGATCTCGCCGTGTTTTTCGCCAACGATGAGCTTGACGAATCCCTCGCTCTCGCCGACGGCAAGCGCTTTGCCACTGGCCATGAACGGGAATTTGCCGATCTTGTATTTGAGGCCCTTTTCCTTTGCGGCGCGCTCGGTCAGGCCCACGCTTGCGACCTGCGGTTGGCAGTAGGTGCAGCCCGGAAAAACAGTGACCTTTTTCGGCTTCTTTCCCGCAAACAGGCCTTCGATGCACTGGACGGCTTCGTAACTGGCCACGTGCGCGAGCCAGGGCGGCCCGATGATGTCTCCGGCCGCGTAGATGCCTTTGACGCTGGTCTCGTAGTTATCAGTGGTTTTGAGGTAACCCTTGGCGTCTGTCTCGAGGACGACGCCTTTCGGCAGGAGCGGAGAAACTCCAATCGCCACCAGCGCGATGGCGGCTTCGAGTGTCTCTGTGGCCTTGCCGCTCACGGTGAGCCGAACGCCTTTGTTGGTGGTCTCCGCCTTGTCGACCTTTGTGCTGGTGAGGAGCTTGATGCCTTGCTTGGCGAGGGATTTCTCAAGGGCTTGGCTGACCTCGGTGTCCTCGACGGGGAGGATGTTCGGCATCATTTCGACAACGGTCACTTTTGTGCCGAAGGCATTGAAAAAATAGGCAAACTCGATGCCGATCGCTCCGGCTCCAATGATGATGATGTCTTTGGGTTGGGGATCCACGACCATGGCCTGTCGGCTGCCGATGACGCTCTTTCCGTTGAACGGGAAGCCGGGCATCTCGCGGCTGACGACGCCCGTGGCGATGAGGATTTTTTCGCTCTTGAGTTCGGATTTTTTTCCATCCTTGTCGGTGACCTCGACGACCCCGGCCTTGGGAATCGCTGCTTCTCCCCGGATGTAGTCCACCTTGTTTTTCTTAAAAAGCATTTCAATGCCACCGGCCAGGCGGTCTGCGACCTTGCGGCTGCGGCCGATCACTTTGTCCCACTCGTAGGCGAGGCCCTCGACTTTCAGGCCGAAGTCGCCCGCGTGGTTTTTGATCGTTTGATAAACTTCGGCATTCTTCAGGAGGGATTTTGTCGGAATGCAGCCCCAGTTGAGACAGGTGCCACCGGCCCGGTCCATCTCGACGACAGCAACTTTTTTTCCCAGTTGTCCGGCGCGAATTGCTCCCACGTATCCCGCAGGTCCGCCACCCACCACAATCAAATCGTAATCAGCCATAGGTTGTAAATTGAGTAGCGCACCATGAGGGAAATTGCCGGGCGATGCAAACCCATTGCGGTTCCTCTTCGCAATTGACTTGCAGATTTTATTCACTGAAGGATGCAGCCTGGTGAAAAAAATTACGCATCTTCTTTTGTTTTTGTTGACGGGGGCGTTTGCCCAAGCCGAAGCGCTCCGTGTCGCCTCGTTGAGCACGGTAATGTCGGACATCGCCCGGCAAGTCGGTGGCGACCGTGTCGAGCTGATTGAAATCGTGAAGCCCGGGGTGGACCCTCATATTTACGAGCCGACTCCGGGCGATCTTAAGAAAATCTCGAAGGCGCAAATCCTCCTGGCAAGCGGGCTGGGCTTCGAGGGCTATCTTGAAAAGTTGCGTTCGAGCGTTGCCAAAAGCGGTGTGCGTTTTGTGGTGGCGGGGGATGTGGTGAGCCCCATCGAGGCGGCGGAGTCGCCGCACGATCACGACCACCATGGCCATGCGCATGACCACGCTGCCCCGGATCCCCACTGGTGGCACAGCATCGCCAACGTGCAGGTGGTGACACGCCAGATTCGCGATGCGTTCCTCGCGGCCGATCCAGAGGGCCGCGCGCTCTACGAGGCAAACGCCGCAGGCTTCGACGCACGCCTCGCCGCGCTCTCCAAGTCGGTGAGACTTCAAATCGCGAAACTGCCGAAGAGCCGCCGCAACCTCGTGACCTCGCACGATGCCTTGGGCTATTTTGCGAAGGACTACGGTTTCACGATCTTTCCCGTGCAGGGCATTTCCACCGCGGACCAGCCTTCCTCGCAAAAAGTGCGGCGTCTCATCCAGGAAATCAAAGCCCGGAAAGTCAAAGCCATCTTCGCCGAGAATATCGAAAACCCGAAGGTGCTGGCGCAGCTCACCAGCGAGACCGGGGCGAAGGCGGGCGGAATCTTGTATGCCGACGGTCTTGGAAGCGGCGACGCATCCACGTATGAAGGCATGATGCAAAGCAACGTGAAAACCATCGTCGAAGCCCTTCAATAAAAGATGCGCGGCTTTCCTCTGCTGCGGTTGGGCATCGTGGCCCTGGCTCTGCTTCTTCTCGGCCTGCCGGTCTGGATGGTGACGCGCGACGTCTCCGGACCCGAGGCCTCGGTGGAGGAACCCGGAGGGGATTTGCAACAAACCGCCTCGTATGAAGTCGTGCTCACTGCCTCGTCGCCGGCTCTGCTGGGTGTGCGCGCGGCAAACCAACCTACGCTGGAATCCGCAGATGAGGCGGCCACTTTTGAGGCTTCCCTCATAATGAACGCGACGCAGCCCGAGGACTTGGCTGTGTTTGCGAAATTCGATCCCGCCGCAGGCCGCTGCGCGCTGAGGGCCGAGGTGCGCGTGGCTGGAAAAATGGTCGCCGACTCCACATTCTGGGGTGAGGGTCTGGTCGAGGACGTGGTTTTGATTTCTGCTCCATGAGCCACCAGTTGCACTTGGAGGATGTGACGGTGAGCTACAACCGGATCCCGGCCGTGCACCACCTGAGCGCCATGCTCTCTTGCGGGTCCTGTGTCGCCCTGCTGGGCCCGAATGGCGCGGGCAAGACGACACTTCTCAAGGCCATAGCCGGCCTCCTGCCGTTGGAGACCGGGAGGATCGGGTTTCGTGGTCACGGGATCGAAGGCCCAGCCGGGAAGGAGATCGCCTACGTGCCCCAACGCGAGGTGGTGGACTGGGATTTCCCAATCACCGTGCGCGGGCTTGTGGAAATGGGACGCTACCCCGCGCTCGGGCAATGGCGCCGCTTCGGTGCGGCGGACTCCGCCGTGGTGAAGGAGGCTCTGCACGTTTGCGATCTCGAGGATCTTGCCGCAAGGCAGATTTCTGCGCTCTCCGGAGGTCAGCAGCAACGCGCCTTCCTCGCCAGAGCCTGGGCGCAACAGGCCGATATCTATTTGCTCGACGAGCCTTTCACCGGTCTCGACCGCAATGCGGCGGAGGCCTTTTCGCAGGCCATGGATCGATTGCGCGGAACCGGCAAGCTCCTCATTGCCTCGCACCACGATCTCAAAAGCGTGGAGGCGCTTTTCGACCACATCCTGCTCCTCAATGGCGAACTCGTCGCCTGCGGCCCAACCTCCGAGGCCTTCAGTAAAGAAAATCTCGACCGCGCCTATGGCGTCCATGTTTTCAGCGGTCATTCCCAGCACCACTCCCACGCATGACTTGGATTTTTGAGCCCCTCGAATACGACTTCATGCGGCGCGCCCTGCTCGCCTGTGTGCTTGTCGGGTTCACCAACGGATTTCTCGGAGCCTTTGTCGTCATCCGGCGGTTGGCGCTCATGGCTGATGCCCTCTCGCACTCCTTGCTCCCCGGCCTGGCCCTGGCGGCGATCCTCGTCGGACTGTCGCCTCTCGGCCTCCTGCTTGGCGGGTTGCTCGCGGCGATTTTTGTCGCGCTCGGCGGACACCTCATTTCACGCAGCTCCAGGGTGAAGGAGGACACTGCCATTGCCGCGCTCTACATCGTCGCGTTCGCCATCGGCATCGCCATTATCAAATACGCCGGGGTGAAAGTGAGCCTCGACCATTTCCTCTTCGGGAACATCCTCGGCGTGGGCGATAGCGACCTCTGGACGAGCTATGCGATCACTTGCGTGGCCTTGCTCCTGCTCGTTTCCTTTCAGCGTCCACTCCTCCTTGCCATCTTCGAGGCCTCGGTCGCGCGCACACAAGGTGTGCCGGTCGGCATGCTGCTTGGGATGCTGATCCTGCTCATCGTGCTGGCGATGGTTTCCTCCCTGCAAGCCGTCGGGGTGCTGCTCTCGCTCGGCTTGCTCATCCTCCCGGCGGCGACCATTTATCTGCTTAGCGACTCGTTCGACGTAATGCTCTGGGGTGGGGCCGCCCTGGGAACATTCGGCTCCGTAGCCGGGTTGCTCTTCTCCTTCTGGGCAAACATCCCCTCCGGTCCTGCCATCGTCCTCGTCCTCGGGGCCTTCTTCCTCCTCGCCTATCTTTTCAGCCCTCGCTACGGCATCCTCTCCCGTTACATCAAGCGCCGGCATATGCACGAGGAGTCGCTCGAGCGCTGGGACAAAAAAACGTGAGACCCGTCCGCGAGGGGGGACGGTTTACGGAGGGGTGATTGCGATGGCGGCCAGAAGGCGGCCGGTGCGGCCTTTTTCGAGGCGGTAGGAATAATAGCGATCGGGGTGCGAGGCGGTGCAAATCCCGAGGTCGTGGATATCCGTGAGGCCTGCCTGCTTGGCTTGGCGGTGGATGTCCGCCGCGAAATCGATTTCATAATGCGGCGGGCGGATGCAGGGGGAGATTTGCATAATGATATCCTCGGGACTGGCTCCCGTGGCTGCCCGGAGGGCCTCGATCGCAAGGGCAACGATGCCGAGTTCAGTTCCCTTTTTACCAGAGTGGGCGAGGGCAATGCCCCGGCCTTTGCGATCGGCGAGATAGACGGCTGCGCAATCGGCGACATGCACACCCAGCACTATGCGGGGGTCGGTGGTGACAAGGGCATCGCAGTCGGGAACGGGAAATGTGTCGCCAAGGGAAACGCGGACAACATGAGCGCTATGGGTCTGGTGGCCTGTCGCAACGGGCCTGCCCGGGAATCCAAGCGCGTCCAAGATGTCGCGGTGGACAGAGGCGAGGCGCGCCATGGCGGTGTCCCGGTCGGTCCGCACGTCCAGATTCGGAACCCGTTGAATGAAGACCGCGCGGATTTTTGGTAAGGCCTCAAGGGCCGGAAATGTTTCGAAGGCAATAGCAGCCATGTCATCGCATGCGGGAGGCCCGCATCCCTCGCGGGACTTGTTGGTTTTTTAAGGCTGGTTTTTCTTTTTTGCGGGAGACGGCGCGGGTTGGAGAATGGGAGTGAGCGGGTCTTCCTTCCTGAATGCGCGCGGAAGCTTGGCCTGCGGGCGTTCCGGATTGTTGAGTTTGCTAAAGCGTTTTGCCTGGGGGCCGGTGAGCGGGTCGTCGAAGATTTCCTGATAGCGTGTATCGAGCGAGAGAGCCCGGTCGTATTCCGCAAGGCCGGTGATGTAGCTGTAGTAGGCCTGCAGGAGGAAGGTTTGGGACTGGAGGAGGGAGGTCTGTTGGTTGAGGACATCGAGCTGGGTTCCGGCTCCGGCGTCGAGGCGCTCTTGCGCGAGGCGGAGGGCTTCGTAGCCCTGCTCGACACTCGCGAGTTGGCTGCTCACGGTTTCGCGAGCCTCGAGGAGATTGGAGATGGCTTGCTGAACTTCCAGAATGACTTCCCGGACACCATTGTCGTAGTTGATCTTTGAGGACTCCATGCGAGCCTTTGCGGTTTTCACATTGCCGTAGGTCAGGAGTCCGTCCCAAACGTTCCAACTTCCGGTCACTCCAAAAAACCAACCGTTCACCATGTCTGTGAGGTTATTTGTAAGGAAGTCGCTTTCATTGGTCTGTCGGGCGCTGGCGCGAATCTGGGGGAGGTAACCGGCAACCTCCTTGTTGACATTGGCGGCCTCGGCCAGGAGGAGTTGGCGCTGGGCCTTGAGCGACGGGTTGCGGGCCACGGCGACGCGCACCGAATCGTCCGCATTAATGTCGCGGGGCTTGTACTCGAGCTTGCCGACAATGTTGAACGGAACCTCGCTGGGGAACCCGGGCGGGTAGTCGATTCCTAGGAGCCGCACGAGGCGATACATGGAAATGCGGTAGGCGTTCTGGGCCTGAATGAGCGGGGGTTTGGCGTTGGCAAGCGCAACCTCGGCTTGGAGGACGTTGAAGCGGGGAACCGTGCCGGCCTCATAGCGGTTCTCCTGATCCTTCAGTTGCTCGGTGAGCAGATCGACGGATTGCTGGTTTGCAATGATGAGGGCGCGATTGAGCACAACTTCAAAGAAGTTGGTTTTCACGGAGGCGATGACCTTGTCAATGGCGGCGCGCAGCTCGTAGTAGGAACTGTTCTCGCCGGCAATGGCCGAGCGGATGCCCGAGATGGCGGCTCCGCCGTCGTAGATGAGTTGGCTGAAATTGATGTTCACGCTCCAGGCCTCGTTGTTCACATTCGATCCGCCGAAATTGACCTCATCGATTTCCTTCGACGTGTAGCCATAGTTTGAGGCGATGCTCACTTGTGGGATGATTGCCGAGCGAACGCTGATGACTTGGCCGGAGGTGAGGCTGAGGCGCTGAACGGCGTCGAGAATCTCGGGGTTCTGCTTGAGGGCGATCTGGACGGCGTCCTCCACCTTCATATCGGGCACCTTGGGATTGCGTTGTTTGGCGATGAGTTCGGTGAGGGATTTTTGAAAATCGGTGAGCGCCATTTCCTTCGTCACGGCAGTGCTGGTGCTCTGCTGGAGAACAGGGGCTTCCGGCCCCGGCGCCAACGGTTCGGCAAATTGGGGAGGGAGCGGCGCGGTCAGTTCACTCGTAACGGGCTGCGCGCCGGGAAGCTCTGGGGCGGCAGGCATGGGAGGCAGCGGAAGGGGCATGGTGCCATCCGGAAGTGGCGTTGGATTGGGCTGGGAGTCGGTCGGAGCCATCGGCCCAGAGAGCGCCGGCATCTCCGGGAGCGGCGAGGGGAGGGGAAGCGGGGTGAACTGCGGCAGTGGCGGTGGCGTAGGCAGGTCTTTGAATTCAGGGGTCGGGTTGGGAGCCTGAGCGAAGAGGGGGAGTCCTGCCGCAAGCGAGGCGGCGAGGAAGGAGACTGGAAATTTGAAAGACATGATTGGAGTGAGGCTTGGCGTTACAGGCAACTGACTCTAGCGGGTGATCGTTGAGAGGAAAGAAAATCGCGCGCCCGGAGGGATTGCTGATCCCTCTACGGGACGTTTGACGCACGGTTTCCCCTCTGGCGGGCGGTTTCCGGCGACGGCGCGAGGGTGGGCGTGGGGTTCGGGAGCGGAGTAAATGTGGGGCTAGGAAGATAAATCTTATCTCCCGGCGAGGGGTTGCCGCTGAGGATATCGGCAATGAGAAAGGGAGGATTTTTCAACGTGCTCATCCTCAACGTGCCGGTTTCCACTCCCTTTTGGACGGAATGATATTTTTCTCCCGGAATCGCGGAAGTGGGCGACTGGGATTCCAAAAGAACGAAACTCTCGGCGACATTCACCATGCGAATCACGCCAGTCCAGACGGCTGCGGAAGCGACTGGCGGAGCCGGTGGTTTTTTCGAAAGGATTTTTCCGAGAAAGCCCCAACGGCCAGCGGGCGGTGACTGAGGCAAACTGGCTTCGAGGGCCACAGGATCTTCGGCAGTCTCCTGATTGCTTGCGCATCCGGCAGAGGCCACCAGCGTCACGAGGATAAGAGCTTTTACCGGTGCGACCAGTCGGGAAAGGCGGCGTGTCACGGCAACCACTCCGGTTCACGTGGCGGCGGCGGGGCGAATTGGGAGGCGCTTTCCTTGGTCGAAAAAACCTCCTCCATGCCGTCCTTCCGAACGATGAGGATTTTCCCGCCATCCTGTCTCACACGGAGAAAAGCCGTCTCGCCCGGATCGGAATCACTCAGGTTGGAAATCTCCACGCCGGAGAACTCCCCGGCGTTTTTCTGTTCCAGATAACCTTCCCTCACCAGTGTTTCAAAATACGCCGCCGCCGACCGCGTGTTTGAGTCGAAAGGCCAAGCCAGATGGCTCTTTCCAAACTGAAAGCCATCGAGCGCCATCTCCCGGGCGGCATGGTGGATCGCTGGAGGTCCGTCCAAAGGCACTCTCGTGGACGGCAGGGTCTCCTCCAGAGGAGTCGCCTCCGCAACATCGACCCCCGCCTTTCGACAGGCAAAACCCGCGACCGCCATCACTCCGCACAGCACACCCGAGACAATCATAAATCCAAACCGCATCGCCCGTGATTATCCCCCCGACGTCGAAAGGTGCAACCGTGAATCTCCGCTCCGGATCAAAACCCGTCGCCGACAGCGCGGGCGATCTGTCTTGCCAAGGCCTGCATCTCCTCTATGCTTCGCGCCTCAATTATGAATCTCACAGACCTCGTTCTCCTTGCGCAGGCCGCTCCGGCACAGGCCCAGCCGAATATCTTTGTTTCCATGATGCCGTTGATATTTATCTTCGTCATTTTTTATTTCCTGCTCATCCGGCCTCAACAAAAGAAAGCCAAGCAGCACACCAAGCTCATCGAGTCGATCAAGACCGGCGACCAAGTTGTGACAAATGCCGGCATCCATGGAGTCGTTGCCAACGTGAAGGACAAAACCCTCATCATCAAAATCGCAGACAACGTGAAGGTGGAATTCGACCGGGCGGCAGTAGCCGCCGTGGAAAAAGCCGCCGGCGAGTCCACCGCCTCCTGATCCTCTCCAACTTGGGCCGCAGAGGCCCTACTTCCAGCCCTATTCCCAGCCCCATCCGATGTCTCCCGTCCTGACCTTCTCCTTCGGCCTTCTTCTGCTCGCGCTCTTTATCTGGTATTTTGCGAGCGACCTGCCCGCCCGTAAACGGTGGCTGGGTCTCGTTCTGAGTATGCTTCTCGCCGCATTCTGCATCGAGCAGATCGTGCCGCCCTCTCAAAAAATCCGCCTCGGTCTCGATCTTCAAGGCGGCACGTCGTTCCTGATCCGCCTCATTCCCCAGACGGAAAACGGCATCACTCCCGATCTGTTGGACCAAGCCGTGGAGGTCATTCGCAAACGCGTGGACCAATATGGCGTCAGCGAACCCGTCATCACCCCGCAGGGGCGCGACCGCATCCTGGTGCAGATTGCCGGACTTGATGCCAAGCAGACCGAGGAGGCAAAATCCCAGCTCCAACGCGTGGCCAAGTTGGAGTTCGCCATCGTGGACGAGGGCGGGTCCGGTCGCGTCGAGCGCATCCAGGCCGGCGAAGAGGTCATGGATCCCTCCCTCGTTCTCAAATCCTACCGTCCCGACAAGGACAAAGAGTCGGAGCCCGTTCAGATTTTGGTGAAGCGCCGAGCCGCCTTCACTGGCGAGTATGTGAAGCGCGCATTCGCTTACTTCGACCAGGCCGGCTACGGGGTTTCCCTCGAGCTCGACAGTGAGGGCGCCAAGATTTTTGATGAGGTTGCGAGACAGAACAAAGGCCGCCAGATGGCGATCATCCTTGACGGAGAGGTGATTTCCGCTCCCGTGCTGCAGAGCGACTATTATGGCGGGAGGGCACAGATCACAGGGAATTTTGATGACAAGGAGGCGAGGGATCTCTCCAGCGCCTTGGAGAACCCACTTCGTGTTCCCGTTCAGATCGAGGAGACGCGCAGTGTGTCGCCCACCCTCGGAGCAGACTCGATCCGTAGCGGCGTGCTCGCGGGCCTTGCCGGCTTGGTCTTGGTGATGCTTTTCACCATGTTTTATTATCGTTTTGTCGGTGTGGTGGCCATGGTCGGGCTGATCCTTAATATCATTCTTCTGCTGGGAATGATGGCCATGTTCAAGTTCACCCTCACGCTGCCCGGTATCGCGGGCATCATTCTCACGATCGGCATGGCAGTGGATGCGAACGTCCTCATTTACGAACGCCTGCGTGAGGAGTTGGCCGCCGGCAAATCACTCGCGGCCGCGATGAACGGGGCCTATGAAAAAGCTTTCAGCGCGATTTTCGATGCGAACGCCACCACCCTCATCACCGCCGTGATCCTCTTCTGGTTATCGAGTGGTTCGGTGAAGGGCTTTGCCGTCACTCTCACGCTCGGCATCATTGCCTCGATGTTCTCGGCCCTCCTCTTTACGCGCACCGGATTCCGTTGGCTCGTCGATGAATTCGGGTTGAAAAAGATCAGCATGCTCGATCTTGTGCCCAAGCGGAAGTTTGACTTCCTCGGCATGCGACATGTGGCTCTGGTTGTCTCGCTGCTGATGCTCGGGGGCTCGATCGCCGTCTTCACGATCCGCGGAGAGAATAATTTTGGCATTGATTTTCGCGGTGGCGACTTGCTGATCGTTGATTCGGCGAAGGCGATCTCTGTGGCCGACGCGCGCTCGGTGCTCAATGAGCCAGGAGCGGTGATTCAATTCCAGCGTGAAGGCACAAAAGAGATGCTCACAATTCGCAGCCCGCAGGGAACAGCCGAAAAAGTGCTCCAAACACTCCGCGAAGCCTTCCCCGACAGGGGGGTTGTTCCCGTGGGCCAAGACACTGTAGGTCCGCAAATCGGTCTCGAGTTTGCCAAGAGCGCCCTGCTGGCGCTGGGGTTGGGCATGGTTGGCATTCTTTTCTATGTGACCCTGCGGTTCGAATTTTCTTTCGCCCTTGGTGCCGTCGTTGCCTTGTTGCACGACGTGATCATCACGCTTGGCATCTTCGCACTCATCGGTGGCGAATTGTCTCTTGTCATGGTCGGCGCGATCCTGACGATCGCCGGTTATTCGATCAACGACACCATCGTTGTCTTCGACCGAATCCGCGAAGGCCTCAAGCAAGGCGAACGGGGTAGCATCCAGTCGCTCATGAATATCAGCATCAACGAGACGCTCAGCCGCACGATCCTTACCGGAGGAACCACGCTGCTCTCGGTCGGAGCACTCTACTTCTTCGGCGGCACCGTGCTGCGGGATTTCTCCTTTGCGATTCTTGTGGGCATCGCTGTCGGAACCTACTCTTCGATTTTCGTCGCCTCGCCCGTCGTTCTCTGGGCCTCCAAGCTCCGGGGCAAGAGCGTGCGCCGCGAAGTCCTCGAGACTGAAGCACTGAAAAACGCCTGAGACCAGACCGCCTCGCTCCGCCATGAAGCGTGTGCCGAGCAGGCGGCGGATTGTTTGCTCGTCGCGCGTGTCGTTGTAGTCCTCGAGGCGCTTGCCGACCCAGCGCAGCTGGTAGCGTGTGTCCTTAAAAAAAGTGGGCGCGAGGGGGCTTGGGATGGTATCCTTGCCATAAGAATGAAGTTCCTCACTGCTTTTTTCTGTTTTTTCCCCCTGTGGTTTTTTGCCTCAAACCCCGCTGTGCACGCCGTCACGATGGCGCGCTTTACGACACATGAGGGGACTTTCGACGTGTTGCTCTACGACAAGCAGACCCCGCTGACGGTTGCGAATTTTCTCAACTATGTGCGGAGGGGGGACTACGTGAACACCTTTTTTCACCGGAGTGTCCCAGGGTTTGTTCTCCAAGGTGGCGGGTTCCAGCTTGAGGGGAGCACCATTTATTCGATCGCTGCGGCAGCGCCGGTTCCCAACGAACCGGTTTTTTCAAACCTTCGCGGAACGATTGCCATGGCCAAGCTGGGCTCGGATCCCAACAGCGCAACTTGCCAGTGGTTTTTCAACCTCGCCGACAACTCCGCGAATCTGGATTTTCAAAATGGGGGGTTCACCGTCTTTGGTCGTGTGCTGGGAAACGGGACGGCGGCGCTGGATCTCTTGGCCGGCGTGCCAATCTATGACGCCAGCTCGCAATTCGGTCCCGCTTTCGGTCAGTTGCCTCTTCTGCAACCAAACCTGAGCCCGAACAGCCTTTTGCTCATCCCAACGATTGCCATCACGTCGATCCGAATCACAAAAATCGTGCACACGGGATCCTCGGTCTCAATCGATTGGTCGGGCGCCGGACCGCATCCGGTGGATGTCGAGCGGGCCACCTCGCCCGCTGGCGACCAGTGGAGCGTCATCTCCAAGGCGAACACCAGTGGCGCATTCACGGATTCCAGCCCTCCCCAAGGCAGGGGTTTTTATCGGCTCGTGCTGCCGTAGGTGGGTAAAGAGGGATTGATCAAGGGCCGCTCGAAACTTAGAACCAACGTGTGACCACTCGCCCTCTCTTTTGCCCGTCGCCCGTCGGGTGGAACGAAAAACGTTTTTTGGGAGCTTCGAAGATTTGATGCTGTTCTCGGCACGCGGGCATCTTCTCTCCAGCGGCAGCGGGATCGAACATCTCATGGACGACCTCGGCCATGCACTATCGTCTTCAGGCCCTTCGCCTCTCATGCTCGGTGGAGGCAATCCCGCACACATTCCAGAGATGGAGGAAATTTGGGCGCGGCGGATGCAGGAAATCTCAGCCGATCCCGCCACGCTGCGCCGCACGCTGGCGATCTACGACCCTCCGCGGGGCAATCCCGGCGTCATCGACGCGCTGGTGGGTTTGCTCAGGCAGGAATTCGGCTGGGATGTCGGACCAGAGAATATTGCCGTCACTCCAGGCGGGCAGACGGCATTCTTCTTTCTCTTCAATCTTTTCGGTGGGCTCCGCAAGGACGGTTCCACGGGACGGATTCTTTTTCCCCTGATGCCGGAATACATTGGCTATGCGAACCAGGCTCTGGAGCCGGACATGTTCCGTGCATTGAAGCCCGGCATCTCACGCACTGGGCCTCATCGGTTCAAATACCACATCGATTTTGAGAAACTCGATCCCGGTCCAGATGTCGCGGCGATGTGTGTCTCCAGGCCCACGAATCCCAGCGGGAATGTGATTGCAGATGCCGAATTGCGCCGCCTTGCAGACATCGCCGAGCGCAGGAATATTCCACTCATCATTGACAACGCCTATGGTTGGCCTTTTCCGGGAATTGTTTTTGGAGAGGCTACTCCTCTGTGGACGCGGCAGACCGTGCATGTGATGAGCCTCTCGAAGTTTGGATTGCCCGGCACGCGCACGGCATTTGTTGTGGCCCCACCCGCCATCGCGGCCGCCGTTTCCTCCATGATGGCGGTGACAGGCCTGGCGAATGGGAACTTCGGTCAGGCTATCGCTGGCCCGCTGATTGCGGACGGTGAGATCACACGTCTCAGTCGCGAGGTCGTCCGCCCCTTCTATCTTGGCAAGCGCAACGCCGCGCTCGAGGCTGTCGCGGAGTTTTTTCCGGCCGATCTGCCTTATGCCTTCCACGAGAATGAAGGTGCGCTTTTTCTGTGGCTGTGGATTGAAAACTCGCGAAAAACCTCGCGCGAACTTTACGAAAACCTCAAGCGTCGAGGTGTCCTCGTTGTGCCAGGGGAGTATTTTTTCTTTGGAGATTTGGAGGAGGATTGGAGCCACCGCCATGAGTGCCTGCGAATTTCCTACGCTATGGGCGATGCCGATGTGAGGGCCGGGCTCAAAATCATCGGATCCGAAATTGCCTCAGCCTGCTGAGCGCCCACCCCGGCTATGCGGTGGGTGCGGAGGCGCTTCGCTTTTCCGATTCGGTCTGCTGCTTTTTAAGCGAGGTCTCGATGGCTGTTTTCAGCTCGGTGTGGCTGAAAGGTTTGAGAATGTATTCAAACGGGCCCGAAAAAACAGCTCGCTGCATTGTTGTCTCATCGGCATGCGCGGTAAGAAAAACCACAGGAATCCCCGTCCGCCCGCGAATGGCAACAGCCGCCGTGATGCCATCCAAAACGCCTTTGAGTGTGATATCCATCAAGACGAGATCCGGATGCAACTGGTCGGCGGCGCTGACGACATCTTCCGCTGTGTCCACGATGCCTGCGACCCTGTAGCCCATCGAGCGGAGTTCGAGTTCCAGTGCGGTTGCCGTGACGGCTTCGTCCTCGGCGATCAGAATGCGTAGCGGGTCCATGCAATCACTGTCATGGAGTTGCCCCCGTTTTCAAGTCGCCCGGGAGCGGAAAACTGATGGTGGCGCGCGTGCCTCCTCCTGATTCGTTGACGAGCTCAAAGGCCCCGCGGATTTGTCGTGTGAGCGCCTTGACAAGGCCAACTCCCATGCGCGCACTGCTACCGATGCCTGCATTCCCTTGGAGTCCGATACCATTGTCCACAACGATGAGTTTACAGGGATCCTCGCTGAGCAACTCCACCACGATTCGTCCGCTCTCACGGCCTTTGAACCCATGCTTGAGGGAGTTCAAAATGAGCTCCGTGGCGATGAGCCCGAGGGCTTGCGAGGTGTCGATATCCAGCTTCAAGGGGGAAACACGGGTCTCGAGGGTGACATCGCAGCCTGTTAGCACATGCGAGCGCATGAGGTTCGATGCGATATCGGAAAGGTTTTTTCCGAACTCGATCCGCATAAGATTTCCCGAGGCGTAGAGTTGTTGGTGCACGCTGGCCATAAATTGAATGCGCTCCCCGCACTCGGCGAAGATTTCCTTAGCGCCGGAATCCTTGAGCTTTTCGGACTGTAACACCAGGAGGCTTGAGATGATTTGCAGGTTGTTCTTCACGCGGTGGTGAATCTCCTTAAGTAAAACCTCCTTTTCTCGAAGGGATGCGAGCATCTGCCTCCCGGCCTCGCGGCGGTTCGCAAGTCCGCGAAGGATCAGGAGCAGCGCAAAAGCCGCGAGGGCAGCTCCCGCAATGCCGCTCACAGCCATGGCTGTTTGCATGGTCTGCGCCTCCTTTTGACGCTCGGAAATGCGAGACGTCAAAAGCTGATGCCCCTGGTTGGCAAATTCCTGAAAGGCCTCCACGAGTTGTTCCATCGAGCGCGAGCCTCTCTGTAGAACTTCGTTTTGGAGACCCTGCCCGCTTTCGTATTGCCGCTGGGATTCATTGAGAAGTTTGATCCGTGTCCGCAACAGGCTCTCAATGCGGTCCACCGAGCCGCTCTCGGGCGCAATGTGGTCCATCCTTTCGCGCAGCTTCACGAAATGAAGATCCACACAGGCGGAAGCCTTTTCCAAATATTCGTCCCTTTTGAGATGATCCCCGCCAATGATGTAGCTCCGGAGGGCCGACTCGGCTTCGCGCAAATCCAGTTCCATATCCTTGGCCACGTCAATCACCGCGTGGATTTCGTCCACCCAGAGCATCGACTCAAAAAACTTCCTCGTGCTGCGGTCGGAGAAAAATGCGATTCCAGCCACCAACGCGATGAGGATGATAAAAGTCCCGATAACGATCGGCTCAAGTTTCGGCTCTGTGGTCTTCGCTTCGTGTGGGTTCATCGAGGCACAGGCAAAATATCGCCGCCGGCCGGATTATCGCAACTTGGAGGAAGGGCAGATATCGTTCAGTTCGCAAGATGGGCAGTCCGGCTTCCTCGCCCCGCAGCGTCGGCGGCCATGGAAGATGAGCCAGTGGCTGAGGTCGGTCCACGCTGCGCGGGGGAAAAGCTTGATGAGGTCCTGCTCGATGCGCACAGGGTCGGTGAATGTGGTGAGCCCGAGGCGCTGGGCGAGGCGGGACACATGGGTGTCCACCACGATGCCTTCATTTTTCGAGAAGGCGTTCCCGAGAACGACGTTCGCGGTCTTGCGGCCCACACCGGGCAGTGCGGCAAGGGCATCGAGCGTTGAGGGCACCTCGCCGCCATGCCTCTCCAAAAGGGCCGCTCCCATGGCGCGGAGGTTTTTTGCTTTGTTCCGGTAGAAGCCGGTTGAGCGCACAAGAGTCTCCAACTCCTCTTGGGAAATATCCGCAAAGTCGTGAGCTGTGCGGCAACGTTGGAAAAGATCGCGCGTTACGATGTTGACGCGCTTGTCGGTGCACTGCGCGGAGAGGATTGTGGCAACGAGAAGCTCAAGCGCGTTCGAGTGCTGTAACTCGCAGTGCGCGTCCGGATAAATTCCAGGGAGTCTTTTGAGAAGCTCGCTGGCGCGTGCGGGGCGTGTCACTGGGCTGGCAGGGCCTGCAAGCGCTCTTGCGCCCGCGGAGCGAATGATTCGTTGGGGAAATCCTTCACGATTTGCTCGTAGGAGGCTTTGGCTCGGCCGAGTTGCTGGGTCTTGAATTTAGGATCCGTGCTGGCGGCGGCTTGCTGCTCGAGGAGTTGACCCCCCTCCCAAAGACCCTCGGCGGCGGCGCCCGGAACGCCCGAGTAGAACTGTGGAATCTTCATGAAGAAATCAATCGCGGAGCTGCGGTTCTCATCCTTCTTTTTGGGATCCGCCTCGGCAGTCATCTTGTCCTTCATGATGTGCCCGTAAATCAGGAAGGAATTTGCGCGGAGTTCCGCTGTGGCATTTTGCGCGCGGATGATGCCTCCCAGAAGTTGCATCGCTTCGTCGGGCTTGTTCTGCGAGCGAAGGGACTGGGCGATGCCGTAGTCCGCCTCGAGTCCCTTGGGCGACCAGGGATAGGTGGTTTTGAGTTCTTGGAAGAACTGGCCGGCCTCGGCTGTCTGTCCGCGCTCTTGGGCGACGCGGCCCTTGCCAAAGATGGCGGTGGCCTGGGACTCCTGAACAAGTGTGGGGGCGGCATTCGGAGCCGTCCCGGCTGGAACGGGGTAGTCTGCCGCAAGCTTTTCAAAGACGGCCTGCGCCTCGTCGGTCTTGTCGGCCTCGAGTAGGGCGAGGCCGTAGATATCGATATCCTTCGGGCCGTAAAGCACGCTGGCATCGTAGGCTTCGTTCATTTTCACCAGCGCACGGGGCTTGTCTTTTTCCGAGATGAAGCCCGCGACGGCAAAGAGAATCTTGCTGCGTGCGTCGGCTTCGGAGGCCTTGTCGGCAAGGCCTTGGAAGTAGGCCTCCACGGCAGCGTCGGTGAGCAAATCGGAGCGCAGGAGCAGGCGTTGGTTGGTCAGCAGGGATTGGAGGGCGGGGGCAACGTCAGCGCTTTTTGGGTATTTTTCAAGGAGGCCTTCGAGTGTCGCGCTGGATGCCTCCATGGAAGCCTTCCACGCGTTGCGGTCGCTCTCATTGAGGGAGGTGTAGTTTGTGGCAAGGCGTTCCGCGGAGGCCCGCTGCAGTTCGGCCAGCTTGATGAGCGCTCCGGGCGTGTTCGGGTTCTCGGGATGCTTTTCAGCGAACTCGGTCCACGCTGTCGCGGCCTCGTCGAGATTCCCTGCTCCGGCGGCATTCTGCGCGATGCTATTGTAGGCGAAGAAAATATTCTCGCTCTGCGGGTATTTCTCGATGAACACGCGCATGAGCTTGTTGATCTCTTCGGGCTTCTGATCGGCGGCATAAACCTGTGCGCGGGCGAAGTAGCTCACGGGAGCTGGTGGCGAGTCGGGAAATCGTTCCGCCAGCCCGGCAAAGGTCGCGAGGCCTTCCTCTTTCTTCCCGACGGCGACTTGCGCATTTGCGAGCGCAAAGTTCGCGAGCGGGATGAGCGGGTTGTCCCCGTGTTTGGCAATAAATCCCTCCAGCATTGGAATGGCTCCGGCATTGTCGCCTTTCTGCTGTGTGCAGACGGCGATGTAGTAATCCGCTTCAACGGCCTGTGGTGTGCCGGGGTGCCTTTCACCGACAAGCTTGTAGGCGGGTATCGCCTCGTCCCACTTCGCCGTGTCGCGATAAATATTCGCAATGCCCGACTGTGCGACCACGGCCACTTCGGGCGATGGGCTTTTTTCCAAGCTGCCTTGGAAGGTGCGAAGCGCCTCGTCGTATTGCCGCAGGCCCACTTGTGCCTGCGCCTTCTGTGCGACCGAGAGCCCGGCCAGGCGTCCTTGCGGATAGATCGCAAGCGACTCGTCGAAGTAGCGAATGGCTTCCGCATTGTTGCCTCGGGAAAGGAAGAGATTGCCGATGAGGAAGGGCAGGTTGTCGGCGATGGGCTTGCCTTTGTGGGTGGATTGGAATTCTTCGTAGCCCTTCACAGCGGGCTCGGCGGCTCCTTGGATCGCGTAGGTCGTCGTCTTGTAATAGAGGGCCCGCATTTTTTCGTCATCGCTTGTGAGGAATGGACTCACGTGTGTGATGACAACGCGGGACTGGTTGTATTTTCCGGCGTTGAAAAAAATCTCGGCAAGCTTCAGAAGGGCGGGCGCGGTCTGGTCGGGTTTGGAGGTTATTTCGGAGAGCTTTCTGAGTTCGCGCTCATTGTCCTTGTCGAGTTGGGTTTTGAGGGCGATGTCGCGGGCGCGAAGCGCAGCGGCCTTGCGCGGGCCGAAGGCTTTGATTTTCTCCTGTTGCATGGCAACCACGTCTTCCTTGGACATCACCGCCATATACGCAGCGGCCGACTGCTCGTAGATCGCCTGGCGCTGCTCCTCGGCGCTCTGCGCTCCACGCATGAAGAGAATCTCGCCGAGCTGGAAGTTTGCATCGTTCACAAGGGCAAGGTCTTTTTTATCCGAAATGATTTGGCGAAGGTTGTCCTCGGCCTGTTTGAGAAGAGCGAGTCCCTTGCCCTTGTCGCCGCCATCCCGCATCAACTCCTCACCGCCCTGTGTGGCAAAGGCGATCGCGAGCAGATTCTTGCTGCCCTGAATAGTCCCGCTCGCGGGGAATTTCAGAATGGCCGATTGCAAGTCTGCGACCGTCTTGTCGTAATTTCCAATTTGGTATTCACAAAGCGCGCGGCCATAGAGGGCGTTTTCGATGTCGGCGGACTGAGGGTATTTCGCGATGAATTCCGAATAACTCTTGATCGCTTGCTCAAAAATTCCTTTGCGCGACGCATCACCGGGAGGGAGGGACATCGCCTTTGCCCCGAGAATCTGTGGGCGCAGGTTGTCGACGAGTGAGGCCTGCTCCGTGCCGAGAGGTGGTCCGCTCTTGGATTTTTCGAGATTCGCCAATGCCTTGTCGAACTCTCCCAGATAAAACTGGCACACGCCCATTTGGATGGTTGCCGGTTGAACCAGAAGATCTGTGGGATACCCTTTGATGACCTCCTGGTAGGCCTCTGCAGCGCCCTTGTAGTCCGCGCTGGAGAACAAACCATAGGCGGCCTCGTATTCCTTTTGCGCCGCCTGCGACTGTGCCCGCAGAGGCTGAGGCAGGGCGATAAGCGTTAAACAAAGCACTAGAGGCAGGACGGGGAGTGATCTCATAAAACCATTTCTTTAAACGATGCCTTCCCGCGATTCCATCCGATTTTTGAAACCCCAAATCCGCACGTCTTGATTTTATGGAAAGCCAACACGAGGCTTGTCGTATGGAACCGCCTGACAAACCGTCCGTGCCGCCGTTGCCTTCCGAAGCCGATGGGCCAGCTCAAAGGCAATGGATCACCATCCTCCATCTCAGCGCACTGGCTGGTTTGGTTTTCGTTGGCTTCGGGCACATCGCTGGCCCGCTCATCGTCTGGTTGCTCAAGAAAAACGATGTGCCGGGCTTAGATGCCGCGGGCAAGAATGTGCTGAATTTCCAGATCTCCTGGAGCCTTTGGTTTTTAACCTCAAGCATCGTGGCTGTCCTCGGTTCCTGCCTCATCGTTCCGATCGCACTGCCTTTTGTGCTCATTGTTTTCTGGCTCGTCTTCGTCATTAACGGAGCGGTCAAAGCCAGCAACGGTCAGGCTTACGATTTTCCACTAACGATCCGGTTCTTCTCCTAAGTCCGACGCGCGCGCATGGATGCGTTCCACACGCTCTCCGATGCGGGCGAGAATGTCCCATGGAATTGTGTCCGCCTGCCCCGCGAGCTCTTGGGCGGGTATTTCGCGGTCTCCGTCCCGTCCGATCAGCGTGGCCACATCCCCCTCGCGGACTCCCGGCACGCCGGAAACATCGACCACAATCTGATCCATCGTCACCCTCCCGAGCAGGGGGCACCAGACTCCCCGCAAAAGAACCCCGGCTCCCTGTCCCGAAGCCTGCCTCGGAAAACCATCCGCGTAGCCGACGGCCAGCACCGCGGCGCGTGTCGCTTGGGTGGTGACAAAGGACCTTCCATAACTCACGCCAGCGCCTTCCGGCAGGTCGCGCACCAGCACAGCGCGGGCCCTCCACGCCAGCACTGGAACAAGCTCCCGCTGGTATTCCGGCAACGGCGACACACCGTAAAGAATCAACCCCGGCCTTACGAAATCGAAGTCATGCTCGGGCTTTGTGAGGAGCCCCGCGCTATTCAAGGCATGGCAGGCCACCTTGCCGACAACCGCCCTCAGCTCTCCAAGTAATTGCCTGAATTCCCGCAGTTGCGTCGCCGTGAAGCCCGAATCCACATCCGCCGAAGGCAGGTGCGTGGAAAGGCTGTGCAAATCGACGCCCGGCGCCGCGATGAGTCGCGACACCTCCTCGACGGCCCGGTCTTTCCGACACCCGATGCGGCCCATGCCCGTGTCGATTTTAAAGTTTACCCGCACCCCTCCGAACCTCGCAAAAGCCTGCGCCTCCTCCGCGCTGGAAACGGTAACGATGTGTCCCGCCTTGACCGCCGCCTTGCGCTCCGCAGGCAGGCATGGGCTCATCAGCAGCACATCGCGCCCGGTGCCCGCCGCCACCACCTTCTCCGCCTCACCGAGATTCGCTACTCCAAATACCGCCGTATCGCCGGACAGTGTGCGAACGATCTCCTCCGCGCCATGCCCGTAGGCGTTGGCCTTCACCACCGCAAGGATCGATGCCTCGGTTCCGATCCTCCTCCGCACAAAGGCAAGATTTTGCCGTAATGCGGAATGGTCGATCTCGACCCAAGTGCGCAGATCATCGGGAACAGGAATTATCGGCATTCAGAAAAGTGGAGGTAAGGGGATTCGAACCCCTGGCCTTCTCATTGCGAACGAGACGCTCTACCAACTGAGCTATACCCCCGGCGAAAAATGTGTGTTGTGTCGCAGTGCGCACATGAACCAACTGCATGCGTGCGGGCGAAACGAAATCAACCACTGCCTGACGGGACCCGCAAGGAAAAATCCGGACGATCTTTTTAATCTCCCCACCCGCGCGCTTTGGTGGTCTTTTTATCCCCGTTATTTCAAAGCAACGCTTCAAAGTCCATGCACCCAGCACCTCCTGGATCTGTTCGCAGATCGGAGCAAGGGAGCATTATGCCATCCCTCGCGTGTTGCATCGATCCGGTCGGCTCGAAGCGCTTTTCACAGACTATTGGTCGCACGGCCTCTGGCACACCTTGGGCCGCACCGCCCGCGCACACCGACTCACCAGCCGCGCCCATGAGGAACTCACCGACGCCGAGGTGTATTCCTTCAACACTTCGGCCATTCTCGACGGCCTTCGCCAGCGGTTGCGCCGCCCGGTCGATCCCTACGCTGAATTTCTCCGCATCGGCCACCGCTTTGGCCGGCAAGTCCGCTCCAGCCTCGCACGCCGCCGTGACCAACGTTGGGAGAATACGATTTTCTTCGGTTACGACACCGGCTTTCTCGAGGCCGCCGCATGGGCCAAGGATCGCGGGGCAGCCTGTGTTGTTTGCCAGATGGACCCCGCGCAAGTCGAAATCGAGATGGTCCAAGAAGAGGAAAAACGTTGGCCTGCATGGTCCAAGGCTCGACTCCTCGTTCCAGAGCGGTATTCTGCCTGGCGCAGAGCCGAATGGGCGCTCGCCGATGCCGTCATGGTCAACTCGCAATGGACCCTCGAAGCCCTCGTGAGGCAAGGCGTGCCCGCCGGAAAAATTCACATTGTTCCACTCGCCTATGAGGCCGCCGAGCTTGCCGGGCCCCCGTCTCCGATCCCGCTTAAGCCAGAGGCAGAGCCTCTCCGTGTGCTTTTTCTCGGCCAAGTGAACCTTCGCAAAGGCGTGCCATATCTCCTCGAGGCCGCCAAACTCCTGCGCAGCGAAAATATCCAGATGGATATCGTCGGGCCCATCTCCATCAGTGATCAATGTGTCGTCACAGCCGCCTCCAATGTCCGCTTTCACGGTCCCGTAACTCGCGACCGTGTGCGCGAATTCTACACTCGGGCCGATGTTTTCGTGCTCCCCACCATCTCCGACGGATTCGCTCTCACCCAACTGGAGGCCATGGCCCACGGTCTCCCCGTCATCACCACCCCGAATTGCGGCCGTGTCGTGACCGATGGCGTTGATGGATTTCTTATTCCCCCACGCGACCCCGCCGCACTCGCTCGCGCCATCCATGTGCTCGCTGAAGACCCCGAGCGTCTCCAAGCCATGCGCGAAGCGGCCCGCCAGGCGCTCGCGAGATTCCGTCTCGACCAACTCGACTCAAACCTCCGCACTCTCGAGTCCAAGCTCAAAGGCACTACCCCGGCCACGCTCTAATCTTCCGCCCGATCCCTTCGCAGACAGGGGAAAAATCCCGTTCACACACCGAAGAATCGAAGGGGGTGTTATGGGCCATGCGCCTAAAATAAATTCCTCTTGTTCCTTCCACGCTTTTTTTTCAAGGTGTCATCCCTACACACTCTTCTACGTCATAAAACAGAGAGATTCCCTCTCTATTAAGCCGCATGCAGGCCTCGCTCAAACTCTCAAAATACAGACAGCCTCTTTTCATATGTTCAAGTTCCTTCTTGTGATTCTCCTAGCCGGAGGAGGCTATTTGGGTTGGGAAAAATACGAAAAAAATCAAAGGGAACAAACCCCTCTTGAGGAAATAAACAGTTGCATTGAAAAAAACCCCATCGATTCCAAAGAGCTGTTGCTCATATGTGGAAAATATCCAGAACAAGTTGCGACAGCCTTAAAAAACCGTCGAATCACTGTTTCAGGGGTTCTTCAAAAGGCTCTGGTAAAAGGCGTCCAATCCCACGATCTCATCTTGGATCTTGAAGGAAGCAATAACCGAAAGGTTACTTTTACATCGGATGTCAAGCGTTTTACAAGAATGAACAGCGGGAGCGGTGCGTCCGGCTTTAAATTTCAGAAAGTCGGAAGGGAGATTATCGTAGTCCAAAAGGTCAAACAACAGGTTGGTCCCTCTGGAAATGAAAAAGGCGCCGGCGAGGGGGCCAATGCGGCTCCCGTTTACACTCAGGAAACAAAAGTCGCTTTCAGGGAACTCGAGCCGATCACGCTGGATGGCGTTTTTGAACACCTCTCAAAAACGGCAGTCCACATCGAGTGGCGCCAACCAACTGGGTTTTGAGCCGCAAAACCTGACGCCGCTTTGATTCGCCTGATCTCGGCAAGTTTCTTCGGGCGACATTTGTAAACCGCCCGGAGGCATTCGCCCGCCTGTCATCAGGAGAAGCGCATCCGTATCTGGTGGCGGAGGATGATTCCCAGCACGACGAAAAGGGCGAGAGTCGAGGTGATGAGGACGGCGGCGTTGAACCACAGGAGGCCGACGCGGATACCGAGATATTCTTTCACGGGACCGAAGAAGACATTGAGGTGGCGGTCTTCGCGGTAGTCGCTCTGCTCCATCTCGGCTTTCGAGACGAGATCGGTGATTTTTTGATTCACGTAAACCTGCTCGGCCGTCAGCCCGGTTCCGAGCTTGGAGAAGCGTGCCGGCTTGAACGGGGCTCCTCCAATGATGTCATCTATTCGGCGGAACGCAGCGCGAAGTTCGCGGGGATTCGCGCCTTCCAGGCCGGAGAGGAGGGCCAGTGTGTCCTTGAGATCTTCAAGGCGTTCCTCCTCGCCCGCCGAGGGGCTTCTCTGCCGGACGAGATCGTTGATCATCGATTGGATTTTTTCCTGTCGCTGGGTGAGCGGATTCAGTTTTGCTTGGGCGTAAACGAGAGCCTCGTAGGACCAGCGTGTGGGCATGATTTCGCAGATGAGAGGCACCTGCAGATCGCTGCGGGCCGGCATGGCGCTGTCGGGATGCCTGTTTACCCATTGGTGGATGGCGTGGATGAAATCAAGGTTGCGGTTCATCTCCTCGTATTTGATCAAAGCCCCGCTGAGGATGATCTGAGGGATGAGAATCACGGGAATGATGAGGATGCCGGTCTTGCTTTGTGCGACGAGTGCAGAGATTACGAGGCCTATCGCTGCGCCGTTTGCGGCCGTGAGAAACATGGCGGTGAAAAGGATCCAGAACCCATCGCGCAGGGAGAGCAGGGCATTTCCGATAAGGGCGAACAACGCACATTGGATGATGGCGAAAAATCCCAACGTGAGAACTTTTGCCGTAACGTAGTAGCCGATATTCACGTTGAGATTCCTTTCGCGCATGAGGACTGCGCGGTCGTGGATGATGTCGTCCACACTGTTCGTAAGGCCGAGGAACATGGCAACGACGAGGGCCAAGAAGAGATAGGTCGGGATGTGGAAAGCCGATGCGAAATCGTAAACCGAGCTCTCCGAGTAGCGCAGCACCATGCCGGTGAGGAACGCCAGCAACGGAGCTTCGAGAACAGTTGTGAGAAGGTTTGCTCGGTTGCGGAGTTTGCTGAGAAACGCGCGGCGTAGAAGAATTGTGAACTGGCGGCAGTGCTCGCGCGGCCTGAGTCGCTCGCGGCGACGCGGGTCGGAGGGCGGTGCCGGAGGCTGCTCGCGGGGCGTTGCAGGCTGCCGCACTTCTTTCATCAACCGATAAGATTCGTATTTGTCCCTCCAGTAGTCCGGCGAGTAGCGGCGAGCGGCAACGAGCTGTCCCCGGTTGTTTTCCTCAAGGATGATGTCGCCGCCGAGATCGCGAAGCGGAGTCTCCAAAACATCGAAGATAAATTCCGGCCGCGTTGCTCCGCAGGTGTCGCATCCCCCGGCTGCGGAGGTGGTGGATTGATGGCTCTCGGCCTCCGCGAAGTAATGGAGCGTCTCTTCTGGAGTGCCGAAAAAGACGAGCTTGCCCCCGCGGTCGAGCACGATCGCCTTATGGAACATCTGAAAAATGCGCGATGTCGGCTGGTGGATCGTAACCAGCACGATCTTGTTGTGGGACATGTCGCGGATGATGTCCATGATGTGCTCGGAGTCCTTCGAGCTCAGGCCGCTGGTGGGTTCGTCGAAAAGGAAAATGTCGGCCGAGCTGACCATGTCGAGTCCGATATTGAGGCGTTTGCGCTCGCCGCCGCTGAGGATTTTCTGGTTGGACGTGCCCACCACGGAGTTTCGGCGTTCGTTGAGCCCGAGCTCGGCGAGTTTCACGTCGATGCGCCGGAGTCGCTCGCGGCGGGTGAGGTGGGGGGCCCGGATGGCGGCGGCGAATTCGAGGTTTTCCTCGATGGTGAGGTGCTCGTCGAACGCATCGTATTGCGGGATGTAGGTCACGTATTTGCGCAGGACCTCGTAATTCGCGTAGAGATTGCGGCCGTTGAAGAGCACCTCGCCTTGAGCCGGTGGGAACTGGCCAGAGAGCCCGCGCAGCAACGTGCTCTTGCCGCACCCGCTGGCTCCCATCACGCAAACCATCTCCCCACGTTCAACAGTGAACGAAACTCCATCTATGGCCACCATGCTGTTGCTGAACCGGCAGACCAGATCGCGCACATCGAGGGTGCGGATGAGGTTCTTCTCTTCTTCGATAAGGCGCTCGGAGAAGTTGCACCGGAGCACTTGGCCGGTGTCCACCCGTATCGTGTCGCCATCCGCGAGCGGGCAGGAATTCCGCACAGGCATGCCGTGGACCAGGATCGGACGGTCGGCTTGCAGAACCTCCATGCGGCCGACTTTTTTTTCGTAATCGCAAGAGATCCTCAGAAGCACATCGCCGCCGGAGCCCGGTGCCAGAAGAATGTCGTCCTCCTCAAGAAGCCCGGGGTTGTTCGAAACGAGATACTCGCTTTTCGAGGGCTTGAGCTGGAAGCGTCCACCGTAGGAGCGAGCGCGCAGCCGCAGGTAATCAAGCTCAAGCTCGCTGTCGTTGTGGAAAATGATCTTGTCCTCGAGCGTGGCAACCACTTCCCGGCGGGCTGTGAGGCGCACCCCATTAAGAATCGCATCCACATCCTTGAGCGCCTTCACGCTGACCCTCAGCCCAAAGGCGACCTGCAGGCAGGATTCCCTTGAGCGGTTTTTTTCAAGCGTGACCTCGTCATCCTCGCTCACGGCGACGAAGATCTCGGGCATCGTCACGTTTTTCTTCGCGTTGAAATAGAAAATAAGGTCCGCGTAGGTGAGAACCACATCGTCCACGATCACGCGTTGGCCGGGGTAGAGGCGGGCGAAGCTGCCTGGTTCAAGCGCGCGACCCTGCACGATCAGCGTGCGCCCGCTCAGGTTCTTGATGATGACAAGATCGCCGAAGCGATAGGTGTTCAGACGCTCGTCGGTGCTGAAGCCAGCCAGCACGACATCGGTCGCATCGCGGTGGCCGAAGCTCACCATCTCAAGAGGGGAGGTCCCGGAGCTGTAGATCGACGTGTCGGCTTTCTCGTCGGCATTGAGCTGGTAAACAATGTCAATCGCCTGCGAGGCCATGCCGAGGCGCGACATGAACTCGTAGTAGGCGACGACCGCTTCACTCTTCAGTCCAGCGCGGGCGATCAGGTCGTAGAGCTGGACACCGAGGAGGATTTTGCGCTCTTCGCTGATCCTCCCCGCCAACTTTTGGGCCATGTCGTCGAGATCTTGATTTTGCTGGAGTGCATTACGGAAGAGTTCCCGCAGCTCGGAGTAAACGGCGTCCGGATAGTCGTAGCGCAGAAAGCCGAGGCTCGAGTCGAGTTCCTCCTCGAGCAATTCGCCGTCCACGCGCGAAAAGGCAGCGAGCACTTGAATGAGCGTGGGTAGCAGATTCGGACCCTCGGTGACTGTGCGCGGCCGGCCCTGAATGCGGCGGAGAGCCCGTTTGCAGGCGGCTTGGGCGCGGGCGGCGAGTCGCAGCCCCTCCTCGATGCGACCTTGCAGCCCGCCTGGGTTCGTTGGAGATGAAGCGGGTTCCACTGCGGCGGAAGTTAGCTTTTGGCCCCTGGCAATGCAATGCGCCGCTACCGCCGTAAAATTGACAGCTTTCGGCAAACCCGCTTTGATCCGCTGCAATGACACGTTCCACCATGCTGTCCTGCTTGGTCCTTTCGGTCCTGCTTGCAGGCTGCGCCACCCCGGAAGGTCCGGCCACCCGCCTTGAGAAGGCCAATGTTCTCCCCCTCGCGCTCGACGACTCCTACGAATTTCGGAAAATCCTGCTCTCCGCCTTCGATCCCGCAATTGCCGAACCCGAGACCAAAAGCGAACCGGTCCTCTTTGAGCGCTCGCGCCGGAGTTGGGGAGCGGTGGATGGAATGCAAATAGCCCAGCGTTATGGCAACTACTACACTGTCTTCTGGCGCACCTCGACTCGGTCGGATGTCACCCTCCGACTCGAATACCGCCAGGCCGGATTGGCCAACCACGTCATGGCTCAAGAGCGGTATTACCCGGATTCTATCGGCTCGCACCGATCGACATTCGAGGTTACGGGAGATGATTTTCTTGAAAACGGACGCGTCACGTCCTGGCGCGTCCTCTTGATAGTTGACGGTCGCATCGTCGGCCTCAGCCAGTCTTACATGTGGAGGTAGCCGCAGTTTGACATCCTACCCGTCCCGGACTTATTGTAGATTCAGTTAGTCGTGAGCAAAACATCATCCATCCTCGTTGGCAGCCTGAACGGCGCTGTCTGGATGAAACTCGATGGCCGCGGAACTTTTGAAAACTGCAGATGTGTGAAGGATTTTGTCCAACGCATGATCGCCAAAGGCCATGCCGAATTCGTGCTCGATCTTGAAAAGTGCGAGCTCATGGACTCGACCTTCATGGGCACTCTGGCCGCTGTGGCCTTCAGACTTCGCGACCTCGAAAACGGCCTGCTGCGCGTGGTGCGGGCCAATCCCCGCAATTTTTCGTTGCTGGAGAGCCTGGGCTTGGATCACCTCTTCCAAGTCGAACCTGATCCCGGGTCTCCCCCGCCGTCTTCGCTGCACAAGGCGTCGCCTTGCGCCGTCGCGCCCGATGAACACAAAGCGGCCATCCTGCGTGCGCACGAGGCCCTCGTGGAGGCTGATCCCCGCAACGCCGTGAGGTTCCAAGACGTCATCGAATATCTCCGTCAGGAGATCGGCGAAGCGGCCGGGCAGAATTAATCGGTCTTGATCGAGCGGCCTTCTTTACTTGAAGGTGGGAGGTTCCTGCCTTCATGTGGATTTTTTTCATTGCTGCGCTTCTCTTCATTGCGCTTGTCGCCTCGCTCATGGTCGTCAAGCAAAGCCATGCACGGGCAGCCATCCTCGAGCAGAGATTGAAGGAGTTGCAGGCCGAGGAGGACCGGGTTTTCGATTTTCTCCACGGCATAGGGGCCGCTTTTTCCGAAGGCTTCCGGAGCTTCGAGCTGCACCGGCTCATCGTCGAAAGCTCGACGCGCATCCTCGATGCCCGTTTCGGCGCTCTCTATCTCGCCAACAAGTCCGACTCCAGCCTTACCCCGACTTTTATGACCGCCGGCTGTCCGGCTTTTTTCCCGATTCCCGATCACATCCTCCAGCAGGCGGGAGAGAGCGCCGAGGCCCTTGAGAGCTTTCTCCAACTCCAGCCCGTCACCAAGGACACTCCAGGCCCCATTGCCGATTGCTGGAGGACGGGCGAGGCCCGACTCCTCACCGCCGGTGCGGACGGTTTGTTGCCTGCGCATTCCGCCATCGTCGGCCCTCTCGTCTACCGTCACCGCATCCTAGGGGTCATGGCACTCGCAAATCCCTTTCCCGGCCCCGCCTTCGAGGAGAAGGATCTCAAGGTTTTCCGGGCCATCGCCGAGCAGAGCGCCTTCGCCCTCTACAACGAGGCCATCTACCTCGAGGCGGGGGAGAAGAAACTCATGGATCGGGACCTTGAGATCGCGCGCGACATCCAGCGCATTCTTCTGCCAGGTGCGGCTCCGGTTTTTCCCGGCTACAAGATGAGCGCGATGAGCCTCGCAGCCAGACACGTGAGCGGGGATTACTTCGACTACATCCCGCTTGGCCCGGGTCGGCTCGGAGTCGCCATTGCCGACGTCTCCGGCAAGGGCGTGCCGGCCTCCCTCATCATGGCCATGTGCCGCGGGGTGCTGCGCCGCGAGGCTACCGAGGCGTTGAACGCTTCCGACGTCCTCCGACGCGTCAACCAGCAGCTTTACCCCGATATGACAGAGGACATGTTCATCAGCATGGCTTACCTGATTTTGGAGGAAGAGGGCGGTCGGGTAAACCTGGCCCGCGCCGGACACGATGCCCCCCTTCTCTATCGCGCCGCCACCGCCGAAGTGGAAAAACTCAGCCCCAAAGGCATCGCCCTCGGGATTGACAGTGGAGAGGTCTTCAATAGAGTTTGCACTGACTTGAATCTCGTGATGGAGGTTGGAGACTGCATGTTGCTCTACACCGACGGCGCCACGGAAGCCATGAATCCCGATGGGCTTGAATACGGTGTCGATCGTCTCGTGGGGGCTCTTCAAGCCAGTGCTCCGCACGGTGCCGAGGGGGTGGTGCGCCATCTCGCCGAGGACGTCAAAGCCTTCGCGGGCGACCAGCTCAAACACGACGATTTTACAGTTATTGCGATATCAAAAACATGAACACTTCAAATGAATTGGAATCCTCCTCCGACATCGGAGACGGGACTGGAATCGATAGTGAGATTGCCGATGTGGACTTCGAAGCCGAGGCCGCCAAACTCAAAGACCTCGCCCTCCGCGCCCGCGCCGACCTGGATAATTTCCGCAAGCGCTCGCTCCGCGAAAAAGAGGATGCCATCCGCTACGCCAACAACGGACTTCTTGAGAAACTTCTCCCCGTCATCGACAATTTCGAGCTCGGTCTTGATGCCTCTCGCGGATCGACCGATGCCGCCTCCGTGCTTCAGGGAATGTCCATGGTCCAGAAACAACTTCAGGAATTCATCCGCAGCAACGGTCTTGAGGAAGTCACTGCCGATGGAGAGCCATTCGATCCCAACAGGCACGACGCCGTCGCACAGGAGTTCAGCCCCGACGTTCCCGAGGGCATTGTGATCCGCCAGGTTCGCAAAGGCTATAAACTCAAAGACCGCCTCATCCGCGCGGCATCCGTGATCGTCTCCAAGGGCGCTCCCCAATGAGCCGCAAGAGGGACTATTACGAGATTCTCGGGGCTGATCGCAACACCAGCGCGGAGGATTTGAAGCGCGCCTACCGGAAGCTCGCTGTCAAATTCCACCCCGACAAAAATCCGGGCGACCACGAGGCCGAAGACAAGTTCAAGGAACTGAGCGAGGCCTACGAGGCCCTTAGCGACTCCAATAAACGCGCCGCCTACGACCGCTACGGACATGCCGCCTTCCAAGGTGGAGGCGGTGGCGGAGGCGGGTTCCACGACCCCTTCGATCTCTTCCGCGAAGTGTTCAATGGAGCGGGAGGCGGAGGGGGCATCTTCGAGCAATTCTTTGGTGGAGGCGGTGGCGGTGCGGATCCGTCCGGGCGCCAACGTGGATCCGACCTGCGCTACGATTTGCAGATCACTCTCGAGGAGGCGGCGCGGGGTTGTGAAAAAGAAATCGAGATTCGCAAGCTCGATAGTTGCGAGCCGTGTGGCGGCACCGGGGCGCAGAAAGGCTCCAAGGCTGTCACCTGCCCGACCTGCCGCGGGCGTGGTCAGGTGGTCGCATCGCGCGGCTTTTTCCAAGTCGCTCAAACCTGCCCGGCCTGTCACGGCACCGGTCGCATCATTGAAAAGCCCTGCCACTCCTGCCAAGGCGAAGGGCGTGTGGAAAAGACAAGTCGCGTCAAAATTAAAATCCCCGCCGGCATCGAAAGCGAGTCCCGTCTTCGCAGCACTGGTGGCGGAGAGGCTGGCCTTCGCGGAGGCCCGTCCGGTGATCTTTACGTCGTCGTTCACATCAAGGAGCACGAGGTTTTTACCCGCAACGGCATGGATCTCGCCTGCGAGGTGCCGATTCCCTTTACCACCGCCGCGCTCGGCGGTGAGATTCGTGTCCCCACCCTCGAGGGCGCTGTGAACCTGAAAATTCCTGCAGGCACCCAAGGTGGCTCCACTTTCCGTATTCGTGGCCTTGGCATGCCCGCCCTCCAAGGCATCGCCAAAGGTGACATCCTCACCTACGTCCAAGTCGAGGTTCCCACCCGACTCAATGCCGAACAACGCGAGTCCCTTCAAAAATTCGCCGAGCTTTGCGGGGATGACAACAACCCCATCAATAAAAGCTTCTACGATCGAGTGAAGTCCTTCTTCACCTGATGCCATGATCCTCTCCGCTGCCCAGATGATCGAAGCGGAAAAAGCCGCTTTCTCAGCTGGAGCCTCGGCGGAGGTCCTCATGGAAAAAGCTGGCCTGGACGTGGCCCGGCTCGTGCGGCAATTCCACCCGACTCCCGGCCTCTGCCGCGTCTTTGCCGGAAAAGGCCACAATGGCGGCGACGTCCTGGTTGCGGCCCGCCACCTTGCTTCTTGGGGATGGGGAGTCGAAATCGAAAAAATCTTCCCCGACGGCGACCTCGCCTCCCTCACGGCGAAGCAACTCGCCCGCATTCCGCGCGGGAATCCGGCCCCCGAAGGCAGACCTCTGGTCATCTTGGACGGGCTCCTCGGCATCGGCTCCTCCGGTGATCCCCGCGAGCCCGTGGCCTCCGCCATTCGGCGCATCAACGAACTTCGCCAAGCCCGCGCCGCCTGGGTCCTTGCCGCAGATCTGCCCAGCGGCCTGGGTGGCTCTTCCTGTGTGCTGGCGGATGCCACGATCTCAATCGCCTTTGCCAAATCCCGCCTTCTGGAGGATGCCTCCACCCGTTTTGTCGGCCGCCTTGCGATCGCCGCGCTGCCGGGCATCCCCGTGCCAGCGGGAGCCGATCCCGCAGAGGTCTTGCAGGCAGAAAACCTCCGGCACCTTCTGCCTCCGCGCGGCTTCGACATGCACAAGGGCCAGTGCGGACGCGTCGCCATCATTGCCGGCTCCCTCAATTTTCCCGGTGCGGCGCGACTCTGCTCCGCCGCCGCCGTCAAAGCCGGCGCGGGTTTGGTCACGCTTTTCGCTCCTCCGGACATCCTCTCCGTTCTCTCGGCCTCCGTGATTCCCGAAGTGATGGTCAGCCCGGTAACAGACTTCTCCGCGCTCCTTGATAAAAAATTCGATGCCGTTGCGATCGGCCCCGGTCTTGGACGCGAGCGCGACGAGATGGTTCGCGACTTCGTTTCAAAGTCGCCCGTGCCCTGCGTGGTCGATGCCGATGCGCTCAATGCGGTCTCTCAATGCCCCTCCCTGCTCAAAACTTGTGCGGCTCCGCGGCTCCTCACCCCGCATCCCTTGGAAATGGAGCGCCTCTACCCCCGAAAAAACCGCAGCCGACGCGAGTGGCTCGAGGATTTTGTCGCGGAATATCCCGCAACGCTTCTCCTCAAGGGCCCGCGCACCATCATCGGGCAGGGCGGCTGCGCAGCGGCCTACAACTCCACCGGCCACCCCGCAATGGCTGGCGGGGGGATGGGCGATGTGCTCACTGGCGTGTGCGCCGCCTTGATCGCCCAAGGAAAAACACCCCTCGAGGCCGCCCAGCTTGGTGCCTGGGTCTGCGGGCATGCCGCCGAACTCGCCCTGCGCGGCGGGAGCGCCTCTCAGGAGTCGCTTGGAGCCAGCGATGTTATCGCGCACCTCGGCCAGTCTTTCAATGGCTTGCGGGCCGGCGTGCTCTGACGGGAAGGAGGTTTTTTGCCGCCACGCCATCCCGGCGCCACGGAGGGATACCGCCTCAAGGAACCGTGCGGATCTGGATCGACTCGAACTTTTCGGAGCCCTCGACGAGATCACGCAGGACGATGAGCTTGTCTCCCGTTTTCACCAAACCGCGAGAAATCAACTCCATCTCGGCGACGTTGAATGTCTCCTCCGCATCTGTGTGGAAATCCATGCGCAGCACGTGCGAGTTCCAATTGAGTGTGAGATGGCGGGCCACATCCAGCGAGGGCGTGAAGCCAAAGATCGGAGCACGCTCGGGACGGAGGTGGCTTGTGCAATCCACCATCTCGCCATGCTGCGTGAAGACCATCAATTTCGCATGGTCGAACGAGTTTGCCAGCATCACTGCCGAGCGGATTGTCTTCTGGCGTTGGGTGGTGAGGATGGCCTCCGAGGCGTAGCCCGCCCCGCCACTCAGTGCGATGCGCCGGGCCACACGGTCGAGCACGCGCACACACTCAATAGGGTATTTTCCCGTGGCCGTTTCCCCGCTCAGCATGACGGCGTCGGCCTGCTCGAACACCGCATTGGCGACATCGGTGATCTCCGCACGCGTCGGCACCGGATTCTCAATCATGCTTTCCAGCATGTGCGTGGCCACGATCACCGGGCAGCCGATTTGGATGCATTGTTTGATGATCCGCCGCTGGATGATGGGCAGTTCCTCCATCTTGCATTCGATACCCAAGTCGCCGCGCGCAATCATCACGGCATCCGAAGCCACGATGATGTCCTTGATAAATTTAACCGCATTCTGATCCTCAATCTTGGCGATCGTGCGCGCCTTGCTGCCGAGTGATCTCAACACACGCTTCAACTCCAAGATATCCGCCGCCTCCCGGCAAAAGCTCAGCGCGACAAAATCAACGCCCACCTCGACGCCAAGCCGAATGTCGGCGTGGTCTTTTTCCGTGAGCGGGGGGAGTCCGACCTTCACGCCGGGAAGATTGATGTGGCGTTTCGAGCCGAGAATGCCCTCCGTGAGCACCTCACAACGCACCCGATTGGAATCTTTTTCGAGAACCTTCATATGCAACACGCCGTTGTCTACAAGCACGGTGTCGCCCACATGTATGTCATTGACGAGACCGTCGTAGTTCACATCCACCGAGTAGTCCTCCTCGCTGCGCGCTCCCCTCACGGTGAATTCAAAAATGTCGCCAGGCTTGAGATTCAGCTTCACCGGCAGATCGCCCGTCCGGATCGCCGGCCCTTGCGTATCCAAAAGGATGCCGCAATTCCAATCCAGATCGGCTGCGATGGTGCGGATGCGTTTGACCACGTCCCTCACCCAATCGTGCCTGGCGTGGCTCATGTTCAGGCGGAAAATGTTCGCCCCTGCTTGAAGAAGTCCCTTGATCACCTCGTCGGAGTCCGACGCAGGTCCCAGCGTGCAGATGATTTTTGTCTTTCGCATCCGACCTATCAACCTCGTGTGCGGCCCCATGGCAAGCCGGGAGGCACACAATAAGTGCGGCCCCGTGCCCTGCGCCCCTCCGCGGGAGGAGAGCGGCGTTGCTTTCGAGGCGCGCATGCCCCATTCTCCCATCCTGCCATGAAGACCATCAAGCTCACTTTCGCGTTGCTTCTGGTGTCGACCATTGCGGCCATCAGCCAGCCGGTTCTCGAGCCATTGGCCCCCGACGGATTCGTCACCTTGGAGCAAATCGTGAATGATTTTTCCAATTCCGAAACCGCCGCGCTCCAGAAATACAACGGCATGCGCATCTGCGTGCATGGTCGCGTGGGCATGGTCGCGCCATCCAAAGACTCCTCAGGCGAGCTCCTTGCCGTCCACATGCAGCTGCCCGACCGCCCCACGCCGGATGTCAAGGCGCTGTTCAACGCGGATTTCATTCCCTCGCCCGTTGTGGCGGTCGCGGACAATGACACAAAGGCAACGGTTTATCACGCGGACTGGAACGGCAACCTCTCGGACCAGAGTTCCTTCATCGTCCCAGGCGTGGTCGTCGCCATCCGCGGGACGTTCGATCATTTTGTCGCAGGCGACATCATCCTCAAAAACAGCTTCATGCTCGCTCCCGACGTCCTCGAGCGGAAGCTCTCCGAGCACGGCCTCGCCACCAAGTAACTTGAGCGATTTCGTTTATCCAAAAACCTACGACGTTATCGTCATCGGGGCCGGGCACGCGGGCATCGAAGCGGCGATGGCCTCCTCCCGCCTTGGCTGCGAGACGCTCATGCTCACCCAAAATGCCGACACCGTTGGGCAGATGTCCTGCAACCCGGCGATCGGCGGTTTGGCGAAGGGTCACATCGTCCGGGAGATCGATGCCCTCGGCGGCGCGATGGGCCTCAATACCGACGCGACCGGCATCCAGTTTCGCATGCTCAATGCGACCAAGGGGCCGAGCGTTCGCGCTCCCCGCGCCCAATGCGACAAAAAAGCCTACCAGTTCCGCATGAAGGCCCTCCTCGAGCGCCAACCCTTTTTGGACATCAAGCAGGCCAACGTGACGCGATTGGTTGTCGGGGACGATGGCGTCGAGGGCGTGGAAACCAATCTTGGCCTGCGTTTCAATGCCCGGGCGGTTGTCGTGACCACCGGCACGTTCATGCGCGGCCTCCTGCATGTCGGCCTGCGCAACCAAGCCGGAGGGCGCCTCGGCGATGCGGTCTCCACGTTCAGTGACTGCCTGCGCGACCTCGGTTT
>Ga0247843_1000542_pt1 | contig 89021 bp, 72 predicted proteins | sample LaCruzMarch2017__FD_192420 | JGI IMG/M metagenome (GOLD analysis project Ga0247843, IMG submission 192420) | Freshwater microbial communities from meromictic Lake La Cruz, Castile-La Mancha, Spain - LaCruzMarch2017_8m | ecosystem: Environmental > Aquatic > Freshwater > Lake | place: Spain... | reverse complement strand
TTGGCCAGGCAGACCGGCGTCGACCCGTCGCACTGCGCCGCGGTGACGCACTCCACGCACACGCTGCGAACCCGGTCGCACACCCCGCGCGCGCAGTCGCGGCTGGAGCGACAGGTCGTCGGCATGATGGGGATGTCCGCCGGCACGTCGGGGTTGCCCACCGTGTCCGCGGGGGCGACGGCGTCGTCGGGGGCGACCGTGCCGTCGGGGCTGACGGGGCGGTCGATGCCCGGCGGAGCGTCGGTGGTCACCGCGCCGTCGAGGCGGGGCGGGGTGTCGTTGACCGCGCTGGGCATGCAGGCGATCGCGAAGGTCGAACAGAGAAGCAGGAGTAAGGGAGTTCTCATGGGGAGGTTCAAGCGCAGCCTATACGAGGAGGGAAGGGGAGGTTCAAGCGGCCCCCGGGGCGCCGCCCGGGCGTCAACGCTGCGACCGCGGCAGGGTGAATGTCCGTCGCGCGGACCTCCCCTCACCCTCGCGCTGCGTCGCGTGTCGGCCGTCACGCGCGCGGTGAAGCGCCTCGCTTGTGGGGTTGAGTAGGTCCCAGGTGCTCGTGGTGAATGGGGGCATGAAGCCTCTCCGATCCACCCTGCTGCACATGCTGGCGCTCGTCGCCTTCGTCGCTTCGTGCAGCGAGGACCCCGCGCTCTCCCCGACCGACGCCTCCGCCGATGCGAACACCCCCCGCGATGTGGCGCCCGCCGACGCCCCTCGCCGCGGCTGCGGCCTCGTCACCTGCGCGAGCGCGGGCGCCACCTGCGGACCCATCGGCGACGGCTGCGGGGGTGTGCTCCATTGCGGCACCTGCGCGGCCCCGCAGACCTGCGGCGGGGGAGGGAGGCTGAGCCAGTGCGGCGGGGCGTCGGGCTGCGTGCCCCGCACCTGCGCGGCCCTGGGCGTGAGCTGCGGACCGGCGGGTGACGGCTGCGGCGGCCCCCTCGACTGCGGTGGCTGTCCCGAGGCCCAGACCTGCGGCGGCGGCGGGCGCCCCGGGGTCTGCGGCGCGGGCGGCGCGACCGACGCCGCGGCGGCGTGCGCCCCGCGCACCTGCGCGAGCGCCGGGGCGACCTGCGGCGCGGTGTCCGACGGCTGCGGCGGGCTGTTGATGTGCGGCGCGTGCCCGGCGGGCCAGAGCTGCGGCGGCGGCGGCGAGGCCAACCGCTGCGGCGGGAGCGCGTGCGTTCCGCGCACCTGCGCGAGCGCCGGGGCGACCTGCGGACCCGTGGGCGACGGGTGCGGCGGGCTGTTGATGTGCGGCACCTGCGCGACCGGCACCTGCGGCGGCGACGGGCGGCCGAGCGTGTGCGGCGCCTCGGGCGGTGGGAGCGCGTGCGCCCCCCGCACCTGCGCGAGCGCGGGCGCCGGCTGCGGCCCGGTGTCCGACGGCTGCGGCGGGCTGCTGATGTGCGGCGCCTGTCCGGCGGGGCAGACCTGCGGCGGCGGCGGGCGGCCGAGCGTCTGCGGCGCGGGCGGCGCGGCGGACGCGGGCGGCGCGTGCGTGCGGCGCACCTGCGTGGGCGTCGGGGCCAACTGCGGCCCGGTGTCCGACGGCTGCGGCGGGCTGCTGATGTGCGGCGCCTGCGCGGCGGGGCAGACCTGCGGCGGGGGCGGTCGGCCGAGCGTGTGCGGCGCGGGCGGCGCGGGCGACGCGGGCGGCGCGTGCGTGCGGCGCACCTGCGTGGGCGTCGGGGCCAACTGCGGCCCGGTGTCCGACGGCTGCGGCGGGCTGTTGATGTGCGGCGCCTGCGCGGCGGGGCAGACCTGCGGCGGCGGCGGGGTGCCCAGCGTCTGCGGCGCGCCCCGCTGCGTGCCGCGCACCTGCACCGCGGCGGGCGCCAACTGCGGTCCGGTGGCCGACGGCTGCGGCGGGCTCGTCGAGTGCGGGGCCTGCGCGCCTGGCACGACCTGCGGCGGGGGTGGGAGGCCGAGCGTGTGCGGGGCGCCGGGCGGATCGACCGCGTGCACCGGCCTCTGCCTCCGCCGCGCCGCCTGCGCGCCCGGCGCGACCACGACCCTCTCGGGCACCGTGGTGACCCCGGCGCTCGCGGCGCCCGACCCTCTCTACAACGCCGTGGTGTACATCCCCAACGCGGCGGTCGCGCCCTTCGCGCCGGGCGTCTCGTGCGACCGCTGCGGCGCCGCCACGTCGGGCGCCCCGGTGGTGAGCGCGGTCACCGGCCCCGACGGTCGCTTCGTGCTCCGGGACGTGCCCGTCGGGGCGAACATCCCGCTGGTGATCCAGCTGGGGCGCTGGCGCCGGCAGGTGACCATCAGCAACGTGGCGTCGTGCGTCGACAACGCGCTGCCCACGACGCTCACCCGCCTCCCGCGCAACCGCGCGGAGGGTGACATCCCGCTGATGGCGATGGTCACCGGCAACGTCGACGCCCTCGAGTGCGTGCTGCGCAAGATCGGCATCTCGGACTCCGAGTTCACCACCCCGGGGGGCGGCGGGCGCGTGCAGATGTACGTCGCCAACGGCGCCGACGCGGGGCGCAACACGCCCCCCGCGAGCGACCTCTACAACACCCCCGGGACGCTCTCGCGCTACGACATGGTGCTCTTCGCGTGCGAGGGATCGCACATCGAGAAGCCCCCCGCGGCGCAGCGCAACCTGGTCAACTACGCCAACGCGGGCGGGCGCGTGTTCACCACGCACTTCAGCTACACGTGGCTCTACAACGTCGCGCCCTTCTCCAGCGTCGCGACGTGGCGCACGCGCCAGGCGACCCCGGGCAACCCCCTCACGGGGATCATCGACACGTCGTTTCCGCGCGGCCAGGCCTTCGCGCGGTGGCTGACCGTCGTGGGCGCGTCGACCGGTCTCAACCAGATCTCCATCAACGAGCCGCGGCACGACGTCGACGCCGTGGTCGCCCCCACCGCCCGCTGGATCTACTCGTCCACGCCCTCGACGGTGCAGCACCTGACCTTCAACACCCCGGTGGCGGCGCCGCCGGACACCCAGTGCGGTCGCGTGCTCTTCAGCGATTTCCACGTGAGCAACGGGCGCACGAGCGGGCGCACCTTCCCCGCGGAGTGCTCGAACACCCCGCTCACGGCGCAGGAGAAGGTGCTCGAGTTCATGCTCTTCGACCTCGCGTCGTGCGTGAGCCCCGACCTCCCGCGCCCCACGGCGTGCGTGCCGCGCACCTGCGTCGCGGCCGGCGCCACCTGCGGCCCGGTGGGCGACGGCTGCGGGGCGACGATCAACTGCGGCGTGTGCCCGGCCGGGACCACCTGCGGCGGCGGCGGCGTGCCCAGCGCGTGCGGCGCGGCGACCTGCCGCCCGCGCACCTGCATGGCCCAGGGCCTGAGCTGCGGCCCCGCCGGCGACGGCTGCGGCGCGACCCTCAACTGCGGCGTGTGCCCGGCCGGGACCACCTGCGGCGGCGGCGGCACCGCCGGCGTCTGCGGCACGCCCGCGTGTCGCCCGGTGTCGTGCGCGGCCCAGGGCCTGAGCTGCGGCCCCGCGGGCGACGGCTGCGGGGCGACCCTCGACTGCGGCCCCTGCGCGACCGGCACCTGCGGCGGCGGCGGTCGCCCGGGGGTGTGCGGCTCGCCCTCGTGCGCGCCCACCACCTGCGTCGCCCAGGGCCTGCGCTGCGGCCCCGCGGGCGACGGCTGCGGCGGCACCCTCGACTGCGGCGCGTGCCCGACGGGCACGACCTGCGGCGGCGGCGGGACGCCGGGCGTGTGCGGCTCGACCGCGTGCCGCCCGCAGAGCTGCGCGGCGCAGGGCCTGAGCTGCGGCCCCGCGGGCGACGGCTGCGGCGCGACCCTCGACTGCGGCGCCTGCGCGTCGCCCCTGACCTGCGGCGGCGGCGGCACCCCCGGCGTGTGCGGCAGCTCGACGTGCCGGGCGCAGACCTGCGCGTCGCAGGGCCTGCGCTGCGGCCCCGCGGGCGACGGCTGCGGGGCGGTGCTGGCCTGCGGCACCTGTCCGCCGGGGACGACCTGCGGCGGCAACGGGACGCCCGGCGTCTGCGGCTCGGGCTCGTGCCGCCCGCGCACCTGCGTCGACCAGGGCATCCAGTGCGGCCCGGCGGGCGACGGCTGCGGCAACCTGATCCAGTGCGGCGCCTGCGTGTCGCCGCAGACCTGCGGCGGGGCGGGGATGCCCGGCGTCTGCGGCCGCGGGCCGTGCACCCCGCGCTCGTGCACCGCGCTCGAGGCCGAGTGCGGCTTCGTGGCCGACGGCTGCGGCGGCCTGCTCGACTGCGGGGTCTGCCCGGCGGGCCTCGCGTGCGGCGGCGGCGGCGTCGCCCACCGCTGCGGCGCCCCCGGCTGATCGCGCGCCCGGCCGTCGCTGACGGTCAGTTCCAGTCGCGGAGCCGCGCGAGGCGGTGCCGCACCTGCTGCTCGTACAGCACCCCGCCCACCAGCAGCCCGACGCCGAAGCCCACCAGCCGCACCGACAGCGGGAACACCCCCAGCAGCTGCACGAAGTACTGGATCCAGAGGTGGATGATGAGCGCCGTCACCGAGGCGAGCAGCACCGCCGCGCGCCGCGTGGCCGCGCCCAGCGCGAGCAGCCCCGCCGAGGTCACCAGCGCCGCCGCCGCGGGCGCGAGCTGGTCGCGGGTGGTGAGCACCTGCAGCGTCAGCAGCCCGTAGAGCTGCGCCAGCGCGGCGCCCTCCAGCAGCCGGCGGCGCGCGCGCCCGACCCGGGTCGTCACCGCGTACGAGAGGGCGAGCAGCCCCGCCGTCGACGCCGCCACCACGGCCCACGCCGCTGCGTCGTGCGAGGGCCAACGGCCGTCGCGCGAGGCCTCGATGGCGCGCAGCACCCGCATCGTGGGCGCGGCCATCACCCCGAACAGGCCCGCCAGCAGCGCCTCCGTGCGCGCGTCGTCGCGCTCGCGCAGGGCCCCGCAGGAGACCGCCGCCAGGAGCACGAGGGCCCCGACGACCGCCGCGCCCGCCGTGAAGGCCAGCTCGTCGCGCACCATCGCCTCGGCGGTGGGCGCCAGCGCCACGATCGCGCCCGCCGTGAAGGCCGCCATGGAGCGCATCGGGGCGGAGGCGCGCAGCAGCGCCGCGGCCGCCGCCGCCACCACGAAGGGCCACGCCGCGCCTGGCAGGCCGTGCGTGTCCCAGTGCTGGTCCAGCACCAGGAGGCCCGCGATGGCGCTGACCGCGGCGGCGGCGACGGACCCGAGGCCCAGCGGCACCGCGGCGGCGCGCGCGCCCCGCCACGACGCGACCAGCGCCAGCGCGGCGTAGGCCCCCGCGACGGCGAGCGCGTAGGTGGCAGCGCCCATCACCGAGCCCGTCTTCAGGTGCTCGCCCAGGGCCGCGAAGAGCACCGCCAGGTCGAGCGCCGCGAGCGCCCCGAAGGGGCCCGACCGGCGCCACACCGCGAGCCCGAAGGCCGGCGCCGAGACCGCCGCCGCGAGCACCGCCACGACGCCCGCGCTCGCGTCGCGGTCGGTCATGTGGATGACCTGCGCGCCGACGGCCCACGGGAGCTGGGCTCCCAGCGCGACGAGCGCGGCGCCGCCCAGCGGGGCGCCGCGGCGCTCGAGCGCGAGGCCGCCGACGAGGGAGAGCGCGGTGAGCCCGACGAGCAGCCCGAGGCGCCCCGGGTCGTGCAGCAGCGCGAAGGTGTACGCCACCGCCACCGTCGCGAACACGCCCGCCAGCCCGCGGCCCACGGTGGCGCCCGTCTCGAGCCCGCGCCGCGCGGCGAGCGCCCCGGCGCCCCACGCGAGCGCCGCGAGCCCCGCGAGGATGGCCACGCGCCCGTACTCCCCGACCACGTCCCAGCCCGCGACCACCAGGAGCACCGCGCCCACGAAGGCGCAGAACCCGCCGAACACCAGCACCAGCGCCAGCACCGGCGACATCTCCGTCGACCGCGCGCGGGCCTCCGCCGCCTCCGCCGCCGACCCCGGCGCCGCCGTCCGGTACGCCGCCGCGCGGGGCGCGTCCGCCACTGCCTCCGCCGCGGCCGCCGCGAGCGCCGCCGCGAGCGCCGCCATCGTGGGGCGCATCGCGGGCACCTGGTTGAGCGCCGCCTCGACGCACGCCGCGAGCGCCCCGGCGGGGCCCGCGGCGTACGGCCGGAGGTTCACCTGACCCAGCGGCGCGTAGCCCGTGAGGGACTCGTACACCGCGGCCGCGAGGCCGTAGACGTCCGTCGCCGGGGTCGCCTCGTAGGCCGCGGCCGCCTCCGGGGCGGCGTATCCCACCGCCGTCGCGGGCGCCCCGCCCGGGTGCAGCCGCGCCCGCAGCGCCGCGCCCGGCGCCGACGCGTGCGCGGGGAAGAGCAGCACCGGCGCGTCGCTCGCGTCGAGCCAGATCATCCCCGCGCGCAGGTCGCCGTGCACGAGCCCGCGGCCGTGGAGCCGCGCCGCGCGCTCCGCCACCCGCCCGAGGGCCGCGAGCGCCGCCGCCTTCGGGAGGGCCGCCTCGGACCACGGCCGCAGCGCGGTGAGCGCGCCCTCGTAGGTGACCCCCTCGCCGAAGGAGAAGAACACCACGTCGGCATCGGCGGCGCGCGGCCACGCGTGGGTCTGCGCGGCGGCGAGCGCGGCGGCGAGGGCGGCGGGCAGCGCCTCGCGGGTGACGCCGTCGGTGAGCGTCAGGGCGCCGCCGAAGGGGCCGTTCACCGCACGTACATGGGGCTGCTATAGACCCACGGCACCTCGCGCATGAGGCGCTCGAGGCCCGGGAGGTAGGGGCGCAGGTGGTTGGGCGTGATGCGCACCTCGGCGCGGTACACGCCCGCCGCGGTGGGCGTGTAGCTCAGGTCGCCCGCGTCGGCGACGGCCACCTCGGTCCAGGTGCCGGAGGCCTCGGCGCGCAGGATGCGGAGGCGCGTCGTGGGCACCGGGAGCAGCGGGTTGAGCTGGTGCACCTGCGGCCGGGTGACCCGCAGCACCGGGGCCTCGGAGAGCATGATCTCCTCGCCGATCTCGCGGGTGCGGGCGCCCGTCTGCGCGGTGTACGAGAAGCCCACCGGGGTGCCGAAGGCCTCGAAGGTGACGAACACCCGGCTCTGGCGGAGGGCCTCCATGGCGCTCTCGCGGGTGAGCTCGCCCTGCACCCAGAGCTGGTTGTTGAACCACCGGAACACCCGGCGGTAGCTGTCGCCGCGCTCGCCGTCGGTGAGGGGCACCGGGAGCACGTTCTCGTGCGCGTCGCTGGCGCCGATGCCGGGGATGCGCCGGCCGTCGGTGAGCAGCTGCGCCCACTTCCCGAGGTCGTTGGCGCTCTCCTGGAAGAACACCATGAACAACATCTCCGGGTCGAGCCCGGTGCCCGCGCGCTGGAACCGCAGGATGTCCGCCAGCGCGGGGCCCACGTTGTACCCGAGGTGCGGGCCCGCGATGCGCGGGTCGAGGTTCGCGTGGACGTTGTAGATCTCCACGAGGTCGGGCTGGATGTCGCGCAGGTACGCGATGGTGCGCTGCTCGACGTGGGGGATGGCCACCAGCGCCCCGGCGGCCCGGAAGCGCGCCGCCGCCGCGGGGTCGTTGGCGTTGTACGCCCCCGCGAGGCTGCCATCGAGGGGGTCGGGGTGGCGCGAGAGCCCGATGGGCATGAGGTCGTTCTCGGCGCCCGGCAGGAGCAGCACCCGGTGGCCGTCGGGGCACCCGATGCGCGAGCCCACGAGCCGCCCGTCCTGCATCACGGGCTCGTCGCCGGGGCGCACCTGGAGCACCGTCTCGAAGGGCACCGTGGCCATGAGCGAGTCGTGCTCGGTGAGGAAGATCACGTCGATGCGCGCGCGGCAGAGCGCCGCGCGGAAGCTCCGGAGGCACGGCTCGTTGGGCCCGCCGTCGACGTAGGGGTTGCCGTCGCACGCGTCGTGCGAGTGCACCGAGTGGGCGTGGATGATCGAGCGCACCGCGTGGTACCCGCGGGCGTCGCCGATCACCCGCGCGGACGGGAGCTCGCGCGACCACACCGGCGGCGGCGGCACGTCCTCCTCCGGGACGTCGATGGCCGCGCCCGCGTCGCCGGCGTCGACGGCGCCGAGGTCGTTGACCGCGGGCACGTCGGCGGCGGGCGGAGCGGGCGTGGTGGAGTTGCACCCGAGCGCGAGCGCGAGCGCGAGGGGATGGAGCTTCGTCACGAGCCGGGAGACTATGACGGAATCAGTTGAGTTGCTCGCACGGCAGGCGCACCCGCATGACCCACCCGAGGTCGGCGCGCTTCACCTCCGCGCTGCCGCCCAGCGAGGCCACGCGCCCGCGGATGGAGGCCAGCGCCTTGCGCGAACGGCCGCCCTCGTTGCCGGTGCCGTCGTCCTCGACCTCCAGCACCAGGCCCCCGTCGGCGCGCCGGAGGGTGACCACGATGCGCCGCGCCTCGGTCTCGCGCAGGGCGTGGTTGGCGGCCTCCTGGGTGACCTTCATCACCCCCTGGCGCATCTTGTTGCTGGGCGGCGCGAGGCCCTTGAGCTCGGCCTTCACCGAGGAGGTCACGCCGGCGTCTTCGCAGAGCGTGGTGATGCTGGCGCGCAGCCGGTCGACGAGGCCGTCCCAGCCCGCGTCGTCGGCGGCGGCGGTGGACTCGGACCCCGTGGGCTCGGCGCTGCGCAGCGCGCGCACGGTGCCCGCGGACACCGCCGCGCCGGGCGACGAGGCCCGCTCGCGGTGGCGGGCGGGGCGCTCGCGGCGCTCGTTGACGAGGGCCTCGCGCTCGGCGAGCACCCACGCGAGGGAGTGCGTCGCGCGGGCCAGGAGCACGTGCGCCGCGAGGAGCACCGTGGAGAACAGCGCGTGGGCCAGCACCGGACCGCCGGTGCGGCTGGCGATCGCGCGCACCACCGTGGCGAAGAGCACCGTCACGACCGCGGCGACCACCATGCGCACCGGCGGCACCCGCAGCGCGAGCAGCAGCAGCGCCGCCCCCTGGAGGACCATCCCTGCGGTGACCGGGGCCGCCCCGAGGGCGCCGACGGCGCCGAGGGCCACGAGGGCGAGGGTCCACATCAGGTCGTCCACGAGCGTCCACCGGGACGAGCGGCCGGACCACACCGCCGCGGCCGCCGTGCTCGCGAGCGAGAGCCCGGCCAGCAGGATGTGGAATACCGACGGGTGTAAGAGCCACGGCTCCCAGCGCGGCGCCGCGCGGGCGAGCAGCGGCAGGCTGAGCCCGATCGCGGAGAGCACCGCGAGGACCCAGCGTCGTTGTCGGGCGCGTCGGAGGTCGAGCAACACCGTCACCATGGAAGCGAGGGCGCAGCCTAGCTCAGTACCGTCGCTCCCGCGAACGCCGCCCCGTCAGCGCGCCGCGGGCATGCGCAGCACCCGCGGGTCGAGCGCCGCGGGTGCGTCGCGGCGAAGCACCACCAGGGCCTCGTCGCGGTAGAGCACCCGCACGCCCTCCCGCAGCTGCGCCGCCCGCGCCGGGGCCGTCACCACGAGGGCCCGCCCCCGCTGCGAGGCCTCCACCAGGAGGTTGAAGTCCCCGATGGCCTGCGCCTCCCAGCGGATCAACCGCCACGGCGGCACCCGCAGGAAGACCTCCATCCGCCGCACGTCGCAGAACACCCGCGCCCCCGGCGTGAGCCCGGCCCGCAGCGCCGCCCCCGCGGCCCGCTCGCGCGCGTGGAGCCCGCGGGCGGCGCGGGCGGTCCATCGCATCTGCCGCTTCAGCGGGCCGCGGGCGACGTGCTGGAGCGCCGCGAGGCACAGGCCCGCCGCCGCCAGGCGCGCGAGCTGCGGGCGACCGAGGGCCCCCGTGACCCGCTCGGCGGTGGCCGTCATCCCGGCGGCGACGAGCGTCGCGTAGAGGGGCACCAGCACCATGAAGTGCCGGTCGAGCCCGAGGTTGGCGCGCGCGACCCACACCGCCGTGACGAACGCGAGCAGCGCCGCCCCGGCGGTGACGAAGGCCCGCGGCGCCCGGCGGAGCACCGCGGGGACGCCCGGCAGGACGAAGAGCAGCACCGGGCCGAGCGAGCGCCACGGGATGCCCGCGAGGTACCAGATCGGCGCGAGGCGCAGCGACGGGGGCCGGTGCTCGACGAAGGCCATCTCGCGCCACGCCTGCGCGATGTACCGGCGGTTCTCCCGCAGGAACCACAGCCACTCGCCGGACTGCGCGCGGTGCAGCAGCGCCCACCCGGCGATGGCCGCGCCGGGGATGATCCACGCCCAGGCCCCGCGCCGCGCCCGCCCCTCGACCCACCACAGCGCGAGGAACACCCCCGGCAGCGCCCACGCCTCGTAGCGGAGCAGCGCCGCGAGGCCCAGCAGCGCCCCCGTCGCGACCGGCTGTCTACGCTCCCAGGCAAGGCACGCGAGCAGCACGAGGAGCTGGAAGACGGCCTCGGGCTCGGCGGTGCCGCCCATCACCACGGTGAGCGGCCAGAGGGCGCAGAGCACGCCCGCGAGGAAGGGTGTGGCGGTGTCGCGGTCGCGGCGGCGCAGCAGCGCGGTGAGCGCCAGCGGGGTGACCGCCGAGGCCAGGAGGGAGAGCGCGCGCTGGCCGACGAGGTCGTGCCCCAGGGCGGCGCAGAGGGCGCCCACGGCGTGCCACAGGGGGAGCCAGACCCAGTGGATGGTGACGTCGCGCCACTCCTCCAGCATCCGCCGGCCGATGGCGGCATGGGCGAGGGCGTCGACGTCGAGGTCGGGGCCCGCGAGCGCGAGGCGCACCCGCAGGAGCGTGGCGACGATCGTCGCGAGGACCACCGCGAGCCACGGGGCGCGCCGGAGCGGCGGGCGGTCGGCCGCGGCGGTCACGCGCGCTCAGACGTCGATGTGACGCAGCTTCATCTGCACGTCGCTCGACCAGTGGTTGGCGAAGCCGCGCACGCAGGTGGAGAGGTAGCGGTCGTAGTCGTCGAAGACCTGGTCGCCCCACTTCGCGCGGATGGCCGTCTCCTGGAGGCGCATGCGGCGCAGCCACTCGGCGGTGGTCTTGCCGTAGTCCACCCGGCGGGTCTTGAGCTCGACCACCTCCCAGTACGGGTTGACGGCCTGGATGAGCTCCTCCAGCCGGGGGTTGAGCCCGCCGGGGAAGATCACGTCGGCGGTGAACTTCAGGTCGGCGATGTCTTGCCGCACGCGCGGCACGCGGTTGCGCAGGATGGCCTGGAACCCGAAGCAGCTGCCGGGCTTCACCCACGACGCGCACTTCTTGAAGTACTCGCGGTAGATCTCCACGGCGAGGCCCTGGTTGGCCTGCGCGGGCGAGCACAGGTGGTCGATCATCTCGATCGACACGAGGGCGTCGTACTTCTCCTTCGGGGCGTAGTCGCGGTAGTCCGTGAGGAAGACCTCGACGCCGGGGATCTTGCGGGCGTTGAGCTCGTCGAACTGCGCCGACGAGAGGGTGATGCCGTGGGCGCGCTTCGTCTCCCGGGCGACGCTCAGGTACTCCAGGTTGGCGCCCCAGCCGCAGCCGATGTCGAGCACGAGCTTCTCGGGGTTCATCTCCGCGTACTCGTAGAGCACGCGGGACTTGTTCACCTGGGCCTGCTCCAGGGTCTCGTTGTCCCGCTCGTAGACCGCGCAGGTGTAGTGCATCCGCTCGTCGAGCCAGAGTCGGAAGAACTCGTTGGAGACGTCGTAGCTGACCTCGACCTCGTGCTTCGTGCTCGTCATGCCGCGGACGGATACTCCCGTCCCCCGAAACCCGTCAACGCCACCCCGGTTACGCGCCCCCGTCACCCAGGACGGCGGCGCACACCGGCCGCCGGGACTCCTGCTCGGCCAGCGCGCTGAGCACGTCGACGAGGCGCTGCACCCCGACCGGCGCCGGGGTGCACGGCGCGCCCGACCCGGTGCGGCACGGCGCGCCCACGTAGACGAAGCGCCCGCCGCGCTCGAGGAAGAACAGCGCCCCGTCGGAGGGCCGCTCGTCGACGCCATAGAGCACCGTGCCCGCGTCGCTGGCCGCCGCGCCCTGGAAGGCCGCGCCCACGTCGGCGCTCGCCAGGGCCGAGGCGAGGGTGTCGACGGTCACGTCGTCCGCGGCGCCGCACGCCGGGATGGTGGTCTCGCAGCGCGCCGGGGTCGCGTCGGGGAAGGCGCGCTCCAGCAGGAAGCGCCGCGGGGCGCTGATCGAATACGTGGTGTTGTAAGGTCTGCGCCCGCCTTCGGAGCCGAAGCGGTAGCTGTCCGGGAGGGTCTCGGCGCAGGGACCGTCGCGCATGCCGCCGTCGGTGAGCGGCGGCACGTCCGTGAGGTCGACCACCTCGGGGGCGGGGCCGCGGTCGACCCGGGGCACGTCGCGGGTGTTGGGGACGTCGAAGCCGAGCCGCACGTCGGGGGCGGCCGCGTCGAAGGACGCCGGCTCGCTGCTGCACGCCGCGAGGAGCACGCCGAGGGGGAGGAGCGATCGCTGGAGGGGGTTCACGGGTGAGGGTTTCTAGTACCTCATCGCGGGGGTACGGTCGCGGGTCCCTTCCCCGAGTCACTGTGATCCGTTGCCGTTCCACGGCGCGACGGGGACCGGTCGGGGCGTCGCCGCCGCGCTGCGCCTACGCCGTGAGGGCGGGGCGGCGGTCCTCCGGGCCGTCGAGCGGTGGGTCCTGGAGGGCGCCCGCGGCCACCACGCGGCCCGCGAATCCATCGATGCCAGCGAGGTCGTCCGTCGGCCCGGCGACGCCCAGCGCGGTGAGCCGCGGGCCGTGACGCTTTACCAGGTCGAGTAAGCCCGCGTCGTCGAGGCCGGCGACGGTGATGTTCCGCGCGCCGGGCGAGCCGAGGGCGGGCGCGTCGTGGAGGGCCACCGCGTGGGCGTCGCCGCGCCAGAAGCGCCGGGCCGTGGCGGCCTGCACGCCGTGCCATTGCATCACGGCGGCGCCGAGGCCGACGTCCAGCGGGCCGCGCGGGAGCGGCGCCTCGAGGGCGGCGAGCGCGCGGTGCAGGTGCTCGGCGAAGGCGCAGGGGTCGCCCGCGGTGACGATCACCGCCTGCGGCGAGAGGCAGCCCCGCTGGTCGTACCAGGCGACGTCCTCGGCGACGCGGGCGGCGGCGGCGGCGTGGTCGGCGGTGCGTACGACGGAGAGCGCGAAGCCGTGGCCGCGGCCCTCGAAGGTGACGCCGGGCGGGAGCGCCGCGCGCAGCGCCGCGAGGGTGTCGTCGGCGCCGTACGCGATGAGGTGGTCGAAGGGCGCGTCGGCGGGCGCGTCGCCGGGGCACAGCAGGCGGGCGAAGCGGGGCTGGTGCCGCGAGGGCTTGAGGGTGACCGACGCGGCGCCGCGCAGCAGCGGCAGCGCGAGGGCCCGCAGCGGGGCCGTGGCCACGGACGCGGCGAGGACGACCCGCACGCGCCGGCCCGCGAGCTCGCGCGTGGCGAGGGCGTCGAGGGCGGCGGGGGTGTAGCGCGCGGTCACCCGGTCGAGCGCGAGGGCGGCGTGCGCGGGGTGCAGGGCGCCGTCGAGGCACAGGGCGTCGAGGGCGGCGCGCCGGGTATCCCCGGGGTCGCGCAGGCCGTGGGCGAGCGCGAGGAGGGCCGGGGAGGGGCTTGTGCCCTCGTTCGATCGAAGGTAGAGACCCACCGCCCTTTTGAGGAGTGTTTCCATGAGCAAGCTCGCAACGTTGTTGACCGGTTCGCAGTCCAAGCTGGCCGGGTATCTCACCGAAAACAAGATCGACCCGGCCCGCGTGCTGGTCGCCTCCGCGCAGATCGAGACGCTGCAGCCGGAAGACCGCGCCATCCGCCTGGCCAAGCGCCAGACGCGCGGCAAGGACGACGACGCCGCCAAGGCCGCCAAGGCCAAGCGCGCCCGCACCGGCCGCCCGGTGACCCTGCCCGGCCTCACCAAGGCCCTCAAGGGCGATTCGCTCTCCGGTCCGTACAAGCTCCGCGTGCTGCGCGCGGTGGCCCGCATCGCCGAGCAGAAGAAGCTCGCGGCGCCAGAGCTCAGCAACCTCTTCTAGAGCCCGCGGCGGCCGTTCATCCGACGGTCGCCCGCGCCCCGCCTCGCCTCCTCCCTGCATCCCCTTCAAGACGTCCCCCGGCGGCTCGACGCGAGCACGTTCGGCGTGTTACCGCAACGGTATCTCCATGACCGCTGCGCACCGGCTCTCCGCCCGCTCCGACGTCGGCCGCCGACGCGAGCATAACGAAGACACCTTCCTCTGCAACGCGGCCCTCGGGCTGTACATCGTGGCCGACGGGATGGGCGGTCACGCCGCGGGCGAGGTGGCCGCCGCGATCGCCTCGCAGCGGGTCGCGACGGAGGTCGAGCGGCACCGCAGCATGCTCGACGCGCTCGCGCAGCAAGACCCGGGGGCCCGCCCGGACGACGTGAAGCTCATGCTGGCCAACGCCGTGCGCGCCGCCAACGGCGAGGTGTGGGCCGCCGCGCAGGCCAACGCCGCGCGCCGGGGCATGGGCACCACGCTCACGGCCATGGTGGTGGTCGGGCGGCGGTGCTTCCTCGCGCACGTCGGCGACTCGCGGGCGTACCTGGTGCGCGGCGCGGAGGTGCGGCTGCTCACCGAGGACCACTCGGTGGTCAACGAGCTGCGCCGCCGCGGCAAGCTCACGCCGGAGGCGCTCGCGAAGGTGGCCCACAAGAACGCCATCACCCGCGCGGTGGGGGTGTTCGAGAACGTGGAGGTCGACACCTTCCACATCCTGGCGGCGCCGGGCGACCGCTTCGTGCTGTGCTCCGACGGGCTGCACCGATACCTCGACACCGACGACGCGCTGCGCCCGCTGCTGGAGGGCGTCACCGAGGAGGCCGCCACGCAGCGGCTCATCGACTACGCCAACGAGCGCGGCGGCGCGGACAACATCACCGCGGTGGTGGTCACGCTGCCCGACGAGGACACCCGGCAGACCGTGGTGGCCGAGCTCACCCGCTCGTACGCGACGCTCTCGGCGCTGCCCTTCTTCCGGCACCTCGAGCCGCGGGAGATCCTGGTGCTGCAGGCCGCGGCGAAGGTGCGCGACGTCGAGCCGGGCATCGAGGTGGTGCGCGAGGGCGAGCCGGGCGAGGCGATGTTCCTCATCGTGCAGGGCAGGTGCGTGGTGAAGAAGGGCGAGATGGAGATCGCCCGCCTCGGGCCGGGCGAGCACTTCGGCGAGATGGCCCTCGTCGAGCGCGCCCCGCGCAGCGCGACGGTGGTGGCCGAGGACGACACGCGGCTGCTGGAGATCGCCCGCGCGGACTTCTTCCGCGTGCTGCGCGAGTCGAGCGACACCGCCGTGAAGCTGCTCTGGAACATCGTGTCGGTGCTCGCGTCGCGGCTGCGCGAGACCTCGTCGCAGCTGGGCGAGGCGCGCGAGCAGCTGGTCGCCGACGACCTCACCGCGCAGCTCTTCGACGAGTACCCCACGGTGGTCAGCCGCGAGGTGCGGGAGAACCGCGACACCATGCCCGCGATCCCGCGCGGCGGCACCCTCCCCCGCTAAGCGGTGCCCACGCGACGGCTCGGTGCCCTGGCGGTGCTGGTCGCGCTGCTGCACGCGCTGCGCTTCAGCGGGTGCAGCGTCGACGACGCGTACATCTCGTTCCGCTACGCGCTCAACCTCGCCGAGGGCCGCGGGCTCGTCTACAACGCGGGCGAGCGCGTCGAGGGATACACCAACTTCCTCTGGACCCTCCTCGCCGCGGTCTTCCACCGCGCCGGCGCCCCGACCCCCCTCTGGATGCCCCTCGTCTCCCTCGCCGCGCTGCTCGCGCTCGTGTGGGTCACCGTCCAGGCCGCGCGCTCGCTCGACCCCGACGACCCGTCGCCCCGGGCCCTCGGCGGCGCCGTCGCGGGCCTCGTCGTCGCCCTCTCCGCGGGCCTCGCCTACCACGCCTTCGCGGGCCTCGAGACCGTCGCGTTCACCCTCGCCTGGACCGTCGCCGCCGTCGCCGCCGTGCAGTCGCGCCCGGTGCGCTTCGCCCTCGCCGCGGCGGTCGCCTTCCTGCTCCGCCCCGAGGCGGGCCTGCTCGCGCTCTGGGGCCTCGCCGCGCTCGCGTCCCCAGCGCCGTCCGCGCCGTCCGCGCCGTCCGCGCCGTCCGCGCGCCGCGCCGTGCTTCTCGCCGGGGCGCTGCTGGCCGCGCTGCTCGCCCCCTACCTGCTATGGAAGTACTGGTATTTCCATAGCCTTCTGCCCAACACCCTGGGCGCCAAGAGCCCCGACCGCGCGGCCGGGCTGCGCTACCTCGGCGCCTGGCTGGGCTCCGCCGGGGGGCTCCTCGCCGTGTCCGCCGCGGGCCTGCGCCCGATGCGCCGCGCCGATCGCTGGCTGCTGGGCCTCGTCGCCCTGCACTCCCTCGCCGTGGTGCTCGAGGGCGGCGACTGGATGTTCGGCGCGCGGCTGCTGCTCCCGTCGCTGCCGTGCCTCGCGATCGTCTTCGAGGGCCGCGCGCGCCCGCAGCTCGCCCGCCCCGGCGCGTGGCGCCTCGCCGCCTTCGCCGCGGCGCTCCTCTGGGCCGGGCAGAACCTCCGCGAGGGCGCGCAAATCAGCCACGCCAACGAGCTCACCGCCCCGCAGGACCTCGCCCACTCCGCCATCGCGCGAGAGCTTCTCGGCCGCGGCGCGCGCTCCGTCGCCCTCCACGACATCGGGGTGTTCGGCTACGCCGTCCCGGCGATGACCCTCCACGACCTGGGCGGGCTCACCGACCCGGTGCTGGCCCGCTACCCCGGCGGCATGGGGCGCAAGCGCATCGACGACGCCTGGCTCGCGCTGCGCGCCCCCGACCTGGTGCTGCTCAACGCCTTCCCCGTCGGGGCGCCGGGAGACCCCCACCCGACCATCCGGGTGCAGTGGCCCGTCGAGCGCCGGCTGATGGCCCTCGGGGCGTTTCGTGAGCGCTACGTCCCGGAGTGCGTCGCGAGCGTGGCCGGGTACCACCTCCTGCTCGCCTACCGCCGCCGCGACCGGGCGCTCGCCCCCGCGCCCCGAGACCCCAACTGCACCACCATGGACGAGGCCCTGCGCCACGCCGGCCGCTGGAGCAGCTCGCTCGCCGCGGCCTTCTCGCCGGACTGAAGCCCCCCGGCGATTGTATCGACACCATGGGCAATGCCATGAAGAACATATCGATTCTGTGTAGGGTGCTCGCGGGGGTACACCATCGATCCATGAGCACCACGGCACCGGCGCGCGCCCTCCACCTCCACCTCCTCCTCGTGCTGTCGCTGGCCGCCGCGGGCTGCGGCGCCTCGGTGACGCCCGCCCCGGAGGGCGGCGACGCCGGGAGCCTGCCCCCGGACGCCCCCTCCGCCCAGGCCCTGACGCCCGCGCCGAGCACCGCGAGCTGCGCCGAGGTGCGGGCGGCGTGCGGCGCCGAACCGCAGGCCTTCGTGCGCGGCCACGCCGCGGGCCTGACGGGCCTCGAGGGCGCCCGGGTGCGCTTCGCGATGCGCTACCTGTTGCGCGACGGCGACGGGCTGAACGAACCGCGCGGGGTGGTCTCGGCGGCGTCGGAGGTGCGAGGCGGGGCCTTCGAGGCCTGCGTGTGCATGCCCCGCGGGGCATCGGGCTACCCCGAGATCGCCGCGGTGGTCTTCGCGCCGGGCTCGACCGGGGAGACCGGGCGCGACGTGGCGCGGGCGGTGTTCAGCCAGCGCTACGCCACCCTGGGCGACGAGGACCTCTCCGTGGCCCTGGGCCAGACCCCCACGGCGCCGCAGGCCGAGGCCGCGCTCGCCGGGCTGTCCGACCGCTCGCGCTCCCTGCGCGTCCGCGGGCTCGACCGCGCCGTCGAGGGCACCCGGGTCTTCGCGGGCCTGGTCGCCGATGAGCGCCGCGAGCTCGATGGCCTGGGCCCGTGGGCGGAGGCAAGCGCGCTCCGGGGCCTCTGCCAGGCGCTGAGCCTGGAAGACATCCGCGAGCGCTGAGAGGGGGGGGGTGGGTCAGTCCGCGGCGGCAACACACGCAGCCGAGGTGAACATTCCAGGCTACGGGCCGGCGTCGCTGACGCCGCTGTCGGTGCGGCCGACGCGCGGCACGCAGGCGGGGATCTGGCTTTCCGGGGTCGGGTTGGTCGGGCAGCAGATGCAGGCCCCGTTGCCGGGGCAGTCACGCTCGGGGTTGATCTCGATGCGGCAGGTGTCCGTGTCCGTGTTGCAGTCGGAGTTCTGCTGACAGCGCTGACCCGAGGTCTGCGAGGTGCACCCCGCCAGCGTGGCGAAGAGGAAGAAGAACGCGGTCCATCGCATGATCGTCGGGCACTCCACGGAAGCTGAATCGTCGGGTCGTTCGGGCGGCGCAGTCTATCCAGATGCCCCCTCATGGCAATGGGCGCCCACGGGGAGGATCCCGGGATTCGGCGGTCTGCGCCCCCGCGCCGATCAGCGCCGGTCGTACGCGCAGCGGAAGCCCAGGTTGCGCTCCCTCGCGTCGGGCAGCCGCCGCGACCGCGCCGTCGTCCTCGCCAGGAACATCGGCAGGTCGAAGGCCCCGCCGCGCACCACCCGCTCGCTGCCGTCGCGCGGCCCGGCGGGGGTCACCGCGCGGTCCGGGGGATGGCCCGCGCCGTCCGCCGAGGCCCGGTCGGCCACCCACTCCTGCGCGTTGCCGGCCATGTCGAGCGCCCCCTCGGGTGACGCCCCGCTGGGGTACGACCCCACCGGCGCCGCGAGCGCGAAGCCGTCGTCGTCGTCGCGGCACGTGGGGTCGACCGCCCCGTGGTTGAACCTCCCCGGGTCGGTCACCCACCCCCACGGGAAGGTGCGCCCGTCGCGCCCCCGCGCCGCGCGCTCCCACTCCGCCTCGGTGGGCAGCCTCCCCCCCGCCCACGCGCAGTACGCCGCCGCGTCGGCCCAGCGCACGCCCGTCACCGGCAGCGTCGCCCCGCCCGTCTGCGGCGTCCCCGGCGCGTCGAGCGGGGCAACACAGTCCCCGCGGCGCACGCAGCGGTCGTAGGCCGCGACGGTCACCTCCGTGCGGTCGATGCCGTACGCGGGCAGCCACACCTCGTGCGCCATCGCCTCGTGCGCGAAGTACTCCAGCCCGCACGTGGGGACGGCGTCCGGGAAGGGATCGACCCTGCAGACCATCAGCAGGATGTTGTAGCCCTCGCGCACCACCGGGTCGGCGACCGGGGCGCCGCGCACCGCCGCGAAGCGCTCGAGCTCGCGCACGCACATCGTCCGCGCCTGGTCGAGGCCCGCCGGGTCGGAGCCCATCACGAAGGTCCCCGCGCCCACGCGCACCACGGGCGACGGCGCCGGGGTGACGGCGCTTACCCCGCCCCGTAAAGCGACGCTCGGCAGCGGCGCCTGCGCGCGCGCCCACAGCCCCGCGAGGGCCGCCGCGAGGCCGATGGCCGGGGCGGCGCGGGGGGGGTGTGTCGGTCGCGCGGTGCTCATCGGTCGCTGCGGGGGGATTGTTTACACCCGGTGGATGCCGCATAAGCAGCCCCGCCCTTATGACAGATACCCCTGAATCGAACGCTCTGCCCATCACCCGCGCGGGTTACGTCGCGCTGGTGGGCCGCCCCAACGTGGGCAAGAGCACCCTGCTCAACGCCCTCGTAGGCGAGTCCCTCTCCATCGTCACCCCCAACCCCGAGACCACCCGCGACCGCGTGATGGCCGTCGTCACCCGCCCGCAGGGTCTGCCGGCGCAGCTCGTGATCGTCGACACCCCCGGAATCCACCGGCCGCACCGCAAGCTCGGCGAGTACATGAACGCCGAGGCCCGCGCCGCCGCCGAGGGGGCCGACGTGGTGGTCATGGTCGTCGACGCGAGCGACGGCCACGCGGGCCCGAGCCGCGAGGAGTACGTGCTGGAGGCCCTCGCGGGCGTCACGAAGCGGGTGTTCCTGGTGATCAACAAGATCGACCGGGTGAAGACGCGCGAGGCCCTGCTGCCGCTCATCGAGGCCTACGCCAAGAAGCGGGAATTCGCGGCCATCGTGCCCATCGCGGCGGAGAAGGACGACGGCGTCGGGCACCTGATGCGCGCGCTGGTCGACGAGCTCCCCGAAGGCGGGGCGCTCTTCGCCGACGACACGCTCACCGACCGGCCGGAGAAGTACTTCGTGGCCGAGCGCATCCGCGAGGCGGTGATCGGCGAGACCGGCGCCGAGGTGCCGTACGTGACCGCGGTGGAGATCGAGAGCTACGACGAGCGGCCGGCGGTGCCGCGCATCCGGGCGGCCATCCACGTCGAGCGCGACGGGCAGAAGAAGATCCTGGTGGGGGCGGGCGGCGAGAAGATCAAGGCGATCGGCGCGCGGGCGCGGTCGAGCATCGAGCAGTTCCTGGGGAAGCAGGTGTTCCTGGAGCTGTGGGTGCAGGTGACGCCAGACTGGACGCGCAACGCCGACGCGTTGAAGACGCTCGGGTACGTGCAGGCAGAGAAGGGTGACGCGAAATGAGCCGCAGCGATCGGGCAGAACTCCCCGCCGAGGTTCGCGTCGCGCGCGGCAACCGCCCGCTGGTGGCGATCGTCGGGCGCCCCAACGTGGGCAAGAGCACCCTCTTCAACCGCCTCGTGGGCAAGCACCTGGCCATCGTGCAGGACGAGCCGGGCGTGACCCGCGACCGGCACTTCGCCGACGCCGAGGTGCGCGGCCGGGCCTACGTGCTGGTCGACACCGGCGGCTTCGAGCACGACGCCAAGGACGCGATGATGTCCGGCGTGCGCGACCAGGTGAAGCTGGCCGTCGCCGAGGCCGACCTGGTGATCTTCGTGGCCGACGGCACGGTGCCCCTCACCGAGGCCGACCACGAGGCGCTGAAGCTCCTGCGCAAGGCGGGGCGGCCGGTGATCTACCTGGCCAACAAGGCCGATAGCGCGTCGCGGGCGATGGAGGCGATGGAGCTGTACCGCGCCGGCGCCGACCAGGTGATCGCGGTGAGCGCGCTGCACGGCCGCGGCCTGGTCGAGCTCGACGCCGCGCTCGAGAAGATGATGCCCGAGGACACGGCGGAGGACGTTCCGCTGGACGAGAACGTCGCGCGCGTGGCGGTGGTGGGCCGGCCCAACGCGGGCAAGAGCTCGCTCATCAACAAGCTCATCGGGAGTGAGCGGCTGCTGGTGACGGACGTGCCGGGCACGACCCGCGACGCCATCGACACGCTCGTGACCAAGGGGGAGAAGCAGTACGTGTTCGTCGACACGGCGGGCATCCGGCGCAAGCGCTCGGTGTCGGCGCCGGTGGAGATGACCAGCGTGATGCAGGCCATCCGGGCGATGGAGCGCTGCGACGTGGTGGTGGTGCTCCTCGACGTGACGGAGAACCTGTCGGATCAAGACCTGCGGCTGATCTCGCTGGCGGAGGAGCGCGGCCGGGCGGTGATCCTCGGGCTCAACAAGGTCGACAAGGTCGACATGGCGACGGAGCGCAAGGCCGTGGCCGAGGCGCACCGGAAGCTCACCTTCGCGCCGTGGATCCCGATCCTGAAGATGTCGGCCAAGGCGGGGCGGGGGACGAGCAACCTGCTCGCGATGGTCGACCGCGCGTGGGAGTCGCACGGCAAGCGCATCGGCACGGGCGAGGTGAACCGCTTCTTCGAGGAGGTGATCACCAAGCACCCGCCGCCCGTGCACGCGGGCCGCTCGCCGCGCATCTACTACATCAGCCAGGTGGGCACGCACCCGCCGCGCTTCGCCGCGGTGGTGAACTACATCGAGGCCATGGCCGAGAGCTACGCGCGCTACATGCAGAACCAGCTGCGCGAGCGCTTCGGCTTCGAGGCGGTGCCGGTGCGCGTGAGCTTCCGCGCGAAGCGCAAGCGCGACGACCTGTCGGGCCCGCCGAAGCCCTCGATGCAGGCCAACAAGCCCCGCCGCGGGGGGTGAGTCGGGCGCCACCGCCCGGCGCTGCCTCAATCCCCCGGAACCTCCCCCCCCCCCCGCACGGCGGTGTCGTGCAGCCATCGCCGTGCTGCGCGCCCCCTCGCTCCACCTCCTCGCGCCCTGCGCCCTGATCCTGCTGCCGCAGACCGCGCGGGCGCAGTGCCCGCTCGTCGGAGACGCCACCGCTCCCATGCCGCTCGCATCCCCCATGCGCGCCGACCGCGATGCCCGTTGACCGCCGTGCCGCGCGGGGTGTCCTCTCGGCGCCTGGAGGTCTCCGATGCGCCCAGTCTCCCGCCTCGCGCTGCTCGCTGCCGCGCTCTCGCTCGTCGCCTGTAGCGGCGAGGTCTCGGTCGTCGGCGGAGACGCCAGCGTCCCGATCGACCTCGGCGTCCAGGACGTCGGCCTCCCCGAGGTCCCGTCGGCCATGGACGTTCCGCTCCCCATCGACGCTCCCGACGCGCCCGACGTCCCGCCGGCCGACACCGGCCCCGCGCGCTGCGCCGCCGACCCCGACTGCGTCGGCAGCCCCGGGGGCCCGGCCTGCGACGTCGCCTCGGGCCGCTGCGTCACCTGCACCCCGGCGAGCGACCGCTGCCCCGCGGGCCAGTATTGCGTCGGCGCCACCAACACCTGCGCCGCCGGCTGCCGCGACGACCTGTCCTGCGGGGGCGGCGGGGCCGACGGCGGCGCCGCCAGCCCGCGGCGTTGCGACACCAACACCCGCGCCTGCGTCGACTGCATCACCGACGAGCACTGCCCCTCCGGCACCCTCTGCGTCGGCAACCTCTGCGTCGCCGGCTGCAGCGCCGCCCGCGCGTGCCCGTCGTCCCAGCAGTGCTGCTCCGGCGCCTGCGTCGACGCGCAGAGCAACACCGCCCACTGCGGCGCCTGCGACCAGCGCTGCGCCGTCGCCAACGCCTCGCCCCGCTGCCTCAACGGCGCGTGCACCGTCGCCGCCTGCGTCGCCCCCTTCGGCGACTGCGACGGCACCCCCGGCAACGGCTGCGAGGTCGACACCTCCCGCGACGTCGCCCACTGCGGCGGCTGCGGCGCGCCCTGCGCCGCGCGGCCCAACACCGCCGCGAGCTGCGCCGGGGGCGCCTGCGTGTACGCCTGCGCCGCGGGCTTCGCGGACTGCGACGGCGACCCGAGCAACGGCTGCGAGGTCGACACCCGCACCAGCACCACGCACTGCGGCGGCTGCGGCGCGCGCTGCTCCCCGGCCAACGCCACGGCCGCCTGCGCGGCGGGCGCGTGCACCATCGGCGCGTGCACCGGGGGCTACGGCGACTGCGACGGCAACGTCACCAACGGCTGCGAGGCCGACCTCCCGGTGTCGGTGAGCCACTGCGGCGCGTGCGGCAACCGCTGCCCCGCCAGCGCCAACGCGGCGCCGGTGTGCGTCGGCGGGGCGTGCTCGTCGGTGTGCACCGCGGGCTTCGCCGACTGCGACAGCGCCCCGGGCACCGGGTGCGAGGTCGACGTGCGCGTCGACGGCAACCACTGCGGCAGCTGCGGCCGGCGGTGCAGCAGCGTCGGGGGCACCTCCACCTGCGCGACCGGCGCGTGCACCGTGCGCTGCGACGCGGGCCGCGGCGACTGCGACGGCAACGCGCTCACCGGCTGCGAGGTCGACCTGCGCGCGAGCAGCGCCCACTGCGGCGCCTGCGGCGTGGCCTGCGACGCCAACGCGGCCTGCGCCGTGGTCGGCGGCGCCCCGGGGTGCGCGTGCAACCCGGGCTACACGGGCAGCGGGCTCGCCTGCGCCGACGTCGACGAGTGCCTCGCGGGCAACGGCGGCTGCGACGCCAACGCCACCTGCATCAACACCGTCGGCGGGCGCACCTGCACCTGCAACACGGCCTTCACGGGCAACGGGCTCACCTGCGCGCCGGTGGTGATCGAGCTCACCATCGCGGCCAGCACCACGGGCTACAACGTCTTCCTCCAGGCGGGGGCGCCGATGATCCCTCGGGTGGTGCAGGTCACGGTGAACCCGGGCGTGGTGGTGAGCTCGACGAGCCCCGCGGCGCCGGCCTTCGTCTCCGGGGCCCTGCGCCCCGGCTCCGAGCTGCGCATCGTCAACCGCGGCACCATCGTGGGCGCCGGGGGCGCAGGGGGCGCCGGGGGCGGCTACGGCAACGGCTCGCCCAACCCGCAGAGCCCCGGGGCGCCGGGCGGCGCGGCCATCTCGACCAGCGTGCGCCTGGTGATCGACAACACCAGCGGCAACGTGTGGGGCGGCGGCGGCGGCGGCGGCGGCGGCGCGGTGGCGACCATCGTGAACGTGCTCGGCGGCGGCGGCGGCGGCGGCGGCGGCGCGGGCACCATCGTGGGCGCCGGCGGGGCGGCCGGCCCGGCCTTCTCGGGGGCGCAGTACCCCGTCGGCGTGGCGGGCGAGCCGGGCACGGCGACCACCGGCGGCGCCGGGGGAGCGGGCGGCAACAGCGGCACCTACCCCAGCCAGTTCGCGGGCGGCCGCGGCATCGGCGGCACCGGCGGCGCGGGCGGGGCCCTGGGTCAGCCGGGCGCCCGCGGCGGCGACGGCAACCTCGGCGGCACGGGCATGGCGGGCGGCGCGGCCGGCCCCGCGGTCGCCCTCAACGGCAGCACCGTCACCTGGACCGGCGGCAACAACACCACCCAGGTGCGCGGCCCGGTCAACTGACCCGCTCGCTCAGTCCTTCTTCCCCCCGAACAGATCGATCCGGTGCGTGAGCAGCGACCGGATCGACTCGCCGCTCACCGGCGCGCTCAGCTTCTCCAGCAGGCTGCGCCGGTCTTCCTTCGGCACGACGTCGTCGGGGAAGAGCGGGTGCGTCGCCCACGGCCGCAGCGCCTCGATCACCTGCGCCCGGCGCTCCTTGTCGGCCAGCGACAGCACGTTGCGCAGCGCCCGGAACACCCGCCGCTGCGACTCCGAGGGCCCCGTCGCCTCGGCGCTGTCCTGGCTCTCCAGCACCGCGCCGATGAGCATCCCGAGGTGCTCGCACGTCTGCGCCAGCCGCGCCGACCCGATGGGCGCGTCGAGCACCTCCTGCTGGAGCATCCCCCAGAGCGCCATCGTGAGCGCGTCGCCGCTCATGCCGTCGACGCCCGGCAGCGCCGCCAGCAGCGTGGCCACCGCGGAGTCCTGGGCGTCCTCGCGGATGCGCTGGAGCATCGAGCGCACCTGCAGCGAGTGCGCGCTCGGCGTCGTCGAGATCACCGGCATCGACGGCATCGAGGGCCGCGACCCCATCCGCGGCGGCGCGTCGCTCTCGTAGCTCATCGCGGGCATCGAGGGCCGCGACCCCATCCGCGGCGCCGGCGGGTACGCCGCCCCGGGGACCTCCCACGCGACGAGCTCCTCGACGGCCGCGGTCATGGCCGCGCGCACGGCCTCCATCGACGCCGGCCGGTCGGCGGGATCCTTCGCCATCATGGCCGTGACCAGCGCCTCCAGCTGCGAGCCGGCCAGCTCGGGCTTCGACTCCGACACCAGCGGCGGGGTCACCGTGGCGTGCTTCACCGCGAGCTCGAGCATGGAGGTCGCCACGAAGGGCCGCGACCCGGTGAGCATCTCGTAGACGATCACCCCGAGGGCGTACACGTCGCTCCAGGCGCCCACCGTGCCGGGGCGGTTGAGCAGCTGCTCGGGGGCCATGTAATGGATCGTCCCCACGGTGCTGCCCGAGGCCGTGAGCTCCTCGCTGGCGTCGGCCAGGCGGATGCGCGCGATGCCGAAGTCCACCACCTTCACGAAGTCGCGCCGCGCGCGGTCGCGGTACACCAGGATGTTGTCGGGCTTCAGGTCGCGGTGGACGATGTCCAGCCGGTGCGCGGCCGACATGGCGTCGCACACCTGCTCGACGATGCGCCCCACGCGCCCCGGCGCGAGCGCCCCGGGGCGCAGCAACTGGCCCAGCGAGGGGCCGTCGACGAACTCCATCACCAGGTAGAGCCCCAGCGTCGGGTCGACGCCGAAGTCGGTGACGTACACCACGTTCTCGTGCTGGAGCCGGCTGCACGCCAGCGCCTCGCGGCGGAAGCGCTCGGCCACGGTCTCGTCGTCGCTGAAGTCCGCCTGGAGGATCTTCACCGCGTACGCGGTCTTGAGGGTGCGGTGCGCCGCCCGGTAGACCGAGCCCATCGCCCCTTCGCCGATCTTGTAGACCAGCACCAGGTTGCCCACCGCGCGGCCCAGGAAGGGATCGGGGCGCACGGAGAGGTTCTTTGTCCGACCGCAGTCGAAGCACTCGCCCGTCTCGGCGTCGAGCTCACTCTTGCAGACCGCGCAGACCGACATCAGCACCCTCTCATGACCATGTGCCACTACAACGTTCGTCGAGTCTGGAGCAATTCAGGAAAGGCGCGCCCGTGCGGCCGGGCAGGTGTGGACCCGATGCCCGCTCTCCGTCGTGGCCCTCCTCACCCCTCCGTGGGTCATCACCATGGCAGGGGGGGGGTGTCACGACAAGCCCGCGGGGGTGTGGTATCCGCCGCGCCGAACGCCATGACAAATCAGCACACGGTCTCCGCCGCGCAGGCGGGGCAGCGCCTCGATCGCTTCCTGGTGGACGTCACCCCGGGCCTCTCCCGCGCCCGGGCGCGGGCCATCCTCGAGGCGGGGCAGGTGCGCGTCGACGGGCACCGCGTGCGCAAGGGCGACCCCCTGGTGGAGGGCAGCGTGGTCGAGGTGACGGGCGAGCTCCCGCCGCGAGACTTCCCCCCCGTCGCCACGCCCGAGGTGAGCCTGGTCATCCGCCACGAGGACGCCGACGTGGTGGTGGTCGAGAAGCCCGCGGGGATGCCCACCCACCCGCTGCGCCCGGAGGAGACCGGCACGCTGGCCAACGCCCTCATCGCGCGCTTCCCCGAGATGGCCGGGGTGGGCTTCCACCAGCGCGAGCCCGGGCTGCTGCACCGGCTCGACACCGACACCAGCGGGCTGCTGCTCGCGGCGCGCAACACCGAGGCCTTCGAGGAGCTGCGCGCGGCCACCGCGGCGGAGAAGCTCGAGAAGCGCTACCTGGCGCTGGTCGAGGGGCGCCTCGCGGGCGAAGGGGTGGTCGAGCTGCCGCTCATCCCGCACCGCAAGGACCCGAAGCGCGTCGAGGCCGTCACCGAGCACGTGCGGCTGCGGGCGGGCGTGAAGGCCCACCCCGCCACGACGCGCTGGCGCGTGGCCAAGGAGGTCGGCGAGTTCACGCTGCTGGAGGTGTCGCTCACCCGCGCGTTTCGCCACCAGGTGCGCGCGCACCTCGCGGCCATCGGGCACCCGCTCGTCGGCGACGTGCTCTACCGCGGGCCCGCGCTCCCGGCCGACGTCGCCCAGGGCCTCGCGCGGCACTGCCTGCACGCCAGCGAGATCCATTTCCCGCACCCGCGCACCGGCGCCCCGACGCGGGTCGTCTCGCCGTTGCCCGACGACATCGCCGGGGTGATCCACCGGCTCCGTCAGGCGTGACGCGCGCGGGGGATGCTCTTTGACCGCCCGCTACACCCTCCGAGATGATCCCGCCGTGAGCGAACACGAGCCCACCGTGCCGCCGCCCCTCGACACCCTCCCTTCGACGGCGTCACCGGGGCTGTCGCGCGCCACGCTGCACTCGTCCGTGAGCAACCTCCTGCCCGGCGACCGCGTGGCCATCGGCGCGGCCGTGCACGAGATCCAGAACGTCCTCACGAGCGTGCTGGGCTGGGTCGAGCTGGCGCAGTCCGACCGCAGCGAGGCGCTGCTCGACCGGGCGCTGCCCATCGTGCACCGCGGCGTCGCCCGGGCCGGGGCGCTGGTGGCCTCGCTGGTCGACCCGGTGGCCTCCTTCGGGGTGCGCGACGAGCGCTTCGACCTCGGCGCCGTGGTGGCGACCGTGCGCGACCTCCTCGACGCCCGCTGCGCCGCCGCCCAGGTGACCCTTCGCGCGACGCTCCCCGCGGAGCCCGTCGAGGCGCAGGGCGACCCCGAGCGCGTCGAGCAGGTGCTCACCAACCTGATCATCAACGCCGCGCACGCCATCCAGTCGGCGCGGCAGCGCGGCGCCGAGGCGGGCACCATCGAGCTCTCGGTGCAGCCCGCGGGCGGGCGCGTCGCGGTGGTGGTGCGCGACGACGGCGTGGGCATCGACCCGTCGACCCGGGCGCGCATCTTCGACCCCTACTTCACCACGCGGCCCGCCGAGGCGCCGCTCACCGCCGCGGTGCGGGGCCTCGGGCTGGCGGTGTCGCGCGCGCTCAGCGAGGCGATGGGCGCGCAGCTCGACGTCGACGCGAGCCCGGGCCGCGGGGCGGCGATGGTGCTGTCCCTGCGCCGGCCGCGCACCGACAGCGAGATGGTGCTCCCGCTGTCGGTGCAGGGCACCGAGGTGCGGCTGCGGCCGGGCGTGCGGGTGCTGGTCATCGACGACGACCCGGCCATCCGCGAGCTGCTGGAGGTGGCCCTCTCGCTGCGGGGCGCGCGGGTGATGGTGACCACGGAGGTCGACGACGCGCGGCGGCTGCTGGCCCGCGGGGAGGTCGACGTGGCGCTGGTCGACGAGACCCTTGGGGAGAACGCCTCGGGGGGGTCGTTCCTGCTGGAGATGGCGCTCATCGCGCCGCGGGTGGGCCGGGTGCTCATGACCGGCGCGCCCTCGGTCGATCACGTGCCGAGCGCGGCGCGGGGCATCGTGGTGCGCAAGCCCTTCCTGCTCGACGACGTGGTGCGCTCGCTCGCCGTCGCCCTGCAGGAGCGCTGAGCCCGCCCCGCCGCTACCGCCCGCCGCTACCGCCCCGCGAAGGCCTCGCGCACGGCGCCCCGCAGCGCCTCGTCCACCAGGAACTCCCCCCCGGTCTTCGCCATCGCCCGCGCGGCGGTGAGCATCGTCTCCAGGCCGCGCTCGGCGCACGCCGCCCGCGCGAAGGCGTGCTGGTGACACAGGGTCTCGCCCACGTCGCAGATCGCCAGCCACGGGTGGATGGCCGGCACCGCGTGCGACACGTCGCCCATGTCCGTGCTGCCCATGCCCACGCGCTCGTCGGTCTCCGCCGCGGGGCGGCCCATCGCGGCCATGTGCTGCGCGAAGGCGCGGGCCAGCGGGAGGTTGGTCACCAGGTCGCGGTAGCCCTTGCGCGGCGCGATGGTCACCTCGACGCCCGCGGCCATCGCCGCCCCGAGGGCGCAGCGCTCGACGATGGCCCGAACCCGCGCCAGCTCGTCGAGGGTCTTCGCGCGCACCGAGAACTCGCACGACGCGCGCTCGGGGATGATGTTCACGGCCTGGCCGCCGTCGGTGATGAAGCCGTGCACCCGCACGCCGTCGCGGAAGTGCACCCGCTGGGAGTCGACGAGGTTGAAGGTCTGGATGCACGCCGTGAGGGCGCTGCTGCCGTCCCAGGGCGCCGCCGCGGCGTGCGCGGGCCGCCCCGCGAAGGTCATCGTCAGCCAGAGGTTGGCCAGCGTGCCGTGCGCCACCAGGTCGCGGTCGAAGGGGTGGAACATCATCGCCGCGTCGACCCCCGCGAAGACCCCCGCGTCGAGGAGCAGCGCCTTGCCGCCGCCGCCCTCCTCCGCGGGCGTGCCCACGAGGTCGACGGTGAAGCCCTGCGCCTCGGCCACCGGGGCCAGGGCCAGGAAGGCCCCCACGGCGCCCGCGGCGATGAGGTTGTGCCCGCACGCGTGGCCGATCTCCGGCAGCGCGTCGTACTCCGCCAGGATCGCCAGGCGCGGACCCGCCCGACCCGCGCGCGCGCGCAGCGCCGTGGGTAAGCCCCCGAGGGGCCGCTCGACGGCGTGGCCGCGGGCCGTGAGCAGGTCGGAGATCCACCCCGCGGCGCGGTGCTCCTCGAAGCGCAGCTCGGGGTGCGCGTGGATCTTCAACGCCAGCTCGCGCAGCGCCGGTGCCTCCGCGTCGAGGGTGCGATCGAGCGTCTCGGCCAGCGTCGCGGGCAGCGTCATGGTCCTCCGGCATACACCAGCCGCGGACCCCTTGGCCATCGCTCCGACGGCACCTGAGACAGAGCTGCCTCGCGCGGCGGGCGTCGGGGTCATCGCGGGGAGCACAGCTCGGACGGGGCCAACGCGCGTTGGTGGGGCCGCGGGGAGATGGAGTAGAGTCCGCGCATCATGCTGGGCGGTAGGAAACAGATTCTCGTGGCCGACGACGAGGCGAACATCCGCCGCGTGGTGTCGGCCCAGTTGCAGGCGGACGGCCACGAAGTGCACGAGGTGGGCGACGGGGCGCAGGCCATCGAGGCGCTCAAGGAGCACCACATCGACGCGGTGGTCACCGACCTGCGCATGGGCACCATCGACGGCATGGCGGTGCTGCGGTACTGCCAGGAGCACTGCGCCGACCTGCCGGTGATCATGATCACGGCGTACGGCACCATCGACATCGCGGTGGAGGCGATGCGCCTCGGGGCCTTCGACTTCGTGGCCAAGCCCTTCGACCTGGCCGAGCTGCGCAACGTGATCGCCAAGGCGCTGCGCACCAGCGAGCTGCGCACCCGCGACGTGCAGATCGAGGGCCTCGGCAAGGGGCGCTACAAGATCATCTCCAACGACCCGGCGATGGTCGACGTGTACGGCATCCTCGACAAGGTGGCCGACACGACGGCGACGGTGCTCATCAGCGGCGAGTCGGGCACGGGCAAGGAGCTCATCGCGCGCGCCCTGCACGAGAACAGCTCGCGCAAGGACAAGCCCTTCATCCGGGTGAACTGCGGGGCGATCCCGCGCGACCTGATGGAGGCCGAGCTCTTCGGGTACGAGCGCGGGAGCTTCACCGGGGCGGTCAACAGCAAGCCCGGGCGCTTCGAGCTGGCGCACGCGGGCACGCTCTTCCTCGACGAGATCGGCGAGATCCCGGTGGAGATGCAGGTGAAGCTGCTGCGGGCCATCCAGGAGGGGGAGATCGACCGGGTGGGGGGCATCAAGCCGATCACGGTGGACGTGCGGCTCATCGCGGCGAGCAACCGCGAGCTGAAGAAGGAGATCGCCGCGGGGCGCTTCCGCGAGGACCTCTACTACCGGCTCAACGTGGTGCCCATCCACCTGCCGCCGCTGCGCGAGCGGCGCGGGGACATCCCCCTGCTGGTGGAGCACTTCCTGGGCGTGTACGCGGGGCGCTTCAAGAAGCCGGTGAGCCAGCTCTCGGCGGAGGCGCGCGACGCCCTGCTGGCCTACGGCTGGCCGGGCAACATCCGCGAGCTGGAGAACGTCATCGAGCGCTGCGTGCTGCTGGCCGACGACAACACCATCCGCCTGCGCGACCTCTCGACGGAGGTGCGCAGCACGGCGGGCAGCGGGGCCGGCGGCGGCGCCGGGGACGACGACGAGGACGGCGACCCCAACGCGCCCGGCGGGTTGAAGGGCCTGGTGCGCGAGCGCACGCGGGCCCTGGAGCGCGACCTCATCATGAAGGCCCTCGACCAGACGAACACCAACGTCACGCAGGCCGCGCGGCTGCTGAAGATTTCGCGCAAGAGCCTGCAGATCAAGATGAAGGAGCTGGGACTGCGAGAGCTCAACCCGTGATGCGATACGCGACGATGGGCGCCCTGGCGGCGCTGGCCCTGGGCTGCGAGAAGGACCCCCCGAGGGCGCCGACGGTGGCCCCCGCGGCGGCGCGCGACGCGGGCGCGGCGGGGGTAGACGCGGGGAGGCCGGACGCGGGCCCGACCGAGCGGGTGGTGCTTCGGCTGCGGGTGAAGAACGTCGATCGCATCCCGCTGCGGCTGCTGACCAACCCCGACACCAACGAGCTGATCCACGCGCACCGGGTGAACGTGAACTCCGACCGGGCGGCGGTTTACGCGGGCGGTCCGCGGGTCGAGCGGGTGAAGGCCTTTCCCATCGGGCAGATGCCGATGTGCACGGCCGACGCGGGCGCGGGCTACGGGGGCCTCGGGCAGCCGGGCTCGATCACCCTGGCGCCGGGCGAGAGCTTCGAGGCGGCGCGGTGGGACGGCATCCTGCGCGAGGAGGTGCTCGACCCGCAGCGGGGCGTCTGCGCGCGGGAGCTCGCGCCCACGCCGGCGCGCTATCGCTTCAGGCTGGACCAGCCGCAGCTGGAGGGCGCGCCGGATTGCATCCCGGCGGTGACTGCGTGGCCGATCCCGGAGGACGCGGGGGTGCCGGTGCTGGAGATACGGTGCCGCAACGCGGCGCGCGACGCGGGCGCGCGGGCCGCCCCAGCTGCGGGGGGGTGACCCGGCGCACCGATGGCGAGCTCCGTCGCCGCCAGCAACCTCTCCTCGTCGCTCTCCCGCACCGTGGTACGGTGCTTCCACGGACGCCCGCGGCGATGACCGTCACGGTGCTCCCTGGCGGAGGTGATCGACGACCGATGGCGCTCAAGATCGACCAGGACCACGCGCGCTTCCGCGACATCGTGAAGGGCCGCATCCGCGAGAACCTCAAGCGGTACATCTCCCGCGGCGACCTCGTGGCCCGGCAGGGCAAGGACACCGTGACCATCCCGGTGCCGCAGATCGACCTGCCGCGCTTCCGCTTCGGGGAGAAGCAGTCCGGGGGCGTCGGGCGCGGCAAGGGCGAGCCCGGCGACCCGATGGACGGCGGCGAGGAGGGGGAGGGCGACGGCAAGGGGAAGGCCGGCAAGGACGCCGGCGAGCACGCCCTCGAGGTGGAGGTGGCGCTCGACGACCTCGCGAAGATCCTCGGCGAAGAACTCCAGCTGCCGCGCATCGACCCGAAGGGCAAGGCGCGCATCGTCGCCGACAAGGACAAGTACACGGGCATCCAGCGCTCGGGCCCGGAGTCGCTGCGGCACTTCCGGCGCACCTACCGCGAGGCCCTCAAGCGGCAGATCTCCTCGGGCGGCTACAACCCCTCCAGGCCCGCCATCATCCCCATCCGCGAAGACCGGCGCTACCGCGGCACCAGCACCAGCGTGCAGCCCGTGGCCAACGCCGTCATCGTCTACATGATGGACGTGTCGGGCTCGATGGGCGACGAGCAGAAGGAGATCGTGCGCATCGAGAGCTTCTGGCTCGATACGTGGCTGCGGTCTCAATACAAGGGCATCGAGTCGATCTACATCATCCACGACGCGGTGGCGCGCGAGGTCGACCGGGAGACCTTCTTCCACACCCGCGAGTCCGGCGGCACGATGATCTCGTCGGCGTACAAGCTCTGCGCGGACATCCTCGCGCGGCGCTTCCCCGCCTCGGACTGGAACGTCTATCCCTTCCACTTCAGCGATGGGGACAACTGGTCCGTCGACGACACCCTGCAATGCATTGAGATCTTGAAGAGCAAGATCCTGCCGGGGGCCAACATGTTCTGTTACGGGCAGGTGGAGAGCCCCTACGGGTCGGGGCAATTCGTGAAGGACCTGCGCGAGCACCTGGGCAAGGACGAGCGCGTGGTGACCTCGGAGATTCGCGACAAGGACGCCATCATGGAGTCGATCAAGGAATTCCTCGGGAAGGGACGGTAGGCGGGGAATGGAGTCCACCGGATTGCGGGCCGCGCTCCCGGAGTATCTACGCGAGTGGCAGGAGAAGATCGAGGGCTACGCGCGGCGCAGCGGGCTCGATTTCTTCCCGCAGGTCTTCGAGGTGCTGAGCTTCGACGAGATGAACGAGGTGGCGGCCTTCGGGGGCTTCCCCACCCGCTATCCCCACTGGCGCTGGGGGATGGACTACGAGCGGCTGAAGAAGTCGAGTGAGTACGGGTTGTCACGCATCTACGAGATGGTGATCAACAACAACCCCTGCGTGGCCTACCTGCTGGAGGGCAACTCGCTCACCGACCAGAAGCTGGTGATGGCCCACGTCTGCGGCCACAACGACTTCTTCAAGAACAACTACGCCTTCAAGGTGACCGACCAGGACCGCCGCCCGCCGGGCCGCGCGGAGGACATGGTGGTCTCGCGCATGGACCGTCTGCCCACGCGCAAATGGATCGACACCTTCGCCAACCACGCCTCGCGGGTGCGCCGGCACATGGACCGCTACGGGGTGAGCCCGGTGGAGGAGTTCATCGATGTGTGCCACTCGCTGGAGAACCTCATCGACCCGCCGGGGCGCATGCTGGAGGGCCGTCCCCGCGCGCCCGAGAAGGACGAGAACGCGCCCGCCGAGGAGGTGCCGCGGCTGAAGTCGAGCGGGTACATGGACTCGTTCATCAACCCGAAGGAGTACCTCGACGCGCAGCGCGCGAAGATGGACGCCGAGGCCCAGAAGGCCAAGCGCTTCCCCGAGAAGCCGATGCGGGACGTGCTGTGGTTCCTGCTGGAGCACGCGCCGCTGGAGAAGTGGGAGCGCGACGTGCTGGAGGTCATCCGCGAGGAGGCCTACTACTTCTGGCCGCAGGCGCAGACCAAGGTCATGAACGAGGGGTGGGCCAGCTTCTGGCACTCGAAGATCATGACGGGCTTCGCGTGCGACGCGAGCGAGATCATCGACTACTCCGACCGCAACGCCTCGGTGATGGGCGGCGGCGGCAAGAACCTCAACCCCTACAAGCTGGGCGTCGAGCTCTATCGCAACATCGAAGAGCGATGGAACAAGGGCCGATTCGGCAAGGAGTGGGAGGACTGCACCAACCTCGAAGACCGGCTGCACTGGGACCGGCAGCTGGGGCTCGGTCGCAAGAAGATCTTCGAGGTGCGCGCGCTCTACACGGACGTGATGTTCATCGATGAGTTCCTGACGCCGGAGTTCGTCATCGAGAACAAGCTCTTCACCTACGCGTGGTCGAACCGCAACGACCGCTTCGAGATCGACACGCGGGAGTTCAAGGCCATCAAGGAGAAGCTGCTCTTCCAGATGACCAACTTCGGCAACCCCTTCATCTTCGTGGAGGACGGCAACTACGAGAACCGCGGCGAGCTGCTGCTGCGCCACGAGCACCAGGGCGTCGACCTCGATCAGGAGAAGGGCAAGGAGACCCTGAAGAACCTCTTCCGGGTCTGGCGGCGCCCGTGCTCCCTCGCCACGCAGTTCGACGGCCGCCCGACGCTCCTTCGCTTCGACGGCAAGGAGCACACGAGCAAGCCCGTGAAGTAGCGCCTCCCCCCCCTCCCACCGCCTCGCGGCGGTGGTGTAGCGTCTCCCTCCGATGGCCACCCACGTCGACCCCGAGCGCCTCGCCCGGCTCCGCGCCCGCCTCATCGTGCTCGCGGGCGCCGCCCTCACCAGCGCGGCGTGCGCGCGCCCCCCCGCAGCCCCGGTCCACCAGCCCGTCGAGACCATCAACCGTCCGCCCGACCCGCCGCCCAATCCCCCGCCGCCCCCGCCGCCGCCGCCGCCCGTGGTGGAGGTGCCCGACGCCGCGCTCGAGATGCCCACGGTCAATCCTCCGCCGCCGCCCGCCGTGCGGCCGTACCCGCTGCCCTCGCCCAACACCCCGGCCCACCCGCCGCAGCCGACGATCAACCCGCCGCCCCCGCCGCCCCCGCGGCGCCCGCCCCCGCCGCCCGGCAACGGCTGACCCGGTGGTGCGCCGGCGCGTCCCGCTCGGCACCGACGAGAAGCTCTTCCGCGCGATGCACCGGCGGATGCTCGACGGGCCGCGCCCGGTGCCCCCGTGGGAGCGCCTCGACCCCGCGGGCGTGCCCGACGCGCTGCGCGAGCGCGTGCGCCGGGGGTGGGCCGCGCGCGTCGAGGCGGAGTACCGCTCGATGGTGGTCTTCGGCGAGCTCATCGCGCGCTTCCCGGAGGCGGGATTACCCCTGGAGGTAAGCTGCGCCGCCTCGCGGCTGCTCCAGGACGAGGCCCGCCACACGGAGCTGTGCGCCCGCGTCGCCGAGGCCTTCGGCGGCTACGACGAGGCCACGCTCGCCCCGGGGCACCTGCGCCTCGTGGACGACGCGCTCCCCGCGCACCTCTTCGTGGCCCGCTGGACGGCGTCGATGTTCTGCGTCGGCGAGGCGGCCTCGGTGGGGCTGCTCGGCGTGCTGCGCGACGGAGCCACCGACCCCTGCGTGGCCTCGGTGCTCGACACCCTCCTGCGCGACGAGGTGCTGCACGACCGCTTCGGGTGGGCCCTCGCGCGGGTGGTCTTTCCGCGCCTCACGGACGACGAGCGCGAGTGGCTCGGGGCCGACCTCGCCTTCGCCTTCGCCCACTACGACCAGATGAACGCCGGGTGCCTCCGCCCCGACGGCGGTGAGGTGCCCGCGGCCCCGGAGACCCCCGAAGACCCCGGCGCCGTCGCCCTCGGCATCGCCTCCCGCTGGCGCTTCGCACCGGCGTTCTATCGCCGCATCGACGAGGTGATCCTGCCGTCCTTCGCGGCCCTCGGGGTGCCCGCCTACGAGGCCTGGGCGCTGCGCCACGAGGCCGCCGCGACCGCCGCCCGCGAGGCGTAGGCCCGCTCGCGCCCCGCCCCGGCCGTGCCATCCTCCCCGGCCTATGGCTCGCACCGGCTTCGGGTCACGCTTCCTCCTGGGTCCGCGCAGCACCGGCCTCCTCGGGCGGGCGCTCCTGACGCTGTTCGTCCTGGCCTTCGGGCTCGGCATCGCCGCCAGGGGCGTGAGGGGCCTGCGCGAGGCGCTCGACCCCTCCTCGGTGCTCTACCGCCTGCGGCGCCTCACGGGCGCCCAGCCAACCGCCGGGACGGTCCGATTCTCCGCGACGGTGCGCGCGTTGGAGGGCGACCAGCCGCCCCTCTGCGAGGTCGTCCACGAGCACTACGTCTCGGGCAAGAACGGCGGCTGGCGGCGCGACGCGAGCTGGTTCCGCTCGGCCGGCGCGACGATCGACCGTGAGCCCTTCCGCGTGCGCGCCAACGAGCCCGTGGTCTTCGACCCCCTCGACATGCTGGTGGTCCCGGCCGAGCGCGAGCCGTGGTTCCGCTCGGTGCTCGCGGACGTCCCCTACGGCGGCCGGCTGCGCGCGCACTGCGTCGCCCACGGCGAGACCGTCTTCTTCGAGGGCTGCGCCGAGGGCGGGTACCTCACCGGCTGCGGCGTCACGCCCCTCACGGTCACCACCGGCGACGGCACCGCGCAGCCCCGCATCGACGCGCACGCCAGCGCCGTCGCGGGCCGTCTCGCGGGCGGCGCCGCGGCCCTCGTCGCCGCGCTGGCCTGGCTCTGGTACGTCCTGCGCGCCCGGCCCCTCGCCGACGCCCTGCTCCGCCGCGCGGGCCCGGTGCCCACCTTCACGGCCTGGCCCCAGGTGATCGGCGTGGTGGGCGCCGCCCTGCTCTGCGCCCTCGCGCAGGGCGCCAACCTCTGGTCGTCCCCCGCAGGCAGCGCCCTCTCCCGCGGCCGGCCGGGCTATCTCCTGGGGCTCGTGGTGTGCGCCGTCGCTGGCGTGCTCGTGGTGGTGGTGCGCCACCGCCGGCGCAACCTCGAGCGCGCGATGGCGCCGGTGCGCGAGGCGGAGACGGTGCCGCTGCGCGACGCCCGCGGCGGGGTGGTCGAGCTTGCGGTGCGGGTGCGCGACGGCGGCGCCCCCGCGGTGGGCCTGCTCGACAAGCGCCCGCACGCCTGGGTCGAGCTGCGCCTCGAGGAGACCATCGCCGTCGGCACGCAGCAGGTGACGCGGCTCGTGGCGCGGGAGTACTGGCCCGCGTGCATCCCGGTGACCGACGCGAGCGGCGACGGGCTCATCGACCCGAAGCACGCCGAGGTCGACCTGCGATCGAGCGTGACCACCTTCAAGGAGGGCAGCCGCAGCGCGGTGGCGCGCGCCCTGGCCGCCAGCCCCGTCGGCCCGCTCCGGCCGAGCGCGACGCACCTGCGCTGGAGCGTCGTGGAGAGCGTGCTCGACCCCGGCGAGACCCTCTACGCGCTCGGGCAGTGCCGGCGCATCGAAGACCCGAAGGCCGCGGGCTCGTACCGCGCGGACTCCACCATGGCGATCGTGGGCGGCGACCCCAACGACCGGATCATCCTGCACGCGGGCGACGAGCGCTCGCTGCTGCGCTCCATCGGGCTGGAGGGCGGGTACCTCGACCTGCTGACCGCCGCGCTCGCGGGCGTGGCGGTCTCGCTGGCCGTGACGATGGCGGCGCTCTGGTGGCTGTGAGGGCGCGCGGTCCGCGAGGAGGATGCTGGCGTGCGCTCTGTGATGCCTGCTAGGCTCCCGCGCCATCATGCGGACTGAACAGGATGTTGAGCGATTCCTCGTCGAGTTCGGCATCCCCTACCAGGACCTCGGGGGCGGCCTCTTCGTGGTGACCGACGACGCCTCCGGGCTGCACAACCTGGCCATCAAGGTCGAGTCGCCGGTGGTGGTGTTCCGGCTGCGGGTGCTCGACGAGCCCGTCGAGGGCACTGCCGGCCGCGAGGCGCTCTTCGAGAACCTCCTGCGGCTCAACGGCTCGGGGCTGCTCCACAGCGCGTTCTGCCTCCAGAACGACGGCATCTACCTCACGGCGGCGCTGCCGCTCGACAACCTCGACCCCAACGAGTTCCAGGCGGTCATCGACGACCTCGGCATCGCGGCGTCGCAGCACGTCGCGGCGCTGCGCGGCTGAAGCTCCACCGCAGGCGACGTCACCCTCATCACTCCAGCGAACAGAGAACCAATAGCCCTATGGGAATCTTCGGCAGACTGGCCTCGCTGATCAAGAGCAACCTCAACGACCTCATCTCGAAGAGTGAGGACCCGGAGAAGATGCTCAACCAGGTCATCCTGGAGATGAACACGCAGCTCGGGGAGGCGAAGAAGCAGGTCGCGCTCTCCATCGCCGACGAGAAGCGCCTGGCCAAGCAGTTCGAGACCGAGCGCGCCACCGCCGAGGAGTGGGAGCGCAAGGCGATGATGGCCGTGCGCGCGGGCGACGACGGGCTCGCCAAGGAGGCCCTGCTCCGACAGAAGGAGCACGAGAGCCTCTCGGCGGAGTTCGAGCGGCAGTGGCAGAAGCAGAAGACCGCGGTCGAGCAGCTGAAGCAGGCGCTGAAGACGCTCAACAACAAGATCGAGGAGGCCAAGCGGAAGAAGAACGTCCTCGTCGCGCGCAAGAAGCGGGCGGAGGCGCAGAAGGCCATCCACGAGACGATGCAGGGGCTCTCCAACGACAGCGCCTTCGACACCTTCAACCGCATGGAGGAGAAGATCGTGCAGATGGAGGCCGAGGCCGACGCGCAGACCGAGGTGGCCGAGCAGTACTCCGGCGACGCCCTCTCGCAGCGCTTCAAAGACCTCGAGGTGTCCAAGGGCGCCGACATGGCCCTCGACGAATTGAAGCGCAAGATGGGCGTCGCCCCGCCGGCGGCCGCGACCGCCCAGGGGCCCACCAACGTGCGCGTCAACACGGGCGCCGAAGAGGCCGCGCAGGTCGAGGCCAGCGAGGAGGCCGAGCTCGAGGCGGCCCTCACGGCGGCCAAGGCGCGGCGTCAGAACGGTTGACGGTCGCGCCGCACGGGATTACCCGTCGGGGCACCGATGCCAACCTACTCCTATCAGTGCAGCGCTTGTGGCCATGCCTTCGAGCAGGTGCAGCGCATGTCCGACGATCCCACGAAGGTGTGCCCCTCGTGCGGGGTTGAGGCCGTGCGCCGGCTCATCAACTCCGCCAACTTCATCCTGAAGGGCTCCGGCTGGTACGCCGACGCGTACAGCGGCGGCTCGAACAAGAAGGCTGACGGCAGCACCGGGTCGAAGGTCGGCGCCACCCCGGCCGCCACGCCCGCGGCGACGGGCGAGGGCGGGTCGAGCGCCCCGAGCACCACCACCGGTGGCAGCAGCGGTGACAGCGGGTCGAGCAGCGCCCCGGCGGCCGCCCCGGCTCCTCCCCCCACCACGAAGGCGTAGCTGAGCGATGGCTCTGCTCAAGGGCTACCGCGAGTACCACGACGACCCCATCTGCGAGGCGACGCACCTCGCGGGCATCCCGATGACGGCAAGCGCCTGAGCGGCCCTGCGAGCGGTTCGCCGCTTGACCTCTGGTAGGTTGTCGGCTGATGGCCGACTCCCCCTCCCCCCTCCCCCGCACCCAGAGCGCCCACTTCGGCGCGCCGTCGTTGATCGTGAAGGACCTCGACCTTCACACGAGGGGCTTCCTCGCGTTGATCATGGGCGCGATCAAGGAGTGGAACAGCGACATGCCGACGGTCGACCGGGTGCGCCCGCCGTCGAGCTGGGGCCCGACGGAACTCCAGACGCTGCCCTTTGGCGGTCCAAACCGGCAGATCAAGCTCCCCATCCTCGATGAGGACTGGTCGGTCCCCTTCTTGAAGCGATGGAAGCGGAAGTTCGGCCTGGCCGTGCTGCGCAGCGGGTACCTCTTCCCGGTGAGGGACCGCGCCGAGGAGTGGAAGAGCGTCGCGGTGGCGCGCGACACCTTCCAGGAGGTGCTGCCGCTCGGGGCGTACATGGCCCGGCCGTATCACCGCTGGGAGGAGATGAGCTCGGACGCGGCGATGTCCCGGCTGGCCTTCGCCGGGCTCGGCGCGCTCCGGCTGATGCCGTACAAACCCGCGGCCGAGGACGAGCTGACGACCCTCGACGGCGCGGCTTGGCAGCACGACCTCACGTTCCTCTCCAGGTACGAGGTCCGGGAGGGCTTCGAGAAGTACGGCGCCAGGGCGATCTTCAACGCGGACCAGAAGCCCATCGCCATCTACTGGTGTGGCGGTCAGGGGGCGGACGGGAGCGAGCGGCCCACCTGGGTGTTTGCCAAGAACGGCGGCGCCGAGTGGGAGCACGCGAAGTGGGCCTGGCGCTGCTCGCTGATGGTCGGCTCCACCGTGGCCGACCACCTCGTCGGCGTGCACTGGCTGATCGGCAACTACGTGACCACGGCGGCGCGCGTCAGCCTCCCGCCGACCCACTACCTCCGGCTGCTGCTCAAGCCCTTCACCTGGCGGACGATCACCATCAACTTCGGGGCCTCGGAGACCCTGTGTCCGAAGTACGGCTTCGTGCACCGCGCCAGCGCGCTCACGTACGAGTCGCTCACGCAGGCCTTCGGCGACGCGGTGGGGCTGCTGGAGTTTCACACCGTGCCCGAGCTGGTGCGGCGCAAGGGCTACGAGCCCGACGAGCTCGTGGAGAAGGAGGGCGTCGACCCGGCGGAGACCGTGGACCGGTTCCCGTGGCTGGCGGACGCGCTCGCGCTCTACAAGGTGATCCGCGGGTTCGTGGAGGATTACATCGGACAGTATTCCAAGGACGCGCCGGTCGAGGACGACGCGGCCATCATGGAGTTCTGGCGGTACCTCTACACCGCGCCGGCGACGGTGAAGTTCCCGGATCGGTCGAGCAAGGACGCGCTCATCGATGTGCTCGCGCAGTTCATCTGGAGCGTGACCGGGCTGCACGAGGCCGTCGGCACGGTGAACGAGTACGTCGTCGACCCGACCTTCATGGGAACGAAGATCCGCCCGGGGAAGCAGATGGCGGACATCCAGGCGTCCATGCAGTACCTGCTGGTGATGGCGCTCACCGGCCTCGGGATGCCGCGGCTGATGGACGTCGGCGACGCCGCCGGGGTCTTCGACGTCGACCACCGCGGCAAGCAGGCCTTCCGGCGCTTCCACGACGCGCTCCAGGCGCTGTCCGAGCAGAACGACGCCGCCAACCGGCGGCGCATGGCGCACCCGACGCGCCCGTGGCCCTGCGAGACCTTCAACCCGAAGAACCTGGAGACGGGCGTCAGCATCTGACGCCGCGCTACCCCCGGATCCAGTCGAACCTGCTCGGCCGGACGCCGTCGAAGGCGTCGACGTCGGGCTCGGGCCACGGGGAGAGCCGCCAGTCCGTCGAGCGGCCGAGGGCGGCGGCGAGCGTCTTCCAGAGCCTCTTCCCCACGTCGCCGCCGGCGCACCCGTAGGCGTTCTTCCCGCCGGGGGACGGGCCGAAGGCGCGCACGCGCTCGCGCAGCGACCGCCGGGCCTCGCCGCGCTGGCGGGCCCGCTCGACCTCGACGTCGTCGCGGAGGTAGCGCTCCGGGTCGAAGACCGACGCGTCGTCGCCCCACACCATCGGGTCCTGGCGGGCGACGGTGGCGACCAGGCAGAGCGTGGTGCCCTGCTCGATGTGCACCGTCCTGGCGGGCTCGCCCGGGGGCGTGCTGATCGGCAGGTCGATCGCCCGCATCGCGCGGCGGTAGTAGTGACGCGGTCGTCCGAACAGCCGCATCGACTCCAGGAAGAAGGCATCGAGGAAGGGGAGCGCGTCGAGCTTCGCGAGGGTGCCGCGGAGGTCGCTGAGGTCCTGCATGGACCGGTGAAAGCCGTCGAGCTCGCGCGCGAGGCTGGCGCGCGTGACGGCGTCGACGGAGAGCTGGGCCAGCGCGGGGTGCAGGGTCGACCAGGCGCCGCCGGTGGCGTTGAAGCTCGCCGCGAACATCAGGTGCGCCGGGAGGTGCTCCTCCCGCACCCGGCCCTCGACGACGACCTTCAGGTTCTTGAAGGCCTCCTGGTACGGAGCGCTCCTGCGGATCTTCTCCATCCACTCGTCGCCGTACGCGCGATGCACCGAGGCGCGGCCGTTGGTGAGCAGGCCCTTCAGGCCCGACGCCCCGCGGGCGACGACGTTCGCGAGGAAGCGGTCGGACCGGAGCCCGAAGCAGGCCTTGATCCAGCCCTGCGCCCCGGCGCCCGGGGGCCCCGGGGTGAGGTCGAACAGCCACTCGAAGGCGATGCCCACCGCGGCCTCGTGGATCGCGTGCTGGAAGTTCACCCGCTCCCCGCGGGCCGCCCGGCGGAGCATCGGGATGCCGTAGTTCAAGACCTTCAGGCAGGCCGGCTCGAAGTGCGAAGCGCGCCGCTTCATCGCCTCCACGGCCACCTCCCTCGCGGGGCCGTGGTTGCCTGCGTGGCCCATGAGCGCCGGGACGACGCCGCCGAGCATGTCCACATTGAACGCGAGCCCGCCGAAGCCCGGATCGCCTTCGAGGCGATCGAGCTCCTCGGGCGGCGCGTCGAAGACGTAGTCGAGGCCCGCCATGTCGGTGATGAAGGTGCTCTCGATGCCCGGGTGGGCCTTGAACACGGGCGACTGATGCGTGAAGCGCAGCTCCTTGGTGTAGTCGTCGCAATCCTCGACGAACCTCATCACCTGCTTGAACGGGCCCAGCGAGAAGGGGGAGCACCAGTCACCAGGGATGACCTTGACCTTGGGTTCGTCCGCCATGGATCGACCGTAGTATCACGAGCGCCCGTGCGGCCGCCTCACCCCGCCAGCCACCCGCAGAGCAGCGAGGCTGCGGCCAGGGCCACGGCCACGGCGTAGCCCGCCCGCGACGCGCGCAGCGCCGCGGCCAGGGTGAGCCCGCACGACGCCAGCAGCAGGTCGACCGCGCGGTCGAGCCACGCGCCCTTCGCCTGCGACGCGATGAACACCACCCGCCGCACGTCGGCCTCCCAGAGGCTCCGGGTGCCCAGCACCGCCGCGAGCGCGCCCACCGCGCACACCACAGCCAGCGCCCGCGACCACCGCGCCGGGAAGCGCGCGGCGAGCGCGGCCGCGGCGAGCACCGCCAGCGTCGGCGCCAGCGGGATCACCGCCACGGCCACAGCCCCGCCACCGCCCCGAGGGCGCCCACCGCCAGCGCCGCGCGGAGGCTACGGTCGTCGCGCAGCCGCCGCCACCGGCGAGCGAGCGCGGTGAGGGCCACGGCCAGCGCCAGGGTGAGGTACGCCGCGATCAGGGCGCGCTGGAGGAAGGGCGAGCGCTCGGCCCACACCACCATCGCCGGGTCGGGCTCGGGGTGCGTCGCGCGCTCGACCAGCGCCACCAGCGTGCGCGTCAACGGCGACGCCGCCAGCGCCAGCGAGAGCCCCACGGCCCAGGGCGGCGCGCTCACGGCGACGCGTCGGCCGCGCGGTGGGCGATCACCCGCGGGCACTCCGGGTCGGGCGCGAAGCCGTGACCCAGGTGGCGGCTCACCACCTTGCAGCCGCCCCGGCAGACGGCGCGCAGCGGGCACGACGCGCAGGGCTCCGGGGGCACGGCCGCGAAGGCCCGGAAGCCCGCGATCCCCTCGGCGCCGGGTGCGTCGTCGAAGCTGCACCCGCCCGCGGTGCCGTCGCGGCGCACCGACCCGAGGTGGCCCCCCGCCTCGCAGCCGAAGACCCCGAAGCGCGCCAGCGTCGCCGCGTCGGGGAGCGACCGTGACACCAGCGGCACCAGCGCGCAGTCGACCCGCACCGAGAAGCCCTCGCCCAGCGTGGGGGCCAGCGCGCGGAGGGTCTCGCCGAGGGCGTCGCACTGCGCGGGGGTGAGCCGGCGGGCGAGGTAGTCGAGCGAGGCCGCGCGGCCCGCGGGCTTGTAGCGCAGCAGCTGCAGCTCGCGCGCGCCGAGGGCGCGGACGTGGTCGACGGTGGCCGCGAGGCCGTCGACGTTCTGCCGGGTGAGCACGTGGTTGACGCCCACCGCGACGCCCGCGGCGCGCAGCGTGGCGATGGCCCGCTCGGCCACCGCGACGCCGTCGAAGCCGCGCACCGCCGCGTAGCCGCCGCCCACGCCGTCGTGGGAGACGTTCACCTGCGCGAAGGAGCCGAGCGTCCGCGCCCGCGCCGCCGTGAGCCCGTAGCCGCTGGTGGTGACCACGGGCGTGAGGCCCAGCGCCCGGGCCTCGTCGGCGAGGGCGCCGAGGTCGTCGCGCAGCAGCGGCTCGCCGCCCCCGAAGGCGACCGTGAACACCCCGGCGGCGCGCAGGCCGTGCAGGGTCTTACGGAGCTGGGTAAACGGGACGTGCTCGCCGTCGTGCGTGGCGGACTGGTAGCACCCGGCGCAGGCGACGGGGCAGCGCGCGGTGACGGCGACGTGCACCTCCAGCGGGCCCGGGACGTGGTCGGGCGCGAAGGCGGCGTGCGGGAGCCCGAGGCGGTCGGCGACGCGGCGGTCGACGGCGACGAGGGTGTCGTCCCCGAGGCGGACCCAGGCGCCGAAGGGCTCGCGGCGCGCGCGGGTGACGGCGGCGCTCACGGCGCTTCGGGGCTGGGCGGGGAAAGGGTCGCGGGCTCGTCGGGGTCGGCCTCGCCGTCGTCGTCCTTCGGGTCGAGCGCGGCGGCCACGGCGGCGAGGATGGCCGTGCCCACCGTGGCCGAGAGGAAGAGCATCTCCACGGCGCTGCCGATGGACGAGCAGTTGGCGCCCGGGCCGCGGCGCACCACCAGCACGCCGTCGTCGGCGACGGGGGTCTCCGCGGGGTCGCTCATGGCGCGGGGAGCACCTCGACGTCGAGCACGGCCTCGCCCACGTCGCTGTTGTTGGCGCTGCGCGCGCACACCGTGTAGCGCCCCGCCCGCAGGTCGCGCGCGACCGAGAAGGCCGGGCTGTCGGCGAGCGTCCCGTCGACCAGGGGGCAGCCGAAGGCGCCGTTGGCGTTGGCGGTGATGAGCAGCCGGCCGCCGGGGTCGAAGAGGTCGAGGGTGAGGGCGGTGTTGGGGCAGAGCCCGTCGGCGCCCGCGGCGCGCGCGACGAGCCGGGCGCCCGCGGCGGCCTCGACGGACACGCAGTCGATGTCACCCGACGGGAGGGTGATCCGCACCGAGGCCGACGCGCCCGCGAGGGGCTGCGAGAGGCTCGCGCGGTCGTTGGGCTCGACCTCCGCGGAGGCCGTGATGCAGCGCCCGGCGTTGAAGCCCGCGGCGTGGCAGACCTGCCCCGCGGCGCAGCCGAGCGCGAGGGTGCGCGGGTCGCAGGCCCCCGCGTCGCCGTCGGCCTGGCAGACGCCCGCGCCGGTGGCGGTGCTGCACCGGAGGGGGGTGTCGCAGCGGGCGCCCGCGCTGCGGCAGGCGGTGCCCGGCGCGGCGCCGTCGGCCCGGCAGCGGCCGAGCGACGGGTCCGCGCCGTCGCGCGCGCAGGTGGTGCCGGTGGCGCAGATCACCCCGGCGGTGAAGAGGTCGCAGCGCTCGTCGGCGGCGGCGACCTGCACGCAGCGCCCCGAGGCGGGCGCGGCGGAGTTGGTGCACACGAGGCCCGCGTCGCAGGGCGCCCCGGACGCGCGGCAGCGGCCGGCCCCGGCCCCGTCGGCGAAGCAGCGGCCGCGGGTGCGGTCCGTCGGGTCGGTGAGGAAGCACGCGTGGCCCGTCGCGCAGGGCACGAAGGCCGTGCAGACCTCGCCCGCCGTTGCCACGGCGCCGTTGCAGCGCGCCGGGGAGACGCCGGCGTTGCAGCTGAGCCCGACGCCGGTGCAGGTGTTGCCCGCGCCGCAGGCCATGCCGGGCGCGGTGGCCGCGTCGGTGCAGCGCCCGACGGACTGGGCGCCGTGCGCGAAGTGGCAGGCCTGCCCGGCGGGGCACGCGGAGTCGGTGAGGTTGCACGCGCCGTCGCGCGGGGCGGTGACGCGGCAGGTGCCGCTGGGCGCGTCGCACGCGAGGCCCTCGCCGGTGCACCGGCCGCCGGCGGCGCACGCGGCGTTGGCGACGGTGCCGCGGGCGCGGCAGACGCCCACCGCGCCGGGCTGGGTGACGCACGAGGCGGCGTCGGCGCAGCGGTTCCAGGCGGTGGCGCCGGACTCGCAGGCGGCGCCCGCGGGCTGCGCGCGGTAGCAGAGGTTGGTGCTGACGTCGCACGCGAGGCCCGGCCCGCAGGCGTCGCTCACGCACGCCGTGCCCGGGGCGGTGCCCACGCCGCGGCAGGTTCCGTCGAGCGCGCCGGGGCTGGGGCCGACGCACGCCGTGCCCGGGGCGCAGGCGCCGTTGAGCTGCCGGCGGTCGCAGCGGGCGCCCGCGGCGAGGGGGGCGACCTCCTCGACGGTGAGCTCGAAGGCGCCCTGCACCACGCGGCCCGGCAGGGCGGCGGTGGACGCGAGGCCGCCGACGGCGATGTGCACCACGGCGCCGGCGGGGAGCGGGCCCGTGGCGAGGCGCGAGGCGAAGCGGTTGCGGCTCCCGGCGGTGGCCGTGGGGTCGTCGTTGTTGCAGAAGAAGTCGCGCGGGTTGGCCACGCAGGCCCGCATCGCGAGCACCGCGAGGGTGGTGTCGAAGGTCGCCGCGGTGCCCGCGTTGGCGGTGCTCACCCGCAGCGAGCCTTCGCCCCGCATCACGTAGCGGAACACCCGCTGGTAGGTCGACCGGAAGTTACAGACCGAGGTAAACGCCGTCGGGGGCTGGAGCCCGACGGTGTTGCTGCTGCGCTGCCCCCGGGTGTCGCCCGTGAGGCGGGTGACCTCGCCGACGAGGGTGCCGAGCTTGGTGAGGTCTTCGATCTCGACGTCGTTGCACTCGGCCGGCAGCGGAACATCCGCCGAGACCCGCAGCACGTCGACGGCGGGGCGCGCGTCGACGGTCGCGACGTCCATCGCGGGTGCGTCGACCCCCGCGTCGAGGGGGCTTGCGGGTTGCGGGTCGGTGCCACAACCAAGGAGTGCGGTCGCGGCGAGGGTCGTGACGAGAGCATGGCGCATGAGAGGCCCGAGATGATGGTTCAGGCCGGGGCCGGGTGTCGAGCGCGGGCGACGATCACGCGGACGGTGATGCTGCTAGGGTGCGGTCACGCCCCATGACAAACACAGTGGAAGACCTATTGGCAAAGCTCCGCGAGCAGATCACGACCCGGAAACAGGAGTCCGAAGACCGGGTGGTGCGCATCAAGGCCGCCGCGGACGACTACCTGAAGGCGGTCGAGGCCGACCTCGTGACCGAGGTGGCGGTGCGCGCGGGCCTCGAGGCGCAGCGCTCGTCGACGGCGGTGCGGGCCGCGCTGACGCTGCGCTCGCTCATCGAGTCGCTGCCCGAGGCGAGGGTGCGGGTCGAGGCGCCCGCGCCCGAGGCGCCCGCGCCCGAGGCCCACGACGAGGCCCACGACGAGGCGAAGGCCCCCGCGGCGGCGCGGCGGGTGGAGACCGACCCGGAGGTCGAGGCGCTCTTCCGGGAGTTTCACGCGATGGAGTTCGACGGGCTCTCCGACGGGCTGTTCAAGCCGTGGGCGGAGGAGTTCGCGTGCCGGGCGCGGGGGCTCCAGGCGCGCGGCCTCGCCGACGGGGCCGACCTGCTGACGCGGATGTTCCGGGTGCTGACAGCCAAGGCCTTCCAGAGAAACACCCGGGACATCTTCGGCCTCGCGCGCAACCACCACGGCGACTGGGCCGCGCGGGCCGAGCGCGCGCGCCGCGAGCGCGAGCAGGCGCAGGCGGGGCCCGGGCCGCGCTCGGTGTCGACGCGCATGGTGATCCCCGAGGCGCTGCGCGCGGCGGTGGCGTCCCCGGAGGAGGACGACGCGGGCGACTGGCCCGAGCTGCCGAAGCTGCTGAGCCTCTGCGCCGAGCGCCCGCTGGTGCTGCTGGGCGGCGTCGTGAAGCAGGAGAAGCTCGACCGGCTCAAGAAGCACCTCGGCGGCGACGTCGAGTGGATCGCCACGGACAACGGCAACCCGCAGGGCATCGCGTCGCTCGAGCGCCGCGTGCGGGAGGGTCGCGTGGGCGCCGTGGTGGTGCTCGAAGAGCTCATCGGCCACCGGCACTTCTCGCCCGTGATCGACGCCGCGCGCCAGGCCGTCATGCCCCTCGCGTACGGCGCCAAGGCGGGCAAGGCCTCCATCGTGCGCGCCCTGCAAGACATCGAGGCCACGCTGGCCCACAGGCCCGAAGCTACGGGCACCTGAGGCCCCCGGCGCGTCCTTACCTCCCCACGTAACCCGCGCGGGTGAGCAGCGCCTGCCCGACGGCCCCGGTGGCCATCGCCGCGAAGCCCTCCGCCGCCCGCGTCGGGGCGCGCGCCGGCTCCCGCGCGAGCACCACCGCCAGCGCCAGCGGGTAGCGCAGCGTGCGCACCGAGGCCGCGGTGGGCGTCACCGCGGGGCCGCGCCCGGACGCCACGCCCAGCGCGCGCACCGTCGCGTTGACGGCGCCGAGGGAGACCAGCGCCACGGCCCGCGGGTCGGCCGCCACCGCGCGCACCGCCGCCGCCTCGTCGGCGACGGACTCGACCGCGGGCGACAGGGCGAGGGCCGGCGTCACCCGCGCGAGCACCATCGCCCGCAGCGCGGCCCGCGCCGAGGTCTCGCCCGGGGGCAGCACCAGCCGCGGCGCCACGTCGGTGCCCCGCACCGCGCGCCACGTCGTCATGCGCCCGGCGAAGAGCTCGCCCAGCTCGGTCTGGGTGATGCCGCGCACCGGGCTCGACGGGTGCACCACCACCGCCACGGCGTCGTAGCCCACCACCCGCTCGGTGGCCGCCCGCGGCTCGGTGCCCGGCGCCAGGAAGAGCGCCACCATCGCCTGCCCCGCGCCCACCATCGCCCGCGCGTCGCCCGGGGTGAGCGACACCCGCGTGCCGCCGGGGCCCTGCGCGAAGGCCCGCGCCCACTCGGTGGCCAGCGTCGGGGCGAGGCCCGGGTCGGCCGCGAGCGAGAGGGTCTCCATCTCGGGCACGGCCACGCCCGGCGAGGGCGTCGCCCCGGTCGGTGGGGCCGGGGGCGACAGCACCGTGGAGGCGCTCGGCGGCGGCGGCCCCGGGGTCGCCACGGCGTTGCGCAGCGCGAGGCGGCGCTCCAGCGCGTCGGCGCGTCGGCTCTCGCCCAGCCAGAGGCCCAGCGTGGCGCCCGCGGTCGCCCAGCCCGCGACGGCCAGCGCCGCGAGGGCCCAGCGCATCCGGCCCGACATCCCCGACGGGGCGCGCGCCTGCGGGCCGTGCTCCGGCGGAGGCTCGTCCCGGGGCGCGCCGAGCTCGTACGCGGGCTCGAGGGCCGCGGGCGGCAGCGAGCCCAGCACCATCGACGACGTGGGCGTCGGCACCTTCGCGCGCGCGCCGTGGAGGGCGCCCGGAAACACCGACGCCGGCCGCAGGAGGGAGAGCGCCGGGGCGTCGTCGACCATCGTCGGGGTGTCGTCGCCCGGCGACGGGATCTCCCCCGCGTCGATGCGCTCCCAGCGGGCCTCGATGGGCTGTCCGTCGAGGGCGAACTCCACCAGCTGCGCCAGCGTACCGTCCTGCACGTCCCAGCCGTGCGCGGCCATCACCCCGTCGAGGGCCTGGCGCATCGCCCGCGCGCTCGGCCAGCGCTTCGTCACGTCGCGCTCGAGGGCGGACATCACGACCCGCGCGAGGTCGTCGGGGTAGTCTGCCACCCGCGACCTCGGCGGGGGGATGGTGTCTCGCACGACGGCCTTGTACAGCTCCGGCGCGGCGGAGCCCTTGAAGAGCCGCCCGCTGCCGGTGGACATCTCGTAGAGCGAGACGCCCACGGAGAAGAGGTCGGCGCGGGCGTCGAGGGGCTGCACCCCGGGCTCCCACTGCTCCGGGGACATGTAGCTGAACTTCCCCTTCACCCGCGCGACCTGCGTGCGCCCGAGGGCGGTCTCCGCGCGCGCGATGCCGAAGTCCACCAGCTTCACGACGCCGTCCTCGGCGATGAGGACGTTCTGCGGGGTGACGTCGCGGTGCACCACGTTGAGGGGCGCCCCGTCGGCGCCGTAGGCCTCGTGGGCGTACGCGAGGCCCGCGAGCACGTCGTTGATGATCCGCGCCGCGAGGGGGATCGGGATCGAGCGGCCCTTCTTCGCCAGGAGCAGCATGAGGGTGGCGACGGAGACGCCGCGCACCAGCTCCATGGCGAGGAAGAGCCGGTCGCCCTCGCGCCCCACCTCGTACACGGGCACCAGGTTGGGGTGGTGAAACGACTCCGCCACCAGCGCCTCGCGCAGGAACATCCGCACCGTGTCGTCGTCGCCGGCGACCTCGCTCTTGAGCACCTTGAGCGCGACGACCGTCGGCGGCCCGTCGCCCATCCGGCGCGCGAGGTACACGTCGGCCATGCCGCCGGACGCGATGCGCCGCTCGAGGACGTACCGCCCGAGGCGCGTCCCCCCCTCCTGCGCCAGCAGCGGGTCAGCCGATTTCATCCGTCGACCACCGTAGGACAACCCCGGGCGAGGCGTCACGGTTTCGCCCGAAGGTCACCCCCGGTGTGGCCGCCGGAGCTCTCACGCAGGCTTCGGCACCAGCCAGCGGATGAGGGCCCAGTACACCTCGCGCTCGCGCGTCGGCAGCGAGCGCACGCGCTTCATGGCGTCGAGGTCGATCTCCTTGCGGGCGCGGCGTCGCATGCGCCCCGCGTGGTCGATCTCCTTCTTGTGGTCCGGGCCGATGTGCTTGAGGAAGTCCGACCCGGCGGAGAGGTCTCCCTTGGCCAGGGTCTTCGGGCGCCCCGAGAGGTGCGGCGAGTGGTCGTGCATCACGTCCTCCCACTGCTCGATGCGGATGCCCACGAAGACGTACCCGCGGGCGCCGTCGACCCCGCCGTCGGAGACGCCGCCGATGGCGCAGTCGATGTCCCAGCGCTCGTCGACGTAGCGCTCGAACTCCAGCTCGTAGCGCACCCGCGGGTCGACGTTGCGCTTGTGCTTGAGCGCCTGCTCCAGCAGCCGCGTGTGCACCTCCGCGAGCGACGCGTCGGGCTCCAGGCCCAGCGAAACATGGAAGCCCCGGACCAGCTCGTGGGTGGCGTCGGTCTCCAGCACCGCCCCGACCGCGATGCGCGTGTAGATCTCATACAACATAGGACGGCCGGGCTTGTACCCCGACGCGGCCCCGCGGGCGACCACTCGTTGGCTGGTCATCAGGCGACGGGCAGTTATGATCCGCCGCGTGACCCGCCTGCCTGGCTTCCGCTCTGCCTCCGCGCTCTCCACCGCCGTCGTGCTCGCGCTGCTCCCGTCGGCCGCCTGGGGGCAGCCGCACGGCACCCAGCCCGGCACCCTGCGCGCGCCGCTCGAGCCCGCGGCCCGCTGCACCGAGTGCCACGCCGGCGAGACCACCCCCGCCGGCCGCACGTACATGGCCGGCGACGCCTGGGCGCCCTCGATGATGGCCAACGCCGCGCGCGACCCGCTCTTCCTCGCGACGCTCACCGTCGCCGAGCAGCAGAGCCCAGGCCTGGGCACGGCGTGCTTCCGCTGCCACAGCCCGTCAGGGTTCACCGCGGGCCGCGCCGCCAACGGCTTCGGCACCGGGCTCGACCCCGTGCTCGGCGACGCCGACGGGGTGCACTGCGACACCTGCCACCGGAGCATCGTGCCCGCGGGCGACGCCAACGCCCCGTACCTCTCCAACGCGCAGCTCACCTACAGCGACGCGCCCGTCGACGGGCTGCCCACCCGCTACGGCCCGCGCGACGACCCGGCCATGTCGCCGCGGCACCCGTCGATGGGCTCCGCCTTCCTGCGCGACCCGCGGCTCTGCGGGCAGTGCCACAACGTCGACCACCCGTCGATCCAGCGGCTCAGCGCCGCGGGCGTGAGCACGGGCCAGCCCTTCCCCCTGCAGAGCACCTACGCCGAGTGGGCGCAGAGCGACTTCGCCCGCCGCGCGCAGCCCGAGACCTGCCAGACCTGCCACATGCCCGAGGTCGGCGGCGACCCGCTGCCCTCCACCCGCATCCCCAACGCGCCCGCGCGCGCAGGCCAGCGGCGGCACGACTTCCTCGGCGGCAACGAGTGGGGCCCGGCGCTGATGCGCGCGGCCTTCCCGGGCGAGCTCGACGCGGAGTTCGACGCCGCCCGCGCGGCCACGCAGGCCTCCCTGCGCACCGCGGCGACGGTGGCCTTCGTCGAGCCCCCCAGCACCGGCGCGGCCGGGGCCACGGTGCGGGTGCGGGTGCGGGTGACCAACAACACCGGGCACAAGCTCCCGACGGGCTACGAAGACGCGCGGCTCATCTGGGTGCAGGTGCGCGTGGGCGAGCGCGTGGTGAGCGGCGCCTACGTCGACGACGATCTGGTGCGCGACGCGCAGGCGCGGGTGTACGAGTTCGAGGCCGGGCGCGTGGAGGGCGGCCGCGCGGTGCACTCCAACTTCGTGGCGCAGCACTCCACGGTGCTCGGCGACACGCGCATCCCGCCGCGGGGCATGATGGCCGACGCCCGCACGGCGCCCGTGGGCCGCGACTACGCCGGCGGCGAAAACGGCGCGCTGCGCCACTGGGACGACGCGAGCTTCGAGGTCCCCCTCCCGGCGACCGCGGGCGACGTGCCGGTGACGGTGCGATTGATGTACCGCGCCACGACGAAGCACTACGTGGAGGCCATCGCCGCGGCCAACACCACCGACAACCGCGGGCGCGAGCTGCTGCGCTTGTTCAACGCCAGCGGGCGGGCCGCGCCCTTCGAGATGGCCTCGGTGACCACCACGGTGCGCGTGACGGCGGCCGAAGCGCCTCCGGGCGACGAGGGCGGGTGCGCCGTGACCCCGGCGGGCGCGACGGCGCCGGGCGCGTGGAGGCGGTGGGGCGCCGGGCTCGCGCTGGCGCTGGTGCCGTGGGGCCTGCGCCGTCGGCGGCGCGCCCGTAGTTGACGCCGGCGTCCCCGGTCGGGTCGGATGAGGGGTCTATGACCCCACGACGATCGCGCGGCTGGTGGATGCTCGGACTGGTCGTCGCGGGCTGCGAGCAGGCCCCGGTCGCCGTCCACGACGCCGCGGTCGACCCCGGCCTCGCCGACGCGCCCGACGGCGGCGCCCTCGACGCCCCGAAGGCCTCCGTCGATGTTCCGCCCGTCACGGTCGACGCCCCCACGATGGACGCGCCTGCCCCCGTCGACGCCCCGCCCACCGTCGACGTGGTGGACGTGCCCGCCATCCCCGAAGACCGCGGTCCCCCTCCGGCCGCGTGCGAGCCCGCGTCGCTCGTCGACCTCAACGCCATGGCCTCCCGCGACGGTGGCCTCGTCCGCTACGTCGGCACCACCGCGGCGGCCCCCCGCGCGCCCTCCCTTCGGGCCACCTGCGTGGGCGCCGACGGCATGGGCGAGGCCGTCCACCAGGTGGTGCACCGGTACGTCCCATCGGTCACCGGCCGGCTGCGGGTGAGCCTCGACGACGAGGCCACCAGCGCGACCTTCGACACGGTGCTCTTCGCCCAGCGCGAGTGCTTCTCGCTGCGCGCGGGCGAGCAGCCCCTCGAGTGCAACGACGACGTCGAGGCCACCGCCGCGATGCGCCCGAGCGCCTCGTCCCTGCGCACGCCGCGGGTCGTCGCGGGGGCGCCCGTGTACCTCGTGGTCGCGGGATACCCCCGCAGCGCCGACGACCCGCTGCGCCCGCAGGGGGCCTACGCGCTCTCGGTCACCGAGCTCCCCGAGGTGGGCCTCGGGATGGTGTGCGACCTCTCCGGGCGCACCAACACCTGCACCCCCGGCCAGAGCTGCGTGGACGGCGGCACCGGGTCGCCGCCCACCTGCGCGACGGACGGCTTCCCGGACACCCGCTGCCGCACCGACGGGTCGGACGAGTGCAACGCCGGGCTCCGGTGCTTCATGGAGTTCTGCCGTCGCACCCTCGCGCTCGGTGCGGTGTGCGGCGGCGCGGCGGGGGTGTGCCCCGAGGAGTCGAGCTGCCAGTGGGTCGACGGCGCCAACCGCTGCGTGCGCACCGGGGCCCGCGGGTCGGACTGCCGCGACGATGCCCCGCGCTGCGACACAGGGCTCTCGTGCGTGCACACCCGCTTCGGCGATCACTGCCGCCCCACCGTGGCCGCGGCCGGGCGCTGCGACCCGTGGGGCTTCCGCGACGCCTGCGCCACGGGGTTCGCCTGCGGGCTGAGCCCCGCCGGGGCGCTCGGAACCTGCGTGACCCCGGGCACCGTCGCGGGCGCGGCGTGTCGACCCGGCGCGACCGCCCGCTGCGACGCGGGCCTGGAGTGCCGCCTGTCGCCCGACGGCGAGAACGAGGTCTGCGTGCGGGCCGTGGCCCCCGCCGGCCGTTGTGATCCGCTCGACGGCACCACCATCTGCTCGATGGACACCGACTGCGTTCCCGACGGCGCCGACGGCGTGTGCGCGGCCCCGGGCGCGGCCCCGGGCGCCCACTGCCGCGGCAGCGCGCCGCGCTGCGACGCGGGGCTGACCTGCTCCGTCAACGAGGGGGACGGGCGCTGCCTGCGCGCCGTGGCGACCGGCGGGGCGTGCGACCTGAGGTACCACTCCACCCGCTGCGCCGACGGCGGGTGCGTGGCGCGGAGCGCGACGGCGGCCGCCTGCGGAATGGCCGTGGCGGAGGTCGAGCCCAACGACGGCCCCGTGGCGGGCACCGTGCTCGCGGGCGCAGCGGTGGTCGTGGTGGGCGCCCTCGGGGGGACGGACCTGCGCGACTGCGTCCGGGTCACGGTGCCCGAAGGAGCGTCGCTGGTGGCCGAGACCTTCACGGGCGACGAGCGGGGGTGCGCTCGCTCGGGGGGCGATCCCTCGCTGGCGGTGTACGCCCCGTCGGGGGTGGAGATCGTGGCGGAGGACGACAGCCCGCGGCGGGGGCTGTGCACGACCATCGCGCCGTGGACCCACCCGCAGGCGACGGGGCTGACGGCGGGCAGCTACGCGGTGTGCGTCGGACGCGGGGAATCCCCGGTGCCGCGCTATCGGCTGATGGTGTCGGTGTACCGATGAGATCGGGCCGGTCGCTTGTGTAGGGGGCTACGGCTCCGCTAGGGTGCCGCCCATGAAGAGGGTCTTGCTTTGCGCCGTGCTCGTCGGCGCTTGTTCGTCTCGCGGCGGCGATGGGTTGAGCTTCGACTCGGGCGTGTCGGTCGATCGCGGCGGTGTGGTGCTCGACGCGCCCGCGGTCGACGTGCCGGTGAAGCTCCCTGATGTGCCGACGGTGGACACGGGCTCTCCGGAAGACGCTCCCCCGCCCGTCGACGCGGGCTTTCCGGAGGACCTCCCCCAGGTGGTGGACGTTCCGCCGCCGATGGACCTCGGGCCGCCGTGCCGCTCCGACCGCGACTGCAGCGCGGCGGGCCTGGTGTGCGATGTCCCGCGCGGCGCCTGCGTGGAGTGCGTCCGCACGGAGGACTGCCTCGTCACCGGCCAGACCTGCGCGTCCAACCGCTGCGTGGCGGGCTTCGACGCGGGCCCGCCCGTCGACCGCGGCATGCCCACGGACACCGAGGTGCCCCGCGACGTGGGCGCCGGCGCGACGCTTCTGACGGGGCTCGGCGGCCCCATCGGCTTCGGTCCGATCACGAACTGCATCGGGCCGAGCGACGACGGGAGCTACGTCGACACCACGGTCGACGCTGGCGGCGGCACGTCCACCGGGACGTCGATCTCCATGGGCAGCGCCTTCGGCGCGGGGCTGCTGATGCGCGGTCAGCGCTACCCGGCGTTCTACCTCAACACCAACGGCAACATCACCTTCGGGGGCCCGCTCGCGGGCTACTCGCCCAACCCCTTCCCCCGGGCGCTCACCGCGTCGCCGCTGCCGCTCATCGCGCCGTGGTGGGCCGACGTCGACACCCGCGGCGGGGGGCAGCCGTCGACCAACCACGTATGCTACGTGTCGGGCACCGACCGCTTCGTGGCGACCTGGTACCGGGTCGGGTACTACGCCTCGCGCACCGACCGGCTGAACTCCTTCCAGCTCATCGTGACCCCGGTCGGGACGGCGGGGGACTTCGACGTGGAGTTCCGCTACTCGCGCTGCGAGTGGACCACCGGCGACGCCTCGGGCGGCGTGGGCGGCGTGGGTGGCACGCCCGCGCAGGCAGGCATGGACCTCGGCGACGGGGTCAACAGCGTCACGCTGCCGGGCTCGCTCGCGGCCAACGTCGTGAACCTCTGCGGCACCTCCAACATCGGCGTCCCCGGCGTGTGGCGCATCCAGGTGCGCTCGGGGGTCGCGCGCCTCGGGACTTGAAACCCGGTCGAGCGCGTCGGCGCCGACCGGCATCGGGTAGATCGCTTCTTCAACAAACAAAGCGGTGCGGACAATGGCGGGTAATCCAGGTGGTGGTTGGGGTGGCGGTCCGTTCGGTCCGCCGGGTGGTGGTCAGCCGCCGGGTGGCTTCGGCCCGCCGGGTGGCGGTCAGCCGCCGGGTGGCTTCGGTCCGCCGGGTGGCTTCGGCCCGCCGGGTGGCTTCGGCCCGCCGGGTGGCGGTCCGCCGCCGGGTGGCTTTGGCCCGCCGGGTGGCGGGTACGGCGCGCCTCCGGGCGGGGGATACCCCTCGCAGCCGGGCGGCTTCGCGCCGCAGCCGGGCTACCCCCAGCCGATGGGCGGGTACGGCCCGCCAGGCGGGTACGGCCAGCCAGGCGGCTTCAACCAGGTGCCGCCGCAGTCGTCGTCCAAGAAGGGCTTGTTCATCGGCATCGCGGTGGTGCTGTTCGGCGGCCTCTGCGTGGCGGGCATCGTCGCGGCCAAGAAGGCGAACGACAAGGAGCAGGCGACCTACGGCGCGCTCAAGACCGTGTGCAGCGGCCAAGGGGTCGCGGGCGCCCGGATGTACACCCCGACGGGTCTGCCGCACCGCGTGGTGGGCATCTCGCGCAGCACCGCCGGCGGCGAGTGGAGCATCCGCCAGTCGCTCATTCCCGAGGGGCGCCGGTCGCCCGACGTGGCCGGGACGGACATCGTGATGTGCTTCGAGCCCGTCATCGAGCAGGTGCAGGGCACCTGCGACACGTGGCGCACCCGCAACGGAATCCGCGTCCCTGGGAGCACCCGCAACTTCCCTCGCGTGCAGCTCTTCCAGCCCGTGCGCCTCGTGTCCGCGCAGACCGGCGTGACCCTGAGCCAGGGCACCCTGGTCGGCGGTGTTCCCGCCGGGTGCAACGTCTCCTTCGGCACGCCCAGCGCGAGCAGCTTCCGCGGCAGCTCGCCCGACAGCGGCGACGTCAACACCTACCTCACGCCGCTCCTCGGCAACTGAACCCCGGTCCACGCCCGCTCTGCTAAGCCTCCGGGCATGACCGTCCTCTTCCTCCTCGGGTTCGTCGGTCTGGTGATCGGGGTGCCGACGGCCCTGTGGATCCGCACGTGGCCCGACTCGCTCGAGCGCTGGCTCCCGCACGTGGTCGGCACCGAGAACATCACCCGGGGACAGTTCCGCGACGCCGTGGTGCCGCGGTACCGGGCCGACGGGCCGCCGGTGCCGGTGCGCCTCGCCGCGCTCGGGTCCTGGATCCTTGGAACGATGTTCATCCCGGGCCTGCTGCTGGGCCTGTCGGGGCTCTTCGTCGCGGGCCTCGGGGTGGTCTCCATCCCGGGGCTCATCCTGGCGTGGCGGCTGTTCTCCCTGGGCCGTCCGCTGCTCCTGGGGCTCCCCGAGGCGGCGCTGAAGGCCCGCGGGCTCGCGCGCTTCGCCCGCATCCTCAACTACGTGGTGCTGGCGTGCTGCGGCCTCGCCGGGGGGCTGCACCTCATCGAGCGCTGGGGCCACGGGGGCCATGGCAGCAGCGGCGGGTTCTATGCGCTCATCCTGCTGGTGGTCACGTATGCGGGCATCTCGCTGGCGCACGCAGCGCTGCTCGACCGGGCCGCGGATGCCATCGACGAGCAGCAGTCGGCCGGGCAGGCGGCGCTCGCCGGGGTGCGCATCGACCTGCCCATGGGCGCGGGTGAGATCCCGATGTCCGAAGGGATGTCCGATGAGATGTCCGAAGGGGAGAAGCGCGCCCGGCGGGGCTGAGCGGGGGTGACTGTCAGTCGGGCGTGGCGAGGTCGACGCGGATGGCCTCGACGAGCTGTGACAGCCGATCGAAGCCCAGGCCCGCATGCTGCGCGAGGGTCTCCAGGGTCTTGAGCTCGACCTGGCTCAGACCATCGGACGCGCACGCGACGCCCGCGGCCAGGAACACCCCCGCCTCGCCGACCTGGTGGGTCTGGAGCATCCGGCCGACGGTCGCGCAGCGGGCGGCGGCGCCGTCGCGCGACAGCGAGACGGTAAACCCGCTCAGCATGGCGTCGACGTCGTCGGCCAGGATGGCGTCGTCCGACAGGGAGAGCAGCGCCCGGTGCAGGTGCAAGCGCTCGGCGCGGTCGAAGCGGCCGTCGGCCTGCGCGATGAGGTAGCCCGCCTCGAAGACCGCGCAGAAGAGCTGCGCCGACGCGGGGTCGAGCCGGGACAGCCACGGGCGGGCATCGAAGCCGTTGGCGAAGCCGCTGACCCCCTCCGCGGCGTCGGCCGCCGGGGCCCGCGCCTTGAGGTGCTGCATCAGCGGACGAAGCCGCCCGAGCAATCGTTGGAAGCCCATAAGGGGTGATGCCCTCCGTCGGCGGGGTTGGATGTCTTTAGTGGGGGAAGGCGCCTTTGACGTAGAGCCCGACCCCCACGCCGACCAGCAGCAGCACCGCCACGAGGGCGAGCACCGCCGCGGGGAACTTCTTGCCCTCCGCGGCGGGCGCCGGGGCCTCGAGCGGGGTGTAGGCCTGGCTGCGCACCAGCGAGGCGGGCTGCGTGGCGGGGCGCGTCGGCGCCGGGGGGCGCTCGGAGACGGGCGAGCCGTGCGTGTCGCCCTCGAGCTCGTCGGCCAGGTTGCCGGGCGGCGTCGAGGCGGACGCGGAGGCGCCCTCCAGGGGGGACTTCCACGCGATGCCCCCGCGGCTCGGGCCGTCGTCGAGGAGGTCGCTGGCCCACTCGTTGACGTTCTCGAAGTCCCCGGCGTCGAGGGGACGGGCCCCCTCGGAGTTGGAGTTGGAGTTGGAGCGGGCGTTGCCGCCCTCCGTCGCGGGAGACGGGCTGTGCGGGTCGTCGAGCGAGGTGAAGCGCAGCAGCTCTTCCTGGATGAGCTGGTCGATGACCGAGCCGTCCTTGCGGGTGAGCGTGGCGGCGCCCTTGCGCTCGGCGACCACCTCGTTGACGACGCGCGCGAGGTCTTGCGCGCCGACGCGCATCTTGTTGCCGAAGATGAAGTTGAGCAGCTCGTCGCTGAAGGCCGCGGCGTCGGCGTAGCGGACGCGCTTGTCCTTCGCGAGGGCGACGGCGAGGATGTTCTCGAGCTCCGCGGGCACGGCGGGGTTGATGGCCCGCAGCGAGGGCACCTCGGCCTCCTGCACCATCTTCACGGTCTGGTAGTCGGTCTCGCCCTGGAAGAGCTTTCGACCGGCGAGCATCTCCCAGAGCATGATCCCGACGGCGAAGATGTCGGCCTGCGCGTCGGCCTCCCGGCCCATGGCCGTCTCGGGCGCGAGGTAGCTGAACTTCCCCTTCACCACGCCGGGCTCGGTCTTCTCGACGGAGTGCGCGGCCTTGGCGAGGCCGAAGTCCACGATCTTCACCTCGCCCTGCCGGGAGATGAGCACGTTGGGCGGCGAGATGTCCCGGTGGACGATGTGCAGGTCCTGCCCGTCGGGGTCGTGCAGGTGGTGGGCGTACTGCAAGCCCTCGCAAACCTTGATGGCGATGTGGCAGGCGAGGGCGGCGGGGAAGGCCTGGCGCTTGTTGCGGAGGTTCTCGACGAGGTGCTTGAGGTTCACCCCGTCGATGAACTCCATCACGATGAAGTAGGTGTTCTCGACCCGGCCGATGTCGAACACCTGAACGATGTTGGCGTGCGAGAGCCGGGCGCTCAGCCGGGCCTCGTCGAGGAACATCCGGATGAACTTCTCGTTCGACGCCAGGTGCGGCAGCACCCGCTTGATCGCGACCTGCTTCTTGAAGCCCGCGACGCTGGTGGCCTCTCCCCGGAAGACCTCCGCCATGCCCCCCGACTCAAGGCGTTCGGTGACTCGATAGCTGCTCTGCGCCCGTGCTTCGGAGGCCATGGAAGGGGTTTGGACTCGATCCTGGGAGAGAGGGTGAGAACCCGCAGGGTTCATTGGGGGTTGTGCAACGACACTGCCTTGACGCCCGGAGGGGTGTCAAGCAGCGGGGCCCCGTTGCGCGTTGACCCGATCGCCCCGCGCGCGGTAGGCCCTGCGCCGCGCATGAACGGCCAGTATGGGTGCGGTTGGGGACATCGTTGTGGCGGTCGCGTCCCTGCCGACCCCGGCGGCGGTCCGCGGCCCTTCGCGCTGCCGGGCGACCCCCAGCGCTTCCGCCGGGCGCGGCCCTTCGACGTCACCCACCTGCGCCTCGACCTCGCCCTCGACGTGCCCGCGGGCGCCGTCGCCGCCGTGGCCGCGATCACCTTCGCCCGGCGCGACCCGTCGGCCCGGGTGCTCCCCCTCGACGCCGTGGGCTTCGAGGTGGAGTCGGTCACCCTCGCGGAGTCCGGCGCGGCCCTGCCCTTCGCCTATGACGGCGAGGCCCTGCAGGTGACCGTCGGCGAGCGCGCCGGGGGCGTGCTGCGGGTGCGCTACCGGGCGAAGCCCCGGCGGGGGCTGTACTTCATCGCGCCCGACGCCGACGCCCCGCGGCGCCCGGCGCAGGTGTGGTCGCAGTGCCAGGACGAGGACGCGCGGCACTGGTTTCCCTGCCACGACGCGCCCGACATGCGGATGACCACCGAGCTGGTGGTCACCGCCCCGGCGGGCTGGACGGTGCTCTCCAACGGCTCGCTGGTGGGGCGCGAGCCCGCGGGCGACGGCGAGGCGTGGCACTGGCGCCAGGACGCCCCCCACCCGAGCTACCTCGTCACCCTGGTGGCGGGCACCTTCTCCGAGCTCGACGCCACGCGCGACCCGTCGCTGCCGGTGAGGTTCTACGTCGACCCGGGGCGCGAGGCCGACGCGTGGCGCACCCTCGGCCGCACCGCCGACATGATCGAGCACTTCAGCGCCCTCACCGGTGTGCCGTACCCGTGGCCGAAGTACGACCAGGTGACGGTGCACGACTTCACCTTCGGCGGCATGGAGAACACCTCCGTCAGCACGCTCACCGAGCGCTGCCTCCTGGACGAGCGCGCCGCCCTCGACGCGACGGCCGACGACCTCGTGGCGCACGAGCTCGCGCACCAGTGGTTCGGCGACCTCGTGACCTGCCGCGACTGGTCGCAGGCCTGGCTCAACGAGGGCTTCGCGACCTTCTTCGAGCACCTCGACGTCGAGCGCAAGGAGGGCCGCGACGCGTACCTCTACAACCTCAAGCAGCACGCCGACGCGTACTTCGGCGAGGACGACGCGCGCTACCGACGGCCCGTCGTGTGCGGCACCTGGGGCGCGCCCATCGACCTCTTCGACCGGCACCTCTACGAGAAGGGGGGGTGGGTGCTCCACATGCTGCGGAGCGAGCTCGGCGACGCGGTGTTCTGGGCGGGCGTGCGGGCCTACCTCACGCGCCACCGCGGGGCCTCGGTGGAGACGCGCGACCTCGAGCGCGCCCTCGAAGACGCCTCCGGGCGGGCGCTGGGCGGGTTCTTCCAACAGTGGATCCTGCAGGCGGGCCACCCCGAGCTGGAGCTCGACGCGCGCTTCGACGCCGAGGAGGAATTGCTGCACGTGACGCTGCGCCAGACGCAGTCCGTCGACGCCGTGACCCCGTGCTTCCGCCTGTCGGTGACGGTCTCCGTGGTGCACGCGAGCGGCGCCGAGCACCGCCACGTGCTCGCGCTCGACGAGGGCGCGCGGTCGTTCGCGCTGCCGAGCGCGGTGGCGCCGCGGTGGGTGGCGGCGGACCCCGACGGGGCGCTGCTGGCGAAGTTCAGCACCAAGGTGCCCGCGGCGATGCTGCGCGCGGCGCTCGAGGGCGACGCGCGGGCGGTGGTGCGCTGGCGGGCCGCGGCCGCGCTGGCGAGGCACGACGACGACGCCACCGTGGCGGCGCTGGAGAAGGCCCTGCGGGGCGACCCGTTCTGGGGCGTGTCGGCGGAGGCCGCGCGGGCCCTGGGCGAGCTGCGGGGCCGGGCGGCGTGGGAGGCCCTGGCGCGCAGCGTCGAGCACGCCCACCCGAAGGTGCGGCGCGCGGTGGTGCGGGCGCTCGGGGAGTTTCGCACCGACGCCTCGGCGGCCCTGCTGGGGGCGCGGCTGAAGGCCGGCGACGCGAGCTGGCTGGTGGAGTCCGAGCTGGCGCGGGCGGCGGGGCGCACCCGGCGGCCGACCGCCTACGACGCGCTGGTCGAGGCGCTGGGCCGCGAGAGCTGGCGCGACGTGGTGCGCATCGGCGCCATCGAGGGCCTCGGGGCCCTGCGCGACCCGCGGGCCATCCCGGCGCTGCTGGCCCTCACGGCGCCTGCGGCGGGGCCGGGGGCGCGGCGCGCGGCGGTGGGCGCGCTGGCCGAGCTCGGCGACGAACGGCGCGACGTGCGCGAGGCCATCGAGCGGCTGCTGGACGAGCGCGACCCCTTCCTGGTGCCGGAGGCGCTGCGGGCGCTGGCGCGGCTGCGCGACGCGGCCTCCGTGGAGCCCGTGACGCGGGCGCTGCGGGTGACCGACGACGGCCGGGTGCGGCGCGCGGCGCGCGAGGCCCTGCGGGCGCTGCAGACGCGCGAGGGACCGGAGGAGCTGCGGCGCCTGCGCGACGACCTGGAGACCCTGCGCGACGAACTCCGCGGGGTGCGCGACCAGGTGGCCGCGGCCGCGGCGAGCCGGAAGACCGAGCCTCCGCCAGGGGCCGGGCGCAAGCGGCGGGCGCCCTGAGGGGCTGTTGACGGCGTGGGCGCGGCGCGTATCCTGCGCAGCCGTCGCACCCGCGGTCCTCGTCCCTGCGACGCCAACCCCCTCTACCACCGACCCATCAACGATCCGCTCGCGGACGAATACAAGACCCCATAAAAGGCGTTTCTGGAGAACCATCGGATGTCGAACGAAGACGCGCGAAAGCTGTTTGTGGCAGGCCTGCCTGACAGCGTGACGGAAGAGGATCTGCGCGGCCTCTTCCTCGAGTCGGGAGCACAGTCTGCGGAGCTCACGCTGCCCCGCGATCGGATGTCGGGGCGCCCGCGTGGGTTCGCCTTCGTCCGGCTGGGCAGCGAAGAGGAGGCTGACCGCGCCCGCTCGGTCCTCGACGGCCGCATCGTCGATGGTCGCACCATCTCGGTGCGTCCCTTCCAGGCCGAGCCCCCGGCGCGCGGCGAGCGACCGATGGGCGCACCGATGGGCGGCGGCATGGGCGCACCGATGGGCGGCGGCATGGGCGCGCCGATGGGCGGCGGCGGCTTCGGCGGCCCGCGCGAAGAGCGCCCGCGGCGTGAGATGGCGGGGGGCCCTGCGCCCGACCGCACCCTCTACGTCGGCAACCTCCCGTACGACGCCACGCAGGAGGAGATCGAGGTGCTGCTTAACGAGCTCGGGGCCGGCCCCGTGGCCCGCGTGCACCTCCCCCTCGACCAGGACGGCCGCAAGCGCGGCTTCGGCTTCGTGACCCTGGCCACCGCCGAGGCCGCCAACGCCGCCATCGACCAGCTCAAGAACGCCGAGCTCCGCAGCCGGCGGTTGATCATCAACCTCGCGCACCCGAAGGGCACCCCCGGGGCCCCGATGGGCGCCGGCGGCCCTGGCGGCTTCACGGGCACCAGCGGCGACCGTCCGCCGCCCCGCACCTTCGGCGGCGCGCCGGGCAGCAACTTCGGTCCCCCGTCGCCTCCGGGCGGCCGGGTGGGCCTCGCCAACCAGCGCAAGCGCAAGGAGGGTGAGGGCGATGGCCGCGGCCGTCCGGGCGCCGCGGGCGCTCCGGCGGGCGCCTCGGGTCGTCGCGACCGCGAGGAGAAGAGCTGGCGCGACGACGACGAAGACTGAGCGCGGGTCTGTGCTAAGGGGACATCGCACGATGTCCTCCTGGCTCGATCGCCTCGATGCCCGCTTCGGGCGTCACCTGCCCCCCAACCTCACCCTCGGCCTCGTCGGCTTCCAGGGCTTGAGCTTCGCGCTCGACTCCATCAGCCCGGGCTTCCTCGAATACCTCAAGCTCGACGCCGCGAAGGTCACCCAGGGGCAGGTCTGGCGCCTCGTGACCTTCATCGCGGTGCCCTCCACCGCCAGCTTCTTCTTCCTCGTGCTGTCCCTCCTGTGGACCTACATGATGGGCACCTTCCTCCAGCGCCACTGGGGGGCGGTGCGCTACCTCGCGTACTGGCTCGTGGGCATGGCGGGCACCGCGGCCCTCGCGGTGGGCCTCGGGGTGCCGGCCACCAGCCGCTACCTGCTCATGTCGCTGCTGCTCGCCGTGGCCACGCTCGACCCCGAGCGCGAGGTGATGCTGCTGGTGATCCCGATGCGCCTAAAGTGGCTGGCGTACCTCGAGGTGGCGCTGCTGGCGTGGGAGGCCGCGACGCTGCCCGGCGCGAGCAAGGTCTTCCCCCTGGTGGCGGTGAGCAACTACCTGCTGTTCTTCGGCCCCGGGCTCGTGCAGGCGCTGCGCACGCGGCAGCGCAAGGCCACGCACGTCGTCGAGGCGCACCGGGCAGCGCAGGAGCCCAACGTGACGAAGCAGCGGAAGTGCGCGACCTGCGGCGTCACCGACGAAGACCGCACGGTGGAGTTTCGCGTGTGCACCTGCGACCGCTGCGGCAAGCCCACCAACTTCTGCCTCCCGCACGTGCGCGAGCACCTCGCGGCGCCCGCCGCCGCGGAGCCCTCGGCGCCCTGATCCGCGACTCCACCCCCCCAGCACTGGCGCCGCACCGGGTAACATCCCGGGCGCATGATCCCTGACGACACCGGCTCCTTCATCCGCGGCCGCTGGGCCCCCGTCGAGGCGCCCGACGGCGTGCTCACCCGCGCCGCCCCCGGCGACCTCGACGACGCGCTGCCGCCCTACGCCTTCGCGCTCGCCCACGTCGACGACGCCGTCGCCGCCGCCCGCGCCGCGCAGCCCGCCTGGAGCGCCCTCGGCCTCGACGCCCGCAGCGCCCACCTCACGCGCCTGCGCGACGCCCTCGCGCAGCACGAGAACGCCCTCGCCCTCGCCATCTCGCGCGAGATGGGCAAGGTCATCCGCGAGGCCCGCGCGGAGGTGAAGGCCATGATCGCCAAGGTCGACATCACCCTCACCGACGGCCTCGCCCTGGTGCGCGACACCACCCTCGACGCGCGCTTCTCCTGGCGCTGGCGGCCGCACGGATGCCTGGCAGTGCTCGGCCCCTTCAACTTTCCGCTGCACCTGCCGCACGGGCACATCGTGCCGGCGCTGCTGCTGGGCAACACCGTGGTGTTCAAGCCGAGCGAGGTGACGCCGGGCTGCGGCGCCGTCTACGCGCGGGTGATCGAGTCCGTGGGATTACCTCCCGGGGTGTTCAACCTGGTGCAGGGCGACGGGGTCGTGGGCGCCGCGCTCGGCGGGCACGAGGGCGTCGACGGCGTGCTGTTCACCGGGTCGTACGCGGTGGGCGAGAAGCTGCGACGGGTCAACGTGAGCAGCCCGGGGCGCATCCTCGCGCTCGAGCTCGGCGGAAAGAACGCCGCCATCGTGCTCGACGACGCGCCCTTCGAGAAGGCCGCCGAGGACGTGGTGGTGAGCGCGTTCAGCACCACCGGGCAGCGCTGCTCGTGCGCGTCGCGGCTCATCGTCACCCGCGGCGTCGCCGAGCGCTTCATCGCCGAGGTCGCGCGGCGCGCGGCGGCGCTGACGGTGGGCCACCCCCTCGACCCGGCGGCCTTCTGCGGGCCGCTCGCGTCGCCGCGGGCGCTGGAGAAATTCGAGGCGCTGCAGAAGCTCGCCGAAGAGGAGGGAGCGCACGCGGTGATCGCCCCCGCGGAGGCCGCCGTGACCTGGGAGGGCAGGGCGCACCGCGGGTGCTACGCGACGCCGCGGGTGCGGGTGGTCACCGCCCGGGTGAAGCGCAGCGCGTATCAGCGTGAGGAGTCCTTCGGGCCCGACCTCGCGGTGTACGTGGTCGACGACCTCGACGAGGCCCTCGCGGTGGCCGACGACACCGACTACGGGCTCACCGCGGGCGTGTGGACGGAGAGCGAGGCGGCCTTCGAGCGCGCCGCGAGCGCCCTGCGCGTGGGCGCCCTCAGCTGGAACGCGCCCACCGTCGGCGCGTCGAGCCGGCTGCCCTTCGGCGGGGTGAAGAACAGCGGCAACCACCGGCCCGCGGGGGCGTTCTCGACGCTGTACTGCGCCTACCCGATGGCCGTCACGCGGGGGTAGTGCGGCGGCGAGCGCTCGACATCGGGATGACGAGCGCTCGACTTCCCTGCCCGTCAGCCTGGCTTCGCCTTCTTCAGCTTCTTCGCATAGCTGGTGAGCGTCGCGCCCAGGTCGGCGAACTGCCGCTCCTCGATGCGTCCGAGGCTCCAGCGCTCGCCCTTGCACTGCACCGCCACGTTGCCGAGCCCGTTCGCGCCGAAGGCCTGCCGCAGCGCCCGCACGCCCGGGGCGTCGGTCCCCGCGCGGCCCTTCGTGCTCTTCTTCTTCCGCGCGACGTCACGCATCTCGTCGAAGGTCAGCGACGCGAACAACACCCGCTTGTCCCCGACGTCGACCTTGGTGCTGGCCGGGTCGATGCGGGCGCGCGGAAGCTCCGCCCCCGATTCCGCCTCCAGGTAGTCGAGCAGCAGCGCGAGCTTTCGCACGCCGTACCTCCTCTCGTCGTCGGCGTTGAAGTGCCGTGCGACCCGCACGCCGTCGCGCACCGTCGACAGCGCCACGCCGGGGAGTGTCACCGCCAGAAACGCCTTTGCGCTCTTGAAGCCCCCGGCCAGGTACAGCGGCGGCTCGCTGTTGAGGAGCGCATCGAGCGCCTCATAGGCCGCGTCCCACCCGCCGAGCTCGGTGCCGTGTGCGTCACGGAAGGCCTTCAACACCGCGTCGTAGCGGGAGAGCATCGACTTGCTGATGACCACCGCGGGCTTCCGCGGCGCCTTCGCCGTGCTCGCCTTCGTCGCCTTCGCCTGCCTCGACGCCGTGCCAACGATCGAACCGCTGCGCGCCTTCACCGATGCCTTCGTCGTCGCCATGGCCGTGGATGCTACGTCGGTCGCTGGGACGGTGGGAGCGGACACCGACGCGATCGCGGGCCCGCGCCAACCTGACCGCAGCTCCACCCCCGCCGCCACCCGCCGCCACCCGCCGCCACCCGCCGCCACCCCCCATCTGGAGTGATCCTCGACGATTCGGCATGGCACGCCCCGCGCTCTGTCAGGGCTGCCGTGTCATCGCTCTTCGATCAGTTCGCCAAGGATCTCCTCGACCTGCTGCTGTCAGCGCACGGCCGCGTCGAGACCGAGTTCGAGGTGCCCGCGCTGAAGGCCCAGCGCGCCGACGTGTTGTTCGAGCCCGACCCGGCGCACGACGCGGCCCGTCGAACGTTGGGTCTGCTGGGTCGCATGAGCGACCACTGCTGCCTCTTCGAGCCCTTTCACGAAGCGCCTGGCGCCGCGGAGGTCACCGCGTGCCTGCGCAAGCTGCTCAACCACCGACACGCTCGCGCGCTCGCCCAACGGCCCGCAGCGGAGCGAGCGTGGCTGCTCTGCGCGGGGCGACCCGATGGGGCGCTGCGATCCCATCGCGCGATGGCCTCGGCCGGGTGGCCTCGCGGGTTCTACGATCTGGGCGAGGCGCTGCCGCTGTGGATCGTGGTGCTCGCGGAGCTGGACGAGGACGAGGACACGCTCGCGCTGCGACTGATGGGCGCCGGAGCGACGCTGCGGCGCGCGCTGCTCGACTTGCGACAGACACCCGCCGGGGAGGTGCGCGACGCGCTCGTGCGCCGGGTGGTAGAACTGCACATCACGCGCGACCGCGGGCTGACGAACGAACAGGATGAGGATGAGCTCATGAGACAGCTTCCGTTTGTCGAGGAGCTCGAGCGTCGCTGCCGAGCCGAGGGTCTTTCGCAAGGTCTTTCGCAAGGTCTTTCGCAAGGTCTTTCGCAAGGTCTTTCCCAGGGTCTTTCCCAGGGTCGCACCGAGGGCACGCTCCTCGCGCTCACCCGCATCGTCGAACGTCGCCTCCGTCGCGATCTCTCGGCCGTCGAACGCGAGGCCCTCCGCGAGCGCCTCGCTCAGATCGGTGATCGCGCCCTCGATGACGCCCTCGACCTCGACGCCCGCGTCCTCGACAGTTGGCTCGTCCGCACTACGGGCTGATCGAACCGGGGGTAGTGCGGCGGCGCCGGGGCTTCGCGGCCCCGCGGGCCTCGGCGGCGATGCGGGCCTTCGTGGCCGCCCAGGAGCAGATCGGGCAGGCCGCGAGGTCGTGGCGCAGCGCGGGGCAGTGCGCGCGGCCGAAGTAGATGATCTGGAGGTGGAGCTTGTTCCAGTTGGCGCGGGCGAAGACGCGCCGGAGGTCGAGGGAGACCTCGTCGGGGGTGCGGCCCTTGGAGAGCCCCCAGCGGTGCGCGAGGCGGAGGATGTGCGTGTCGACCGGGAAGGTCTGCTCGCCGAAGGCCTGGGCCATCACCACGCTGGCGGTCTTGTTGCCGACGCCCGGCAGCGCCACGAGGGCCTCGAAGTCCCGCGGAACCTCCCCCCCGTGCAGCTCGCACAGCATCTCCGCCGCGCGCTTCAGGGCCTTCGCCTTGGCGGGCGAGAAGTTCACCTGCCGGATGTACCCGAGGATCTCCTCCACGGAGAGCGCCCGCATCGCCGCGGGGGTGGGCGCGCGGGCGAAGAGCGCGGGGGTGACCTCGTTGACCTTCTTGTCGGTGGTCTGCGCGGAGAGCGCGACGGCCACGAGCAGGGTGTACGGGTCGGCGTGGTCGAGCGGGACCGCCGGGTCGGGGTGCAGCGCGTCGAGGATGGCCTCGATGCGCCGGGCCTTGTCGGCGAGCGCGCTCACGGGCGCGACTCCCGGGGGTTGGCGGGCGGCGGCGGCCGGTCGGACGCCACGCGCAGGCCCGGCCGCTGCGACGGGCGGCGCTCGGGGCGCGTGGCCTCGTCGGGGCGGTGCTGCATCGGCGACGCGCGCTCGCTGCGGGCGTGGCAGACGGCGGCGTCGGCGGCGGACCAGGTGAGGTTGAGGGCGGCGAGGGCGGCGTCGAGGGCGGCCATGTCGGCGAAGCGGTCGCCGGGCACGGCGGCGAGGCAGCGCAGCACGACGGCGTCGAGGGCGGGCGACACCCCGGGGGCGCGGGTGGAGGGCGCGTCGGGCGTGGCGCCGCTGACGGCCCCGACGAGCGCGAGGCCCGTGAGGCCCTCGAAGGGGCGCGTGCCGGTGAGGAGGAAGAAGAGCGTGGCGCCGAGGCCGTAGAGGTCGCCGCGGGCGTCGGAGGTGTCGCCGAAGAGGGACTCCGGGGCGATGAAGTGGGGCGTGCCGATGGCGTCGCCGATGGCCGTGAGCCGGGCCTCGTGGGTGTCGACCCGGCGCGCGATGCCGAAGTCGATCACCGTGAGGTGGTCGCCGTCGGGAAGGGCGCTCAGGAAGAGGTTGGAGGGCTTCACGTCGCGGTGCACGATGCCCGCGCGGTGGGCCTCGCCGAGGGAGCTGCACGCCTGCCGCGCGAGGTGCGCCGCCCGCGCCGGGGGCATCGGGCCGTCGTCGCGCACGAGGCGCTCGAGGTCGATGCCGACGAGGCGCTCCATGGCCAGGAAGCGCACGCCGTCGTCGCTGGCGCCGAAGTCGAGCACCCGCACGGTGTGCGGCGAGGAGAGCGAGCGCAGGGCCTCGGCCTCGCGCTCGAAGCGCTGCGCGACGGCCTCGGAGGGCTGGTCGTGCAGGATCTTCAGCGCCACGTCGCGGTGGTGGGACTCGTCCCAGGCGAGCCACACCTCGTTCATGCCGCCGGAGCCGAGGCGCACCTTGAGGCGGTAGGTTGCGAGCTTGCGCGCCTCGCGGAGCTGACGGCGGAGCGCGCCGATCTCGAACGCGGCCTGCATCCCGGCGCCGAAGATGAGGGTGAGGAAGAGCCACTGACCGAAGTAGACCGTGAGGGCGCGGGGGTCGTGCCACTGCCGCGCGACGGCGGGGCTGTAGGCCGCGGCGACGGCGAGCACGGCGGTCCAGACGACGAACCACGCGCCGAACAGGAGGAAGAGCCGCGAGCGGCGCACCTCCGCCACGAGCGGCGCGGCCATGGCGAAGGACACCAGCGAGAAGACGTACGGGCTGGTGAGCCCGTCGAACTCCGCCGCCGACACGCCCATGAGCGCGACCGCGGCGAGGGTGTAGAGCAGCGTGAGCCGGCCCACCGTCGGGGCCGGGAGGTGCCGGCGGCGGGCCACCCAGGCCAGCGCGGGCTGGAGCGGCACGCCGAGCGCGCGCGCGCCGAGCACCACGCGCCACGAGGCCCCGGGCCACACCACCCGCAGCGCGAAGACGTCGAAGAAGAAGCCCACGCACCAGGCCCAGCGCTCCCTGCCGAGCGCGCCCATGTGGGCGGCCATGGCCGAGAGCTCGTCGTCCGAGGCGAGCGCGGAGAATGGTCCAGGCGGCGCTGGTCGGGCGGAGGCGGCGGGCTCGCGGGTGGTCGGGTGGGACATCCGGGGGAGGGATGCCACTGTAGCGCGGACGCTGTCGCCGCGAGACTCCCCCGCGCGGACGGCGCCCACTTCGTCGGGCTCGTGGGGTAGCCTCGCGAGCATGAAGGCTTCCCTCGCGCTGGCGATCGTGCTCCTCCTCGGCCTCGGTTGTGAGCGCAACCGGGCCTCGACCTGCGTCACCGGCGCGAGCAACCCGTGCACCTGCACGTCGGGCGCCGCCGGCGCGCAGCTCTGCCAGGCCGACGGCACCTTCGGGGCGTGTCAGTGCGCGCCCCCCGTGGTCGCGGCGCCCGTGATCGCTCCGGTGGCGACCCCCGATGTGCCCGTCGCCGTGCCCGTCGCCGTGCCCGTCGCCGTGCCCGCGGCGCCGCCGTCCGCCGTGCCCACCGCCGCCCGCGCGCCCACCGCCCCGCGCGCGCCCGCGGCCCCGACGGGCACCGCCCCGTCGATCGGGCTGCCCGGCATGCCCACCATCGCGCTGCCCACGATGCCGTCGCAGGGCAGCGCCCCGTCGACCGCGCCCACGGCGCCCGCCGCGCCCACGGCGCCCGCGGCGCCCGCGGGGAGCACCGCGCCCAACATGGAGCAGCTCGGGCAGCTCGGGCAGCTCATGTCGCAGGGGCTCAACCCCCAGCAGATCCAGTCGATCACCAACGCGATCACCGGCGCCAACCGCAGCGCGGCGCCGGAGCACCCCACCTTCTCGCCCTCGGAGCTCACCCGGCTGACGCAGATGGCGACGCAGAGCGGCGCGGGCCCGAGCGCGCTCCAGACCGCCGCGCAGTCGATGCTCGGCGGCGGCAACTGACCGGCGCATCGCGTCCGGGCGGCGGGGCGGTCGTGCTATCAGCGCCGTCCCCATGACGCTCCCCTTCACGGTCACTTCGACGGATCCCGGGTCCCGCGCCCGGCGGGGCTCGATGACCACGGCGCACGGGCGCGTCGAGACGCCGGTGTTCATGGACGTCGGCACGCGGGCCACGGTCGCGCACTGCACCCCGGCCGACCTCGCGGAGGTGGGCGCGCAGGTGGTGCTCGGCAACACCTACCACCTCATGCTGCGCCCGGGCGTGGAGGCCTTTCGCCAGCTCGGGGGCATCCACAAGTTCATGGGCTGGTCGGGCCCGGTGCTCACCGACTCCGGCGGGTACCAGATCTTCTCGCTGCCCGGCGCCCGCACCATCACGGAGAGGGGCGCGCGCTTCAAGGGATACGTCGACCAGCAGATGCACATGCTGTCGCCCGAGCGCTCCATCGAGGTCCAGACGGCCATCGGGTCGGACATCATGATGGTGCTCGACGTGTGCGTCGCGTCGACCTCCGACGAGGCCACCACCCGCGCCGCCATGGAGCGCACGCACCGCTGGGCGCTGCGCTCCCTCGCCGCGCGCACCAACCCCTCGCAGGCCCTCTTCGCCATCGTGCAGGGCGGCGTGGTCTCGGCGCTGCGCCGCGAGTCCGCCGGCTTCCTCACGCAGCAGCCCTTCGACGGCTTCGCCATCGGCGGCCTCGCCGTCGGCGACACGCGCTCCGAGCGCGAGGACGTCACGGCCCTCTCGGCGGAGCTGCTCCCGCCCGACCGCCCGCGCTACCTGATGGGCGTCGGCACGCCGCCCGACCTGCTCGAGGCGATGCTCGCGGGCGTCGACATGTTCGACTGCATCATCCCGACGCAGCTCGCGTCGCAGGGCACGGCGTTCACCTCCACCGGCCGGGTGCGGCTCACGCGCGTCACCAACGTGCTGTCCGAAGAGCGCCTCGACGCGGCGTGCCCGTGCTCCACCTGCGCGACCTTCAGCCGCGCGTACCTGCACCACCTGTTCAAGTGCCGGGAGCCGCTGGGCACGCGGCTCGTCTCCATCCACAACCTGCACTATTATCACTCGCTCATGGCCGAATCGCGGCGCGCCATCGAGGCCGGCACCTTCGCCGCGTACGCCCGCAGCACCCTCGACGCCATCGACCGCCACGAGCACAGCGCCGTCCGCCTGGGGCGCGCGGGGGTCCCGTGAGCGACCCGACCCGACCCGGGCGCGGCTGCGAGATGGTCACGCTGCCCAACGGGCTGCGCGCCATCCGCGAGCTCGCGTGCGGCGAGGTGATGCACCCGGGGGCGGGTCCGCTCGTCGAGGCGGAGTCGGTGTACGTGACGCCGTCGCGCCTGGCGTCGCGGCTGGGCGAGCCGGGCGAACCCCTGGTGCTCCTCGACGTCGGCCTCGGCGCGGCGACCAACGCCATCACCGCGTGGCAGGTGTCCGAGGCGCGCGCCGTGCCCGGCCGGCGACTGGAGATCGTGAGCTTCGAGCACGACCTCGACGCGCTGCGCCTCGCGCTGGAGCCCGACAACGCCGACGCCCTCGGGCTCACGCGCACCGGGCCCGACGCCCACGCCGCCGCGAGCGCGCTGCTCGCGCACGGCCGCCACGAGACGCCGCGCACGCTCTGGCGGCTCTGCCTCGGGGACTTCCGCGAGGCCCTCGCCGCGCTGCCCGACGCGTGCGCCGACGTCGTGTACTGGGACCTGTTCTCCCCGCGCACGGCCCCCGCGCTGTGGACGGTGTCGATGTTCAAGTCCCTGCGGCGGGTGTGCCGTGACGGCGCCACGGTGCACACCTACAGCGCCTCGACCTCGACACGATCGGGCTTCCTGCTGGGCGGCTTCGCCGTCGGGGTGGGCGCCCGCACCGGCGACCGCGACGAGACCACCGTCGCCGCGACGCGCCCGGAAGACCTCGCGCAGCCGCTCGGGCTGAGCTGGCTGGGGCGCGTCGCGCGCTCGTCGGTGCCCTTCCCCAACGACGTGCCCGCCGAGCCCGCCGCGCGGGCCGACGCCCTGGCCCGGGTGCGCGCGTGCCCGCAGTTCAGCGGGCTCGACGAGGCGACGGGCTAGACCTCACCCCCCAACCCCCTCTCCATGAATGGAGAGGGGGCGGAGTGAGAGAAAATGGCTTGAATTCTAGCTTTTTTCACCCCCTCTCCATTCATGGAGAGGGGGCTGGGGGGTGAGGTCTCGGGCGGCTCTAATCGACCTGGCGCTCGACGGTGAGCGCGCCGCCGCGCTCGCGCACCCGGCGGTACCCGAAGATGTGGAACACCCCCAGGGGCACCAGCCGCGCGCCCTGCGGGTGCACCACGAAGCGCGTCGCCCGCTCGGGGTCGCGCGCCACGCCCGGCAGCCACGGGAGCAGCCGGTCGACCCCCCAGCGGCGCAGCACCCGCGACGCCCGCAGCCGCGCGTCGCTCACCTCGCGGCCCCAGAAGAACCCGTCACTCCCGAGGCCCTGGTACAGCGGCAGGATCACCACGCCGTCGTAGGGCGCCACGATGTCCCCGCGGCGGTCACGCGCCAGCAATTGCCCCGCCCGCGCCCGCGCGATGTTGCGGAAGCCCGGCTCCATCACGAAGGTGTCCTCGGCCGTGATCGCCCGCCGCGAGACCACCTCCAGCACCCGCGGGAGGTCGCCCCGCCGCGCGTCGAGGCCCTCGTACCCGCCGCGCACCTCGGGCAGCGCCGCGCCCTCGATGAGCCCCGCCTCGTGCAGCGCCAGCCACAGCACCGACTCCAGGCTGTCGACGCTCGCCGGGTCGCCGTGCTGCCCGCCCTCCACGGTGAAGGTCACGCACCCCCGGCGGGTCCAGTACTCGGTGAGGGCGCCGTCGACCTGCTCCTCCAGCCCGATGATCACCGGGAGGGGGAAGGCCCCCACGAAGCGCCGCTGCGCCAGCGTGTCGCCGAACAGCACGAAGGGCACCCCCGACGCGCTCGACGTGTGCAGGTCGGCCAGCGTCACCGGGCCCCGCGCGCGCCCCAGCGCCGCCTCGATGGCACCCAGCAGCTCCACCTGCTCACGGTCCTCCGCGTCGGCGGGGGCCCAGCCCGGCGAGCGCAGCGCCGCCACCCTCGCCTCGCTCCACTGCCGGTTGAGGTCCTTGCTCTCGTAGCGCACGCCGCGCTTCAGGGCCCCGACGTTGCCCGCGAGCACCACCAGCTCGCCCCGCACCGCCACGCCCCCCCGCTCGATGCGCGCGAACACCCGCCGCGCCGCCTCGATGCCCGCGGGCTCGTTGCCGTGCACGCCCGCCACCGCCACCAGCGTCGGTCCGGGGCCCGCTCCGACGTGCCGGCCGATCTCGCGGCCGCCGAGGTCTGGGATGGGTGCTGTCATGGCGACGGTCTCTAGCACGCGCCGCCGGGCCTTCACCCTTCCGGCGGGGCGGACGCCGGCGCGCCGTCCCCCGCGAGCACCTTCGACGCGAGGCCCACGAAGTCCTCCTCGGTGAGCACCGCGACGATGTGCCCGTCCTGCACCACCGGCAGGCACCCGATGCGGTGCTTCTGCATCAGCGCGGTCGCGTCGAGGGTGCGCGTGTCGGGCGTCACCGTGATGAGCTCGCGGCGCATGATGTCCGCCACGGGGATGCTCTCCGCGCCGGCCTCGCGCGAGTGCTTCGCCAGGTCGGCGAGGTAGCGCAGCACCACGCGCTGCGACACGAGCCCCACCAGCCGGCCCTTGTCGTCCTCCACGGGCACGTACCGGATGCGCTCCCAGCTCATCAGGTCGGCCACCAGCTCCACCGGATCATCGGGGCGCACCGTGAAGATGTCCGTGGTCATGTACTGCGACACCTTGTGGTACCCGGTGCGCGCGCTGTCGTTCTCGTCGAGCCGCGCGGGCGCCCAGTCGGCCACCACCGCGTCGGTCTTCTGCCGCGCGATCATCGCCGCGGTCAGCGCCGTCAGCCGCGCGCCCTGGGTCCCGCGGTCTTTCATCCCCGCGAGGGAGTCGAGGGTCCAGCGCGAGCCGGTGTGCATCGTGCGGATGCGCCGCTCCAGGATGCCCAGGTACCGCTCGCTGTCCGCCGGGTCGACGCCCGCCCGGTCGAGGCCCGACTTCGCCATCGGCAGCAGCCGGTCGAGCAGCAGCGTCTGCGCGAGCACCTCCTCGCCGTCGAGCCACATCAGCCGCGCCCCGAGGCCGTCGCGCGCGGCGGCGTACAGGTTGGCCCGCGCGTGGTCGAAATCCACCCGCGTGGTGATGTCGTCGATGGTCGCGCCGAGCTCGCTCATCAGCCCCAGCCAGAGCGCGCTGCTCGCCACCTCGTCGGCGATGGTGGGCCCCGAGGGCAGCACCCGCAGCTCGATGCGCAGGTGCGGTTTGCCGTTCTCGGAGATGCCGTAACACGCGCGGTTCCACCGGTAGATGGTGCCGTTGTGCAGCCGCAGGGCCTTCATGTCGGGCACGCGCCCGGCGTCGAGCGCGGCGATGCCGTCCTCCTCCAGCTCGGTGCCCACGAGGGCGCGGAAGCGCGCGACGTTCTCCTTGTACAGGTCCACCACGCTGCCGCGCAGCCACTCGCGCCCGAAGGACACGCGCCCCGCCGACTCGCGCAGGTGCAGCCCCGGCGTGCGGATGTCACACGCCTGCTCGAAGAGGGCGATGCGGGTCTCCGCCCACAGCCGCCGGCCGAAGAGCACCGGCGAGTTGGTGGACGCCGCCAGCACCGGCGCCAGCAGCAGCTGCGCGAGGTTGTACGCGTTGGCGAAGCGGTCGGGGTCGGCCAGCTGCAGGTGCACCTGGAAGCTCGCGTTGCACGACTCGACCATGACCGAGTCGTGCTTCACCACGAGCTCGTCGAGGCCGCGGATGGAGAAGTCGAAGGCCTCGCCGCGGGCGTTGTTCATCGCGCGGCTGAGGGTGAGGTACCGCGGGTTGGGCACCATGTTGTCGAGCCCCAGGTCGGTCTTGCCGATGGTCGGCAGGATGCCCGCGAGCACCGGGGTCATCTCCACGTCCGCGGCGGCGGCGCGCACCCGCGCGTAGAGCTCGGTGAGCTGCGCCTCCATCTGCCGCAGCCCGGCGCCCGCGAAGGGCTGCGGGTCGGCGTTGATCTCCAGGTTGAAGAGCCCGAGCTCGGTGGTGAAGTGCGAGTCGTTGAGCCGCTCGAGGATCTTCAGCGCGCCCGGCGCGGGGTGGTACGCCCGGTCGACGATGAACAGCTCCTGCTCGGCGCCGATGCGCTCGACGCCGCGCTCGAAGAGGCCCTCCTCCAGCATGCGCTCGAGCGCCCGCAGGTCGGTGAGCAGCGCGCGCATGAAGCGCCGCCGCGAGGTGCCCTCCAGCTCGCCGTCGATGTGCTTGTGCCCCTTGGTCTCCTGCCCGCTCATGTCAGCTCCTCACCGCGTCCACTGATCCAGATACTTCGGGAGCATCTCACGCCAGGTGACCCAGTCGTGGTGCCAGTCGGGCCCCCAGGAGTCGACGTGGTTGGGGATGCCCTGCGCGCCGAGCGCGTTGGCGAGCCCGTAGCTCTCGCCGAGGTTCTCCCAGCGCCCCTCGCCCGTCACGATCTGCAGGAAGCGGGTGCGCAGCACCTCCAGGTGCTTCCCCTCCAGCCGCGGCACCATGTAGAGCGGCGACACGCGCTTGAAGGCCTCCGAGGGCGTGTCGCTCTCGATGAAGCGCATCAGGTTGTACGTGCCGCTCATCGACAGCGACTTGTGGAACACGTCGGGCGAGCGGCACACCGCCGCCGCGGCGTGGAAGGCCCCGATGGAGGCGCCCGCGGTCCAGATGGGGATCCCGTCGGTCTTGCAGTCCATGTAGATGGCCGGCACCACCTCGTGGCGGATCCACTCGTGATAGCGGTGCTGCATCGCCATCCGGTGCTCCGGCGAGCCCTCCTTGTTGAACCACACCCGCCCCGCCACGCTGTCGGGCGAGTAGATCTTGATGCGCCCCGAGGAGAGCAGGGGTTCGAGCGCGCGGATCATCAGGAAGCGCTCGAGCTCCTCGGCGTCGCCGCCCGCGGTCGGGAACACCAGCACCGGCTGCCCGAGGGTGCCCCAGCGGGCGAGCGTCGCCTCGCACCCGATGCGCTGCGAGTACCAGCGCGATTTTACGAAGGCGCTCACGGGCACCCCGCGGCGCGCCACGCCTGGATGCGCGACCAGAACAGCTCCGTGAAGCGCTCGACCTCGTGCGCGGGGTACAGCGCCAGCACCTTCTGCCGCACGGCCTCCTTCGCTTCGGGCGTCGTGAAGAACTCCGCGGCGACCTCGTCCAGGTGCCCCAGGTGCGCCGCGCAGAACTCCTCGAAGCGCGCCGTCTCGAAGCGCGCGTCGGCGATGGCCGCGTAGCGGTCGAGCTTCTCTTCGTAGGAGAGGTCCATCGCGGCGACGGCGTAGAAGGGCTCCCAGTCGAGGGTGCGGGCCATCTTGCGCTTCGTCGCGGCGCAGAAGATCGACCAGCGGAGGTACGACTTCACCATCCACGGGAAGTGGAAGTGCAACGAGGTCACCTGCGAGTCGGGGCACGGGTTGGCGAAGTCGATGGGGTGCCACACCCCGCCCTTGCGCAGCGACTCGCACGAGTTGAAATCCCACCCGAAGAACGCGTTGATGGTGAGCGTCACCTTGCGCAGGTGCTCGGCGTCCTCCGGGGAGAGGAACGCCGTCTCCATGGTGTATCGGTCGTGCAGGGGCGCGTCGGGGGCGTAGAGCACGTTGCGGGTCTGCGGCCCGAAGCCGACGGTGCGCACGAAGCGGTCGAAGCCCTCCACCGAGGCCTGCGCGTGCATCACCGAGGTGTCGCTGTCCTCGTAGGCCTTCCAGGCCTCCTGCGCGTTCTTCACCCGGGTCACGGCCCGCCAGCCGCCGCCGTCGTAGGGCTTCATGAACATCGGCCAGCCGACGGTGTCGCCCACCTTGCCGAGGTCGAAGAGCTTCGCGTATCGCTGGAGCGTGGGCTTCACGTCCGGCGACGGGGTGTAGCCCTTCGGCGGGATCATCCAGGTCTCGGGGATGGGCATCCCGAGCTTCATCATCGCGCAGTAGCTGGTGTGCTTCTCGTTGGCCTGGATGCTCCACGGGTTGTTGAACACGTAGAGGTCATCCATGAGGATGCCCTTCTTGATCCACTCGCGGCTGGTGTGGAACCAGTGCGTGAGCCGGTCGACGACGAGGTCGTACTTCACCGGCTGGCGCAGGTCGAAGGGCTCGATGGTCACCCGCTCGACCGCGAAGCGCACGGTGTCGCCCGCGTGGGGGATGCGCAGGTCGAGCCGCTTCATCATGTGCTCGAAGCAGAGCGGCCAGCAGATGTCCGCGCCCAGGGAAAGCCCGATGTGTCTTGTGACTTCGCCCACCGAACAACCTCACTCGTAGATGAACATGAGAGGCCCTGGCATCAGCCAGGACATGCCTTCGCGGAGGCGGTCACGCCAGTTCTCCCAGTTGTGACCGTCGCGCGCCTCGACGAAGCGCACCTCCATCCCCGTCGCGCTCAACAGCGGAACCATCGAGCGGTTCTCGTAGATGAGCGACTCGTACACGCCGCAGCTGACGAACACCCGCTCGCTCACCGCCCGCGGCTGCGCCCGGTACTGGTTGACGAACTCCACCACGCGGTCGAAGAGCGGCCCGCGGCGGTTGCGCTTGCCGATGTCGGTGAACGCGAAGGACCCCGACTGCACCAGCAGCCGGCCCCAGAAGCCCGGGAAGCGGTACGCGGTGGACATCGCGGCCACGGCGCCGAAGCTCGCCCCCATGATGCAGCGCCCCTGGGCCTGGTCGTAGAGGGGGAAGCGCTTCGCCAGGTCGGGCACGAGCTCTTCGGTGAGGTAGCGCGCGTGGCGCTCGTCGTTGGCGTACTCCCGCAAGCGATCGGGCGAGTCGGTGAACGCCACGATCATGTCGGGGATTTCAAGCCGGTGGATGAGGTTGTCGAGGACGGTCTTCATCCCGGCGTACTTCAGGTAGTCGCTGCCGTCGTGCACCACCAGCAGCGGGTACTGCCGCGAGCGGCGGAAGCGCGCGGGGAGGTAGAGCTGCCCGGTGCGCCGGCCGAGGGCGTTGCTGTCGAAGACGAAGGGCTCGAGCACGCCGGGGCGCGTCACCGGGTCGGGGTTGGTCCAGGTGGGGTCTTCGTAGCCTTCGCTCTGGAGCACCGAGTTGGCGCCGAAGGGGTCGCGCGCGCGGTTGGGGTTGAGCGGGTCTTCGATCCACCCGCTGTGCCCGCCGCGGTGGATCTCGTACTTGTACTCGACGCGGGAATTGTGCGGGATTTCGAGGGTGAGGTGCCAGAGGTCGGTGCCCGCCACGCGGACGAGGGCGTTGGAGGACTCCAGCCCGTAGATCCAGTGGCGCAGCTGCACGTTGTCGGCATGGCCGACCCACACGAAGGTGACCGAGGTGCCCTCGACGATGGGGAAGCTGCGACCCGCGAGGAAGGCCTGCACCCGCGCGGCGTCGACGCGCCCGTCGATGAGCTTGTGGATGGCGAGCCGCGCCGTCATGACCAGCTCACCCGCCGGGGGCGCACGCCGAAGGGGACGGCCCGGCCGCTGGGGCGCAGCTGCAAGACGTCGTGCGCGGAGGAGAACACCCCGTCGCGCCAGGTGATGCGCGAGCGCGCCGGGAGGGCGAGGCAGGTCGCGGGCTCGAAGCGGCGGACGAGTCGTTGCACGCGGTCTTTCCGGTCGAGGTGGAGGCGGCGCTCGGGCTCCGGGAGCACCACCACGCCGGGGATGAGCCCGATGCCGGCGTCGAGGATCTCGCTCGCGCCGGGGCCCTGCGGGGGCGAGTCGTGGAAGAGCACCACGCGGTCGCTGATGGCCATCGCCCCGGCCGACCAGGCGAAGACGGTGTGGTGCTGCACGAGCTCGGCGACGCCGAAGAGCACGAGGCGGTTGACCAGCGTGGCCACGTGGCCGCCCGCGATGGCGACGGCGTCGCAGCCGGCGAGCGCCTCCGCGAGCTCGCGGCGGTGGCGCACGACCGACGGGCGGTTGGCGAGGTCCCACCGCGCCTCGAACTCCGTGCGGATGCGCGCGCAGAGCCCGAGGTGCCACTGGTCAAGCTCGCGGATGCCGTCGAGCGACGCCTGCACCTGCTCGGCGAGGATCTCCGGCGGCGCCGCCCGGCCGCGGATCATCCGGTCGGCCTCGAGCTCGTGCTCCAGGCGGATGCGGTAGAAGTCCTGGCGGTGGCGCAGCGAGGTCTGGCGCTCGCGGTGGGCGTCGCGCAACGCGGGGTCTTCGCGGAAGAGCTCGTCGCCGCGGGCGTGCAGCCGGAGGTTGACGGTGCGGCCGCCGAGGTGGGCGGAGAGCTCCTCGTCTTCGTCCTCGCGCTCCTGCCAGCCCGCGGTGATGGTGGCGATGCGCCCCGTGACCCCGAGCTCGGAGACGGCGGCGCCGAGGGAGGGGTCGAAGCGCTGGGCGCCGAGGAGGACGACGGCGGGACGCAGGGTTTTCGTCACAGCGGGAGAGCAGCACCCTAACAGAGCCTGCGCGGGGAAGTCAGCACCAACCTTGGTCTACCGCGGTACGGAGGCCCCGACGGCTCGCAGGGCCTCTTCGGCGGCGGCGAGCCGGGCCTCCAGGCGCGCCCGCTCGGCGGCGGCCTCGGCGGCGGCCTCGGCTCCCTTGCGCAGCGCGACCTCCTCGCGCGTCGGCCAGAGGTCGCGGCCGTCGCGGTCGTTGGCGATGCGCAGCGCGGCGCCCCCTTCGGTGACCACCAGCCAGGCGCCGAGCTCGCGAGAGAAGGCCGGGCCGTCGCCCCGGTACACCTGCCGCAGCCGCCCCTCGCGGATGCGGCGAAACACCTGGAGCACGCAGGGCCCCACCGCCGCGCGAGGCCCGAGCTTCTGCGGGTCGAACACCCAGAGCTCGCGGGCCCCGGCGGCGGTGTAGCGGGCGGGCTTGTCGAGGTAGTCCGTGGAGGCCGTGTCGAGGCTGACGAACTCGACCACCACGCGCGGCGCGGCGTGGCCGGGCACCCAGGTGCGCAGGCTGCGGATGCCCTTCGGCGGCGCGGGCTCGACCAGCATCACGTCGGGGTCGGAGCCGATCTGCGGCCGCGCCTCGACCCAGCGGAGCGCCAGGTTGCCGTAGACCTTCGCGTCGCGCTGCGTCGCCGCGATCCACGTGGCGAAGACGTCTTCGAGGAGCTTCGTGGCCTCGCGATGTTCAGCGGTCTCGGGCATGGTCAGGCCGTCCACGACCACCCACCCGTCATCCGAGAACGGAACCTCGTAGACGACTTCCAACACACCGCGCGTGCGCTGAACCATGGCGGTCACCGTACCACCTCCTCCACGCCACGTGCCATCGCGGGAGCCTTGAATTCAAGCCATCTGCGAGGTGGCGGCGGGTGGCGGCGGGGGTGGCGGCGGGGGTGGCGGTCGGCGCTCCGAGGCCCTACCGTCGGGGCCCTGCCCAATGCCCAACACGCTGCGCACCCCGGATGGTCCCCTCGTCGACGTCGCGTGGCTCGCGCGGCACCTGCACGACCCGGGCGTGCGCGTCATCGACCTGCGCTGGTACCTCGCCGGGAAGAAGGGCGCCGATGAGTACGCGCGCGGGCACATCCCGGGCGCCGTCTTCGTCGACCTGGAGACCGGGCTCACCGCGCCGGTAGGGCCCGGCCGGCACCCCATCCCGAGCCCCGCGCAGGTCGAGCGGGCGATGCGCCGCGCGGGCGTCACCCGCCGCTCGCGGGTGGTCGTGTACGACGACGCGGGCGGGAGCGTCGCCGCCCGCCTGTGGTGGCTGCTCACGGGCTACGGGCACCCCAACGCGCACGTCCTCGACGGGGGGCTCCCGGCGTGGGTGGCCGCGGGCGGCGCGCTCGACGCAGACGTGCCCGCGGTGCCCGAAGGGGACTTCGCCGTGCGCGAGCGCGACCTGCGGGTGGTCGATCGCCACGGCGTCGACAGCGCGCGGGAGGCGGGGCGGGCGCTGCTCCTCGACGCGCGGGCGCCGGAGCGCTTTCGCGGCGAGGTGGAGCCCGTCGACGCGCGGCCGGGGCACATCCCCGGGGCCCTCAACGCGCCGTGGGCGGACAACCTGGTCGACGGGCGCTTCGCCGCGCCGGAGGTGCTCCGCGCGCGCTACCGCGAGCTCGGCGTGCGCGAGGAGGCGAGGGTGATCTGCTACTGCGGGTCGGGGGTGACGGCCTGCCACGACGTGCTGGCCCTGACGCTGGCAGGCTTCGAGGGGCTCGATGTGTGGCTCTACGAGGGCAGCTGGAGTGACTGGGCGCGCGACCCCGACCGCCCCTCGGCGGTAGGGGCCTAGGACGCGGTCCTCAGCAGGAGTTCATAAGTCTTTTCCCGTCGCCGTGCAGATCCGCGTCGGTCTGCGGCGTTGCTTCTCCCTTGCGTGCCGCCAGCACGCGGCGGTCGAAGCGCCTTGCAGACCTCGCGTCTCTTTCGGCGATGGGAAAAGACTTATGAACCCCTGCTTAGACCACCGGGCCGCTGATGGCCTTGATGCGCGCGGGCAGGAGCTTGAGCGCCGCGGGCAGGCCCGCGAGCTTGTTGGAGAAGCCCGCGGTGAGGAAGCGCAGCAGCCCCCGCGCGAGGGTCACCAGCGACTCGTCGTGGGGAAACCACCAGAACTCCGAGCCCTTGTTCCAGTCGAGGAGGATGAAGCGGGCTCTCACCATCTCGGCGAGCGCCCGGTGCGAGTTGGTCGTGCCGTGCCCGCTCGACCGCCGGCCGCTCCACGGCGCGTTGGTGATCACCGGCGTGAAGGACGTGTTGTTCACGGTGACGGTGCCCACGTCGAGCTTCTTCGCCACGCGCTCGCCGCGCGCGAGGTCGCGGGTCCACACGCTCGCCGAGAGCCCGTAGTCGCCCTCGTTGGCGCGCTGCACGGCCTCGGCTTCATCCTCCACGACCGTCAGCGTGAAGGCCGGACCGAAGGTCTCCTCGCGCACGATGGCGAGCCCGGCGCCCGGGTCCTTGAAGGCCGCGGGGGCGTACCAGTTGCCCGCGTCGCCCTGTCGGCCCCCCGGCGCCAGCGCCTCGGTGCGGGCGCCCTTCGCCTCGTCCACCTGCGCCGCCACGCGCTCCATCTGCCGCGCGTTGATGAGCGGCGGGACATCGAAATACTCCCCCGCCTCGGGGCCCGACTTCACCCGCGCGAGCCGCGCGCGCACCCGCTTCTCGAACTCCGCCGCCGCGCCCTTCGTCACGTACACCCGCGACACCGCGGCGCAGTTCTGCCCCCCGTTGGCGAGGGCGCCCCACACCACGCCCGCGCTCGCGCGGTCGAGGTCGGCGTCGTCGAGCACGATCGCGGCGTTCTTGCCGCCGAGCTCCAGCGACACGGGGATGAGCCGCTCGGCGGTGCGCACGGCGATCTTGCGACCCGTGGCCGCGCTGCCGGTGAACGACACGCCATCGATGCGCGCGTCGATGACGGCCTCGCCCTGGGCGAAGTCGCCCTGCACCAGCGCGACGAGCCCTGGCGGCAGGTCGGGCGCGAAGATGTCATGGACGATCTGCGCCGTGAGGGGGGCGAACTCGCTCGGCTTCCAGAGCACGGCGTTGCCCGCGAGCAGCGCCGGGACGAGGGCGCGCAGCGGGATGGACGAGGGGTAGTTCCAGGGCGTGACGAGGGCGATGAGGCCGAGGGGCTCGAGGTCGACGAAGCCCTTCTTCTTCGGGAAATTGAGTGGGTCGAGGGCGACGCGCTCGCGGGCCAGGAAGCCCGGCGCGGCCTTGCACCAGTAGTCGAAGAGGTTGAGGCTCGGCAGCACCTCGCTGGTGAGCGCCTCGGCCTCGGACTTCCCTCCCTCCTTCATCAGCACCTGCGCCAGCTCGAGGCCGCGCGCGGCCCATCGGTGGCGGATGCTCTTCACCCGCTGCACACGCTCGGCGACGGGGAGCGCCGCCCACGCGGCCTGCGCCTCGCGCGCCCGGTCGGCGAGCGCCGCGACCTCGGCGACGGGGGTCTTCGCCACCTCGGCGAGCACCGAGCCGTCGCGCGGCGAGCGCACGGTGATCACATCGGACTTCGGTTGATCAGCGGGCGCAGCGGGCATCAGGGCCTCCGGGTGGAAGAGGGGGATGGAGGGAGCGGGCGCGCTTTCTAGCATCGAAGCGGCGCCTGTCGCGGTGGGTGTGCGGCGGGGATAAGGGGGAGGTATGGGGCGATGCGTCGTGGGAAAAGAACCGCAAGGGTCGCAAGGGTCGCAAGGGAGGGACGGGATGGGCAGTCAGGGGCTCCAACGGCTCACCTCGTGTCGGAGCCCAGACTCGCTCCCTTGCGCCCTTGCGGTTCTTCTCCCGCAACCCTGAACCGCCGGGGTCGGAAGGTGCGTGACGGACGGCGGGGCCGAAGGCTCAGCCCGCTCCTGCCTACCGCGCCCGCACCTTCACCGTGCGCCCGATCACATCCAGCATCCCGCGCAGCTCGTCGTAGTCCGGGTGCCTCATCCGGATCCACGCGTTGGCCATGTACCCCGCCTCCACCGGCTGCGTGGCAGTGCCCGGCGCGGGCAGGTGCATGTCCATGATCGCCCCGCCGAAGCGCCGCTGTATCTCCTCTACCCCCTCGTACCCGACGATGTGTCCGTCGCACTCCGGCCGCAGCGCGACGATGCCCGCGGAGTAGCGCCGCGACAGCCGCTGGCTCGGGCGCCCGTGCACCACCGCCATCGCCCACTCCTTGTAGATGTCGATGTCGTTGGCGGCGCCGTAGAGGTCCCAGGTGCGCACGCCCGGCGGGCGGCACCCGATCTCGCTGAACTTCAGCCCCTTCGGCCCGAAGAACCACTCCATGTGCGTCGCCGAGGTCTCCAGCCCGAGGGCCGTCACGACCTTCTGCCCCATCGCCTTCACCTCGTCGTAGCCCGGCGCGTCGATGCGGTTGGTGGTGATGAACTGCGGCGAGATCCACCGCGTGCGCATCGCCTCCAGCACGTTGGGATAGTAGTGCGTCACGAAGTCGTGCACCACGCGCCCGCCGATGGTGAGCGTGTCGTAGAAGCCCTCGTGCCCCTCGATGAACTCCTCGACGGCCACGCTGCGCCCGCGGCCCACGCCGAAGTCCGCCAGGGCCTTCGTCAGCTCGCGGTCGTCGTCGACGCGCACCGTGCCCGAGGCCCCCGCGGCGTCGCGCGGCTTCACCACCAGGGGGTAAGCCACCCGCGCCGCGAAGGCCCGCAGCTCGGCCACGTCGGCCGACCCGATGGACTGCGCGCAGGACACCCCGGCCTCGCGCAGCGCCTCCTTCATCGCCGGCTTGTCGCGGCACAGGAAGGTCGTCCGCACGCTCGTGCCCGGGATGCCGCAGCGCTCGCGCACCCGCGCCGCAGCCATCACGTGCGACTCCACCACGGCCTCCAGCCGGTCGACGCTCACGTGCTGCTGGATCCACCGCACGGCGCGCTCGACCTGGGCCTCGTCGGTGACGTTGCCCACCTGCTCGTAGTGGCTGAGCCAGCTGCGCAGCGCCGGGTCGAGCGACTCCTTCGGCCGCTCGCCGATGCCCGTCACCCGCGCCCCGACGGCGTGGAGCGCGCGGACGAATTCACGCTGGTTCGCAGGAAAGCACGGCTCGAGAAACACCACGTCGAGGGTCATGGCCCGGGAGGCTATCAGAGCCCGCGCGGCCGCGGCGCCTCCCCTGATACTGTCGGCCCATGAAGATCCTGTTCGTGTCGTCGGAGGTCGCGCCCTTCGCCAAGACGGGTGGCCTCGGCGACGTCTCCGCCGCGCTCCCGAAGGCCCTCCACGCCCTCGGCCACGATGTGCGCGTGGTCGTCCCGATGTACGCCCGCGTGCTCGGCCGCGGCCACGCCTTCACCGAGGTCATCCCGGAGATCGTCTTCCCCATGGGCGACCTCACGGTGCGCGTCGCCGTCTTCTCCGCGCCGCTGCCGGGCACCGCGGCGCCCGTGTACTTCGTGCGCTGCCCCGCGCTCTACGACCGCGCCAACATCTACGACACCGCGGGCGACGAGCACCTCCGCTTCGCCGTGCTCAACCACGCCGCGCTGCGGCTCTGCCAGCACCTCGGCTTCGCGCCCGACATCATCCACGTCAACGACTGGCAGGCCTCCCTCATCCCGCTGCTGCTCCGCACCCTCTTCGCGTGGGACCGGCTCTTCGCCCGCACCCGCACCGTGCTCACCATCCACAACCTCGGCCACCAGGGCACCTTCGGCGCCGGGCTCCTCGGCGAGGCCGGCCTCGCCCCCGTCGCCGACGGCCTGCACCAGGACCAGCTCCGGGAGGGGCGCTTCGGCTTCCTGCTGACGGGGATCCTCTACGCCAACGCCATCACCACGGTGAGCCCCACCTACGCGCGCGAGATCCAGACGCCGGAGCACGGCGTCGGGCTCGACGCCTTCCTGCGGGCCCGCGCGGACGTGCTGCGCGGCATCCTCAACGGCATCGACGACGCCGAGTGGAACCCCGCCGCCGACCCGCTCATCCCGCACGCCTTCTCCATCGACGACCTCTCCGGCAAGGAGCGCTGCAAGGCCGAGCTCCTGGCCTCCGCGGGCCTGCCGTACCGCCAGGACGTCCCGCTGGTGGGCGTGGTGTCGCGGCTCGCGTGGCAGAAGGGCTTCGACCTCTGCGAGGCGGTGCTGCCCCGGATGCTCGAGCGCCGGCGCTTCCAGCTCGTGGTGCTGGGCACCGGCGAGGGGCGCTACGAGGAGTTCTTCCGCGCGCTGGCGCGGGCCTTCCCGCGGCAGGTGGCCTACCTCCCGGCCTTCAGCGAGCGCCTCGCGCACGCCATCGAGGCGGGGTCGGACATGTTCCTGATGCCGTCGCGCTACGAGCCCTGCGGGCTCAACCAGATGTACAGCCTGCGCTACGGCACCGCCCCCATCGTGCACCGCACCGGCGGCCTCGCCGACACCGTCTGGAACTTCGACCCCGCCACCGGCCGCGGCACGGGCTTCGTGTTCGACCACTTCGACGCCGCCGGCCTCGCGTGGGCCCTCGGCCGCGCCCTCGACCTGTGGGGCGACGGCGCCGGGGCCGAGCTCGATCGGTGGCGCCGGCTCCAGCGCAACGGCATGCGACTCCCGCTGGGCTGGTCGCACCGCATCGGCGAATACCTGGAGCTGTATCGACTGGTGGCGCCGGAGGTCTGAGACCGGGTCCGGCGGCGTCCTTAGCGGCAGATGTAGAGCGCGGGCATCTCGAGGCGGGGTCGGCACCGCATGCCCGTCTCGCAGAACTCCCCGCACGCGCCGCAGTTGCCGTTGAGGCGGAGATCTACCTCACAGCCGTCCTCAGGGTCGCTGTTGCAGTCGTCGAAGCCGGCGATGCAGGTGAAGCCGCACGCGCCTCTCACGCACCTCGGCGTCGTGTTGGGGCGGGTCGGGCAGACGTTGCCGCACACGCCGCAGTGGCTGGCGCTGTTGATGGTGTCGACCTCGCAGCCGTTGGCGCGCTTGTCGCCGTCGCAGTCCGCGAAGCCGACGTTGCAGGTGCCGGTGCAGCTGCCGCCCACGCACGTCGCCGTGATGTTGCTGGTCGAGCAGGCCATCCCCGAGCAGCCGCCGCACTGCGCCACCGAGGTGTTGGTGTCGACCTCGCAGCCGTTGCCCTGGAGGTTGCCGTCGCAGTCGGCGCGGCCCGCCGAGCAGGTGCCGTTGCACAGGCTGCCGCCGCAGGTGCGCGACACCAGTCCGGTGCCCGAGCACACCGTGCCGCAGGCGCCGCAGGCGTCCGCGTCGACGGTGAGGTTGCGGCACACGCCCGAGCAGTTGGTCTGCCCCGCGCCGCAGGTGGTCACGCAGGCGCCCGCCGAGCAGACCTGACCCGCGTCGCAGGCCCTCGGCGCGCCGGGGGTGGAGCAGGCGCCGCAGTTGGCCGTGTCGCTGTTGAGGTTCACCTCGCAGCCGTTGGCCGCTATCCCGTCGCAGTTGGCGAAGCCCGCGTTGCAGCTCGCGATGGTGCACGCGCCCGCCGCGCAGCCCGCGGTCGCGTTGGGCAGCGAGCACACCGTGTTGCACCCGCCGCAGTTGGTCGGGCTGGTGTTGGTGTTGATCTCGCAGCCGTCGCTGAGCAGGCCGTTGCAGTTGCCGAAGCCCGCGCTGCAGGTGATGCCGCAGAGCTGCGAGAGGCAGGTCGCGGTGCCGTTGGTGCTCACGCACGCGCGGCCGCAGGCGCCGCAGTTGGTGACCGTCGTGATCGCCACCTCGCAGCCGTTGGCGGGCGCGCCGTCGCAGTCCGCCGAGCCCGACATGCAGCTCACGCTCGACGTGGTGCAGGTGGAGTTGGCGCACACCGCGATGCTGCCGATGGGCGGCGTCGGGCAGCGGTTGTTGCACGCGCCGCAGTGGTTGATGTCGCCGGCGACGGTGTTGACCTCGCAGCCGTTGGAGTCGACGCCGTCGCAGTTGGCGAAGCCCGCCCCGCAGGCGCCGCGGGTGCAGCGCCCCGCCACGCAGCTCGCGGCCGCGTTGGCGAACTGGCAGCTGTTGCCGCACACGCCGCAGTTGGTGACGCTGGTGGAGGTGTTGACCTCGCAGCCGTTGACGGCGTTGCCGTCGCAGTTGCCGAAGCCCGAGTTGCAGGCCGCGAGGGTGCACGCCCCGGCGGCGCAGCCCGCCACCGCGTTGGAGCGCGTGCACACCGTGCCGCAGGCGCTGCAGTGGTTGGCGTCGTTCTGGAGGTCGCGGCAGACGCCCGAGCAGTTGGTGGTGGGCGACGCGCACGACGCCGTGCACATGCCCCCGGAGCACACCGTGCCGGCGCCGCAGACGTTGCCGCAGGCGCCGCAGTTGGCGTTGTCGGTCTGGAGCGCCCGGCAGGTGCCCGCGCA